>Ga0209048_10000292_pt1 | contig 55259 bp, 54 predicted proteins | sample FrelakmetCRP12CR_FD_187146 | JGI IMG/M metagenome (GOLD analysis project Ga0209048, IMG submission 187146) | Freshwater lake sediment microbial communities from the University of Notre Dame, USA, for methane emissions studies - CRP12 CR (SPAdes)... | ecosystem: Environmental > Aquatic >...
CCGATCTCATGGGCTGGATGCACGGGGGCATGGGACCAGGAGGGCACGGCGGAATGTGGGGCGGTGGGCCGGGGCTCGTGTCCGAGCAGTCCCTGGCACAGATGAAGACTCAACTGGCGATCACATCGCAGCAGGAACCCGCCTGGCAGGCCTTTGCCGCCAAGGCGGCCGAGCAAGCGACTTTGATGCAGGCGACGCGTCAACAGCATTGGCAGGCCGCCGGTAGCGACACCACGGCACCGGCCCTCATGACCCAGCAAATCTCCTCGATGACGCAGCACCTGGCGGGCATGCAGGCCTTGAACACTGCGCTGACGAACCTGTACGCGGTTCTGACGACTGAACAGCGCAGCCTTGTCGACCAGAACTTCGGTCATATGGGGAGGCACGGCTTTGGTCGCGGCATGCGCGGCTGAGCCCGCCGTTGCCGCACAGCAAGCGACAACGCGAGCAACTGCGCCGCAAGCGCGGCGGTGGACGTTAAAGGCTCAGGGAGACGTGCCATGTGGGGCGCAAACATGATGGGTTGGAGTGGCGGTGCGGGCATGTACGGCGTGGGGCATCTGCTCTGGCTGGTGCTGCTTGTCGTCGCCATCCTTGTGCTGGTGCGCTGGATTTCCGGTGGCGTGGAGTGCAACCGGCGCACGGAAGAAGACCGCTCGCGAGCAATCCTGAGGGAGCGTTATGCACGTGGAGACATCGACAAGGCGGAGTTCGATACCCGCGAGCGCGATCTCGAATGGAATGCAGGGCATCGGTGACGGTCGCGCGTCGCAAGCGACGCCCGCCGCCGAGGGCTAGCCTCCGAGCGCCCTTGTCGCCCCGCATGACGACGATCAGCCGCAGCAGCAGCCCTTGCGGGCAGGTGCCTCGGAGGTGATCTCCATGCTGGCACGACAATCGACAGCGATCGGCGTGAAGCCGGCCTCCGTAATCGCATCGCTCAGATCGGCAGCGCTGACCTCGCTTGGATCTATGTCCACGCGGTGCGTGGCCAAGTCGATGTGCACCTGAGCCCCTTGGTCCAAGGCCTTGACTGCCTTGGTGATGCTGTTGACGCAGTGTCCGCAAGTCATGTCGCTCACAGAGAAGGAAATCATGGCGTGTTGCCTCGGTAGCTTCGTTGATGAGGACCATACTCTGGACATTGCCACCGTGGGAATGTCAAGCGCAAAGTTCGAATGAACCGGCTGTAGACGTTGGCATGGATAGACCGGACTTGACATTCCAACGCTTGGAAGCTTGAGTATCGGGGCACCTTAGACACGCGCACAACCTGGCACGGCATCATGATTTCCTCGGTCACCACGCTCGCCCCTCGGGCCGGAATCAAGCTCCAGGTCACCGGCATGACATGTGCAAGCTGCGTCATGCGGGTCGAGAAGTCGCTCAAGACACTCCCCGGCGTCAGAGACGCCGTCGTGAACCTGGCCACCGAGCAAGCCGCAGTAGACGCCGACCCCTCGGTGCGCGCCGACGTGCTGGCCGCCGCAGTTCGCAAGGCCGGCTACGGCGTAGCCGTCGATGAAGTGACGCTCCAGATCGAAGGCATGACCTGTGCCTCCTGCGTCAGCCGCGTCGAGAAGGCGCTGATGACGGTGCCCGGTGTGTTGTCCACTTCGGTGAACCTGGCGACCGAGCGCGCGACCGTGCAATCGCTCTCGACCGTTCCCGTCGCGGCGCTCAAGGCAGCCGTGGCAAAGGCCGGCTACGGCGCCAGGGATGTTCAAAGCGCGAATGCCCCGGAGAAGAAGCCGATGCCGCAATGGTGGCCGGTGGCATTGAGCGCGGTGTTGACCCTTCCACTGGTCGCTCCGATGCTGCTTCAGCTGTTCGGAATCGACTGGATGCTTGGGTCCTGGGCGCAACTGGCACTGGCCACGCCGGTGCAGTTCCTGCTCGGGTGGCGCTTCTACAGCGCCGGCTGGAAGGCGATCCGCGCAGGCGCGGGCAACATGGACTTGCTGGTCGCGCTCGGGACTTCGGCCGCCTATGGCTTGTCCGTGTACCTGCTCTTCAAGCACGCCGGCCACGGCATGCCGCATCTGTACTTCGAGGCCTCGGCCGCGGTCATCACGCTCGTCAGGCTCGGCAAGTGGCTGGAAGGTCGCGCCAAGCGCCAGACGACCGATGCCATACGGGCGCTGAATGCCCTTCGACCGGCGACGGCGCGCGTGCAGCGCGGTGGCATCGAGGTCGAGGTGCCGGCCGAGGACGTTGTCGTCGGCGATCGTGTGCTCGTGCGACCCGGCGAACGCGTTGCCGTCGATGGCGAGGTGACCGAGGGCAGAAGCCACGTCGACGAGTCGCTCATCACCGGTGAGAGCCTGCCCGTCGCGAAGGCGGTCGGCGACAAGGTGACCGGGGGCTCGATCAACGCGGAAGGCGCGCTGACGATCCGCACGCTTGCGGTGGGCACCGAAACGACGCTCGCTCGGATCATCCGGATGGTCGAGTCCGCACAAGCAGGCAAGGCGCCGATCCAGCGTGTCGTGGACCGCGTCAGCGCCGTGTTCGTTCCCGTCGTGGTGGGAGTTGCATTGCTGACCCTGGTCGCATGGCTTGCGGCGACAGGGAACTGGGAACATGCGGTCATCAGCGCTGTGGCCGTCCTCGTCATCGCGTGTCCCTGTGCCTTGGGATTGGCCACGCCGACGGCCATCATGGTCGGCACCGGCGTCGCCGCCCGGCACGGCATTCTCATCAAGGACGCGCAGGCGCTTGAGCTGGCCCACTCGGTGACCACGGTGGCCTTCGACAAGACCGGCACGCTGACCGAAGGACGCCCGTCGCTTGTTGCCGTGCTGCCGTGCGCGGGCCACGCGAGGGACGACGTCCTGCGCCTGTCCGCCGCGCTGCAGCAGACCAGCGAGCACGCGCTGGGGCGCGCCGTGATGGACAAGGTGCGTGCCGACCGACTGATCGTGCCCGAGGCCTTCGAAGCCCGTGCGCTGCCTGGGCGCGGACTGGAAGCAACGGTACATGGCCATGTCCTGGTTCTGGGCAGCAGTCGCCTGATGCGCGAACTCGGCGTTGACGCCGGCGCGCTGGCGGCCGACGCCCAGCGCCTCGAAGGCGACGGCCGCACGGTGTCCTGGCTGATGCGCAGGCAAGGCCAGACGGCAGAGCTGCTGGGGCTGCTGGCATTCGGCGACGCCGTGAAGGCAACGGCCCGCGACGCGGTGGCACGTCTGCACGAACTGGGCATCGCAACGGTGATGCTGACGGGTGACAACCACGGCAGCGCCCAGGCAGTGGCTCGCGAACTCGGCATCCAGGACTTCCGCGCTCAAGTGCTGCCGGGCGACAAGGCGGCTGTCGTGCAAGCGCTGCGCGCCGGCGGGAAGGTCGTGGCGATGGTCGGCGACGGCATCAACGATGCGCCGGCGCTGGCGGCCGCGGACGTGGGCATCGCAATGTCCACCGGCACCGACGTGGCCATGGCAGCCGCCGGCATCACGCTGATGCGGGGCGACCCGAGGCTGGTCGCCGACTCACTGGACGTCTCGCGCCGAACCTACGCGACCATCAAGCGCGGTCTGTTCTGGGCCTTCGCGTACAACGTCGTCGGCATCCCGCTGGCGGCCTTCGGACTGCTCAACCCCGTCATCGCAGGCGCTGCGATGGCGTTCAGCAGCGTCAGCGTGGTGGCAAACGCACTGTCGCTTCGCCGTTGGCGTTCAACCGCCGATGCGGTGCCCGCTAAGGTGCACACCGAACGTCCCCGTCCCGCTACGGCTTGAGGAGGAACCTGTGCATGTCATGAACATCGGCTTGGCTGCAACCGCGTCGGGCGTGTCGGCCAAGATGATCCGACATTACGAACAAGTGGGGCTGTTCCCGAAGCCGGACCGGACCGGCGCCGGCTACCGTCAGTACAGGCAAGAGGACGTCCACACTCTGCGATTCATTCGTCACGCGCGTGAGCTGGGCTTCTCGATCCAGCAAATCGGCGAGCTGGTCGGGTTGTGGCAGAACCGCCGGCGTCCGAGCCGCCAGGTGAAGGCTCTGGCGCAAGCGCACATCAAGGAGCTGGAGCAGAAGGCGCAGGAACTGCTCGCGATGAAGGCGACGCTCGAACACCTGGTCCATTGCTGCCATGGCGACGATCGCCCGGAGTGTCCGATTCTGGAGGAGCTCGCCGCCCCGAGCACGCCTGCAGCGACGCTCGCGCACGGAAATGTGCATGCGAAGTCGAAGACCGCGGGCCTCCGTTCAGGGAGGCAGGGAAGTGACGTGCGCGGTTGACCTTGCCGCGCATCCGGCCGCTATACGTTCCTGAGTTGGCGCTCTGGCTTGCCGCCACCGGGCTAGGGTTGTCGGCAAGGACTGGGCGGCGTCCTGCTGCAGCTGATTGGCGACTTGATGTGGCCTCGCGATCGAACGTTGACTCGCGACCGGTCCGAGCAGTGGCGTTCAAACTCAATCTGCCGTGTTTGGGCGAAACGCGCGCCCACTGCCCAGTCATGTGAACGCGTCAGTGGTGGCTCTTGCGGATCACGCGAATCATCTTCAGGTTGATCACGACGAAGCGAACCATCTGCCACAGAATGCTGGTCCGAAGGTACTTTGTGCCGGCAGTGGGCTTGGTCGCATAGACCGCTTGGGCCTGGCGGCCTAGGTCGAAAGGACTCTTTTCGGTCGACATGAATCACTCCGGGATGAAGGACCAGAAGGCGCGCATCTTTGCCTTGTAGATGAACAGGTGGTGGAGCAGGATCTTGATCCAGTGGCCGGCCAGTCCGATCTCGCCGAAGGTCAGGTTCACGTCTCGGCCATATTCCGGGTAGCGCTCGAAATCGGGCACGATCGGGAACACGGTGATCGATGCTGCCGTGCCGCGGAAGGGATTCGCACCCGCCGAAGCCACGCAGGCAGCGCCCATCGCGGCCATTGAAGCGGTGTGCGTCGGCGCCTTCGCGCCCCGGATCATGTCGTAGATGCTTCGCGCCACCGCCCTGCCGATCATGGCGCTGGGCATCCCGGTGCGCGGCGGGGCAGGCGTGATGCTCGTGCCTTTCGGACTTAGCCGCGGCCTTGACACCGGATGCGGCGGAGCGAATGCGATCCCGGCCGCGAAGATGTTCGGGTAAGCCGGGGCTTGATAGGTGCGCGGCCAGTCCGCGGCTCGCCACGACTCGAAAGGCCTGGCCGCGTAGTCCGCGTCCACCTTCATGAATCCGGAGGGCGCAAACAGGCGTTCGGTGATGTCCGCACCCCGGCGGTCGATCGCTTTGAGCCCAACCCCCTTGAAGGGGGGCAGCAGCATGGCCAGATCGAACTTCTCCTCTCCGTCCGCACCATTCAGGAATTCCAGGGACGCGCAGCCGGGTTCGACGCCTTTGACATGGGCCTGGGTGACCCAGCGCAGACCCCGTTCGGCGAAGAGCGACTCCGTGAAGATGTTGCTCGGGGTCACATAGCCGCCGCGGCGGATGTGGATGCCGCCCATGCCGAAGTCGCCGAGTTCGAATTCGTTGGTCAGGTAGGTGATCTCGGCCCTATCCCTCACCCCGCGTGCTCTCAACTCGAATTCCAGGTTCACGATGTATTCGAATGCTGCGCCCTGGCAGGTACATGTGCCGTGCCCCGTCCCCACCAGGAACCGCTGCCGCTCGCCCTTCTTCATGCGGGCCACGGCCTCGTTCAAGGCAAGCGAGGTTTGCAGCGCATGGGGCGCTGTGCACACCGACAGGCTGTGTCCTGTGGGCCCTAGGCCCGGAGTGGCCTCGAAGGCAAGCTTGGGCCCTGTGGCATTGATGAGGTAGTCGTAGCGGACGCGGAGAACCTCACCCGCATGCCCCTCCAGGGTTGATTCTGCCTCGACGAAGGGTGTGGAGTCCGCGTCATCTCCCTCCGGATGCAGAGTTGTCGCCTTGGCTTGATGAAAGGTGATGTTCTTTCGCGCGTAGATGGGCTGGAGCGGGAAGGTAACCTGGGCGGGCTTGAGCAGTCCCACGCCGACCCAGATGTTCGATGGAATCCAGTTGTAGTCAGGCCGCGGGGAGATCACGATGATCTCCGCCTCCGTGCCCAGCCACTTCTTCAAGAAGGCCGTGCTGGTATGCCCGGCCACGCCGGCGCCCAGGATGACCACGCGAGGTAGCGACATGATGCCTCCAAGAAAGAGAGTCGAATGACTGATCAAGCAAGTGTGTACTTATTTAGGTATGTAGTCAAATAGGGTTTGACCTCATGGCATCCGCGTCAGCAAGAGGGCGCGGCTCCGGATCCTTGTCAGCGCTCTTGCCACAGCCTGTGCTCCGCAGAAATGCCGTCCGCTGCAATGCGGGTGCACCCAGGCGAGACGCTGCGCGCCTGGCGTCAGATGCAGGTCGCATGTCTCACAAGAGATCGACTATGCAACCGCAGACGTGGTTGCGATCGAGTACTCGTGAAGCAAACCGCCCAGCACCGCTTTGGCGAGCACGAGCGCACCCGCCGCCAATCGATGGCGGGATTCGGATTTCGCAACTTGGGCGGATCTCATCGGAGGGTCCGGCACCCCAGGACCCGATGCGCTGTGGGGACGTCCGCCGTTGTAATGTGAGACCCACTCACGCAGGAATCGAGCGCAGATGCGCCTCGGACATCGGAATGATTCAATCGAGGCACTCCCGGCGTATCGTTCCAATCAGGCGTTCGCAGGTTGCGTTCGCCTTCGGGCTTGAGACCGGAGATCGCAAGACCTCGAGGCCGGGGGCACGGATTGAATCATCCAGGTGCTTGGCAAAGATAGCGTCCCGATCGTGGATCAGCTACTTGTGGTTGTCGGTATCTCCGATGACCTCTCTGAGCTGCTGTAGCGTCCAGTTCGCACTCGGGTGCAAGGTCACGTTCATATGCGCCAGACGGCGGGTGCCGTGCTCGATGACGACGAAGACGTAAAGCACCCTGAACGTAGCGGTGACCGCCACGAAGAAGTCGCAAGCGAGAATGGCCGTCGTCGCGTGATTCCTCAGGAATGTCGACCGGCGTTGGTCTCCACGCGGCTGGCCTGGCGATCGCTTCGGCAGGTACTTGCTCACCGTCCGTTGCGAGACCCGGATGTCCAACTTGAGCAGCAGCTCGTTGGCGATGCGCTCTTCGCCCCAAAGCGGGTTCTCGCTGGCCATCCGACGAATCAGAATGCGCAGCTCCATGGGAATCGGTGGTCGACCGGGTCGGGACCTCAGTCGCCAGAACAAGCTCCAACCCGCACGGTGCCAGCGAACTAGCGTCGCCGGCTGCACGACCATGAGAGCACCACGCCACTCGAACAGCTTCGCCAGCACTGCCAAGCTGGCTCTCGTCGCAGCGTCCACCCGCCTCGGACGGACCTCCCGCTCCATGAACAATGCCAGCTGACGGCGCAAGAAGAGATTCTCGGCGCGGAGTGCCACGCTCGAACGGAACAGCAACAACATGCAGCGCAGGGCATCCTCGAGCAGACGAACCGCGATCCCGGTAAGGGTGATCAAATGTTCATCGTGCCGCACAGCGGCGCCCCAAGCCTACAGTAGGGTCGCACAGGACGGCAGTTCTGCGGAGGATAGCGATTGGCGAGCTCGCTTTCGCCGTGGTAGTCGCCAGGTTTGGCCCACCACGAAGCCGGCCGTCCTGGGGATCGGTAATTGGCCGGTTTTGCGCGGTCAGTGCCGGCCACTTGCGGCTGCTCACCAGCGCCCGCTTTGGGGAGGCGTTTGCGGCGACGTAGTGAAGAGGCAGATCACAACGATGTCAGCCGCTGCATTGGCACCCGCATCTGCTCGCTCAGGCGTTGCACCAGCGCGGCGTCCGTAGCCGGTGATGCGGCGAGGATGATCGTCACCTCCGGCAAGCCCGCAAACCCCTGCGCAGGCGTTAGCACCAGGGCGTCGGCCGGGACACAGCTCTCCGCGACGACCGAGACCGCAAAACCCGCGCGCACTGCGGCCTGGATGGCCGACATGCTGCGACTGGTGCAGACGATGCGGTGCTCGCGCCGACGCTTGCGCAACTGCGCCAGCGCCCACTTGCGAAAGATGCAACCCTCGGGGAACAGCGCCAGCGGCAGGCAGTCGGCGGCCTTCGGATCGAAGTGGGCGGAGGCAGTCCACACGACGCGTTCGGTGCGCAGCACCATGCCTTCCTGGGTGTCTGTTTCGGCCGAAAGGATGGCCAGGTCGAGCTGCCCATCGGCCACCAGCGGCCGCAGCTCGGCGCTCGGTGCGCACAGCACTTCGATGTGCGCGCGCGGCGCCAGCCGGGCCAGGGTGGCCAGCAGCGGACCCATCAGCGCCGGGATGTAGTCGTCCGGCAGGCCCACGCGCAGGCTGCCGCCGAACTCTGGCGCCTGGAAGTGCGCCAGCGCCTCGCCGTTCAGTACCAGCATGCGCCGCGCATAGCGCACCAGTTCGTTGCCGTCGTGGGTGAGCGCCAGTCGCCGGCCCTGGCGTTGCAGCAGCTCGCGATTCAGCGCCTGGGCCAGCTTGCTCAGGTGCATGCTGACCGCGGACGGCGTCTTGTGCACCAGATGGGCCGCGCCGCGGCAACTGCCGGAGTCGGCGAAGGCCACGAGGGTGCGCAACTGTTCGAGATCCAGAACCATGGCTCAGTTTACGAAACGTGAACTGTTAGGTCATGAAGTTTCTGTTTTCAACGACACTGCAGAGGCCTACATTGGCCGATCTTCCCGACTTCTCAGCGAGGCCCTATGCCGCCACTGCAACTGCGAAAGCTGGTGATTCAGCTTGAAGAAACGCACACCGAGATGGGCCGCGTGGTCAGCCCACCGTCACGCAAAGTCACGGTCGCGGCAGTGATCGCCAACCCGTGCGCCGGGCGGTACGTGGAAGACCTTGCGCTGCTGGTGGACCTGGGTGCCGAGGTGGCGGAACTGCTGGCCACGCGCGGGGTGGCTGCGCTGGGCGTGGCGCCGGACGACGTGACGAGCTACGGCAAGGGCGCCATCGTCGGCACCGCGGGCGAGCTCGAGCACGCCGCCGCGCTACTGCATCCGCGCTTCGGCGCGCCGGTCAGGCGTGCTGTGCACAAGGGCGACGACATCATCCCCTCCACCAAGAAGGTTGGCGGGCCGGGCGCAACGATCGTGATGCCGCTGACCAACAAGAACCGGATCTGGAACTTCGACGACATGGACGCCGCCGAGATCACGGTGCCCGATTCCCCGCGGCCTGACGAGATCCTGGTGGCATTGGTGCTTGGCATCGGCGGTCGTCCGCTGCACCGCGTGCAGCCGGTCAAGTGAGGGCTAGGCTATGTTCAAGGCAATCATCCTGCTGCAACGGCGCACCGACATGAGCCGGGACGACTTCAGCCACTGGTGGCTCGGGGCGCACGCCAAGCTGGCGCTGGGCCTGCCCGGGCTGCGTGGCCTGAGCTTCAACCTGGTCGAAGGAGACGCCAGTGGCGACGTGGACGGCGTTTCCGAGCTGTGGTTCGACAGCCAGGCCGCGTTCGAGGCCGCCTACGCCAGCGAGCATGGCCGCGCCGTGGCCGCCGACTCCATGGCCCATGTGGCGCGCCGCGAGCGGCTGCTCGTCGCCGAGCACGCGCTGCGGGTACCCAGGCGCTGACTGCATCCGAAGGAGACCTGCAATGAGCCAAAGCCTGAATGCCGAGCTGCTGGAACGCGACCATCGCCATCTGGTGCATTCGCTTCACAACGAAGCGGTGCACCTGGCCGGCAACGTGTGGGTCCGTGGCGAGGGCACCGAACTGATCGATGCCGACGGCAAGCGCTATATCGATGCGATGTCGGGGCTGTGGAACGTGACCTTGGGCTACGGTCGGCGCGAACTGGTGGACGCGGCCGCGAAGCAGATGGGCGAGCTGGCCTATGCCTCGGGCTATGCCGGCAGCACCAACCTGCGCGCACTCGAACTGGGCGAGGTACTGGCCGAGTGCGTCTACCCGAACATCCACCGCTTCTTCTTCACCTCGGGCGGCGGTGAATCGACCGACAGCACCATCAAGACCGCACGCTACTACTGGAAGGCGGTGGGCTGGCCGGGCAAGTTCAAGACCATCAGCCTGCTCGGTGGCTACCACGGCGTCACGCTGGCGGCGATGTGCGCCACCGGCCTGCCGGCCTACTGGCCAGCCTTCGAGCCTCGCATGCCGGGCTTCGTGCACATCCCCAACCACGACATCTACCGATACCCGGTACCGCCGGGCGCCGACCCAGACACCGCGGCGGCCGACGAGCTCGAACGCGCCATCCTTGCCGAAGGCCCGGAAACGGTGGCGCTGTTCATCGCCGAGCCGGTGATGGGCGGCGGCGCCTATGTGCCGCCGGCGGCCTACTTCCGGCGCATCCGCGAGATCTGCGACAAGTACGACGTGCTGTTCGCCGCCGACGAGGTGATCACGGGCTTCGGCCGCACCGGCCGCTTGTTCGCGCTCGACCATTGGGGCGTCACCCCCGACCTGGTGCAGTTCGCCAAGGGCATTACCAGCGGCTACATCGCGCTCGGCGGGATTGGCATGTCGGACAAGGTGGCGGCAGTGTTCGATCGTCCGGGCGCCGATACTTGGATGCACTGCTACACCTACAGCGGGCACCCCGTGGCCTGTGCGGTGGCGCTGGCCGCGATCGAGGTGGTGCGGCGTGAAGGTCTCGTGGCGAGAGCGGCTGTGCTCGGCGAACGGCTGCAGCACGGCCTACGCCATGCTCTGGCGGGCCACCCTCATGTGGGCGACATCCGTGGTCTGGGCTTGATCGCCGCGGTAGAACTGGTGCAGGACCGAAGCCGCAAGACCAGCTTCGACGCCGCGCGCAAGATCGGTCCGCAGGTGCTGTCGGAGTTGCGCCGCCTGGGTGTGGTCACGCGCGGGCGAGGTGACACCGTCTACCTCGGGCCAGCGCTGGTGAGCGACGAAGCCACCATCGACCGGATCGTGACTACACTCGCGCAGGCGGTAACAACGGTGCTGCCGCAGTGATTGCCAGAAAGCAGCCGCCTAAGTCGGGGCGGGGAAACGCAATCACAGGCGCCTGGTCTCGACTTGCTCGCCCAGGCGCTCCTGCAAGAGCTCGATGAAGCGCTGCGTCTTGGCCGGTAGAGACCCCAATCCACCCCCGGTCAAGGCATTCAGGCTGATCCGTCTATCTAGGCGTTCTGCGGAAACCGACTCGGTAAACCTCGCAAGATCAACGGCTTACAACGCGCCGCGAGGGGCATCTGCCTCTGAACCGTCAAGGTCCGGCTAGCTCGCGATGTAGATTAGCGTAGCACCAACGTTGCTGGCGCCCTGCAGCATCAGTCGACCTGCCTCGCCCAAGCCTAGGCTCGTGAGAAGGTTGAAGGAGATAGTCGGCCTAGGCGCCGCAATCTCCAACCCGGACCAATGCCCATCCTTCTTGCGAAGGAAGGGGCAAGCCACTTGCAACCTTTGATTGTCTGGATGCGATGTGACGAACGACTTGCACGACCCCAAGGCGGCGATGAGCTTGCGCCAAGGCGACAACGAAGCGCGCCTCGTGGGCGACACACGCGCAGGCGGTTCGGTTCTCGAGTTCTACCTTCCGGCAGGTACCCAGCGGCCGCCGCGAATCGCGCGTGGCCAAGGCGTCGAGCTGTTCGACGACAGCGGTCGGAGTTGGATGGACATCACCTCGGGTGCAGTAGTCTGCAACCTTGGCCACGCGCACCCGAGGGTGGTCGAGGCAATGGTTCAGCAGGCAGGCCGCGTCGCCTACGCCTACCCGATGTTCTTCGAGAGCGAAGACAACGTGGCGCTGTCCAGCCTGGTCTGTCGACTGGCCGGGCCTGGCTTCGAGCGCGCCTTCTTCGTGTCAGGCGGGTCCGAGGCCAACGAGGCCGCGCTGAAGCTTGCGCGGCAATTCGCAGTGGCGCGTGGCCAGGGCACGCGCTGGAAGATCATCTCGCGCGAGCCAAGCTACCACGGCGCCACCTTGGGTGCCCAGGGCGCCACCGGCGACGCCGGGTCCGAGGCCCTATTCGGCCCGATGATGCATGTGTCGCCCAAGGTACCTGCGCCCTTGACCTATCGCGTGCCTGACGGAACGACAGTGGCAGAACACGCGTCTGCCTGCGCGTGTGCGCTCGAGGCGCGCATCCTGTCTGAGGGCGCCGACACAGTGCTGGCCTTCATCATGGAACCCGTGGGTGGCGTGGCCACTGGCGCGCTCGTGGCGCCGCAAGCCTACTACCAAGAAGTGCGCCGCATCTGCAGCCGCCACGGCGTGCTACTGATCCACGACGAAGTAATGAGCGGTGCCGGCCGCACTGGCCGCTTCCTCGCATCGCAGCACTTCGCCGATGCTCGGCCGGACATCGTGACGCTGGCCAAGGGTCTAGCCGCCGGCTACACCCCATTCGGCGCGGTCCTTGCTCGCGACGAGATCGTCGACACGATTGCTCATGCCGGGGGCTTTGCCCACGGCCACACCTACGTGGCCAATCCGTTCTCGTGCGCTGTGGCGCGAGCGGTGCTCGAGACCGTAGTCGACGAGGGTCTGGTCGAACGTGCCGCGGAACTCGGTAAGCAGTTGCGGCAGCGTTTGCTGGAACTTCAAACTCGCGTAGCGCTGATCGGTGATGTGCGTGGCCTGGGTCTGCTGCAGGCCATCGAACTGGTTGGCGATCGAACTACACGGCGCAGTCTGCCCGTGGCCATCAATGCGCCGGCACGGCTGTCAGCACACGGGTTCGTGCATGGCCTGGCGCTGTACCACCGGCGCGCCAACGCCGGCGTCTATGGCGATTTCCTTCTCATTGCGCCACCTTTGATCAGCACGCCTGCGCAGATCGACGAAATGGTGGGTCGACTCGGGTTGGCCCTACACGACCTTCAGCGCGAGTTGCAAGGCCAAGGGCATGTTGCGGCCACGTCGCCGGGCTGAACTTTCGCCAGATCCGAAGATCGGCGGGGATTGTGGCTCAATGCCGCTCAGGGCAGTCGCTACTTCATATTCGACGGCAGCCTGATCGTGTTGCCGGCCACCATGAATGCGCCGCGCCCCCGGTGGTGAAGCGTCCTCGGATCCTTGCGAGCTGGGTCGACCCAAGCCTTGATCACTTCGAGAACGAAGAAGTCGTAGCGGTTCATCAGTCGCGTGTCGACGACGCGACATTCCAGGTTGGCGTAGCACTCGGCGATCAATGGCGGCGCGACCATCGCAGCCGGCACCGGTGTCAGGCCGAACGCCTCAAACTTGTCAACGCGTCGGCCAGAGGTGTTGCCGCAGCCCACCACCTTCGACGCAAGCTCCGTCGTTGGGACGTTGAGGACGCATTGACGCGTCACCTTGAGCGCAGTGAAGCTGAAGTTATTCTGGCTGACGATGCAACCGACAAGCGGAGGTTCGAACTCCATCATGGTGTGCCAAGACATCGTCATCACGTTGGCGATCGCTTTGTGCGATGTGGTAAGCAGCACCACAGGCCCCGGCTCGAGAAGGCCGTAGACCTTGGACATGGGGAAGGAGCGCCTGGTCATGGGGAGTACCTCCGATGGAGATGTTGCGGCAGATTTCGTAGGTGGCCCTTGTCTCTCCGCAACACGAGGGATCGATTCCGAAGGAATGAGCGGCTGCTTTAAGGCGCTCAGTTGCGCCGGCCGGCCTGAATCACTGAGCGACCGGTCAGGGCCAGGTTGCTGGCGTTCGATAGGCCGATCCCGACCGCACCTTCATGGCCGGGAACCGAAGTTCAAGGATCGCTTTGCGGCAGGCTCAGCCCGTCCACTTCGTGTGACAGGCCCTGCCGGCATCTCCAGACCGACCGTTCGTGACGGCACCGACCCCCACTGTGGCCACCGAGACCGCCTCGAAGGACCGATGATGCGTGGTGTAACGGGTAGACCTTCGAGGGAGGTCGCGGTGGGGCGCTGGAAGGCGATCCTTGAATTCACCTCCCCGACCAAACAGACAGCCCAGCTTGAGAAGAGCGGACGTACCGGACAAGTTGCCTCGAGATCCCTGCGACTACCGTCGACAACCGCCTCGGCAAGCCCCGCTTTGCGATCGCCGACGCACACTCATCGGGATCGCAGGATGCCGAGGTAGACCTGTTCAGTATCTGCAGAAGGTGACACGCCGAGCTGGTCTGATATGTGGCGACGGCATTCCTCGAAGGCCAGAAGCGCCTCGGCGCGGTTTCCCGCCGCAGCATGAGCTCTCATGAGGATCTGGTACGCGGTCTCTCGATACCGCTGCGCTGCCACCGCCTGGCGTGCGAGGTCGACTGCAATCGCTGGCTCTCCGTTGCGGATGTACGTCTCAGCGAGGCACTCGCAGGCCCGAACATGGAATGTTGCCAACTGCTCACGCTGCTTCGCAGCCCAGTCGCCCGTTTCGGCCGGGAAGAACGGGCGCTTGTAGATGTGATAAGCAACTTGCGCCGCCGCCCACGCTTCTTGATGACGGCCTCGCTTGAGCATGCCCTCGGCCGCATGCAGCGAATCGAACGCGGCTTCGACATCGAGCCACGCGTCGGCCGGCAGATTGAGCTGGTAGCAACCGAGCGCCGCCGGAATTACCCGCGACTTGTCTAGCCCCGCCCTGGCCAGCAGCACGCGCAGCTTGCTGACGACGGCATTCAATGCGGTGTCCCAGGCATTCGGCGGAGCCTCGTCCCAGAGCAGTGCTGCCAGGTCGTCACGACTAACGGCAGATCCCCGGGGCATCAATAGCCTTGCAAATACCAGCGCGCCCTGACGCCCGCCGAACGCAACCTGGTCGGACAGGATCCCGTTGCACTCGAGCCCGAGCCTGCCCGTCAGGTAGATTCGCAGTGCCATCGTCGCAGTGTCCTACAACATTTCGCCAAGGTGGCACCAAGGTTGCGCCAAGGGGGTGCGCCCATCATCGTTTGCACGCAAAGGAGATCGCCATGGTCATGAAGACAGTGCGTTGTGATTGCGGGTTCATCGTTCGGTCCAGCGATGACGATAAGCTGGTCGCGGAACTTCAGCGGCACGCGCATGACGATCACGGCATGAACCTTTCGCGCGAACAAGTGCTGGCAATGGCCCAGCCCGAACCCGACCCAAAGGCCCCCCACGGCGAGACCTGAGCCGCGAGCCGCGTCGAATTGTCGAGCCACCGCCCCCAAAGGAGAAAGCAATGATCACCCAGGACGCTCCCGTCTTCGACGCCGCGAAGTACAAATCGACCACCCGCCAGCAGTGGGACGCTGCCGCCGTGGCCTGGGACCGGTGGAACCCTTTGCTGCGCGAGTGGCTCGGCGAGGCGACCGAGTTGATGCTGGACATGGCGGGCGTTCGGCTCGACTCGCGCGTACTCGATGTGGCCGCCGGAGCCGGGGACCAGACCCTGCAGGCTGCCGCTCGGGTTGGGCCGCGCGGCCACGTCCTGGCTACCGACATTTCGCCGAAGATCCTGGAACTCGCCGCAGCGCAGGCGCAGCGTGCAGGATTTGACCAAGTGCAGACTGCTGTTCTGGATGGCGAGAGTCTCGATGTTGCTGAGGCAAGCTTCAACGCCGTCATCTCGCGGCTGGGTCTGATCTACTTTCCTGATCAGCAACGCGCGCTGCGTGCGATGCAACGCGCACTCAAACCCGGCGGCCGTGTCGCGGCCATCGTGTACTCGACACCCGAGCGCAACGGCTTCTTCTCGATCCCCGTTTCGGTGATACGGGCGCGCGCCGCGCTGCCGCCTCCCCTGCCGGGCCAGCCCGGTCCTTTCAGCCTCGGTGGCGCGGGCGTGCTGGAATCAGCATTCAGGTCGGCGGGGTTTGCCGACGTGACCAGCCGTGTGATCGCCGCACCCGTGCGGCTGTCGTCCGCGGCAGAGTGCGTGCGATTCGAGCAGGAATCTTTTGGCGCCCTGCACCAGATGCTCGCCTCGCTGGACGCGCAGGGCAAGGCCGCGGCCTGGGAGGAGATTGCGGCAAAGCTGGGTACGTTCGAACGAGACGGTCGATTCGAAGGGCCATGTGAGTTGGTCGTGGCGGTCGGTACTCGCGAGTAAGCTGCGTGCAGCAAAGCGGCGGCGCGATGCCGCCGCTGGATCGTCATCGTGCATCGAGCGAATCACCGGCTTCGGCCGTGCCGACGAGCGACCATATGTGGCCAGGACTGCAAGTTCGTGGTCAACCCCGACAGCAGCCACTCTATGCGGCAGGAGCTAAGCCACCGGATTGAGAGGGGGTGAGTTCACGATCTCCACCCATTGCAGCAGTTTGCGCGGAGAGAAAGCGGACCGTCGTCGGATCCCAGCCTTCACTCCCAATCAGTCGGGTGCGGCAGATCGTCGGCGACGAAGACCACGCAGGCTAACTCTGGGCTTCGCACATTTCTGTCGCGAAGCCTTGTGCTGACTGTGAACAGGACCATCCGCTGCTGGTGCGGCTGCAACCGGCTGGTGCGGCTGGCGCGTCAACTTGATGATGCGCGGCCGTGGTTCGGGCGCGCGTCGGGCGCGGGCGAGGCAGGGCCCTTCGTGAACGGCAGCAGCATTGGCACCCGCATGCGATAGCGCTCGTAGGCCGCGCCGAGGGTCCGCCGCAGATCACGCTCTTCGAGTTGCACGCCCACGAGGATGTAGCCCGTCGTCATGATGGCGAAAATCAGGTGCCCGGCGCTCATCGCAGGCGCGGACCAGAAGGCCACGAGGAAGCCCAGCATGATCGGGTGGCGCACGAAACGGTACAAGAAGCACTCGACGAAGGAGGCCGGCGGCTCGGGCTGCTCGCGCAGCCGACGCCAGGCCTGCGTGAGGCCGAAGAGCTCGAAGTGACTGATCATGAACGTGGACACGAGCACGAGGATCCAGCCGAGGCCGTATGTCGCAAGCAGCAGTGTGCCGGCGCCCGTGCCGCGAAGGTCCCACACGGTTGTGCCCAGCGGGCGCCACGCCGCGAACACCAGCGCGAGCAGCAGGCTGGACAACAAGACGTAGGTGCTGCGCTCGACCGCCGGCGGCACCAGGCGCGTCCACCAGCGCTTGAATGCAGGGCGCGCCATCACGCTGTGCTGCACGGCGAAGAGGCCCAGCAGTGCAAGGTCGATGACGAGTGCCTCCCAACCGCCGGTGCCGGCCGGCGAATCGATGGTCTTCGGCACCGCGAGGTCGCCGACGAAGCCGATCGAGTAGACGAAGGTGGCGAGGAATACCGCATAGCTGAGCGCGGCGTAGAGGACGTGGACGAGGCCCATGGCTGATCTCCCCGGCCCGTGCTTGGAGCCGTAGGGACGATGCTAGGGGCCACCGCCGGCGGGTGTATCACCCGATCGGGCCAGGGCGCCGCGTCAGAGCAGCAGGCGCTCGGCGAGCAGGGTGGCCGCTTGGGCGCGCGTCCGGGCGCCCAGGCGCACGAGAACATCGGCCACGTGTCGATGCACCGTGTGCTCGCTCACCCCCAGCAACCCTGCGATTTCCTTGTTGCTGCGGCCCTGCGCGAGCAATTCCAGCACCTCACGCTGACGTGACGTGAGGGCCGTGACGGGGTCGTGCGGACGGCGCGCCGGCGCAGGCACGGGCGCCCCGGTCGTCGCGGCGGGCTCGGGAAGGGCTCGGACGAAGCGCTCGATCGCCACGAGCACCGAGTCGGGGTTGCCTACAAAGGGCCAGTGGTCGTTGCCCGGCAGGGTCTCGAACTTCGCGCCTGGGATGTGGCGCGCGAGATAGCGCCCCTCCTCGATCGAAGAATCGCGGTCGCCCTGTCGGTGCATCACCAGCGTGGGTGCTCGTACCCGCGGCAGTGCGGCGCGGACGTCCACATATGTGTTCATGCGCGCGAGCGCATGTGCCGCCCCTGGGCTCGCGCTGGCGCGCAGGTAGGCCGCGAAGCGCTCCACGAAGTCGGTGTCTCCCGCGAGCGAGGGTGCGAGCGTGCCGAGGTCCATCGGACCACCCCAGTCGCGCAGCACGGCCCCGAGGAACCGCTCGCGGTCCTCGGTCGACGGCGCCCAGGGGTAGTCGGGTGCGCGTGTGCGGCGCGCCCAGCCGCCGTACAGCGCGAGCGCCGCGCAGCGATCGGGGTGCTCGGCCGCGAACAGCGTTGCGAGCGTGCAGCCCTCGGAGGCACCGACGATCACGGCGGGGCGGGCCCGGGCGGCATCGAGCACCGCCCGCACGTCGTCTACACGTTCTCCCATCGACGGCATCCTCGATACGCGGTCTGACAGGCCAGTGCCGCGCTTGTCGAAGGTCAGCAGGCGACCGAGGCCGGCGAGGCGCTCGAGGAACGTGGCAACCTCGGGGAACGTCCAGTTGGCCTCGACATTGGAGACCCAACCTGGGATGAACAGCAGTTCGCGCGCGCCCGTCCCGATGGATTGCCAGGCGATGTGAACGGGGCCGCAGCGGGCGTAGTGGGTGGGGACCATGGCGCGCACGCCAATTGTGCGACGTGGACCGGGCAAACCGGGGACTACCTCCCCGCGTCTTTTCGCGCCCCGCCTGGAAGCGAATCGTGCGTCGATAATGCTTACTCCACCCTCACGACAGGCCGCCTACTCGACGATCACCACGGGTTGGACTGACCACTATCGGGCGAATTGTGGAGCGGCTGCACATGGCCGAGAGTGTGAGGTCGCCGCCGAGCCGGTCAGCCGACCTTCGCGGCAAGCGCTTGGCGTTTCAATGGCCGCGTCCGGCGAGCGAGGGGAACAAGCGTTCCCGGCCATCAAGAGTCGGTCACGACGGTCAGCTAACCGGAAGTTCAACGACAGCGTCGCGATTGCTGACGGCAATACCATCACACTGCCGGACGCCGACCACCAACAGCCCAAGATTCAAATGGACGCGATCGACGCACCCGGAAATGGGTGCCCGCCCCGTGTGCATCAACGCGCACCTCGCAGACCTCGAGATCTCATATACCTCCAGTTGCCGAAGCCTCAGTGGGCGGCGCTCAGTGGTTCGTTTCGGTCGCGGGACTGTCAATGCGCGCATCACCAGTTACCGCCATGTCGAAGTCTTCCTTGGGCACGATTCGTGGCAACTTGGCGACAACCCTTTCGCCCACTTTGCGAAACTCACCAGACCGAGAGTTGCGGCGACTGAAGATGTGCTCGCCGCAGTATCGGGTTGACGGCAGGACGTTCCAGACCACCTGGCGCGTCAAATCCTTGCCGCGGAACTTCTCCGCGCCCTTCGGTTCATCTCGGCCGCAAGCCGCTCGATGCCCCAAGGTTCCCCGGCGTCGCCAACTTTGGCAAGTTTGAAGATAGTGCGGACCGCTTCCGTCTCCAAGGCGTGGAGCTCCATCTTCCTCTTGAAGCCGGAGCGCCCATTCACGATCATCGCGAGCGAGATGCCGGCAATGCGGCTCGTGGGCTCGATCAACCCGTGACCAGGGCTAGTGTCCGCGCGCTCCTCCGCGCGGCGGATCATCGAACACGCTGGCCGGTCCTAGGCCGCGCCGGCGGGACTGGTTTCTTCGAGTTTGCCCACGAGTTGCTCGCCGCGCGCGGAGCCTGCAGTCGCAGTCATCCTTTTCAACCGGACAAGCGATGCATCGCCGATCGTCGAATCGATCGAGTACAACTCGATCATGGCCCGTGCGATCATGAGCGCGTTGTCGCGTCGGCCACGAATTCCAGCAATCCCGGTAGTTGCGACCGCATGGGTAACGCGTTGAAGCATGTGCCCGGGTGCCGCCGCACCGCATCCCGCAAGTGCGCACAGAGGTCATCTTTGACATGGCTCCCGGCGGACCAAAAGACCGGCAGCACGTCGACGTGCTCACAGTGCGGCGTGCAGTCCGGGGGACTGAAACTTCAGATAGGCGATGCGCACCAGGAGCGCGGGATCGCGTCGGTCGATCAACTCGACCAGCGTGTGCCGCGGTCGAGCCTACTCAGGGTTGCTAGCACCGCGCGCGAGCAGAATCACGCCACTGGACATCGTCCTAGCCACCAAGGAAGAACCACGATCTACAAGTTCGAAAGTTTGAACGACAGGGCGCGGAACTGCAAATATCAAGTCGTCCTCATCTCAATGTGCCGACGACGAACAGACCGCGTCAGTCAAATCGATGGGAGCCGATTCGGTCGGGCCGGTCATCGCGTTCGGCTACCCTGGCGGGACGCTGCACTTCAGCTGAACATGAGCTCAGCCGCGCTGTCGGCGACAGACGTGTCGCCGATGCAAGCTTCGGACCCGAGCACGGCATGCAGGCTGACAACGCCGCCGATCAGGATCAGTGTCGGCGAACACACTTGGTGCTCGTGTGCCAGCGACGGGAGCGACTGTAGCGTGCCGACCAGCGTGCGCTGCGAAGGCAGGGTAGCGCGCTCAACGAGCGCGGCCGGTGTCTGCGGATCCATGCCGTGGTTGATGAGCTGGGCGCTCAGCACCGGCAACGACGCCAGGCCCATGTATACGACCAGTGTCTGGCGCGGGCGCACGAGCGCCGGCCAGTCGAGGTTCAGTGCGTCCTTCGAGCCGGCGCGCAGGTGGCCGGTGACCCACTGCACACTCGACGCATGGTCGCGGTGCGTAAGCGGAATGCCGGCGCAGGCCGCAGCACCCTGGGCGGCGCTGATGCCCGGAATGACCTCAAACGGTACGCCTGCCTCGGCGAGCGCCTGAGCCTCCTCGCCGCCGCGGCCGAAGGTGTATGGATCACCACCCTTCAATCGCACCACCGGTCGGCCGCTGCGCGCCAGGCGCAGCATCAGCTCGACGATGTCGTGCTGCGGCAACGTATGGTGCGAGCTCTCCTTGCCGACGTACACGAGGTCGGCGCCAGGCGCCACGAGCTCGAGCACTTCCCTCGATACGAGGTGGTCGTACAGCACGATGCGCGCCGCGGCCAATGCACGCGCCGCCTTCAGCGTCAGCAAGTCGGGATCGCCTGGCCCGGCGCCGACCAGGGTGACGCAGGCCGGCCCGGGCGCGCTTCCCGGCACGCCCATGAAGTGGCGGGTCTGTTCGAGATTGCTCATCGGCCAGGCTCCTTTGCGGCTAACTGGATTGTCCGTACGCGTCGCGTCGCGTCCTTGAACCAGTTCAAGGACAGCCGAACGCCGCCGCGCAAGGATCACGGTGCTCGCAGGCAATACAGCCGTTGCTCTGAGCCCGCGGCAAGACGGTCGCGGCGACTGAGTGACCTCCCCGGCCGCGTGATGGCCAAAGACAAATCTATAGGAGTGCAGTCCATGCATGCCCCGCACCTTGCGCGCTTCGGCGCCGCCGCCCTGATGGCACTGATCGCGTTCGCGCCCGTCACGCACGCACAGGAGAAGAAGAGCGTCTCGCCGGCCGAGATGAACTACGAAGCCGGAAGTTCGCCGCTGGGCGACGCGCCGATGTACCAGAGCACCAACCCGAAGGCGCCGAAGATGACCCAGGCCGAGTTCGACCTCGGCCGCAAGACCTACTTCGAGCGCTGCGCCGGCTGCCACGGCGTACTGCGCAAAGGCGCCACTGGCAAGCCGCTGACGCCCGACATCACCATCCCCAAGGGCACCGACTACCTGAAGATCTTCATCGCCTACGGCTCGCCCGCCGGCATGCCGAACTGGCAGACCTCGGGCGAACTCGACGAGAAGACCGTCGACGTGATGGCGCGCTACGTGCAACAGGATCCGCCTGTGCCGCCCGAGTTCGGGATGGCGCAAATCAAGGCGACCTGGAAGGTCATCGTCCCGCCAGCGCAGCGGCCGACGAAGAAGATGAACAACTACGACATCGCCAATATCTTCTCGACGACGCTGCGCGACAGCGGCGAGGTGGCGCTGATCGACGGCGATAGCAAGAAGATCATCAATATCGTCAAGACCGGCTATGCAGTGCACATCACGCGCACCTCGGCATCGGGGCGCTACCTGTTCGTGATCGGGCGTGACGCCAAGATCAACATGATCGACCTGTGGATGCCCACGCCCGACAACGTCGCCGAGGTCCGCATCGGCCTAGAGGCGCGCTCGGTCGACACCAGCAAGTACAAGGGCAAGGAAGGCGACTTCACTGACAAGCTGGCGATCGCCGGCGCCTACTGGCCGCCGCAGTACGTGATCATGAACGGCGACACGCTCGAGCCGCTGAAGATCGTCAGCACCCGCGGCATGGTGGTGGGCACGCAGGAATACCACCCCGAGCCGCGCGTCGCCTCGATCGTCGCATCGCACTTCAAGCCCGAGTTCGTCGTCAACGTCAAGGAGACCGGCAAGACGCTGATGGTCGACTACTCCAACCTCGATGCGCTCAAGGTCACCGAGATCGGTTCGGCCCCCTTCCTGCACGACGGCGGCTGGGATTCGACCAAGCGCTACTTCATGGTGGCCGCGAACCAGAGCAACAAGATCTCGGTGATCGACGCGAAGGAAGACAAGCTGGCGGCGATCGTCGACGTCGGCAAGATTCCGCACCCCGGACGCGGCGCGAACTTCATCCACCCGAAGTTCGGCCCCGTGTGGGCGACCGGGCACCTCGGCGACGAGACGATCTCGTTGATCGGCACCGACCCCGTCAAGCACAAGGAATACGCCTTCAAGAAGGTCGCCGAACTCAAGGGCCAGGGCGGGGGGGCGCTGTTCATCAAGAGCCACCCGAAATCGAGCCATCTCTACTCGGACACGCCGTTGAACCCGGACCCGAAGATTTCGCAATCGGTGGCCGTGTACGACATCGCCAATCTCGACAGGGGCTACACCGTGCTGCCGATCGCCGAATGGGCGGGCCTGACGGACGATGGCGCCAAGCGCGTCGTGCAGCCCGAGTTCAACAAGGCCGGCGATGAGGTCTGGTTCGCTGTCTGGTCGGCGAAAGACAAGCAGTCGGCGCTGGTCGTGGTGGACGACAAGACGCTCAAGCTCAAGGCGGTGATCAAGGACCCGAAACTGATCACGCCGACCGGCCACTTCAACGTCAATAACACACAGCACGACGTCTATTGAGAAAGTGGACCGAGGCAGTCCAGTGTGGACTGTGCGGCTCCGACCCAATCCCCGACCGTCCGAACAGGGTCGGGGCAACACCAAGGAACAATCGCATGAACAACAAGTTGCTTCTGCCCGCGCTGGCCGCGCTCTTCATCACGCCCGCCTTCGCCGATTCGGTCGAGGATGCGATGACCAAGGCCGGCTGCATGTCTTGCCACACCAAAGACAAGAAGCTCGTCGGCCCTTCGTTCAAGGACATCGCGGCCAAGTACAAGGGCCAGGACGTGACGGCCAAGCTGATGGCGAAGGTTCGCGCCGGCGGTTCGGGCACCTTCGGCCCGATCCCGATGGCGCCCAACCCGCCCGAAAAAATCAGCGACGCTGACCTGAAGAGCGCCATCGAGTACGTCCTGAAGACGACCTGAACTGCCGGGTGCGCCGTGCGCATCGTGCTGCTGATGGCGCTATTGGCCCCCAATACGGTCTCTGCGCAGACCGTGGAGGGGTCTTGGACGACCGCCTCGCCAACGCGCGAGCGCCAGCAGGTGCTCGTGCGCGTGGTGCGGCAGGACTGCGGCTCGTGCCACGGCATGAGGCTCACCGGAGGCCTGGGACCGCCGCTGACGCCGCGGGCGCTGAACGAGCGCCCGCTCGAGGCCCTGGTCTCGACGACGCTGTACGGCCGACCAGGTACGCCGATGCCGGCCTGGAACACATTGCTAAGCACTGCTGACGCGTTGTGGATCGCGCAACAGCTTCAAGCGGGATTTCCGGACGAGGCCGCGCGATGAGACATCTGCGTCGCTCTTGCCGCCCCGAGCGCCTTCTCACCGCGCTCGGCCTGGCTGCGTTCGCGCTGCTGACCGGCTGCGCCGGCGCGCCGCGGCAAGCTGACGCAGGCGCCTCGGGCAGCGGCGACCTCGGCGTGATCGTCGGGCGTGCCAACGGAACGCTCACCGTCGTCAACACCAGTTCGAAAGAGGCGCTGGGCATAATCGGTGAACTGGGTGATCTGTCGCACGCATCGGTGGTCTACGGGCGCGACGGCGCCCACGCGTACGTGTTCGGACGCGACGGTGTGCTATCCAAGGTGAACCTGTTGACGCGGCACATCGAGGGCCGTGTTGTGCAGGCTGGCAACAGCATCGGCGGCGCGATTTCGCAAGACGGGACGCTGGTCGCCGCGCAGAACTACCAGCCCGGCGGCATCAAGGTGTTCGACGCGCGCACACTCGCGCTGGTGGCCGACATCCCGGCCACCTTCGACGCCCCCGGTGAGCCCGGCAAGCGCTCGCGCGTCGTCGGCCTGGCCGAGTTGCCAGGCCAGCGCTTCATCTACTCGCTGTTCGACGCCGACCAGATCTGGATCGCCGATCTCGGCCAGCCCGGGCCGCCGCGGCTGACCAAGTTCGAACACATTGGCCACCAGCCCTACGACGCTCTGGTCACGCCCGACGGCAGGCACTACATCGCCGGTCTGTTCGGCGAGGACGGGCTGGCGATGATCGACCTGTGGGAGGCGCAACCCAAGGTACGTCGCATCCTCGGCGGCTACGGCCGCGGGCAGGAGCCGTTGCCGGTGTTCAAGATGCCGCACCTGCGTGGCTGGGCCGTGGCAGGACGCCATGCCTGGCTGCCCGCGATCGGCCGTCATGAGGTGCTGGTCGTCGACACCGAGTCATGGGCCGAGGTGGCGCGCATTCCGGTCGCCGGGCAACCCGTGTTCGTGATGGCACAGCCCGATGGGCGGCAGGTGTGGGTCAACTTCGCCGTCCCCGACTACCACCGCGTGCAGGTCATCGACACGCCGACGCGCCGAGTCGTGACGACGCTCGAGCCCGGCGCGGCGGTGCTGCACATGGAGTTCACGCCGAAGGGCGAGGCGGTATGGATCTCATCGCGCGACGCCGACCGCGTGTCGGTGATCGACACCGCGAGCTTCGCCACGCTGGCCACGCTGCCGGTCGAGGCGCCCAGCGGCATCTTCTTCAGCAGCCGCGCCGCGCGGCTGGGGCTGTGATGGACATTCACGCGTACAGCACCGGAGGCGCCGAGCCGCTGGCCCTGTTCAACACCTGGCAACGCGACTTGCCGCTGCTGCCGCGGCCGTTCGATGCGCTGGGCGAACCGCTGGGGCTGGGCGGCGAGCAGGTTCGCGCGCTGCTTCAAGGGGGCATCGCAAGTGGCCGGGTCAGTCGAGTCGGGGCTGTGTTCGGCGTCGGTGCGGGCGGGACCGGCATGCTATGCGCACTGAGCGTGCCCATAGCTGATCTGGCGCGCATCGCGGCGCGTGTCAACGCCGAACCCGGCGTGAATCACAACTATGCCCGCGAGCACGAGTGGAACCTGTGGTTCGTCGTCACCGCGCCCGACGCGTCGCATCTGCTGGCCACGGTCGACCGCATCGAGCACGCCACCGGCCTGCACGCGCTGCGCCTGCCGATGCGCCGCGCGTACCGTATCGACCTCGGCTTCGACCTGTTCGAAGCGCCGCGCGCTGCGGCGCCACCGACGCTGCACGACGTTGCGGCTCCAGCGCGCGTGCCGGCGGCACTGCGCCCGCTAGCGGCCCGGCTCGAAGACGGCCTGGCGCTGGTGGAGCGCCCGTTCGCGGCGCTCGGCGAGCCGCTCGGCCTGAGCGAGGCCGAGGTCATCGCGACACTTCGCGGCTGGTGCAACAACGGAACGCTGCGCCGCCTGGGCGTGGTGCTGCGCCACCATGAATTCGGCATCGCTGCCAACGCTATGGTGGTGTTCGAGGTAGCGGCGCAAGAGGCCGACGCCGCAGGGGCACGTCTGGCCATGCAGCCAGGCGTCACGCTGTGCTACCGCCGCGCAAACGCACCCGGTTGGCCGTACACGCTGTACTGCATGGTGCACGGGCGCGAGCGCGCTGCGGTGCAGCGCATCGTCGACGACGCCACGCGGGCCGCCGCCCTCGCGCAGTGGCCGCGCGAAGTGCTGTTCAGTACGCAACGCTTCAAGCAGACGGGCGGCCGCTACTTCGCCGAGGCCTTGTGATGACCGCTGAAGCAACGGTGGCTGATGAAGCGCGGCTCGACGCCACCGACGCGCTGCTGATCCGCCGCCTGCACGGCGACCTGCCATTGAGCGAAACGCCGTATGCCGATGTGGCGCAGGAACTGGGCCTGACCGAGGCCGAAGTCATCGCGCGCCTGCGAGCGATGCTCGACGACGGAGTGTTGTCGCGCTTCGGCCCGTTGTTCCAGATCGAGCGTGCCGGCGGCCATTTCATGCTGGTGGCGATGCAAGTGCCGGAGGATCGCTTCGACGCGGTTGCCGAGCAGGTCAACGAACTGCCCGAAGTGGCGCACAACTACCGCCGCGAGCACCGCTTCAACATGTGGTTCGTGCTCGCCTGCGCGTCGCCCGCGCAAACTGCGGCCGCCTGCGCGCGAATCGAATCGACTTGCGGCCTGCGCGTATTCGCCTTCCCGAAAGAGAAGGAATTCTTTGTCGAGTTGCGCCTCCTGGTTTGAACAAGGCAACGACGATGCTCAGCCCCTTCGATCAGCGGCTCATCGCCGCCACCCAGGCCGGCCTGCCGCTCGTACCGCGGCCCTACGAAGCGGTGGGGGCGGAGCTCGGTGTCAGCAGCGAGGCGGTCCGCGAGCGGCTCGCCAGCATGCTGGACGAAGGCTTGGTGCGGCGCATCGGCGCGGTGCCGAACCACTACCGGCTTGGCTACACCGCCAACGGTATGACCGTGTGGGACGTTGACGATGGGCTCGTTGACGAATTGGGCGAGAAGGTCGGCGCGCTGAGCTTCGTCTCGCACTGCTACCGCCGACCACGCGCGTTGCCCGACTGGCCCTACAACCTGTTCGCGATGGTGCACGGCCACCACCACCGCGAGGTCGAGCGCTGCGCGCTGCAGATCCAATGCCTGCTGGTCGAGGCCTGCCGCGGCCACGACATCCTGTACAGCAGCCGCATCCTGAAGAAGACCGGGCTGCGCCTGCCTGCTGGACCCACCGGATAAGCCACCATGTTCCGGATCTCCCAATACATGCGCGAGCTGGCCACGGCTGAACGCGATGGCGTCTACCCGACCGCGCGCGATCGCCAGCCGTGCGGCCCAGTCGTGATCTGGAACCTGATTCGCCGCTGCAACCTCACCTGCAGGCACTGCTACGCGCTCTCGGCCGACCACGACTACCCGAACGAGCTGAGCAGTACCGAGGTGAACGCGGTGATCGACGACCTGAAGTCGTTCCACGTGCAGGTGCTGATTCTCTCGGGCGGTGAGCCGCTGCTGCGGTCTGACGTGTTCGACATCGCGCAGCGCGCCAAGGGGCTCGACTTCTACGTCGGACTGTCGACCAACGGCACGCTGATCGACGCGACCATGGCCGACCGCGTGGCCGCGCAGGGCTTCGACTACGTCGGCATCAGCCTCGACGGGATGCGGGAGGTGCACGACCGCTTCCGCCGCAAGCCGGGCGCCTTCGACGCCTCGCTTGCCGCCGTGAGGCTGCTGCGCGAGCGCGGCGTGAAGGTGGGGTTGCGCTACACGATGACCGACATGAACGCGGCCGACCTGCCCGCGCTGATGACGCTGATGCACGACGAAGGCGTCGACAAGTTCTACTTCTCGCACCTGAACTACGCCGGGCGCGGCAACATCCACCGTGGCCGCGACGCCCGATTCACCGCCACGCGCGAGGCACTGGACCGCCTGTTCGACGCGGCCTGGCATTCGGCGAGCAAGGCGATCGCCGGAGGGCCGACCGCCATCGAGTACGTGACCGGAAACAACGACGCGGACGGCGTGTACCTGCTCCTCTGGACGCGCCGCCACCTGCCGCGCTGGGCTGACGCGCTGAAGGCGCGGCTCGAGGCCTGGGGCGGCAATGCCTCGGGTCTGCACGTGGCCAACATCGACAACCTCGGACATGTACACCCCGACACGATGTGGTGGCATCACGACCTGGGCAGTGTGCGCGAGCGACCGTTCTCGCAGATCTGGGCCGACATCTCGGAGCCGCTGATGGCCGGCCTGAAACGCCAGCCGCGCCCCGTCACCGGCCGCTGTGGCGCCTGCACGCACCTGCGCATCTGCGGCGGTAACACGCGCGTGCGTGCGCAGCAGGTGACCGGCGACCCGTGGGCCGAGGATCCGGGCTGCTACCTGGGCGACGCCGAAATCGGCCTTGCGGTTGGGGCGGACGGGGCACCGCGCGTGCAGTGCACGTCGTTCCACGAGCGGCTGCGAGTGATACCGTGCTGAATCTCCGGGGGCGCGTCGCGCTGGCGGCCGGCCTGCTGTGGATCGGCCACGGCGTCGCGCGCGCGCAGGCGTCACCAGACGCCGCCGCGCTATATCAGCAGCACTGCATCGCCTGTCACGGCGCGCAGCGCACCGGAGCAATGGGCCCGGCGTTGCTGCCCGAGAGTCTCGAGCGCTTGCGCAAGCCGGAGGCGCTGAAGGTCGTCGCCGCGGGTCGGGTGGCGACGCAGATGGCCGGCTTTCAAGGCAAGCTGACGGCCGACGAGATCGCCGCGCTGGTGCAATGGATCTACACGCCGGTGTCGCCGGCGCCTCTGTGGGCCGAGGCCGACATTAGGGCTTCACACGTACAGCCCGTCGATGCGAGCACGCTGCCGAATCGGCCGAAGTGGCAAGCCGACCCGATGAACCTGTTCGTCGTCGTCGAAGGTGGGGACCACCACGTATCGCTCGTTGACGGCGACCGCTTCGAGACCATCCACCGCTTCGCATCGCGCTTCGCACTGCACGGCGGGCCGAAGTTCACGCCCGACGGGCGCTTCGTCTTCTTCGGCTCGCGCGACGGCTGGATCAGCAAGTACGACCTGTGGAACCTGACGCTGGTGGCCGAGGTGCGCGCCGGCCTGAACATGCGCAACATTGCCGTCAGTGGCGACGGGAAGTGGGTGATGGCGGCCAACTACCTGCCGCATACCCTGGTGCTGTTCGACGCCGACCTCAACCTGGTGAAGACCTATTCCGCCACCGCGCTCGACGGCGAGGCTGGCTCGCGCGTGTCGGCGGTGTACGACGCGGCGCCGCGCAAGAGCTTCGTAGTCGCGCTGAAGGACATCGCCGAACTGTGGGAGATCTCCTACAACCCGAAGGCCGAGCCGATCTTCGATGGCTACGTGCACGACTACAGGATGGGCGAGGGCATCTCCAGGCCTGGCTTTCTCGAGGTGAGACGCACGCTGCTCGACGAGCCACTGGACGACTTCTTCTTCGATCAGAGCTACCGCAATGTGCTCGGTGCCACGCGGCCCAAGGCCGACGGCCAGGCGAGCGCGCAGGTCGTCAACCTCGACGTCCGCAGGAAGATCGCCGAGTTGACCCTTGCCGGTATGCCGCACCTGGGATCGGGAATCACCTTCGCGTGGAACGGCACCACCGTGCTCGCGAGCCCGAACCTCAGGGACGGCGCGCTCGATGTGATCGACATGCGGACCTGGAAGCCTGTCAGGACGATCGCCACGCCTGGGCCTGGCTTCTTCGTTCGCAGCCACGAGAACTCGCGCTACGCATGGGTCGACTCGATGATGAGCCCGACCGCCAAGGACACGCTGACCGTGATCGACAAGCGCACGCTCGAACCGGTGGCGCAGGTCCGCGAGCCGGGCAAGACACTCGCGCACATCGAGTTCACCAAGGACGGCCGCTACGCGCTGGCGAGCCTGTGGGAGATGGACGGTGCGCTGATCGTCTACGACGCCGAGACCTTCAAGGAAATCAAACGCCTGCCGATGAGCAAGCCCGTGGGCAAGTACAACGTGTGGAACAAGATCACGCGTTCGGAGGGAACTTCCCACTGAGGACAACGGTCGGCGTGGCCGGTCGCCGCCGTCATCAGCCCGTGACGAGTTGGTACGCAGACAGCCGCTGCGCATCGAGGATCCGGATGTCGCGCCGGTCGATCGCGATCAGGCCATTGGCCTCGAGCTCGTGCAGCACGCGCGAGAAGTATTCCGGCGTGAGCGAAAGCCGCGACGCGATCGTCGCCTTGCTGACCGGCAACGACACGGTGCGCACCTCGGTCGGGGCGCAGTCCTCGAGCGCCTGGTCGCCCAACAGGAAGCCGATCACTCGCTGCAGGCCCGAGTGCAGCGCGTAGGTCTCGACGTCGTGCACAAGGCCGTGCAGGCGGCGCGACAGCCCGGCCAGCATGCGCAGCGCGAAGCGGTGGTCGCGTTCGATCTCCGCCAGTACCGCCGCCTTCGAGACCGTCAGCAGCAGCGTGTCGGCGAGCGACTGTGCGCCCAGGATGTAGGGGCGGTCGGTGAACATGATCGCTTCGCCGAAGGTCTGACCGGGCCCGATCAGCTCGACAACCTTCTCCTGCCCGGCTGGCGACAGCACGAAGAGCTTCACCTGGCCCGTGACAACGACGTGGAATTCGTTGCACGGGTCGCCCATTCGAAACACCATGTCGCTGCGCGCCAAACGACGCAGCACGCAGCCAACGGCGATGTGATTCAACTCGACCGGGCTGAGGTCGTTGAACAATGGCAGCACCGAGAGGTACCTCGGAACGTCGAACGGGCGCGACTCCATTGGGCGTCTCCTGACCGGGGAAGCCTTAATTGTGACAGCGCGGCCCGGCTGGGCTCAACCTTGTGGGCGGCGTCAGCCCCTAGCGGTGAAGCGCGAATACTTGCCAGGCCCGTGGGCCGCACGTGCGTCCAGAAGCGCCATGCCCGCGTCCCGGCGCGCCCCGCAAGGCGCGCGCCTAAGGCGTCCCCCTGTCGTCATGTCAACTCAGCCGCCGTGGACAGCAGCAGCGCCGCTACAACGTTGTGCGCCAACGCCAGCGCGAGCGACGCGCTCCCCGTCATCAGCAGGCCCAGCGATAGCTCCGCCGCGAGCAACGCCAGCAGCAGCGTCCCCGGAACGCAGCGCCGAGTGCGCAGTGCCGCCAGACCCAGCGGAAGGAGGACCAGAACCACGGCGATACCCATCAGCCGATGCACGGTCTGGGCCAGTGCGCCGGACGCATTGACCGGGGTGCTTGCCGCTAGCACCGGCTCGCGCCAGGGGTTGAGTGCGCTCCACGGCACGCCCCGCGCCGCGGCGACGCAATCGCCCAGGCTGTCGCAGCTCTCCGCGGCGAACGACGCACTCAGGAGTCCACCGAGTGCTGCCTGGGCGACTAGCAGGGCCACGCCGCACCCGGCCCACACGTGCAGCCAACGCTTGGCAGGCAGCCCACCGCGGCGCGCCAGCCGCCAGCACAGCGCCAGCATCGCAAAGCCTCCGAGCAAGTTGCCCATCGCCACTGCCGGCACGCGGGCGTTGCTCGACCACCGACCCAGCACGGCAAGGAACAGCGCAAGTGCCAGCAGCGCGAGCGCCGCGCGGCCTTCGCGCCACAGCAGCGGGCGCGCGGTAAAGCAGATCATGACCATCGCCATCACGAGCATCAATGCGGCGCTGGCGACCACACGATGCACCAGCCGTGTCGCGGCTATGGCTGCGCTCTCGCTCACCGTCGCCGGGAGGCCCAGTTGCAGTTCGCGCAGGCTCTTTCCGTAGCATGTAGGCGCGACTGAGACAGCCTTTGCTGACTGTCCGGCATCCGCCGGTTGCTCGGCCGCCCGCCATTGCGCTGGCCGCAGCTCGTCGGCGCAAGACAGGCCCGCCTTGGACAGGCGCATGAACGCGCTCAGGCTCGTGATCGCCAGCACCAGCACCGCGCACAGCAGCGCCAGATGGTGCAGGAAGGCCTGGCGACGCTCGGCTTGGGCGATCGCCCCCCGATCGGCGGTGCCGTGGCCGGGTGGCGGGGAATTGCGGGCGTCCATCGTGTGATTGCTGCAGCGTCTTCCCATGTCATCGTGGTCCGCCGTGCACTGCGCGGGGACAAGTCCTGCGCTCGTATGACGAGAGCGCGAAGTGTTGTCCCGACGCGGCAATGGCGGCTTGACCTGGTTCAAGAGTCGGCACCGGACAAACCCTAGCTTCGGACTCGCACCACCTACCGCGACGGCGGCAGACCGACACGACGTCGCGCTTTCTTATCTTGGTTCAAGTTTGCGCGCGGGCCTGCACCGCAGAATTCCGGGCACCTGCCGCACCCCTTCATCGCGGCCAAAAGGAGACCCGCATGAGCCCGACCGAACATGACAACGAACCCGTTCCGTGGATGCAGCAACTGCTGGACAACCCGTTCCTGCTTCTGTTCCTCGGCGTGCTGGTACCGATGCTGGTGTACACGCTCTGGGGTGTGATCGACATCCTGACCGTGCCACTGGCCAAGTGACCGTCGACGGCACAGCCAGCATCCATCCGCGACAAGGAGTTTTGCCATGAGCGCCATCCTGCCCCCATCAGAACGACTGTGGTGGAAACACCCGCTGGACCGTGTCGAAGGTACCTGGATCGCCATCGCCTTCGTCTGGTGCATGGTGATGTTCTTCATGATGGTCGGCTGGCACATCTACGGCAAGCAAAACCTATCGACCGAGACCTACCGCACCACACCCGAACAGTTTGCGGCCAAGGCGCAGGCGATGGTCGACAAGTACACCGTGCGCACCGAGACCGACCAGAAGATCCCGGTCGTGCACCCACCCGAGGGCAGCGACGTCTACCTGATCGCCCGGCTGTGGAGCTGGTGGCCGATCCTCGAGCTCGAGAAGGACAAGACCTACCGCCTGCACCTCACCGCGATGGACTACAACCACGGCTTCTCGCTGCAGCCAACCAACATCAACATCCAGGTCGTACCCGGCTTCGAGCACGTGGTCAAGATCACGCCGAATCAGTCGGGCCAGTTCTCGGTCGTGTGCAACGAATACTGCGGCATCAACCACGCGACGATGGTTGGCCGTTTGTACGTGAAATAGGGAGGCTGCCATGTCCAGCACCGTGACTTACCGCACCTGCCCACGCTCGGGTCTGCAGTTCGAAGGCCAGGCCGAGAAGCTGATGATCGCCAACGCCGTGGTGGCAGTCGTGTTCCTGCTCGTCGGTGGCCTCCTCGCCGTCGGCGTGGTGCTGACGCGCTGGCCGGCGGTGCACTGGCTCGCCGCCGACACCTTCTACCAGGTGCTCACCGCGCACGGCATCGACATGCTGATCTTCTGGATCATCTTCTTCGAAGTCGCCGTCCTCTACTTCTGTTCGTCAACGCTGCTGCGCTGCCGCATTGCGACGCCCAACGTCGCCTGGCTCGCTTTCGCGCTGATGCTCATTGGCGCCGTGACCAACAACGTCGCCGTGTTCCAGGGCGGCTCGAGCGTGATGATGACGAGCTATGTGCCGATGATGGCGGCACCGCACTTCTATCTCGGGCTGATCCTGTTCGCCGTGGGCGCGCTTGTCGCCTGCTTCGTCTTCTTCGGCACGCTCGTGATCGCCAAGCGCGACAAGACCTACCAGGGTTCGGTGCCGCTGGTGACCTTCGGTGCGATCACCGCTGCGATCATTGCCGTATTCACCATCGCCTCCGGCGCGATCATCCTGATCCCGACCTTCCTGATGTCTGTCGGCATCGTCAAGGAGGTCAACGCGCTTGTCTACCGAACCGTCTGGTGGGCCTTCGGCCATTCGTCGCAGCAGATCAACGTGGCGGCACACATCTCGATCTGGTACGCGGTGGCCGCGATCGCCTTCGGCGCCAAGCCGATGTCCGAGCGTGTCAGCCGCGGCGCCTTCCTGCTCTACATCCTGTTCCTGCAGCTCGCAAGCGCGCACCACCTGCTCGCCGACCCGGGCGTGAGCACGGCATGGAAGGTCGTCAACACCAGCTACTTCATGTACTTCGCGGTGCTGGCCTCGATGATCCACGGTCTGACGATCCCCGGCGCGATCGAGGTCGCGCAGCGCAAGAAGGGCTTCAACAAGGGCCTGTTCGAGTGGCTGCGCAAGGCGCCCTGGGGGAACCCGGTGTTCTCGGGGATGTTCATCTCGCTGATCGGGTTCGGCTTCCTCGGCGGCATCTCGGGCGTGATGATGGGCACCGAGCAGCTCAACATGATCATCCACAACACGATCTACGTGCCGGGCCACTTCCACGCCACCGTGGTGGTAGGCACGACGCTGTCGTTCATGGCGCTGACCTACTTCCTGATTCCGGTGTTGTTCAGGCGCGAGATGATCAACCCCGGCCTGGCGAAACTGCAGCCCTACCTGTTCGGCCTGTCGATGTACTTCTTCTGCCTGGTGATGATGGGTGCCGGTACGCTGGGCGTGTCGCGTCGCAACTGGGACATGGCCATGGTCGGCGCGGTGCTTCCCTATGAATGGCCGGGCGCGGCCTATCTGATGATGGGCCTGGTGGGCATCGCAGGTGTTGCGGCCATGGTCGGCGGCGCGATCTACATCTACGTCACGGTGGGCTCGCTGCTGTGGGGTAAGAAGCTCGACAGCGGCGCCGTCAGCCCGCGCTTCACGCCGATCCCGGCGACACCGGCCGGGGCCGTCGTGCAGAACTACGGTTCGGCCGGGTTCGCCGCCCCCGGCACCTTCGCCCTGGCGATGGTGTTCCTGTCGGCCTTCGTGCTGTACTACTTCATCAACTGGAAGTACCTGTCGCAGGTCTGGGGCCTGAGCTGATCGGGGGACGTCGGTAATGAATCAGACGCTCGCTATCGCTTCCCGAACACCGGCGCACCTGGTGCGCGAAGTGCTGGGGCTGTTCAAGCTGCGCATAGGGCTGATGATCATGCTCACCGCGCTGGTCGGCTTCGCGTTCACGCCGGGGACGGCGCCAGGCTCGGCACAGGTTCTGGTGCTGGCGCTATCGGTATTCGTCTCGTCGGCCAGCGCCGGGGCATTCAACCAGTACGTCGAAGCCGACACCGACCGCCTGATGGCGCGCACCCGCGGCCGCGCCTTCGTCACCGGCGCGCTACCGCACACGCCTGCCTGGCTGGCATTGATCGCGCTGCTGCTGGCAGCCTCGGTCGCCTCTGCATGGTGGGCGCTGAACGCGATGACGGCACTGTATGTCTTCCTCGGCGCGTTCTTCTACGCCGTCGTCTACACCGTGTGGCTCAAGCGCCGGACCTGGCTCAATATCGTCGTAGGCGGCCTGGCCGGCAGCTTCGCTGTGCTCGCTGGCGCCGCTGCGGTGGATCCTGCGCTCGGCGCATTGCCGCTGCTGCTGGCGCTGGTGCTGTTCCTCTGGACGCCGCCGCATTTCTGGAGCCTGGCGATCGCCAACCAAGCCGACTACGCTGCAGCGGGCGTGCCGATGCTGCCGGTGGTGGTGGGCACCGAGCGCGCCGCGCGCATCGTGCTGTGGAGCACGGCGGCGCTCGTCGCATCATCGTTGCTGCCGGTGTTCTTCGGTGCCGGGCCGGTCTACCTCATGGGCGCGCTGGCCGGCGGCCTCGTCTTCCTGCGCAAGGCGTGGGCGCTCGCCCGCCAGCCGAGCCGCAAGACGGCGATGGGCTCGTTCTTCGCCTCGCTGCTGCAACTCAGCCTGGTGCTTGCCGCAGCCAGCATCGACGCGCTGCTGCGCTAGCGCGGCGATGTTTGCCGCAGGCGCACGCGTTGGCTCGCTGCTGGGACTGTTGACGGCCCTGACCCTTCTGCCGGTAGCACATGCCGACGAGACGAGCGCTCCCAAACCCGCGCTCGACCCAACCGCCGCGCTGCGCACCAGCCAGGCGGCCATCGGCAAGTCGATCGGCGAGTACACCCTGCTCGACCGCGAAGGCCGGCCGGTGCGTCTGGCCAGCTACCGCGGCAAGCCACTGCTGGTCAACTTCATCTACACCGGCTGCTTCCAGGTTTGCCCGACCAGCACACGCGCGCTGCTCGAGGCACTGCAAGCGATGCGTAGCGGTTTCGACTCGAACCAATTCAATGTCGTCAGTATCGGTTTCAACCAGCCGGCCGACTCGCCGCAGGCGATGAAGGCGTTCGCGATGCAACAGCGCATCGCACTGCCGAACTGGGACTTCCTGAGCCCGCACGCGGCGATCGTCGATTCGCTGACGAGCGACTTCGGCTTCGTGTTCAAGCCGACCCAGGGTGGCTTCGACCATCTTCTGCAGATCAGCCTCGTCGACGCCGAGGGCCGCCTCGTCGCCCAGGTCTACGGCGACGACTTCAGCGCCGACCGTCTCGGCGAACCGTTGCGACGCCTGCTGAAAGACCAACCGCTGCCGCCGCAGCTGCGACTGGCGGACATCGTCGATCGCGTGCGATTGTTGTGCTCGGTCTACGACCCCGCGACGGGCACCTACCGCGTCAGCTACGCACTCGCGCTGGAAGTCGCAGGCGGCATCACGTTCGTGCTCGCTATGCTTTGGTTCTTCGCCCTCGAATGGCTCGCTCGACGGCGGGCGCGGCGCTTGCTGCGAGCCGCTGTGCCGGCAGATCATCAGCCCATGCCCGCGCCACGTTGACCCATGTCATCACCGTGAGCTCGACCACGTTCCTCCGCGAGGCCGGCCTCGCCGTGTGGCAGCGCGCGGAGCGTGGCCTCGACGCGATAACCGGCGGCGTGCTCAACCCCCTGCGCCACCTCGGTTCGCTCGGCTTCTTGTGCTTCTGGCTGCTGGCGGCAAGCGGCATCGTGCTCTACATCGTGCTCGATACCTCCGCCGCTAGCGCCTACAGCTCAATCGCCGCGCTGGCGCGCCAGCCGTGGTACCTCGGCGGATGGCTGCGCAGCCTGCACCGCTATGCGGCCGATGCGTTCGTCGTCTTCATGCTGGCCCACCTGGCGCGCGAATGGCTGTTCGGCCGCTACCGCGGTTTTCGCGCGTTCTCTTGGCTGACTGGCGTGCCGTTGCTGCTGTTCGCGTTCATCTGCGCGATCGGCGGCTTCTGGCTGAACTGGGATCGGCTCGGCCAGTTCTCGGCCGTCGCCAGCGCCGAGTGGCTCGACGCGCTGCCCGTGTTCGCATCGCCGCTGGCGCGCAACTTCCTCAGCGTCGCCAGCGTCAGCGACCGTCTGTTCTCGCTGTTCGTGTTCATCCATGTCGGCGTGCCGCTGCTTCTGGTGTTCGGACTGTGGTTTCACATCCAGCGCATCAGTCGTGCGGCCGTGTTCCCGCCGCCCGCGCTCGCGGCGGGCACCGCGGCGACACTGCTTGCGCTGGCGCAGGCGCTGCCTGTGGCGAGCCAGGGCGCGGCCGACCTCGCGAGTGCGCCCACGACGCTGGCGATCGACTGGTGGCTGCTGTTCGTCCACCCGTTGATGTACGCGACTTCGGCCGCTGCGGTGTGGCTGCTGCTGGTCGCCGCGCTGCTGCTGCTGTTCGCGTTGCCCTGGCTGCCGCAGCCTGCGGCGCCTGCGGTGGCGAAGGTGGATCCCGCCAACTGCAACGGCTGCCGCCGCTGCTTCGACGACTGCCCGTACGCGGCGATCACGATGGTGCCGCACCCGAACGCGAGAGTCGGCCGCCAGCTGGCGCAGGTCAACTCCGACCTGTGCGCGTCCTGTGGCATCTGTGTAGGTTCGTGTCCCCTGGCCGCACCATCTCGCGGCGTGGCTGAACTCGCGACCGGCATCGACATGCCGCAGATGCCGCTTAACGTGCTGCGCCAGAAGATGGAACGCCAACTCGCCGCGCTGAGGGGTGAGGGCCGGATCGTCGTCTTCGGCTGCGGTCGCGGAGCGCGTGTGTCGACGCTGGAGAGTGCCGACGTGACCAGTCTGAGCCTGATCTGCACCGGCATGCTGCCGCCGTCGTTCATCGAATATGCGCTGCGCTGCGGAGCCGCGGGCCTCCTGGTGACCGGCTGCCGCGAGGGCGGCTGCGAGTTCCGCCTCGGCCCGCAATGGACGCAGCAGCGCCTGAAGGGCGAGCGCCAGCCGCAACTGCGCGCCTCGGTACCTCAGGAGCGCGTCGCTGTGGTCTGGGCCGATGCCGGAGACGAACCCGCTCTGGTCGAGGCGCTGAACGCGCTGCGTCGGCGCGTCGCCCCGGCGCTGCAGCCCGCAGTGGCTGGCCTGTTGCATGGATAGACCCGCGGCATCCGTGAAGCCGCTGGCCTGGGCCGGCCAGGTGCTGCTCTACGGCGTGTTCGCGCTCGTCATCGGCGTGTTCTCGCGCTGGCCCCAATACCGCCACCTGGCGCCCGACCAGGCGCTGGTCAAGCTGAGCTTCACCCATGCTGGCAAGCGCGTCGCCGAATGCCGGCAGCTCACCGCCGACGAGTTGGCCAAGCTGCCGCCCAACATGCGCACGCCGATGAAGTGCGAGCGCGAGCGCGCGCCGGTTCGCGTCGAGGTCGACATCGACGGTGCACCAGTGTTCCGCCATGTGGCTGCGCCGTCGGGCCTGTCGAAGGACGGCGCATCGGCGGTCTATCAGAGGCTGAGCGTCTCTGCAGGTACGCACCACATCGCCGTTCGGCTGAAGGACAGTGCAGGCGCCAGCGGCTTCGACTACCAGCGCGAGCAAACCCTAACGCTCGCGCCGGCACAGATCCTCGTGATCGACTTCGACGCCGAGAAGGACGGCATCACGTTGCAATGAACACGACCATTCTCCCAGTGCATCCGCAGGCCCTGCCGGTGGCATCGGCAAGTTCCGACTACACGCTCGCCGTGCCCATCGGCGCGCGTCGCGCCCTCGCACGCGGCTGGCTGTGCCTCGCCGTGCTGTCGCTCGTCGGCTCGGGAGTGTTCTCGGTACTGCTGGTGCTCTCGCGCACGCCGGGGATCAACCAGTGGTTGCCGGTGGCCGACTTCTTTCGCATCGCGCTGGTGGTGCATGTCGACCTGTCGGTGCTGGTCTGGTTCATCGCCGTAGCGGGCTTGCTATGGAGCCTGAACAGCGCTCCGCGCGGATTGGCGTCGGGTTGGGCTGCGCTCTTGCTGGCCGGTATCGGTTCGGCGCTCATGTCACTCGCGCCCTTTCTCGGCCGAGGCGAGGCCGTGATGGCCAACTACATCCCGGTGCTCAATGGCCCGCTGTTTCTCACCGGGCTGGCCGTGTTCGCTGGCGGCGTCGCGGTGCTGGTGCTGCGCAGCCTGTGGCTCGCGCCGCGGCTGGGCGTGTGGTTCGACGGCGCAGGCGCGCTGCGCTTCGGCCTCAACGCGAGTGTGATCGCGACCGCGGTCGCGCTGCTTGCCTTCGGGTGGTCGTTCGCCGCGCTGCCGCAGTCGCTTGCCGGCAAGGCGTACTACGAAATCGTCTTCTGGGGCGGCGGCCATGCGCTGCAGTTCACCTGGACGCTGCTGATGCTCGTGGCCTGGCTCTGGCTGGCCGGAGCCTGCGGTGCGCGCGTGCGTCTGTCGCCGCGCATAGCGCTGTTGATGTTCGCGCTCGCGCTAGCGAGCGTGTTCGTCACGCCCTGGGCTTATCTCGCGCACGACATCGCGTCGGTCGAGCACCGCAACCTGCTCACCTGGGCGATGCGGTTCGGCGGCGGCGTGGCGATCCTCCCGATCAGCCTCGCGGTCGTGCTCGCGCTGGCCACTGCGCCGGCACCAAGCCCGTCCGCGCGGCCGTTGCGCGCGGCGCTGGTGTCATCGGTGCTGCTGTTCGCGGCCGGTGGCATGATCGGCCTGTTCATCAGCGGCAGCAACGTGCGCATCCCGGCGCACTACCACGGCTGCATCGTCGGCGTGACTCTGGCCTTGATGGGCATCGTGTACCACCTGCTGCCGCAGCTCGGCTACGCCGCGCCGGGCACGCGCCTCGCGACGCTGCAGCCCTGGCTGTACGGCACAGGGCAATTGCTGCACATCGTCGGCCTGGTGTGGTCGGGAGGCTACGGCGTGCAGCGCAAGGTCGCCGGCGCCGAGCAGGTGCTGCGCAGCACGGGCGAGGTGGCGGGCATGGGGCTGATGGGCCTCGGTGGACTGATCGCGATCGTCGGCGGACTCTTGTTCGTGGTGGTGGTCGTGAAGGCCATGAGGCGGCCGGCTATGCGGTCCTCGCCAGCATGAAACGCTGCCACGACCAAGCTTTCATGTGTTGTGCATGCCGTCCGATGGGGTTGGCTTCGCGCGTCGTGGGCAGCGCGGTTACCGCTCCTGCTCGCGCAGAGGGAACAAGCCGAGGGAAGACTGGGCGCGGTCCGGGATGATTGTGACGGGAATTCAGCGTGGCCTGCGATGGCTGTTCATGCGCGTCGAGGCGCTGTTCAATGCAGCCTTCGGCGACCGGCTCAATCCGCTGTACCAGCTCGGCGCGATCAGCTTCTTCCTGTTCTGGGTCGTCACCGCGAGCGGTCTGTACCTCTACATCTTCTTCGAGACCGGCGTCTCGGGCGCGTACACCTCGGTCGAGGCGCTCACACATGGCCAGTGGTGGGCCGGCGGCGTCCTGCGAAGCGTGCACCGCTATGCATCGGATGCCATGGTGTTCACGATGCTGCTGCACCTGCTGCGCCACTTCGCGTTCGACCGCTTTCGCGGCTTTCGCTGGTTCTCGTGGATCACTGGCGTGGTGCTGATCTGGCTCGTCTATGTCTCGGGCGTCAATGGCTACATGCTGCCGTGGGACAGACTGGCACAGTTCGTCATCACCGCCGGCTTCGAGTGGATCGACTGGCTGCCGATGTTTGGCGGCACGCTGATGCGCAACTTCATCTACGCGAGCAGCGTGAACGACCGCTTCTTCTCGTTGCTTGCGTTCATGCACATCGGCATTTCGCTCGTCGTGCTGCTGCTGCTGTTCGTCCACGTGCAGCGCGTGCCCAAGGCAAAGACGAACCCGTCGCGGCCGATAGTGGCCAGCCTGCTGCTGACGCTGCTCGCGCTGTCGCTGCTCCAGCCGGCATTGAGCCAGGGCGGCGCGGCTGACATGGCTGTGGCCGCCGGAACGCTTCACTTCGATTGGTTCTACCTGGCATTGCTGCCGCTGCTCTACGTGTGGCCGCTGGGGCAGGTGTGGGCACTCGTCGGCGCGGCCACGGCGCTGCTCATTGCATTGCCCTGGGCGCCCCCGACATTCGGACGCCGTCGCAAGGGTGAGTTCACGCTCGAGGTCCACGCTGGTGCAGCCATTAGGCCGTTGGTGGTGCGCTCCGGCGAGACGCTGCTCGAGGCCGGCCTACGCGAGGGTCTGGCCTTGCCCTACGAGTGCCGCAACGGCGGCTGCGGTGTATGCCAGTGCAGTGTCCTTCACGGCAGCGTGGACCATGGCCTCTACCAGCCCAGCGCGCTGCCCGATGCCCTGCGCGCCCAAGGCAGAGCGCTATTGTGCTGCGCCACGCCGCTGTCGGACCTCGTAATCGAGGTCGAGCTCGCCGGCGCCGCAACACCGGCGCAGCGCCGCCTCGGCCGTGTCGAGCGCATCGAGCGCCTGGCACCCGAGATGATTCGCCTCACGCTGTCACTGCCGGACGGTGAGCACATTGCGTTTGCCGCTGGCCAGTACATCAACATCGTGCTCGACGACGGGGAGCGGCGGGCGTTCTCGTTCGCCAACCCGCCGCACGACAATGAGCATGTCGAACTGCACGTGCGCCTGATCGCGGGCGGCCGGTTCACGACCCAGGTGTTCACGCAACTCCAGGTCGGCGACACACTCACCTTCGAAGGTCCGCTGGGCGATTTCACGCTGCGCGACAGTGTCAAGCCGATCCTGTTCGTTGCCGGCGCGACCGGCTTCGCACCCGTCAAGAGCATTCTCGAAGACGCTTTCCACCGCGGCGTAGAGCGGCCGATGTGGCTGTACTGGGGCGTGCGCCACCGGCAAGACCTGTACTTGCTCGAACTGGCCGAACGCTGGCAGCGCGAGCACGCGAACTTCCGCCTCGTTCCGGTACTTTCGCACGCCACCGCGGACGATGCCTGGCACGGCCGGACAGGTCTAGTGCACGAGGCCATGCTGGCTGACTTTCCCGACCTCCGCGGCCACGAGGTCTACGTCTGCGGCTCTGTAAAGATGGTCGAGGCCGCAGTGCCGGCATTCATCGCGCAGGGGCTTTCGCAGGACGTCTGCTTCTCCGACGCATTCATGCCGTCAGCAGCGCGTGGCGCGCGGGCGTGACCACGTGTCGGCCGTTGGCTTCGGCTCCTGCGCCCGCCGACAATCCCACAATGGAGTACTCGATCCTTCGTGCTGTGCACATCAGCTGCGCCGGCATCAGCGTCAGCCTGTTCGCCGCGCGCGGCGCAATGCAGATGGGTGGCATCGACTGGCGCCGCTGGCGCTGGTTGCGGGTCGCGCCGCACGTCAACGACACATTGCTGCTCGCCGCGGCCATCGCGATGGCGGTGACGAGCGCCCAGTACCCGTTGGTGCAACCCTGGCTCACCGCAAAGGTGCTCGCGCTGTGCGGCTATGTCTTGCTGGGCCGAATCGCGCTCCGGCCGGGCGCCTCGCACCTTCGAAGTCGAATCGCATTTGTTGCTGCGCTGACAAGCGTGGGCTACATCGTGAGCGTGGCGGTGACACGCTCGGCGTGCATGGCCCTTTGCATGCAATGACGAGGGGTTCGCCTTGGGCTGCTGCCGCTTCGAGGCAGGCGATACCGGATGACAAATGGCAGGCGCGGGTTGTCGGCAGCCCGATTGCCCGCGGTGACCGAAAGGCGATCCCAGTTTCAGACATCGGCCGCTCTAGGAACTGCACCGCGTGCCGGCGCTGTATGGGGCGATGGTTTGATCCTGCGTCCCGCCAACACCGACCTCTTGGTTGCTTGCGATTCAACCTATCGCGTCGATCCGAAAGGTCGTGACCGAGCACCGTGCCAGGGTGGTCAGTGCCGTCACCTTGCAAGTCCCATTCAAGTCATTGCTTCTAGCGCTGCCAGCTGCCACAATAGATATATCTGTAATGAAGCTTAAAAGTCGGGGTTCCCATGTCCCTTGCTTCCGACTCCACCGCCGTCGACGTGCGCCTGATCGCCCCGCATGTGCGCCACGCGACGATCTTCGCCACCTTAGAGTCATTGGCCCCGGGTGAATCGTTCGACCTGCTGCGCGATCACGAGCCGCGTGCGCTGCACGGCCAGTTCCTGCAGCAGTGGCCGGGCCAGTTCAGCTGGAACGTGGCCTTGGTGCATGGAGGCTGAACAGCGCGGTAGGATGTTGGCGTCAAAGTTGTCTGGACGCCCATGCCCCACAAGTGCAACGCCGCGCGCCGACACCAGATCCCGAAGGCCAAGTTCAAGGTGACGAACTGGGCCGAGTACGAGGCCGGACTGCGCCGACGGGGCAGCCTGATGCTGTGGATCACCGACGAGGCGATTGACGCTCGGGGCGCTGCGGCGCGTGCGACACCGGGCGGCCCCAGGCAACCTATTTCGACAGCGCGATTCAGACCTGTCTGATGCTGCGCATGGCGTTCACCTTGGCGCTACGTCAGGCCGAAGGCGTGATGACGTTGGTCGTCGAGCGACTGGGCCGCGAACTGGCTGTTGTCGGGCACACGACGGTCAGTCGCCGCGCGATCGAGCTGCCGTCGATCGCGAGGGCAGCGTTGCCTGAGGGGCCGTTGCATGTGCTGATCGACAGCACGGGGCTGAAGGTTTTCGGCGCCGGCGAATGGCTGGCCGACAAGCACGGCCAGCGCTCGCGCCGCCGCTGGCGCAGGCTGCACTTGGCGGTAGACGCAGGCAACGGCCAGATCGTAGCCGTGACGCTGACCGACCAGGAGGTCGACGATGCGTCCCAGGTCGGCCCGCTGCTCAAGCAGATACCGGGCGAGATTGAACCACTCACCGCCGACGGTGCCTACGACGACGAGCCGACGTACGAGGCCATCGCCGCATACGACGCGGACATCGCGGTGATGATCCCGCCGCGGGCGAACTCGACGCCACCGCTCGGACTGGGGACGAATGCATCGCACCGCGACGTCCACGTGCACACCGTGGCGGCGCTCGGTAGGCCCGGTTGGCAGGAGGTGTCCGGCTACGGCCGGCGCGCGCTGGTCGAGACAGCGATGGGGCGCTACAAGGCGCTCATCGGGACGCGGCTGCATGCGCGCAGTGACGCCGGCCGACGCACCGAAGCGGCGGTGGGAGCGGCCGTGCTCAACCGCATGCTCGCGGCCGGTCGGCCAAACTCCGACCGTAACGTGCACGGCACCACCTGAGCCTTGGGGAAGGGGCTAACTTCGCCCTGCGCAGCCTCCATGCAACAACGCCATGTCGCCGCCGAGTCCGGTTCACCCACTCGAATTTCAGGGAGCTGGAACTGCGATGGCTCCTCGGTACTCGACGTCACATCGTCCGCAGAGTCTTGATCGACAGACCGGTTTGCGCAAGCTTCGCGGGCTGGCTCTTCTCAGGTTCGCACACGCGGCTTGCCCCTAGCCACCTTTAGCAATAGCTCGATCAGCAGTGCGCGCTCCGCTGCCGAAAGTGCGCGCAAGGGCTCAGTCTCCATCGTGAGGGCAACCTCGCCGGCCCGCTTCTCGAGGTCGCGCCCAGTGGACGTCAAGTGGATCTGCTGCGCGCGTCGATCGCGCGTCGAGCGCACGCGCTCAACCAAGCCACGTTCGACGAGACGATCCAGCGTAATCGCCATATTCGGGGCGGAGATATCAAGCGTCTGCGCAATCTTCTTCTGGTTCACTCCGGGGTTGGACGCCACGAGCGTCAGGATCGAAAACTCCACCACCTTCAACTGCATAGGCGCCATGTGGCGCGCGAAGGCCTTCTTCAGTTCGATCGATGCCCTGCTCGCGGCATAGCCCACTAGGTGCGTGAGCCGCGACTGGTCCAGCCCGAGGTCGTCCGGGGAGGCACGCAACGTTGGATGGGACTTCAACATCACTTCGTCCAGCCATCAACCCGTTGCGCGTGCGGCGCCGAGGTAGCTGTCGATCACGCGCGGGTCGCGTGCCAGGTCGTCGGCCGGACCTTCGAGCACGATCTCGCCCATCTCGAGCACGTAGGCGTAGTCAGCGACCTCGAGCGCCGCGCGCGCATTCTGCTCGACGAGCAGGATCGTGACGCCGGTGGCACGCAGGTTGACGATGGTGGCGAATATGCTCCTGACCACCAACGGCGCGAGGCCGAGGCTCGGCTCGTCGAGCATCAGCAGCTCGGGCTGGCCCATCAGCGCGCGACCCACCGCGAGCATCTGGCGCTCGCCACCCGACAGCGTGCCGGCGAGCTGGGCGCGGCGCTCCTGCAGGCGCGGAAACAGCGTGAACACCCCGTCCATCGGGGGAGCGCGCCTGCCGAGCTGCACCTGCCGGTAGCCGCCGAGCAGCAGGTTGTCCTCGACCGACATGCTGCCGAACAACGCGCGCGTCTCGGGCACCAACGCGATGCCGTCCTGCACGCGTTCCTCGAGCGTGCGGCGCGTGATCGATGTACCCCGCCAGTCGATCTCTCCGCGGGCCGGCATCACGCCCATCAGGGCATTGAGCAACGTCGACTTGCCGGCGCCGTTAGGGCCGATCACGGTGACGACGCTGCCCCTCGCCGCCTTCAGGTTCAGACCATGCAGAACCGTTGCACGGCCGTAGCCGGCGTGCAGGCCGCGCACTTTGAGCAGCGGCTCCTTCATCTCAATGCTCCGTCCCGAGGTAGGCGGCGCGCACGGCCGGGCTGGCCTGTACCTGCTGCGGCGTGCCCTCCAGCAGCAGGGTGCCGAACTCCATCACGACGATGCGGTCGGTCAGGTCCATCACCAGGTCCATGTCGTGCTCCACGAGCAGGATCGACAGCCCTTCGCCGCGCAGCTGGCGCAGCACCTCGCCGAGGGCGAGCTTCTCGCCGTGGCGCAGGCCGGCGGCAGGCTCGTCGAGCAGCAGCAAGGTCGGGTCGGCGCTCAGTGCCCGCGCGATCTCCATCAGCCTTTGTTGACCCAGCGCGAGGTTGCCCGCGAGCTCGTGCATGTGCTCGGCCATGCCGATACGTCGGAGTTGCATGTCGGCCTCGCGCAGCAGCCGCCGCTCCTCTTCGCGGTCCCGGTGCAACAGTGCGCCCAGCACCCCCTCGCGCCCGCGCAGGTGGGCGCCCAGGGCGACGTTCTCGAGCACCGTCATGGCGGGAACCATCTTTACGTGCTGGAAGGTCCGTGCGACGCCGCGGCGCGCGATCTCGCGCGACGGCAGCGTGTCGACACGAATTCCGGCAAGGCGCACCTGGCCGCCACTGGCCGGCAGCACGCCGGTGACGAGATTGAAGGTGGTCGACTTGCCGGCGCCGTTCGGCCCGATCAGGCCGACGATCTCGCCGGCGCGCACTTCGAAGCTGACATCGTTGACGGCAATCAACCCGCCGAAGGTCTTGCGCACCTTGTCGACCTCGAGCACGACGTCTCCGCGCGCCGGCTTGGGCCGCTGTGTCAGCGGTGTCGCGCCGCCCCAGTCGACCGCGCGCCTCACGGGCGGCAGGCGTGCTTCGACGAATGCCCAGATCCCGTCGCGCGCGAACTGCAGCACCAGCACCAGCACGATGCCGAACACGATGATCTCGTAGTTGCCGCTGGCGCCCATCAGGCGCGGCAGCCAGACCTGGAGCTGGTCATCGAGCACCCTCACCACGCCGGCGCCGACCAACGCGCCCCAGACATGGCCAACGCCGCCGAGGACCGCCATGAACAGGTACTCGATACCCATCCTGAGGCCGAAGGGCGACGGATTGACGGTGCGCTGGAAGTGCGCGAAGAGCCAGCCCGACACGCTCGCCAGCAGGGCCGCCAGAACGAACACCGTGATCTTGACGTGCAGCGTGTCCACACCCATCGCCTCGGCCATCGTCGTGCCACCCTTGACCGCACGCAGCGCGCGCCCGGTTCGCGAATCGAGCAGCCGCGTCGCGCCGAGCGTCGCCAACAGCACCAGGGCCCAGAGCAGCGCATAGAAGCTGCGGCCAGTGTTCAGCGCCAGGCCGAAGAAGCGGATGGGCGGCACGCCGAGCAGGCCGTCGTACTTCCCCAGCGCATCGATATTGCCCAGCAGGTAGTACAGGCTCAGCCCCCAGGCAATCGTCGCCAGCGGAAGGTAGTGCCCCGACATGCGCAGCGTGATCCAGCCCAGCACGAGCGCGACCACGGCGGTCAGTGCGAGGCCTGCGAACACCGTCAGCCACGGCGAGACACCGTGTGCGAGAGTCAGGTAGGCCGCGGTGTACGCGCCTAGGCCGACGAAGGCGGCCTGCCCGAACGAGGTCAGCCCGGCAACGCCGGTGAGCAGCACGAGTCCGATGACGACCAGCGTGTACAAGCCGATGTAGTTGGCCTGCGTGATCCAGAACTCGGGAACTGGCAGCAACGGCAACGCCCCGACCAGAAGAACGAAGGCGATGAGCATGCGCTGACGCGTCATATCACTCCTCGTCGTCGTGGTGGCCGTGCTGGAAGCTGCGCCACAGCAGCACCGGCAGGATCAGCGTGAACACAATCACCTCCTTGAACGCGCTGGCCCAGAACGAGCCGACGCTTTCCAGCAGGCCCACGAACACGGCTCCGAGCGCCGCGGCCGGATAGCTCGCCAGGCCGCCGAAGATCGCGGCGACGAAGCCCTTGAGCCCGATCAGGAAGCCCGAGTCGTAGAACATCGTCGTCGTCGCGCCGATCAGCAGCCCCGACAGCGCGCCGATGAACGCCGCGAGGCCGAAGCTCAGGCGCCCGGCCCCTGTGGCCGAGATGCCCATCAGCCGTGCGCCGAGCCGGTTCACCGCCGTGGCGCGCAGGGCCTTGCCGCGCAGCGTGTGCCCGAAGAACAGGAACAGGGCGATCATGAGCGCGATCGAGACCCCGAAGATGATCAGCGCCTGCCCTGTCAGGCTGACGGCTCCGTGTTGGAAGCGCGCATCCCAGAACACCGGGTTGCGAAAGCCCTCGGCACCGAAGAAGACCAGCGCCAGCCCGGTCAGCGCGAAGTGGACGCCGACCGAAACGATCAACAGCACGAGCACGCTTGCATCGGCCAGCCGCGCATAAGCCAGGCGATAGATCAGCGGACCGAGCGGCGCCACCAGCGCGAGCGTCAACAGTGCCTGCAGCACAAGCGGCGGCTTCAGCGGCGCGGCCCACCATGCCAGCAAGGCGATCAGGGCGGGGGCAACGAGCGAGCGCAGTGCAGCTCCAGCCACCTTGCCCACGGTGACGCCGCGCCGCAACTCGCCGACGGCTTCGGCCAGCGCCGCCAGCAAGGCCAGCGCGAGCAGCAGCCACACCGTCCCCGGAACCAGGCCCTGCTGCAGCATCGCCAGCGTGAGCGCACCGTAGGCGACGAATTCGCCCTGGGGAATGAAGATCACGCGCGTGACCGCGAACACCAGCACCGTGGCCAGCGCCAGCAGGGCATAGATGGCGCCGTTGGTGATGCCATCGAGCGCCAGGATGCCGGCGATCGAGAAGTCCACGTCTCAGGCCATGCGCGCGAATGCGCAACGCCCGCCTATTCGACCTTCCAGTCGCCGTTGACGACCTTGAGGATCACGCCCGTCTCGTTCGTGAAGCCCCAGTGGTCGTCCTTGGTCCAGTTGATCACACCGTGCGACAGCACGGTGCGGCCCATGGTCTCGAACGCGTCGCGCAGCGCGGCACGGAATTCCTTGGTGCCGGGCCTGGCCTTTTTCAGCGCGACCGGAATGGCCTTCTCGAGCACCACCAGAGTGTCATAGGCGTGGCCGGCGAACTGGTTGCGCGAGCCGGGGCCGTAGGCTTTCTCGTACTTCACCACGAAGTCCGTCGCCACCTGTTTCGAAGGATGCGTGTCGGGCAGTTGCTCGGCGATCACCGCCGGGCCGGAGACGACGAACGCGCCTTCGACATCCTTGCCGCCCACGCGAACCAGGTCGCGCGATGCGGCGGCATGGGTCTGGTAGATCTTGCCCTTGTAGCCACGCTCGACGACGGCCTTGTGCGGCATCGCGGCACCGCTGCCGGAAGCCACGATCAGGATCGCGTCGGGGTTGGCGCTGGTGAGCTTGAGCGCCTGCGCCGTGACGCTGGTGTCGGCGCGGGCAAAGCGCTCGACGCCGACGACCTTGATGCCCGACTTCTCGGCCGTCGCGCTGAAGTCCTTCAGCCAACCTTCGCCGTAGGCGTCGGTATAGCCGAGGAAGCCGACGGTCTTGACGCCCTGCTTCTTCATGTGCTCGACCATCGCATACGCCATCACGGCGTTCGACTGCGGCAGGCGGAACGACCAGGTGTCCTTGCCCGGCGGCAACTGCGCGGGCGAGAACATCAACTGCACGGTACCTGCCTCCGCTGCAATGTCGGCCATCGCGATCGCCACCGGCGTGGCAGCCGAGCCGCCGATGAGGTCCACCTTGTCCTCGGTGACGAAGCGCTTGGCGTTGCTCGCGCCCTTGCTCGGGTCGGTCGCATCGTCGAGGATGATCAGGTTGAGCTTTTCGCCCGCAATCGATTGCGGAAAGAGCGCGAACTGGTTCTTCATCGGGATTCCCAGGCCCGACGCCGGGCCGGTCAGCGGCAGGCTGATGCCGATCGTGATGTCGGCGTGCGCCGCGAGCGAAGTGAGCAGCGCGAGCATTGCAGCGCCAAGGGATCGGAAGGTCTTCATCGCTTGTCTCCTTTTGGGGGTGAAGGTGGCTGCGGATCGGCTTGCCGCGCGGTCAGAAGTCTTGCCGATGTCGATCTTCGTGCTTTGCGCTCTGTTGCTCATCGCGCGCCGCGCACGCGAAGAACGAGCGCCACGGCGGAATCGCCGGCCGCGCAACCGCTGAACACGCCGGTGCCGCCGCCGCGCAGCACCAGCTCTTCAATCAGTTCGATCACCGAGCGCATCCCGGTCGGACCCTGCGGATGCCCCCAGATCAACGACGAGCCATAGTTGTTCATCTTCTCCAGCGCAAAGCCGGTCTCGCGCGCGAAGGCGATGTCGTTGACCGCGAATGGGTTGTGCGTCTTGACGGCGTCGACGTCCTTCATCGCCAGGCCGGCCTGCTTGAGCGCGACAAAAGCCGCCGGCGCCGGGGCCATCGGCATGTGGCCCTTCTCGACCCTCGCCTGACCGAAGCCGAGCAGTTCGACCTCGACGCCCTTGTCGGTCGCCATGTCGCGTGCGAGCGCGCGTGTGGTGACGATCGCGCCGGCGTTGCCGTCTGCGGGGTGCGTCTGGGTGCCGAAGGTCACCGTGCCATCGGGCTTGACGGGCTTCAACTTGGCCAGGCCCGAGGCGGTGGTCGCGAACACGCCTTCATCGGCCGACAGCGTACCGCTGACCTTGCGAAAGCCGGCGTCGGTGATCGGCACCTCTTGCATATAGCGCCTCTGGAATGCGCGATCGTCGGCCAGCGCATCCTGGTACTGCTCGTAGCGGCGCAGCACGGCCTCGTTCATCTCGGCCGTGCCGACGCCAAAGCGGCGCGCGACATTCTCGGCGGTGTCGATCATCGCGACTTTCGCGTACGGGTCGTGGCCGAAGTTGTCCATGACCCACTTTTCGGTGTGACCGTTGCCGCCGGGCGCGGTGGGATCCGGGTAGTGCACGATCGGGCCGTTCGAGCAGCGGTCGGCGGTGACGACGAGAGCGCAGCTGGCGCTGCCGAGCGCCACCTCCTGCGCCGCCATCTGCAGCGCGCGCGCACTGGTGGCGCAGGCCTGCTGGACGGTCGGCCCGGGGACGCGGTCCAGGCCGAGCATCCCGGTCAGCCACGGCAGGCCGAAGAACGCACCGAGCTGCGGATTGGTGATGCCGAGGATGCCGAGGTCGATCGCTCCCTGGTCGACCTTGCGCTCGTCGAGCATGCGCCGCGCGCAGTTGGCGGCGAGACCGATGCTGTTGAGGTGAGCGATCGAGCCCTGCCATTTGGCAAACGGCGTCGACCAGTAGACGCCGTAGGGGATGAAGGCGTTGGCCATGTTCGTGCTCCTTCGGGTTCAGCGGGCCTGCTCGGTCTGCTCTGCTTGCCAGCTGGCGAAACTCTTTCCTTCGCGTGCCAGCCTCTCCAGCAGCGGGCTGGGTTGCCAGTATTGCGGGTCGAGGGTCTTCTGGAACTCGAGGATCTTGGCGAGGATGACGCCGAGCCCGACCGTGTCGGCGTAGAACATCGGGCCGCCCCGGTAACGCGCAAAGCCGTAGCCCGCCGTGTAGACCATGTCGATGTCGCTCGCCCGCAGTGCGATGCCCTCCTCGAGCAGGCGTGCGCCTTCGTTGACCATCGCGTACAGGCAGCGCTCCTGGATCTCTTGCGCCGACGGCTTGCGCTGGGGAACGCCCAGGCGCTGCGCCTCTTCGCGGAACATCGCGACCGCTTCGGGATCCGGCGTGCGCTTGCGGTCTGCGCCGTCGTAGCGGTAGTAGCCGCGGCCGGTCTTCTGGCCGAGCCAGCCGCGCTCGGTCAGCAGCGCAGTCGGGCGGTAGAAGCTCGGGTCCTTCGGCAGCAGATGCGCGCGCTCCTTGCGCGTCAGGTAGCCGACGTCGATGCCGGCCATGTCGTAGACGGCGAGGATGCCCATCGCCATGCCGAAGCCTTCGAGCGCGGAATCGACCTGTTCCGGCGTGGCGCCCTCCATCACGCAGCGCTCGGCTTCGCGGCCGTAAGGGTCCATCATGCGGTTGCCGATGAAGCCGTAGCAGACCTTCGCGACGACGCCGATCTTCTTGATCGTCTTGGCGACGTCGAGCGCTGTCATCAGAACGTCAGGGGCCGTGCGGCTGGCCTGCACGATTTCAAGCAGTTGCATCACGTTGGCCGGGCTGAAGAAATGCAGCCCGATCACGTCCTGCGGCCGCTTCGTGACCGCCGCGATCTCGTCGATGTCCAGCGTCGAGGTGTTGGTCCCGAGCACCGCGCCGGGCTTGGCCACGGCGTCGAGCCTGGCGAAGATTTCCTTCTTCAGCGCCATGTTCTCGAACGCGGCCTCGACGATCAGGTCGGCAGCGCTCAAGTCGGTGTAGGCGAGCGTTCCCCGGATCAGCGCCAGGCGCTGCGCCACCTGTTCTGCCTTGAGGCTGCCGCGCGTGACCGAGCGCTCGTAGTTCTTGCGCACCGTCGCCAGGCCGCGGTCGAGGTTGGCCTGCGCAGTGTCGACGATCGTCACCGGGATGCCGGCGTTGGCAAAGCACATCGCAATGCCGCCCCCCATCGTGCCGGCGCCGACGATGCCGACGCGCTCGACCTTGCGGCCCTTCACGTCGGAGCCGATGCCCGGGATCTTGCGCAGCTCGCGCTCGCCGAAGAAGAGGTGGCGGAAGGCGCGGCCCTCGACGGCCTTCTCGACCTCGATGGACAGGCTTCGCTCGTACGCGATGCCCTCGTCGAAGGACTTCTTCACCGACGCCTGCACGGCGTCGAGCAGCACGTTCGGCGAGTTGCGGTTGCGCATGGTCTTGGCGACCTGGATTCGGCGCGCGGCAATGATCTCGTCGGCGCGCTCGCCGCCGGCGACGCTGCGCTCGCGAGTGCGGCGCGGGCCGGCGCCCTTCGCGATCAACTGCCGCGCATAGGCCATCGCAGCCGCCAGCAGATCGCCCGAGACGACCTCGTCGACCAACCCGACCTCCAAGGCCTGTTGCGCCGTCAACGGCTTGCCCGACAGCATCATGTCCAGCGCCGGCTCGAGGCCGATCAGGCGGGGCATGCGTTGCGTGCCACCGGCGCCGGGGATGATGCCGAGTGTTATCTCGGGTAGTCCGAGGCGCGTGCCGCTCGTCGCGACGCGGTAGTGGCAGGCCAGCGCCGTCTCGACACCGCCGCCCATCGCCGTGCCGTGCAATGCCGCGACCACCGGCACCGAACTGTCCTCGATCAGTCGCAGCGCTTCATGGTAGCCGGGCTCCTGCACACCGGTGTCGAACTCCCTCATGTCGCCCCCGGAGAGGAACGTGCGTCCGGCGCAGGCGAGCACGATGGCCTTGACCTCGCGCTGGCCGCGCAGGGCCTCGAAGCTCGACTTTAGGCCGGCCCGCACCTCGCGCGTCATCGTGTTGACGGGCGGACTGTCGATCGTGACCACGGCGACTTCGCCGTGGAAGGTAGTGCTCGCGACTTCGCTCATGGCCGTGTACTCCTCGAGGGACGTGAATGGGTCGGCGAGCTCAGCGCCGAGGGAGCAGCACGTCGGCGCCGCCACGGTACAGCTGCTCGACCTGCGCGTCGCGCTGCGTCAGCACCGCGCGCTGGTTGATCGAGCCCTTGTCGGTGATCTCGCCATCGTCGATGTTCGGTGGCTCGGTCAGCACCAGCGCGCGCGCCACGCGCGTCGCGCTGCCCGTGCCGGCGTTCCATTGAGCGTCGACCAGGCGCTGAAAGAACTCGCGCACCGGTGCAGCGGCGAGCACCTGTGCAGCGGGCGCTTCGGCGCCCAGGCCAGCTTTCGCGCGGCACGCATCCGGGCGCGCAAAGACGAGAATGCCGACCTCGTCGCGGTTGATGCCGGCGATCACTACGTCGAGGACCAGCGGGTCGCCGGCGGCGACGATGCGCGCGCGCAGCGGTCCGACCGAGACGAAGGTGCCGGTGGAGAGCTTGAAGTCCTCGGCAATGCGACCGTCGAAAGCGAAGCCGCGCTCGGGGCGGGCCGCATCGATCAGCGTGAGCGCATCACCGCTGCAGTAGAAGCCCTCTTCATCGAAGCTTTCGGCGGTCTGTTCGGGAGCACGCCAGTAGCCGGGCGTGACATTCGGCCCGCGGTAGCGCACTTCCAGCTTGCCGGCGACGGGCACCAGCTTGAGTTCCATGCCCGGGGCCGGGAGCCCGACATGACCCGCTTTGACGTCGAACGCGTTGGCGCAGATCGCGAACGGCGCGGTCTCGGTCATTCCGAGGCCCGTGAGCATGCGGATGCGCTCGCCGCAGGTGGCCTCGGCTAGCGCGTCGAGCTGGTCCCACACCGGCTGCGCGAGGCCGGCCCCGGCAAAGAAAAACATCTTCACACGGCTGAACAGCATCCGCCGCAGCGCCTCGTCGGCCTGCATCGCTAGCGCGATCTCCTCGAATCCCTTGGGCACGTTGAAGTACACCGTCGGCGCGATCTCGCGCAGGTTGCGCAGTGTCTGCCCGATCAGCGCGGACGTCGGACGGCCATCGTCGATGTAGAGCGTGCCACCGTTGTTGAGTACCAGCCCGACGTTGTGGCTGCCACCGAAAGTGTGGTTCCAGACCAGCCAGTCCACCAGCACCGGAGGCTCGCTGCCGAGTTCGGGGAAGCACTGCAGGATCTGTTGCTGGTTCGCGCACAGCATGCGCTGCGTGGTGATCACCGCCTTGGGCTGCCGGGTTGAGCCCGAGGTAAACAGGAACTTGGCGATCGTGTCCGGGCCGACCGTGGCGTGCGCGGCATCCACCGCCGCAGTGGGCGCCTTGGAGAGCAACTCGTCGAACGCGAAGCAGCTCCGGCCCTCGATGCGGCCCTGCGTCAGCACGACCGGCACGTCGGGCGCGACCGTGGCCGAGATCGCCCGCGCGTAATCCTGTGCCGACGCTGCGAATACCAGCCCCGGGGTCAGCACCGAGACGATGTGGCGCAGCTTGCCGAAATCCTGCGATACCGTCGAGTAGGCACTCGACACCGGTGCGAACGGCACGCCGCCTAGCATCGCCGCGAGGCTGAGCAGCAGATGCTCGAGATCGTTGCCGGACAGGATCAGGATCGGGCGCTCGGCAGACAGGCCGAAGTCGAGCAGGGCCTGCGCGATAGCGCGCGACTGCTTAAGCGCCTGCGCATAACTCAAGTGGCGCCAATGCCCGTCGGCGCCGCGCTTGGCGGCCAGCGTGCGGTCTGGCGCGACCGCGGCCCAGTGCAGCAGGCGGTCGGTCAGGCGCGCGGCGAAGCTGCGCAGCGGTTCGGTGGAGCGCGCGCGCAGACTTCCATCGCCGTGCCGCGAGAACTCCGCCGACAGCGATCCGCCGAGCGTGAGCGCACGATAGCGCGCCGCCGGGAGACTCGACGCTTCAGCAGCACCGCGCGCGGGATCGCCCATACGAAAGAACATCCGGCAGAAGGGAACAGTTGCGAACTTTAACTAGATCGATGGCCTCGAGAATGAGGGTAAACGATCGGCACCGGCTTCGGAGCGTGCCCGCGGCCCTCGACTTCTCATGGCGTTCGGAACCGGGCGTTGTGCTTGCGGGATCAGGGTAGATACCCATCCTGGAAGACGCGAAGATGATTCAAGCTGTTAACTAATGAGACCAGCCCCGAACACACCCATGGAGGGCACCGAATGAACACCCAGGACTTGATCGCGATCGACATTCACACCCATGCCGAAGTGTCGTGCCGCAACCCCTTCGACGCCTACGGCGAAGAATACGACCGTGCCGCAGACAAGTATTTCGGCTCGAGCCGCCGCCCGACGATCGCCGAAACGGTGGCCCGCTACCGAGAACTCAAGCTCGGCCTGGTGATGTTCACGGTCGATACCGAGTCGCTGCTCGGCCGGCGCCGAATTCCGAACGAGGAAGTCTGCGAAGCCGCGCGCGCCAACGCCGACATGATGATCGCCTTCGCCAGTATCGATCCCCACAAGGGACGCATGGGCGCGCGCGAGGCACGCCGCCTGGTCGAGCAGGAAGGCGTGCGCGGCTTCAAGTTCCACCCCACCGCGCAGGGCTTCCTGCCCTACGACCGGATGGCCTGGCCGCTGTACGAGGTGATCGCCGAGCACAAGCTGCCGGCGATCTTCCACAGCGGCCACTCGGG
>Ga0209048_10000293_pt1 | contig 55096 bp, 53 predicted proteins | sample FrelakmetCRP12CR_FD_187146 | JGI IMG/M metagenome (GOLD analysis project Ga0209048, IMG submission 187146) | Freshwater lake sediment microbial communities from the University of Notre Dame, USA, for methane emissions studies - CRP12 CR (SPAdes)... | ecosystem: Environmental > Aquatic >...
GGGCCGCTTCCACTTCGGGGTCGGGATCGGGGTCGGGATCGGGGTCGGGATCGCGCTCCGTCATCAACTGGTCCCTCGCGGTGTGAACAGGATCGGCAGGTGCGTCCACCCGGTCACGTTCGAGCTGTGGAATCGCACCTTGGCGCCGTGGTCCACCACGTAGTCGGGGATCCGCCGGTGGATCTGCTCGAGCGCCACCTTCCCCTCCATGCGCGCGAGCGCGGCACCGAGGCAGAAGTGCGCGCCGTACCCGAAGGCCAGGTGACGGTCGGGGCGACGGGCGATGTCGAACTCCTCGGCGGTCGGGCCGAACTCGCGCTCGTCGTGGTTCGCGGCGCCGATCAGGAGCAGCACGGAATCACCCGCGTGCAGCTGCTCGCCGTGGAGCTCGAGGTTGCGCGTGACCGTGCGGTGCATGTACTGCGTGGAGTTGTGGAACCGCAGCACCTCTTCGACCGCGCCGGGGATCAGTGTGGGGTCGGCCACCAAACGGTCGCGCTGATCCGGATGGCGGGACAGGATCTCGATCGAGTTGGCCACCATCTTCGTGGTCGTCTCGTGACCCGCGATCACGAACAGCACGCAGAAGCCGAGCAGCTCCTGTTCGCTGAGGGCGCGGCCGTCGACCTCGAGGTCGAGGAGATCGGCGACCAGGCCTGGCCTCCCCTCGCCGGCCCGGCGCCGGGGGAGGTCGTCGATGAAGTAGCCGAGGACGCCGAACATGCCGTCGGCGGCCTCCTGGGGGATGGCCATCGACCCGTCTGCGCGGATCAGGATGCGGTCGGCGTGCGCGCGCAGTCCCGGGCGGTCCGCCTCCGGCACACCGAGGACACTGCAGATGACGTCCATCGGGTAGGGACTCGTGATGTCGTCGACGAGGTCGCACGAACCCCGCGCGATCACCGCGTCGAGGTAGCCGTCGAAGATCCCGCGGATCTCGTCCTCCATGTCGGCCACGCGCCTTCCCGTGAAGACGCGCGACACGAGGCTGCGGAACGCCGTGTGCTCGGGCGGGTCGAGCTCGATCATCTGCTGGAAGTCGGGCATCGCCTGGCCGATCGGGCGGCGGTTCTCGAGCGCGATGCCTCCCGCTGACGAGTAGGTCTCGAAGTCGCGGAACCTTCGAGGACGTCGGTGAAGCGGCTCAGCGCCCAGAAGCGCAGCTCGGGGTTCCAGAACGCGGGCGCCTCGTCGCGGAGGCGCCGGTAGGTGTCATACGCGTCGTCGTGGACGGCGAACGAGTATGGGTTGTAGATGAGCCCCGGCGCGGTGGTGGGCACGGCGAGAGCGTACATTCATGGCCGCGACGCCACGATTGGGAGCGCCATGACCGGGAATGCCACGTGACGGAGACGGAGACGGAACCGGATCCGCTGCTCGAGCGAGTCTCGGCATGGGTCGGCAAGCCGATGAGCACCGCCGGGCCGTCGGTCGCGCCGGACGAGGTGAACCTGGCGATGATCCGCCACTGGGTCGACGCGCTCGACGACCGCGACCCGGTGTACCTCGACGAGGACGTCGCGGCATCGAGCCGCTTCGGGGGCATCGTCGCGCCCCCCGCGATGCTCCAGACCTGGACCATGGCGCGGCCGCTGATCGAGGGGATCGCCGAGCGGGGCGGGGCTCCCGTCGGGGTCGTCGGGGAGAGCCCGATCGGCATCCTCGCCGATGCCGGCTTCACGGGGACGCTGGCCACCAACTCCGAGCTCGAGTTCATGCGGTACCTGCGCCTGGGCGACCGGCTCCAGACGTCGGCAACCCTGGAGTCGATCTCGGAGCGCAAGGGCACCTCGCTCGGCCAGGGGTACTTCGTAACCTGGATCAACACCTATATCGACGCCCAGGGCGAGGTCGTCGGCCGTCAGCGCTTCCGGATCGTCAAGTTCGCGCCCGGGACCAGCGGCGAGCGCTCGTCGAGCGCCAAGACACCGAAGCCGCAACCTGCGCCCCCGACTGGCGAAGAGCTCCCCGTGTTCGAGCTCGACGTCACCCCGACCGTCGTCGTCGCCGGTGCGATCGCGTCGCGCGACTTCATGCCGGTCCATCACGACCGCGACTACGCGCAGGCCCAGGGCGCACCCGACATCTTCATGAACATCCTCACCACCAACGGCTACGTCGCCCGCTACATCACCGACTGGGCGGGCCCCGAGGCGATGCTGGGGAGCATCGCCATCCGCCTCGGTGGCCCCGCGGTGCCCGGGTACGTCCTACGGTTCACCGGTCGGGTGGCAAGTGAGCACCTCGATGGTGACGAGCGGGTCGTCGAGGTGGCCGTGCGGGCCGCGAACGACCTCGGGGACCACGCGACGGGCACAGTCACACTCACGCTGCCCGCAGCCTGACCAGCAGTTCGAGAACCAATGGGAGGGGGAGACGCATGGCGAGCAAGGTGGGGCAGTACTGCATCAACGTGACCGACCTCGAGCGATCGGAGCGCTTCTACGAGGACATCATCGGCCTGAAGGTGCAGACCCGCACCCAGATCGAGGGTGTCAACGAGGTGGTGCTCGCGGCCGACCAGGGTGGTGGGCGGCTGCAGCTCGCGCAGCACCTCGACCAGAGGGGTCCGATCGACCACGGCAACGCGCTGTGGAAGATCTACATGCTCGTCGACGACTGCGTGGGCGTGCACCAGCGTGCCGTGGAAGCGGGCTTCGAGTCCACCGTGGAACCGCAGGAGCTCGAGCGGTGGTCGGTGACGATCGCGTTCATCCTCGATCCCGACGGGTACAGCATCGAGCTCATGCAGCGTGATGGTGAGGACCCACCCGGCGCCACCTGACCGGAAGCTCGGGGTGCCGTACGACGCGAAACAGATGGGTTGCGTCTACCAGGGGGATCCGGGTGCCGGGTACCCCGCGATGAGCCCGCCGTCGGCGACGAACTCGGAGCCCGTCGAGTACGAGCTGTCGTCGGACGCGAGGAAGAGCGCGAGGTTCGCGATCTCCTCGGGCTCGCCGGCGCGGCGCATCGGCACCATCCGTGCCGTGTACGCGTCGAGCATGGCGTGAATGTCGGAGGCGTCGAGGTCTCCCGCGCCGAGCGACGTGTGGATGAAGCCCGGGTGGATCGAGTTGACGCGGATGTTGCGCGGTGCGAGCTCGATGGCCGCTGCCTTGGTCATCCCGCGCACGGCCCACTTCGCCGCGACGTAGGACATGACGTTGTTCATCCCGACGAGCCCGTCGATGGAGGAGATGTTGACGATCGATCCGCCTCCGGCCTCGGTCATGGCCCCGATGACGGCTTTCATGCCGAGGAACACCCCGGTCTGGTTCACCTCGGTCACGCGGCGGTAGCTCGCGAGGGTCATCTCGACGAGGGGCGCGCCCTCGGCGATACCGGCGTTGTTCACCAGCACGTCGATCTTGCCGAACGCGCTCGTCGTCGCCGCGACGGCCGCGGCCCAGTCGGCCTCGATCGTCACGTCGAGGTGCTGGTAACGCGCGCCGGGACCGATCTGATCGGCGACCGCTTCGCCCTCGGCGTCGACCACATCGCAGACGGCGACCCGTGCGCCCTCAGCCGCGAACAGACGCGCCTCGGCCTGTCCCATGCCACGGGCGGCACCGCTGATCAGTGCCACCCTTCCGTCCAGTCGACCCATGCCGGCTCCCTTCTCTGACGCCCAGCGTGACAATCATGTGCAGGCTGGAGTACGACATGGCGAGTCGCGGTCGTTTCGGTCCGGAGGTCCCTGCATGAGCGCATCGAACAACCGGGCCCGCGATCTACAGATCGCGATCATCGGAGCGGGTCCCGGCGGCATCTGCATGGCGATCAAGCTCCGCGAGGCCGGGTTCGAGGACGTCGTACTCCTCGAGAAGACCGATGCGGTCGGCGGGACGTGGAACCTCAACCGCTACCCGGGCTGCGCCTGCGACGTGCAGTCCGCGCTGTATTCGTTCTCGTTCGAGCAGAAGGCGGACTGGTCGCGGCCCTACGCACCGCAGCCCGAGATCCTCGCGTACCTGGAGGGCCTGGCCGAGCAGCACGGCGTACTCCCGCTCGTCCGGTTCGGTACCGGCGTGCGCCGGGCCACTTGGGACGAGACCGACGCGCACTGGGAACTCGAGCTCGAGTCGGGCGAGCGGGTCAAGGCCGCCGTCGTCGTCAGCGCGCTCGGCATGTTCAACGACCTCGCGTGGCCCGACATCGAAGGTCTCGACACCTTCCGCGGGACGAGCTTCCACTCGTCGCGCTGGAACTGGGAGCACGACCTCTCCGGCGAGGCGGTCGGGGTGATCGGCAGCGCGGCGAGCGCAGTGCAGTTCGTCCCCGAGATCGTCGAGGATGCGGGCCAGGTGCACCTCTTCCAGCGAACCGCGAACTGGGTACTCCCCAAGCTCGACGCCCCGTACACCGAGGAGGAGCTCGACGGGTTCCGCCGCGACCCGAGTGTGATCAGCGCGATGCGCGACGAGATCTACCGGACCATGGACGAGGGGATGACCTTCGCGAATGCGGAGCTCAACGCCGAGCGCGAGGCGGTCGGCCTCGCCGCGATCGACGTGGTCGAGGACCCCGAGGTGCGCGCGAAGCTGCGCCCGAACCACCCGTTCGGGTGCAAGCGGCCCCTGTTCTCGAACCACTACTACCCGGCGTTCAACCGTCCGAACCTCGAGCTGGTCACCGATCCGATCGCGCGCATCACCGAGGACGCCATCGTGACCGAGGACGGCACGGAGCGACGTGTCGACACGATCATTTTCGCGACCGGCTTCGCGACCACGGAGTACCTCTCGGCGATCGACGTAGTCGGGCGCAATGGTCTCCGCATCGACGACGCGTGGAGCAACGGGGCGTGCGCCTACCTCGGCATCACGACCGCCGGCTTCCCGAACCTCTTCATGATCTACGGGCCGAACACCAACAACGGCTCGATCCTCACCATGATCGAGTATCAGGTCGCGCACATCGTCCAGCAGGTCCGCCGCCTCGTGAACGACGACCTTGCGTGGATCGACGTCAAGCCCGAGGCGATGGAGCGGTACAACGACGAGGTCCAGGACGGCATCGGACACGTCACGGTGTGGCAGGCCGGTTGCAACGGCTACTACCGCTCACCGAGCGGCCGGGTGGTCACGCAGTGGCCGTTCTCGATGACCGAGTTCCGCCGCCGAACCGGTGCGCCGGACCTCGATGCGTTCGAGGTCGCAGCCCGCTAGCTCCCGCGGGTCGCCGTCTGCACCGGCGCCGGTTGTGGCGCGGGCGCAGCAGTCGCGGTCACGGGTGTAGCCGCGGCCGCAGGTGTGGCGATCGCCGTCGCCGGAGCCGGCACGACGGCCGTGCTCGTCGCGTTCTGGCGGATCCCGAACGCATTGATGACGGTGAAGAACGACGCCAGGGTCACGCCAACGGCGACGATGCGGCTCGCGCTCGCCGGGTGCTTCGAGCGTGGTGTCGCGCGTGGCTTCGCGGCCGCACCGTCGCCGCGTCGCTCCTGGAGCCTGCGGATCCGCTCGGCGTGGTTGGCTGCCGTGTCGTCAGTCATCGCCCGCACCCCTCGGGGCACTGGCCGGCGCGACCGGCTGGGTACGGGCGCGTCCGCCGCCCTCGTGCTCGCCGCTCCGGGGCTTGGCCACGGGGGTCTGGTCGATCACCGGGGTCGCGGTGCTGGGCTGGGTTGCGGCAACGGGCGCCACCACCGCGGTGGGGGCCGCCGACGAGCCGGCGAAGCCGAGCGCGCCGATGTTGGCGCCGAGGGCGGCCGTGGCCGAGACGAGGGTCATGCTGACTGCTGCGGCCAGGGCGTATGCGTTGTGTCGCTCCATCTGGCTCACCTCCGAGAGTTGGGTGCTGCCGGCGGGGTCGCGGGCATGCTCTGCACGTTTCCCACTGTGCGCTCTCCCGTTTCCGGGCACGCCCAAGAGCAGGCAAAGTCATTGCCAAAGCCCCGGGATCTTGCGAGAGGGGCGGCGTCCCCTGACGGGCGGCTACGGAAGCATCCGTACCCCCGCCCCATCACCGTCTGGTGACGAAGACGAAGGTCAGGAAATCCGGTACTTGCCCGCCCGGTGTGGCACCGTGGGCACCACGTCCGCTCCCGAGAGCCAGGTCCATGTCCAGCATTGATCGCCATATCGAACCCGATGCCACTCTCACGCCCATCGTCCACCTCGACGTTGCCGAGCGCGTCGCCCTGGGCAAGGCGGCCCGAAGCGCGGCGCCACGCTCGGGCCACGCCCAGTGGACACCGTCGGCCTCGCGCCCGGATCCGGGCGCCTTGTTGGCATCGCAGGAGGTGACGCGGGTCCCCGAGCTGGTCGGCGTCCGCCACGAGCGGATGCTGGAGTCGCCGTTCACGTTCTACCGCGGCGCCGCGATCGTCATGGCATCGGACCTCGCCACCACACCGGACTCGGGCTTGCGCGTGCAGTGCTGCGGCGACGCGCATCTCGCCAACTTCGGCGGCTTCGCGGCACCCGACCGCACCCTCGTGTTCGACATCAACGACTTCGACGAGACCAACCCGGGACCGTTCGACTGGGACGTGAAGCGACTGGCGGCCAGCTTCGAGATCGCGGCCCGGTCGCGGGAGTTCACGGCCAAGAAGGCGCGTGAGCTGGTACTCCACTGTGTGCGCACGTACCGGGAGACGATGGCGCAGTTCGCCGGTATGACGAACCTCGACACCTGGTACGCACGCCTCGACCTCGACTCGGTGCTCGCGCGCTGGAGCAGTGAGGTGAGCACCGAACAGGTCAAGCGCTTCGAGGCGATGGCGACGAAGGCCCAGTCGAAGGACAGCACGAAGGCACTCACCAAGCTCACGCGCGAGGTCGACGGCGAGTTCCACATCGTCAGCGATCCCCCGTTCGTCGTGCCACTGGACGAGCTCGTGGCCCAAGAGGGAATCGAGATGGATCCGGAGGAGCTGAGGACCTGGCTCCACGAGAAGTTCCGCGGCTATCGCCAGAGCCTGGCCCCGGAAATTCAGCAGCTGCTGGACAGCTACCGCCTGGTCGACTTCGCCCGCAAGGTCGTCGGCGTCGGCAGTGTCGGCACCCGGTGCTGGATCGCGTTGCTCCTCGGCAAGGACAACGACGATCCGCTGTTCCTCCAGGTCAAGGAGGCGCAGCAGTCGGTGCTCGAGCCCTACGCCGGGCAGGTTCTGAACGCGAGCCATGGTCAGCGCGTCGTGGACGGTCAACGGCTTCTGCAGGCCGCGAGTGACATCCTCCTGGGCTGGCTCCAGACCGTTGGTCTCGACGGGGTCGAGCGCGACTTCTACTTCCGCCAGCTCTGGGATTGGAAGGTCTCGGCGGACCTCGAGACGATCACGCCCGAGGCCATGAAGGTCTACGCGCAGATGTGCGGATGGACACTCGCCCGGGGCCACGCGCGTTCCGGGGACCGTGTCGCGATCGCTGCGTACCTGGGGTCCGGCCGGGTGTTCGACGAGGCCATCGCCGACTTCTCGGTGGCGTACGCCGATCAGAACGAGCGCGACTACGAAGCGGTCGCGGCGTCCCTCGGGACCGCGACCTGAGGACGCACCGACGATCGGCACGCACGAGTCACCCGATGAGCTGCACGCCGCCGCCGACGATGAGACCCGCACCGAGAACGAGTGATGGGTAGAAGATCAGCGGTTGCTCATGCGCACGTACCCAGGCCTGGCGTTGGCGCAACCAGTCGGTCGAACGTTCGGCGAAGACGAGGTAGAGCAGCACCGGGACCCACACCAGCACGGTGGCGACGAGGATGTAGGCGATCGTGAGTACGAGCTCCGTTTGGCCCGAGACGCTGCTCGCGGCGACTGTCGCGGCGGCGAGGAGTGTGATCCCGAAGCGCTTCGGGCCTCCGACGCCGAGGAGTGCCCCGGTGCCGAGTGCGGTCGCGGGGCTGAGTCGTTCGAGCCTCGCTTGGATCGCCGTGGTCCGGGGTCCGGGCGGTCTGGGCGGTCGCGGCCACGGGGCATCTCCGTGGCGCAGGTGCCAGGCCGCGCCGAGGAGCGCGATCCCGAACCCGAGATCGAAGATCCCCCGCAGCACCTCATGCTGGTGCTCGCCCTCGGGGACCCACGTAGATCCGAGGAGGGTGAGCACGACGATGATGAACGTCTGACCGACGAGCACCCCGATTGCGAACGCGGTGCCGTTCAAGCGGCCGCGGCCGCTCGTGAGCACGACGATCGTGGCGCCGAGCGCGAGGGGGCTGGTCGCGGCCACGAGTCCATACAGAAGGATGTGCAGCCCGATGTTCACGGGCCTCGCCTCCGCGACCGAGGCGCTCCGGCCTTGCGAGCCTGCGTGCGCTTACCCACTGATGTTCAACTGCCTGGCAGCCGCCTTGAAGTTGTCGGACTCGGGCTTCAGCCAGAAGCCTCTCTTCACGGCTGCATCGGCCGAAGCGTCGAACTCCCTGACGTAGTCGGCGGGGTTCGGGTAGAGGGCCGCGATGGTCGCGGCGTCGAAGGGCGTGGTGGTGCCGAAGAGGGAGCAGAAGATCCCGCCGGGGTTCGTATCACCGGTGAGGGCCGCGAGGGGGACGTCCACCAGTGGGGTCCGGATTCCCCCGACGGCGTTGCCGCGCGCGTCGCGCACGATCCGGGGCGCATCGGCAGTCCCTCCGGTCTTGATGCGGGCGGACTTGATGCGGGCGGTCTTGATGCGGGGAGCCTTGGGCGGAGCCGTGCCGCCGCGCACCCAGGCGTCGAGGTGCGACAACGACGCGCTCAGTACTGCGAATGTCGGACCCGAGTTGATCGCCACTGCGCAGCCGAGGGGACCGCCGTTCGCGGCTGAGGGATCGAGGATGGTTCGCTCGGCGGCGCCGTCGCCGGTGTCGGTGAGCCCGATCGCTCCGGCGTAGGTGTCGGCGTGGGCCGATCCCGCGATTTCCCAGAGGCGGAAGCGCTTGGTGTCCGGCTGGCGGGCTCGGGTCGACTGGAATTGCTCGAGATCGGTCTCGGTCTGCACCACCATCACCGGCACGTCGGAGTCGGTTCGGATCATCGCGGTCTCGGGGACCGTGTCGTCGGGAAGGCCGAAGTCCGTCGGTCCGAGTGGCGCCCCCGAGCGGTGGCGACTCGCGATGAGAAAGCCGTCGTAGACGCCGGCGGTCGGCTGGACCCCGTTCACATAGGTCACCAGTCGGAATGCCGACTGCGACTTGCCGATCGCGATGAGGTGTTTGGGTGACAGGTTCCCGAGCGGCTTCACGCCCTTGGCGTCTCCGGCGGCGGCAACGCCGGCCTGGGAGAAGATGTCGAACGAGTAGAGGTCGCCGGGATGGGTGAGTGCGTCGTAGCGCGCCGGGTCGGTGGCCTTGAGCCCACCGGGAGGGGCGCCGGCGACGGCGACGAGCGAGTCGGTTCCCTGCACACCGCCGGCTTGCGCGGAGACGCCGATCCACGCGGCGCCTTCGCGCAGTACCTCGTTGTGCACGAGGCTGTACACCGCCGACGTCTCGAAGCCCGCCGTCAGGTTGAGCCACTCCACGTACACGGTGCCGTTGAAGTCCTTGGGGTCCTCGGGCCGGTACACGATCATGCGGCTCGTGTAGGGCGCGGTGGCGCTCGCGTCGAACTTCCAGCGGCCGTCCGGGCCGAGCGGCTTCGCCGGCCGGTAGGCGGTCGCGGTGCCACCGAAGAAGTACTCGTTGGCGACGTACCCGTTCGTCGCCAACAGGTCTTCGCGGGGACCGACGATGGTGATCGTGCCCTTGCCGCCGGTCACCGGCCCTTGCACCGTGGGCTCGCTCACGGTCGAGGCAGCGGGAGCGGCGGCCCCGACCGTCGGCATCCCCACGAGCGCTAGCGCGAGCGCGACAGCGAAGCAGCACCGCGATCGAGGCACGGGGCGATTACGAACGCCGACGCGAGGTCACGCGACCCGGGCGCGCACCCACTCGAGGCTGTTGGATCCGATCATGGCAGCTTCCCATCCCTCAAGCCTGCGCTCGAGGTCTTCCCGGGACGGGAACGTGCCGAGCAGCTCGACCGTGACCGCGTCGGTCGGCATGTTCTGCACGTAGAGGTCGCCGATGCCGTCGGATCCGAGCGGCTCGACGGGCTCTCCCATCACGTACAGCTCGCCCGTGTCGGCGATCCACGACAGCTCGACTCGCAACCCGTTGGCGTCGGTCCAGTCGGTGCCGTACTCGATCTCCTCCGAGGCCCGTCGCTTTGGGTCCTGGTCGTAGAACTCCTCGATGTTCATTGCGCTCCCTCGCGTGCAAACGTTCGTCCGGAGAACACTACGGCGTTAGCGTTGCGAATCGCGCGCTCGAGGCAGCGTCGCCGAGCCCCCACGTCCGAACCGCAGGAGCCTGAGCATGGCCAGCCCGATCGAGGACTACGCGATCATCGGCGATACCCAGACCGCGGCACTGGTCGGGAAGGACGGATCGATCGACTGGCTCTGTGCACCGCGATTCGACTCGGGCGCCGTCTTCGCGGCGCTGCTCGGGACCATCGACCACGGTCGCTGGCTGCTCGCACCGGCCGGTGGTATCCAGCGGGTCGAGCGCCGGTATCGGGGTGACACCTTGGTGCTCGAGACCACGTTCCACACCGACGACGGCGTGGTCCGGGTCGTCGACTGCATGCCGATCCGGGGTCGGACCGTCGATCTCATCCGGATCGTCGAGGGCGTCTCGGGTCGGGTGCCCATCCATATGGACCTGCGGATGCGCTTTGACTATGGCCAGGACCTCCCGTGGGTCACCGACCGCGACGGGCGGATGCACGCGACCGCCGGTCCCGATTCGATGGTTCTGACGACGCCCGTCACGGTCAGCGGCGCCGGCCCTTCCACGGTGGCCGACTTCGTCGTCGGAGCCGGCGACCAGGTGCCGTTCACCCTCGCGTGGTACGCCTCGCACGAGCAGGCACCGCGCGAGTCGAGCGCGCTCAACGCGGTGAAGCGCACCGAGGCGTGGTGGCGCAAGTGGTCGAAGCAGTGCACCTACGAAGGTGACGCTCGCGACCTCGTCATGCGATCCCTCATCACGCTCAAGGCGCTCACCTACGCGCCGACCGGCGGCATCGTGGCCGCGCCCACGACGTCGCTCCCCGAGTGGATCGGGAGCGTGCGGAACTGGGATTACCGCTACTGCTGGCTGCGCGACTCGGTGCTCACGTTGTTCGCGCTCATGAGTGGCGGGTACGACGACGAGGCGCTCGCGTGGCGTGACTGGCTGTTGCGGGCGGCGGCGGGCGAGCCCTCGAAGCTCCAGATCATGTACGGGATCCGGGGCGAGCGCCGGCTCGACGAGTTCGAGCTGCCCTGGCTCCCCGGCTACGAAGGCTCCGCACCGGTGCGCGTCGGGAACGCCGCGAGCGACCAGTTCCAGCTCGACGTGTTCGGCGAGACCCTCGCGTCGCTGTCGATGATGCGCGGCGTGGAGCCGGAAGTTGCCGGATCGTGCGGCACCCCCGATGAGGCATGGAAGCTGGAGGTCGCGATCCTCGACTTCCTTGAAGGCGCCTGGCAGCACCCCGACGATGGTCTCTGGGAGATGCGCGGCGACCGGCAGCACTTCGTCCATTCCAAGGTGATGGCCTGGCTCGGCTTCGAGAGTGCGATCCTCTCGGCCGAGCAGCATGACCTCCCTGCACCCCTCGAGCGATGGAAGACGGCGCGCGACGAGATCCACGCGCAGGTGTGCAACGAGGGCTTCGACGCCGAGCTGGGCTCCTTCGTCCAGGCGTACGGCTCGAAGCACCTCGACGCGGCATTGCTGCAGATCCCGGCCACCGGCTTTCTCCCCGCGACCGACGAGCGCATGGTCGGCACCGTGGCCGCCATCGAGCGCACGCTCCTGCACGACGGTTTCGTGCTCCGCTACCGGAGCGAGACCGGCGACGACGGGCTGCCCCCCGGGGAGGGAGCGTTCTTGCCCTGCTCGTTCTGGCTCGTCAACAACTACGTGGGCCAGGGACGTGTCGAGGAGGCCCGCACCCTCTTCGACAAGCTCGCTGCGATCGCCAATGACGTCGGGTTGTTCTCCGAGGAGTACGACCCGGTCGCGAAGCGCCAGCTCGGCAACACGCCGCAGGCGTTCACACACCTCGCGTTCGTGCGAGCAGCCAGCGTGATCTCGAGCTTCTCGGACGGAGCGATCGACCTCGCGCATCGCCCCGCGCGCGCCGCCGGCAGAGGTTCACGAGGCTACGCGTAGCCCTTTCGGCGGAGCCAGCGGAGGGCGAAGTAGCCGAAGAACGGTGGGATCGCGAAGGTGATCGTGCGGAAGAGCAGTGCCGCTGCGAGCGCGGGAGCCGATGGGATGCCGAAGCCGGTGAGCAGGGCCGTCAGCGCCGCCTCGGTCACGCCGATGCCGCCGGGGACCGGGGCAGCCCCGCCCAGCATCCCGGCGCCGATCTGCACGACCATCAGCTCGGCGAAGGGGAGCGACTGTCCGAACGTGAGGAGGCAGAGCCCGAGGATCGCCGGGTAGAGCAGGTTTGCCGCCGAGTCGCCGCCGAAGAGCATGAGAGCCTTCTTCGGGTTGCGCAGCACCGCCCAGATGTCGCCGGCCGCCTTCTTGACCGCGGGGACCACCTTGTTGCGGATCTTCGGGACGGCCAGGACGACGCCCACGAGCGCGGCGACGATCGCGATGACGATGAGCGTCGTGCTGCCACTCGAGCTGCTGCTCGAGTCGAAGAGGCTGGAACTCGTCCCGGTCAACGACAACGCGATGAGGAACAGCGCCATCTGCATGATGCCGCCCACGCCGGTGCTGAGGACCATGGCGCTACCGGCCGAGGCGAGGGGCACGTCCTGCTTGTGGAGGTAGTCGAGCTGGAGCGCCGTGCCCCCGATCCCGTTGGGCGTGATCAGGTTGAGCAGTGAGCAGGCAAGCTGGGTGATGACGGTCGGCACGAACGGGAGGTCCTTGTTGACCGCGCCCATCAGGGCGGTCGCCCACGACATCGTGACGAAGGGGTAGATGATCACCGCGATGACGGCATAGCCCCAGATCGCGTTCTCGAACTCGGACTTCACCGACGCGAAGTCGATGCCCTGGAGCCCGGGGATCGCGATCGCGAGGGCGAAGAGGATGCCCACGAGCATCCCGACGTTCAGCAGGCTGAGCCGCTGGATCTTGAGCGGGGGGACGTCTTCGGCACCGACCGCGGTGGCGAGCTCGGTACGGAGCTCCTTGACCGTCTTGGCGAGATGCTTCTGGCCCTTGGTGATCCCGGCCGGGAGCGCGGCGGGCTGCACGACCGGGATGATCTCGGTGGCGCGGTCCTTGCCGAGCGCATTGACCGCGGCCTTGATCGCGCGCTCGTTCCCCGCGATCGACGACGCCGCGACCAGTACGGCTGCCGCGTCGCGGTTGAACCAGTACTGCTCCTCGCACGCATCGGCCTTGCTGAAGTCGGCGAGAGCGACGTTCCCGTTCTCGGCGACGAGCAGATGACGCGCGTCGAGGTTGCCGTGGCTCACGCCGGCTTCGTGCAGCTGCAGCACCGGCTTCCAGACCGCGTCCAGTGTCGTGTCGGTGACCTGGTCGGGGTCGATCGTGTCGAGCGGGGTGCCGTCCACGAAGGTCGTGACGAGCATCGCCGAGTCGGCACCCGCGACCCCGGTCTTGAGCAGTCGCGGCGCCGGGACGCCGGCCCGCTCGGCGAGCATCAGGGCAAACCCGATGTGCTCGACGCGTTGGGCGCGGGTCCCCACCACCGACTCGCCCGGCTCGCGGTACATGATCCAGTGCCACAGGCGCGCCCAGAACTGACCGTCGCGCTGGTCGCGCCCGAACGCCTCGACCCGGACGTGCTCGCCCGATGCGAGCACCACATCCATCGCCGCGGCCCGGGCCACCTGCTCCTTCGCGTGCTGCACGTCCTTGACGTCGAAACCGAGCTCACCGAGGGCTTCACGCACCTCGTCGATCGACGGTCGGCCCCCGGGCGCCCCGAACACGGCGAGGATCAGGCCGGCAACCGCGGCCCCGAGGAGGATGCCGCCGAGGGCATCCGACGGGAACGCGGTGCCCAGGTACATCGCGGCGAGCGTCACCCCGATGACGAACACGGTGAGCACCCGGCGGAGCAGGCGCACCACGTAGGGCGAGAGCAGGACAGCGAGCGCGGTGATCACCGCGACGTTGGCCGACGGGTACGTGGGGAGGCTGCCCTCCCGCAGGTGGATGGGGATCCCCTTGACCGAGTGGTCTCCGAGGAGGTCATTGAGGCCGTTCGCGATCGCCCACGCGCCGGCGCCGCCGAGCACGACCGTGACGGTCAGGCGCCACTGGTGCGTCGCCCGGATCGCGAAGACAGCGGTGATCAGCGCGACGGCGACGACGGCCCAGATCGAGCCCAGCGCATAGCACCAGTTCGCCGCGCCCTCGAAGCTGTTCGGGAGGTCGTTGACGACCTGGAAGATGTTGGCGTTGATGCTGGTCTGGGTCTGGGCCCACATCCCGACGAGCACGACGCCGAGACCGCCGGCGACGAGTCGGACGAGGTCGAGCGGTCGACGTTCGGGCGGCTCGTGCGCCCGGCGGATCCAGGACATCGGCAGGGACCGTATCGGATTCCAGGTCGAGGCATCGCGGGTTGAGGGCCCCGCATCAACACAGGGCGAGACGGCAGGGACTACGGTCAGGCACAACTTGAGGGCTCGGTGTCGACACCAGTCGATCCCCGGGCACCAGACAACGAGCAAAGGGGAACAAACATGGCTGGACGGCCGAGTTACGGCTGGAAGACCTTCGTCGGGATCTTGCTGATGGTGGTCGGCTTCTTCAACATCATCGACGGGCTCGTCTCGATCACCCGCTCGAACCAGGTGCTGCGGCAAGTGACGAATGAGCTCCCGCTGATCAGCAACATCAAGACGTGGGGTTGGATCGTCCTGATCATCGGGATCATCCTGGTCCTGGCCGGGTTCGGCATGCTCGGCGGTGCCACCTGGGCCCGAGCCGTCGCGATCCTGGTCGTGAGCCTGAACCTGATCGCCCAGATGGCGTACTTGGGTCACAACCCGTTCTGGTCGTTCACGATGATCCTGATCGACGTCTTCATCATCTACGGGATCGCCGTGCACTGCGGCAAGGAAGACGAAGTACTCGTCTAGTTCCACGAACGCTTCACCTGATGCTGCCCTCGGGTCGGCGACCTCCGTCGTCGGCCCGGGGGTAGCGTCGTCTCACCCGATCTCGTCCGCTCACCCGAAGCTCAAGGAGCACCGTGGCGCTGCACAAGAAGCTCATCGAGGATCTGACGCCGCTCATCCTCAGCCCGATGTACGCGCGTCCGGGTGAGGAGCGTCGTGCGCCGCGTCACACGTTGCCCGCCGTCGAGACGGCGCCCGACACGGCGTACCAGTACATTCACGACGAGCTCATGCTCGACGGCAACTCGCGGCTCAACCTCGCTACGTTCGTGACGACGTGGATGGAGCCCCAGGCCAACCAGCTCATGGCCGACACCTTCGACAAGAACATGATCGACAAGGACGAGTACCCGCGCACGGCCGAGCTCGAGTTGCGCTGCGTCAACATGCTCAGCCGGCTCTGGAACTCGCCCGACGCGGATGAGGCGACCGGCACGTCGACCACCGGCTCGAGCGAGGCCGCGATGCTCGCGGGCATGGCGCTCAAGTGGCGCTGGCGCGATCGTCAGAAGGCGGCCGGCAAGCCGACCGACAAGCCCAACATGGTGATGGGCGCCAACGTCCAGGTGTGCTGGGAGAAGTTCGCCCGCTACTGGGACGTGGAGGCTCGCCTCGCGCCGATGGAGGGCGAGAGCTATCACCTCACACCGGAGCAGGCGGTGCAGTACTCCGACGAGAACACCATCGGTGTGATCGCCGTGCTCGGCTCCACCTTCGACGGGAGCTACGAGCCCATCGCGGAGATCTGCGCGGCGCTCGACAAGGTCCAGGCCGACACCGGCCTCGACGTGCCGGTCCACGTCGACGGCGCGTCGGGCGGCTTCGTCGCCCCGTTCATCGACCCCGACCTGGTGTGGGACTTCCGCCTGCCCCGGGTGCAGTCGATCAACGCCTCCGGGCACAAGTACGGGCTCGTCTACCCGGGCATCGGGTGGGCAATCTGGCGCAATCCCGATGCGCTCCCCGACGATCTCGTCTTCAACGTGAACTACCTCGGTGGCAACATGCCGACGTTCGGGCTCAACTTCTCCCGTCCCGGCAATCAGGTCGTCGCGCAGTACTACAACTTCCTGCGACTCGGCTTCGACGGCTACCAGAAGATCCAGCAGGAGTGCCGCGACGTCGCGCGCTACACCGCAGACGCCGTCGCCGCGGCCGGGCCCTTCGCGCTGATCACCGACGGCAGCGAGCTGCCGGTGTTCGCGTTCCAGCTGAAGGACACGAGTGTCCCGTACACGGTCTTCGATGTGTCGGAACGCCTGCGCGACCGGGGCTGGCTGGTCCCGGCGTACACGTTCCCCGAGAATCGCCAGGACGTCGCCGCGTTGCGCGTCGTGATCAAGAACGGGTTCTCGCGCGATCTCGCCGACCTCCTCATCGAGGACCTCCAACGCCACGTCGCCTACCTCGAGAAGCTCCCGATGCCTCTCCCGCCCAAGGAGCACGGCGAGGGCTTCCACCACTAGCGCGATGGTCGCGGATCCCGACGAGGGACCACTCGAGGAGCGCCTCCCGGGATACCGGTACGGCATCGTCCTGCTGCTCTTGTTCGGGACCTTCGTCCTCGAGTCCGCCGGATTCGAGGGAACATGGGCTCGCACGGGAACCGTCGCGTTCCAGGGCGCGACGCTGGTGGCGGCGTTCTCCGCGTCGGGCGTCAATCGCCACCTCATGCGAATCGCGACCGGGGTCGCCATCGCCGCGCTCATCGTCTCAGTGATCGCCGCGACCACCGACTCAGAGGCGAGTGGGGCGCTGTTCTCGATCCTCTCGTTCCTGCTGGTGGTCGCGGCACCGGTGGTGATCGCACGGGCGATCATTCGTCGCGGTGTGGTCGACATCCACACCGTCCTCGGCGCGCTGTGCATCTACGTGATGGTGGGGATGCTGTTCGCGTTCCTGTACGGCACCATCGACAACGTGATCTCCGAGCCGTTCTTTGCGCAGACCGCGCATGCGTCGTCGGCCGACTACCTGTACTTCAGCTTCGTCACGCTCACGACGACGGGCTACGGCGACCTCACCGCAGCGGGCGACCTCGGCCGGGCGGTCTCGGTGCTCGAGGCCCTCTCGGGCCAGCTCTACCTCGTCACGATCGTGTCGCTCCTCGTCGCGCAGATGGCCACGAGCGCGTTGCCGCACCTGCGCCAACGCCAGGATGCCGCGGCCGTACCACCCGACCCCGCGGCCGCACCACCCGACCCGGAGTAAGAGGCGAGCGCCGTGCCGCAGCTCCTGCTCGCTGTGGATCCCGTGCCGTGGGCCCGGGCTCAAATGGCGTTCACCCTCGCGACCCACATCATCCTCGTACCGCTCGGTGTGTCGTGGGCGTTCATGGCTCTCGTCGCCAACTACCGGGCGATCAAGAAGGACGACGCCGACGCGCTCGAGCTCGCGCAGCGGTGGTCGAAGTACATGGCGGTCACGTTCGCGGTGGGGGCGGTCACCGGAACGGTCCTCACGTTCGAGTTCGGCCTGCTCTGGCCGAAGTTCATGGACAAGTACGGCGCCGCGTTCGGCATCCCGTTCGCCGTCGAGGGGCTCTTCTTCTTCCTGGAGGCGATCTTCATCGCCATCTACATCTACGGCTGGAAGCGCCTGAAGCCGTGGCACCACTTCTGGACGGGCGTCCCGATCGTGATCGCCGGGATCGGCGGCACGGTGTCGGTCGTCGCGGCCAACGCATGGATGAACGAGCCGGCCGGCTTCACCGTGAACAGCGCGGGCAAGGTGGTCGACGTCGCGCCGCTCGAGGTCATCTTCAACAAGGCGATGCCGCTCGAGGCCGTGCACATGCTCATCGCCGCGTACCTCGTCGGCGGGTTCCTGATCGCGTCGGTGTACGCCGCCGCGATGTTGCGGGGTCGCCGTGACCGCTACCACCGCCTCGGGTTCACGATCGCGTTCACCGTGGCCGCGATCGCGACGCCCGTGCAGATGCTCGTCGGCGACCAGCTCGCCCGCTGGGTCTACAACAACGAGCCCACGAAGTTCGCCGCGATCGAGCTCGTCCCCAAGACCGCCGATGACGTGCCCGAGACGCTGTTCGGGCACCTGAACAGCGACGGCACCGTGAGCGGGGGAATCCCGATTCCCGGAGTCGCGTCGATCCTGTCCGATCCGACGACCGGCAAGGACACCGTCATCCAGGGGCTCGATTCGTTCCCCGAGGGCTCGCGCCCGAACACCCGACAGGTCAACACGGTGCACCTCGCGTGGGATGTGATGGTCGGGCTCGGCACGCTGCTGATGCTCCTCTCGCTCTGGTACGGCGCGGTGTGGTTGTTCAAGCGGCGGATGCCCGAGGGGAAGTGGTTCCTGCGCATCGCCGCGATCAGCGGTGTGCTGTCGGTGCTGGCGATGGAGGCGGGCTGGGTCATCACCGAGGTCGGCCGCCAACCCTGGATCGTCTTCGGCGAGATGAAGGTGACCGCGGCGGCCACGGGCAACCAGGGCGTGTGGGCGACGTTCCTCGTGATCGTCGCCCTCTACACCGGTGTGGCGCTCACCCTCGTGCTCATCCTCCGCGCGATGGCCCGTCGGTTCCGCGAGCGCGGTCCGGGCGGCGGGAACGACGAGGCCGACACGCCGTACGGCCCCCGCGCGCCGCTCTCGACCCCGGACCCTGATCTGCAGGAGGTGACGAGCTGATGGCCGAAGCCGTCGCCGTCGTCCTGTTCATCGGCATCACCGCCTACGCCCTCTTCGGCGGTGCCGACTTCGGCGCCGGCTTCTGGGACCTCGTCGCCGGCGGCGCCGCGAAGGGCAAGCGCCCCCGCGCCGTGGTCGACCACTCGATCGGGCCGGTGTGGGAGGCCAACCACGTGTGGTTGATCTTCGTGCTCGTGGTGCTCTGGACCGCGTTCTCCGAGGCGTACGGCTCGATCATGCTGACGCTCTTCGTGCCGTTGAGCCTCGCCGCACTGGGCATCGTGCTGCGGGGCTCGAGCTTCGCCTTCCGCAAGGAGGTGTACCGAACGTCGTCGCGACGAAACTTCGGCGCCGCGTTCGCGATCTCGTCGGTCCTCGTGCCGTTCTGCATGGGCGCGGTCGCCGGGGCCGTCGCGTCCGGGCGTGTGCCGGCCGGCGGGAAGGCGGGGGACCCATGGGACAGCTGGATCAACCCCACCGCCATCCTCGGTGGCGTGCTCGCGGTGGTCGTCTGCGCGTACCTCGCCGCTGTCTACCTGGTGTGGGACGCCAAGCGGTTCGGTGACGAAGAGATGACGGAGTACTACCGGCGCCGGGCGATCGGCGCGGCGTTCGTCGCCGGAATCGTCGCGTTCGCCGGCATCTTCGTCCTGCGCGACGACGCGCGCTACGTCTTCGACGGACTGACCTCACGAGCGCTACCGCTGGTGATCCTCTCCGCGATCTGCGGTGTCGGCTCGATCGTGCTGCTCGTGCGCCACAATCACCGCTTCGCACGGGTGCTCGCGATCGGCGCCGTCGCGTCGGTGGTGATCGCGTGGGGGGTCGCGCAGTGGCCCTACATGCTGCCGGAGACGCTGAAGGTCAGCCAGGCCGCTGCCCCCGACCCGACCCTCGAGACCGTGCTCATCGTGTTCGTGATCGCGGCGATCGTCATCCTGCCGTCGCTCGGTCTGCTCTACGTGCTCGACCAGAAGGGTCTCGTCGAGGTCGAAGAGGCAACGCCCCCCGCGTAGCGGGCCGCGGGCGGCCGAATCACCCAGCCGGGGGCACCGGTTGGGGCGGCGGCACCCCGACGTACTGCGCGCTCGGGCGGATCAGGCGGTTGTCGGCGGCCTGCTCGAGGATGTGCGCGGTCCACCCGATCACGCGGCTCGACGCGAAGGTGGGCGTGAACATGTCGCGCGACACGCCACAGGTATCCATCACGACCCCGGCGTAGAACTCGACGTTCGTGTAGAGCTTGCGACCGGGCTTGAGCTCGGCCAGCACGTCGATCGCGGCCTGCTCGACCTGCTTCGCGAGCTCCACCCTCGGCCCGCCGAGTCGCTCGGCGACCGAGCGCAGCATGACCGAGCGCGGGTCGTCGGTCTTGTAGACGCGGTGTCCGAAGCCCATGAGCCGATCTCCTCGCTCGACTGCGTCACGCAACCAGGCGTCGGCCTTGTCGATCGTCCCGATCGCGTCGAGCATGTCGAGCGCCCGGCTCGGAGCGCCGCCGTGCAGTGGGCCCGACAGGGCACCGATCGCACCGACGACCGCGGCGACGAGATCGGCCCCGGTCGACGTGATGACCCGCGCCGTGAACGTCGACGCGTTGAAGCCGTGGTCGATCGTCGAGATCAAGTACTGCTCGACTCCGCGGGCATGCTCGGCCGATGGGACGTCGCCGCTCATCATGTAGAGGTAGTTCGCGGCGTAGGCCAGATCCGGGCGGGGCTCGACGACCTCGAGGTCGTGCTGGAGGCGGTAGAGCGCACAGAGGAGCGTCGGTACGACGGCGCAGACGCGCATGGCCTGCTCGTGCAGCTCCACCGCCGAGAGGTCGAGCGACGGCCGGAACCCCAGCGCGGCTCCGATCAGCGAGAGCGTGGTGCGCAGGAGATCGAGGGGCGGAGCGTGGCTCGCGACACGCGCGATCTCGGGCAGCGCAGATTGCACTTCGGCCGGGATGCACCGTAGCGACCTGACCTCGGCGGCGAACGCTGCGCGCTCGGGCATTGTGGGGAGCTCGCCGTGGTGCATGAGGTACCACACGTCCTCGAGCGAGCGTGTCTCCGCGAGCTCGACGGCGTTGTACTGACGGTAGTGGTAGAAGCCTTCGGTCCCGCGCACGTCACCGATACGGGTCTCGGCGACAACGACGCCCTCGAGACCCCGAGGTACTTCGTGCGCGAGGTTCTCGGCCGGCTGGATCTGCGCGATGCGCATGAGATCGCGCATCGACACGATGCCCACGAGGCGCCCGTCGTCGACGACGGGGATGTGGCGGTAGCCGTGCTCGGCCAGCGTCGCGAACGCAGTCACGGCGTCGACGTCAGGTGCGACGGAGTCGGGGTCCGCCGTCATCCACTGGGCGACGGTGTCCGTCGGCGCGCCGCCCGCTGCGCTCATGCGCACGAGATCGCGTTCGGTGAGGATGCCGACCGGCCGGTCACCGTCGACCACGACGACGGAACCGACCTCCTGCTCGCGCATCCGCGCCGACGCGTCCGCGACCGACTGGGCACCAGAGGCGGTCACCACAGGTTGGCTCATGATCTCCGCCACGGACCTGCTGGCTCCGCTCATCGCCGTTCCACCGGCCACTCCGATCCGCCGCCGCTCGTCACGCTGCCGAGCCCGATTCTACGAGCGCGCCGAGTGATCAGGCGGCTCTCCGTGGCGGCCTTCTCCCGCCGTGAACCGGCGGATCCCCGCTCGCGACTCCGCTGTCGCGAGCGTGGCCATGCCGAGGTGCCACTCGTTCGCGAGTGCGTCGTCGAGCGAGAGGCCATCCTGCTCGTATGCCGAGCGACGGTCGCTGCGCAGACACGACTGGGGCAGGCTCGCCAGCTCGTGGGCCAGTTGGGTCGCGTCCGCGAGTGCGCGCCCGGTTTCGGCGAGCCGATTGGCGAGCCCCATGCGCAGCGCCTCGTCACCGGAGACACCCCGCCCGGTGAGGATCAGGTCGAGCGCATGGCTCTGGCCGATCAGGCGTGGCAGACGCACGGTGCCGCCGTCGATCAGCGGGACCCCCCACCGTCGACAGAACACCCCGAAGGTGGCGTCGGTGGCCGCGACCCGAAGGTCGCACCACAGCGCGAGCTCGAGGCCGCCCGCGACCGCGTATCCCTCGACCGCGGCGATGACGGGTTTGTCGAGCAGCATCCGGCTCGGACCCATGGGTCCGTTGCCGTCGTCGGTCGTCCTGTTCCCGGTGCCGTCGACCATCGCCTGGAGGTCTGCGCCGGCGCAGAAGTTGCCAGCGGCTCCTGTCAGGATCGCCACCGCGCTGGAATCGTTTCCGGCAAAGGCTCCGAATGCGTCAGCAAGGCCGGCTGCGGTCGCTCCGTCGACGGCGTTGCGCCGTTCGGGGCGATCGATCGTCACGATCGTGACCGGTCCGTCGTGCTCGACTCGGACGGTCATCCGCTGCGCTCTGGGGCTGGGACGTCGCGGGTCGCCACGAGGTGCGCGAGCTCGTTGAGGCTCGACACACTCCGCGGCCCGCCCGAGCGTGCCGCGCAGACACGATGCACCGACGTGTACTCGGGGTGGAACCACAGCGGCTGCGTGATGCCGAGCACGTGCGCGAGATAGACGTTGATCACGCCACCGTGGCACACGACGGCGACCTTCGCGCCCGCGAATCGATCGATGATCGCTTCCATCGCCGGCACCACCGCGGCCTGGAACGCGACCGGGTCCATGCCGCCGGCGTCGTCCCAGCGGCCCTCGATCGTCGCCCGCCAGCGCTCGTCCTTCAACGCGCGCAGCTCCTCGATCGGGATGTACTCACCCGAGGTCGCGTCGTACTCCGAGACCCCGTCGTCGATCTCCGCGGTGATGCCGAGCTCGGCTGCGAGTGGCGCTGCCGTCTCGCGTGCGCGGCGGAGCGGGCTCGTGATGATGGCGTCGACACGCTCGACCCCGAACCATGCACCGAGGCGCGTCGCCTGCTCGATCCCGCGATCGGTCAGTCCGGGATCGGCGGGACCCTCGACCTCGCCCTGCTCGATGCGGATGGGCTCGGCGTGGCGGATGAGCAGCAGCTCCACGATGGGCTCCGTCTCAGTCGGCGAGCGCGAAGCCGAGCACGGCCTCGAGCTCGGCGAGGGCGATGGCGGGATCAGCGACCTTGATCGTGGTCATCCCGAGGGCGCGCGCCGACTTGAGGTTCACGCCGAGGTCGTCGAGGAACACGGCCTCGGCGGGGGTCACGGCGAGACGACTGCACGTGAGCTCGTAGATGCGGGGGTCGGGCTTGCGGAGACCCTCGATGGCCGACTCGACGATGATGTCGAACACCTCGCCGAGCGCGGGGGTGTGCTCGCCGACGCCGGGAGCACCGGCGGGCGGTCGCCAGTTGTTCGTGAGCGCTGCAGTCTTGAGTCCCTCGGCCCGGATACGACGGATCGCGGTGAGCATCTCGCGGCGAGCGCCGCCACCAGCACCGATGTCGGCGAAGAGGTCTGCGACGACGACCGTACCGCCGGCCATCGCGCACTCGGCTTCGAACTCGTCGGCGAACTCGTCCATCGTGACCTCGCCGCGCTCGAGGCGCGACCAGGCGTTGTCGTCGCCACCCGCGAGCACGACCTCACTGAGGAACCGGTGGGGGAGACCGGTGCGGGTCTCGTAGGTGCGGAACGCGTCGATCGGCGAGGGCATCACGACGCCGCCCAGGTCGAACACGACTGCGGTGTAGGTCACGGCCGGGGACGCTACAACCTCCTCGTTCTTGGCACGCTGTGTTGCGTTCTGCACACGTCAACCGGCCAAGCAATGCGGGCGGGTCGGTCGGGACCGGCCTACCGAGGGCTCGGGATCCCCGTAGAGTGCGCTCCGTCACGATCGCAGCGAGGGCGGGGGAGGCTCGGGATGTCGGGAACGCATCGAGGCCGGGTCACGGCACTTCTGATGTCGTGCGCGCTGGGTGCGGCCACGTTCACCGCGATGGCGGCACCGGCGGGTGCCGAGCGGGTGGCGAAGACTCCCAAGCACGGCGGCTCCGCGACGTTCGGGCTCGAGGCCGAGAGCACCGGGGGCTTCTGCATTCCCTTCGCCACGCTCGCCGCGTCCGGGAACCAGGTGGTGAACGCGATCTACGACAACCTCGTGGTCCGCAACACCAAGGGCGAGTACGTGCCGTACCTCGCCAAGTCGGTGACCCCCAATGCCGATTCCACGCAGTGGACCATCACGCTGCGACCGGGTGTGCGGTTCCACGACGGCACGCCGTTCGACGCCGCCGCGTTGAAGACCAACCTCGACACCGACCGGGGACTGAACTCGGCCTACCCCCCCGGGCTCGGCACCTTCGCACTCCAGGACATCAAGAGCGTCGACGTGACGGGGCCACTCTCGGTCGTCGTGAGCACCAAGGTGCCTTGGGTCGCGTTCCCGGCGTATCTCAGCGTGCCGATGGTCGCGCCGGCCCAGCTTGCGGATCCCGCCACTTGCGCGACGAACATGATCGGCACCGGCCCGTTCACGCTCGTCGAGTGGCGTCAGAACGAGTCGCTCACGGTGAAGCGGAATCCCGACTACTGGCGCAAGGGGTTCCCGTATCTCGACGAGATCGTGTTCCGCCCGATCACCGATGACCAGGCGCGCCTCAACGCGCTGACCAGCGGCGAGCTCGCCGTGATGACGACCTCGATCTCGAGGACGATCGTGGATCTCAAGGACGCCGCGGCGCACGGCGACATCAACCTCGTCGTGTCCGACCAGGGGGCCGAGACCGCGTACCTGCTGCTCAACACCTCAAAGGCTCCGTTCGACGACATCCTCGCCCGCCGGGCAGTGGCGGCGGCTGCCGACCCGCGCCAGATCAACAAGATCCGCAACCAGGGCCTGAACAAGATCGCGACCGGTCCGTTCCCACCCGACAGTCCCGCCTACGTCGCCAACAAGACGCCTCGCCACGACCTGAAGCTGGCCAAGCAGCTGGCGAAGCAGTACGAGGCCGAGCACGGGCAGCCCATCTCCTTCGAGTACCTCGCGAACCCCGATCCGGAGCAGGTGGCGATCGCGGAGCTGATCAAGGAGCAGCAGGCCAAGGCCGGGATCGAGGTGAGCATCCGCCTCGCCGATCAGTCCGCGGTCATCGACGACGTCCTCGGGGGCACCTTCACGAGCGTGGGCTCCCGGGGCTACCCCGGCGGTGACCCCGACACGCAGTTCTTCTGGTGGCACAGCGGCTCGCCGCTCAACTTCGGGCGCTTCAGCGACCCCGAGATCGACCGTCTGCTCGAAGCGGGCCGGTCCGAGCCCGACCCGGCCAAGCGGGCGAAGCTCTACCAGGACCTGAACCGACGCTTCGCCGAGCAGGTCTACGACCTCTGGAGCTGGTACTCGCTGTGGGCGGTCGCATCTCAGACGAACGTCAAGGGCGTCGCCGGTCCTCCGTTGCCCGACGGCGGGGGCCGACAGGCCGTGCTGTTCAACGGCCTGGTCCCGGTGCTCGGACTGTCACGGAAGTAGTCCCCCGACCGGTGCGCGGATCGAAGCACGCCATGAAGCGCGCCGCCGAGGCGCTGCGCGCGCACTCGGCCCCCGAGTGGTGGCGTGACGCCAAGCTGGGGATCTTCGTCCACTGGACGCCCGCCTCGGTGCCCGCGTTCGCCCCCACCGGTCACGACATGGTGGAGCCCGACGCAGTCCGCGACCCGCGCGGCTTCGCCGAGTCCCCGTACAGCGAGTGGTACGAGAACTCGATGCGGTTCTCGGGGAGCAGCGTCGCCCGGTTCCACGCGGCAACCTACGGGGAGAAGCCATTCCGGGAGTTCGGGCCGGAGTGGGAAGCCGGGCTCGCATCCTGGGATCCGCACGCCTGGGCGGCTCGCTTCGCGGCCACCGGCGCGCGCTACGTCGTGCTCGTGGCCAAGCACATGGAGGGCTACTGCCTCTGGCCGACGCGCGTCCCCAACCCCCGTCGCCCGGGCTGGAACTGCTCACGGGACGTGGTGGGGGAGCTGGCCGACGCGGTGCGTGCTGCGGGGATGCGGTTCGGCCTCTACTACTCCGGCGGGTTCGATTCGACGTGGAACGACCACCCCATCGGCTCCTTCGGCGACATCCCGCTCGCGGTGCCACGCGGCGACTACCCCGCGTACGCCGCGGCGCAGGTCCGCGAGCTCATCGAGCGGTACCGACCCGACGTCCTCTGGAACGACATCTGCTGGCCGGCACCGAGCCGCGATCTCGTCCCGTTGCTCACCGACTACTACGCCGAGGTCCCCGAGGGAGTCGTCAACGACCGCTTCCTCTGCTGGTCTCCACTCTGGAAGGCCGCCCGCTCGAAGCTCGTGCGGCGTGTCATCAACAACGCGGCGGCGACGTCCGCCAGGCGCGAGCAGGGCCTGGTGCCGCCCAAGCCCGAGTTCTTCGACGTCCGCACCCCGGAGTACACGACCTACGACGAGATCCAGAGCACCCCCTGGGAATGCGTGCGGGGCATGGATCACAGCTTCGGCCACAATCGCGCGTCGGATCCCGAGGACTTCATCAGCCAGGAGGACCTGCTCTGGTCCCTGGCCGACATCGTCTCCAAGGGCGGCAACCTCCTGCTCAACGTGGGTCCCCGGGGCGAGGACGCCCAGATCCCGGAGCTCCAAATCGAGCGCCTGGCGTGGCTCGCGGCGTTCACCGCCCGAGCCGAGGAGTCCATCTTCGCCACCCGGCCCTGGCTGATCGCCGACGACGCAACGGAGTCCGGAGCAGAGATCCGCTACACGGCAAGCGCCGAGGCCGTCCACGCGCTGGTGCGCGGTCCCGCCGAGCATCCGCGTTCGCTCCGGTTCTCGGAGATCCAGGCCAGCGCCGCGACGTCGGGCGGCCGGGCGCTGGCGTGTCGCAGGGAACCGGACGGAACCGTCGTCGAACTCGACGAAGCACTGTCGCCGGTCGTTCCGCGGGCCATCTCCTTCACGGGCGCCACGCGCACGACCTGAGGTCGAGGAGGCGCAGCCCGGCCAGCGGGTCCGCCACCTGGCGACGTCCCACGTCCCCCACGGCTGGGACGCGGGTCTGCTCTACGAGGAGTCCACGCGGACGTTGTTCGCCGGTGACCCGTTCACGGCGCCCGGTCCGTGGCCCGCGACCACCGACGCCGACATCGTCGGTCCTGCGCTCGAAGGCGAGGACCTGTTGGGCGCCACGTGCCTGACCCCGGCCACCGCGCCCACCATTCGCCGGCTCGCCCACCGGGAGCCCGCCACGCTCGCGCTGATGCATGGACCGAGCTGCACGAGTGACGGGGCGAAGGCCCGGCGTGAGCTGGCCGACGCCTACGAGGTTCGTTTCCGGGCCGAAATCGACGCGCCGGCAGGTGTCCTCGCGGCATGATGCGCCGATGCCCGGCGATGAAGAGCAGGCCTGCGACCGGATCGTCGGTCGGATCGTCGAGCTGATCGGCGCCTACGCGGAGCGCCTCGATTCCGGCGATCTCGACGGGGTCGCCGCGCTGTTCGAAAGCGCCACGTTCCGCTCGGCGAGGGGCGGTGAGCCTCTCGTCGGGCGGGACGCCGTCCGGCGCCAGTACGACCCGGTCCTGCTCTACGACGACGCCACCCCCCGGACCAAGCACGTCCTCGGCAACCTCGAGGTGGTGGTCGACGGGGACGCCGCCACCGCCACCTCGCGGTGCACGTTCACCGTGCTCCAACAGGCCCCGGGGGAAGCTCTCCATGCCGTACTCGCCGGCCGCTACCAGGACCGGTTCGAGCGGGGCGATGACGACGAGTGGCACTTCGTCGAGCGGGTCGTGCACCCCGACCTCCTCGGCGACCTGTCCCGGCACATGGGCCGACGGTGATCGACGCGCCCGCACGCCTCGCCGCGCTCGTCGAGCAACGCGGCACCGACGCGAGCGGCCCGGTGGTCGTGGGGATCGCCGGGTCCGTCGCCGCGGGCAAGACCACGCTTGCACGGGCGCTGCAAGTCGAGTTGGACCAGCGCGAGGTCACCACGACGGTCGTGGGTACCGATTCTTTCCTCTTTCCGAACCGCGTGCTGTCGGAACGAGGGCTGATCGCCCGCAAGGGCTTCCCCGAGTCCTACGACGTCGGGGCGCTGCTGGCCTTCGTCGAGGCGGTCCGGACCTCGCCCAGCGACGTGGCGATCCCCGTGTACTCGCACGAGTCGTACGACATCGTGGTCGAGGCCACGGTGATCGTGCGTCCGGCCGACATCGACGTCGTCGTGATCGAGGGTATCAACACCTTGGGGGCTCTGGCCCACCAGCTCGACCTCGGTGTGTACATCGACGCGCCAGAAGCAGATCTGGCCCGCTGGTACGTCGCACGCTTCCACGAGCTCTGTCGACACGCGCGTGGTAACCCGACCTCCTTCTACCGGATGTTCGAGACGCTCGACGCGGAGCAGGTCGAGGCGATCGCGCTCGAGACGTGGCGGAGCGTCAACCGCGTCGTCCTGCGCGAGCACGTGGCGCCGACTCGCACGCTCGCCGACGTCGTTGTCGTGAAGGGTCCTGACCACGCAGTGCTCGAGCTGCTCGAGGATTCGCCACCCACCTTCGAGGAGCGCTGACGTGTCCGACATCGATCTCGTCGTCCAGCTGGAGCAGGTCTGGAGCTCGATGGCCGAGCTCGGCGAGGAGCTGAGTGAAGCCGACTGGAAGCGCCCGACTGAAGTCCCGGGTTGGACGGTGCAGGACAACCTCACGCACATCGTCGGGATCGAATGGAGCCTCCTCGGCGCGGAACCACCAGAGCACGAGGTCCCGGACGATCTGCCGCACGTGAAGAACGAGATGGGTGTGCGCAACGAGGTGTTCGTCGACTCGCGCCGGGCACGCCGCGGGGTCGACGCCCTCGCCGAGTTTCGTGAGGTGACGAACCGTCGCCTGGCCGAGCTCGCGGGCTACCGGCCCGACGACTTCGCGCAGGAGTCGTGGACGCCGATGGGGCTCGGGACGATCCGTGATCTCCTCCCGTTCCGCGTGTTCGACTCGTGGGTGCACGAGCAGGACATGCGGCGAGCGGTCGAGCTCCCCGGGGATCTCGACTCACCGGTCGCGGCCGTGGTGCTCGATCGCATCGTGGGATCGATGCCGTTCGTGGTGGGGAAGAAGGCGGGAGCCCCAGCCGGGGCATCGGTCGTCTTCGAGCTGTCGGGGCCGCTTGCTCGCACCATTGCCATCGGCGTCGACGGGCGGGCGAAGCTCCTCGACGCTGTGCCCGCCGAGCCCACCACGCGCATCGTCACCGACACCGAGACGTTCGCGCGGCTCGCGGTCGGACGCCTCGACTCGGCTGCGACGCTCGCGGCGGGTGCCGTGCGGCTCGAGGGCGACCAGCACCTGGGACGGTGTGTGGTGGAGGAAATGAACTTCCTGTTCTGACGCGCCGCTCGGCGAGGTTCGGTTGGCTCCGTCGGGGACGGCCTCAGAGCACGAGCTCGGCCATGAGTCGCAGGGCCTCGGGCTGACCGGTACCCAGGATCATGGTCGTGATCCCTGACTCGCGCCACTGGTGAAGCCGATCGGCGATTCGCTCCTTCGGCCCGACCAGCGCGACCTCGTCGACGAGCTCGTCGGGCACGGCGGCGGTGGCCTCGGCCTTCTTGCCGTCGAGATAGAGGTCCTGGATCTCCTTGGCGGCCGACTCGTAGCCGTACCGACAGGCCAGGTCGTTGTAGAAGTTCTTCCCGCGCGCGCCCATCCCGCCGATGTAGAGGGCGGCCATCGGCTTCACCAACCCGCGCAGTGCGTCGATATCGTCGCCGAGGAGGACCGTGACGGTCGGGGCGATGTCGAACGTCTCGAGGCTCTTCCCTCCCCCGGCGGTCGCGAACCCCGCGTCGAGTGCCGCGCCGTAGGTCTCGCGCAGGCGCGTCGGCGAGAAGAAGATGGGCAGCCACCCGTCGGCGACCTCCGCTGCGAGCTCGACGTTCTTCGGGCCGATCGCCGCCACGTAGATCGGGAGGTCAGCCCGCTTGGGGTGCACGATGATCTTGAGGGGCTTGCCCAGCCCGGTCGCGTCGGGTCCCGTGTACGGGATGTCGTAGTGCGGCCCGTGATGTTCGAGCGGTGCCTCACGGGCGAGGACCGCGCGCACGATCTCGATGTACTCCCTCGTCTTGCCGAGCGGTTTGCCGTACGCCTCGCCATGCCAACCTTCGGCGACCTGGGGTCCCGACGCGCCGATCCCGAGCAGGAACCGCCCGCCGCTCATCAGATCGAGGGTCGCAGCGGTCATGGCCGTCATCGCGGGGCTACGAGCCGGCATCTGCATGATCGCGGTGCCCCAGCTCATCCGGTCCGTGTTCGCCATGAGCCACGTCAGCGGTGTCACCGCGTCGGTGCCGTAGGCCTCGGCCGTCCAGCCCGAGTGGAACCCGAGCCGATCTGCCTCGTGCGCGATCGACACCGCGTTCGCGAGCCCCGATCCCCAGTCCTGATACCCGAAGTTGACGCCAAGTCGCATGTCGCATGCTGGCACGCGAACCCCGAGACGTGTGGATCGACTCCCGGTCAGCCCGGGCGGAGATCGGACCGGATCAGGGAGAACATGACGACGTCGGCCAGCCCACACCCGTGCGTCATGTACGACCGGAGCACGCCCTCCCTGGTGAACCCGGCTCGCTCTGCGACGCCCTGGGACGCCACGTTCTCCACCCGGGTCATCAGCTCGAGGCGGACGATGCCGACGTCGCGCACCGCCCACCGGGACACGAGCCGGACGGACCGGGTCGCGATGCCGCGCCGGCGTGCGTCGCGCCCGACCCAGTAGCCGATCTCGCCCACGGTTCGTGGCTCGTCGAGGCGCATGACGCCGATGGATCCGAGGAGGGTGTCATCGCTCGGGTCGGCGATGACGAAGCCCGCGCTCGTGCCGTCCTGCCACGCCGCGGCGGTGCGCCGTACATGTTCGAGGGCGTCGCCTCGACCGTACGGGGATGAGACGCGGGTGAAGCGGGGGATCTCGGAATCCTGGCACGCGTCGGTGATGGCATCGACGTCGCGCTCGGCGGGTGGGCGAAGCGACACCATCTCGTCGGCCAGCTCGGGGACGTCCAGGGCCATCGAGCCAGCGTGCCATCATCGGGGCACCAATCACGACGGATTTCCTGCCGCCGGGCGGCAGGAGAAGCTCGTCGCAAGGGCGGCAGGAGAAGTTTGATGGCTCTGATCCACAACATTGTGGGAACTCCCCAGGCGTCGCGCGTGCTGCTGCTCGTCCATGGGTACGGCGCCGATGAGCGCGACCTCGGCGGACTGCTGCCCTACCTCGACCCGGAGGGGCGGTTCCTCACCGTGCTGCCGCGGGGCCCGGTGGCCGCGCCACCGGGCTTCGCGTGGTACGACTTCGGCGCCGCACCGGGCGCCGGGGGCACCGATCCCGGGTTCCTCGATGCGCTGGACGCGCTCGACGAGCTTCTCGACGAAGTGTGCGCGGCCAATGGCAAGGTGCGCGCGGAGGCGATCGTCGCCGGGTTCTCGCAGGGGGCCGCGCTCGCCGTCGCACTCGGGTTGCGCGTGAGCGACAAGCCGCACCCGGCCGGGATCCTCGCGATGAGCACGTACCTACCCAAGGCCGATGGTCTCGAGCTCGACTGGGAGGCGGCGAAGGACATCCCGGTGCTCGTGCAGCACGGCACCGACGATGCGCTCATACCTGTCGAGCGTGGGCGCGAGCTCGCCGAGACCCTCGAGGCCCACGGCGCGCCGGTCACCTTCCTGGACTACCCGATGGAGCACCAGGTCGCGACGGAGAGTGTGCATGACGCGCACCGCTGGTTGCTCTCGGTGGCAGCAGGTGAGAGCCCGACTGCCCCGGTGCCCGAGAAGGCGCACGAACCGCTGGTCAAGACGGTGACGACGGCGCAGTTCGAGCATGAGGTGCTGCGTTCCGAGTTGCCGGTGATCGTCGACTTCTGGGCGCCGTGGTGCCAGCCGTGCCGACAGGTCTCCCCGATCGTCGAGCAGATCGCGGCGATGCGGGAAGGCTCCTACAAGGTCGTGAAGGTCAACATCGACGAAGAGCCCCAGCTCGCGCAGACGTTCGAGGTGAAGAGCATCCCGATGATCGGCATGTTCCGCAACGGCCGCTTGGAACGAGCAGTGCTCGGTGCGAAGCCCCGGCCTCAGATCGAAGCCGAGCTGGGGATGCTCGTCATCCCCTGAGCATCGCTCACACGCCGATCGAACCTGCCGCGCCGTCGACGCACCGTCCGACCACCGACGCCGCGAGGGAGTGGTGACGGTCGAGCGCGCGGGTCAGGTCTTCAGCACGCGCGGGGTCGACGGCGAGCAGGAGCCCGCCGCTCGTCTGCGCGTCGCATAGCAGGAGCTGCTCCTCGAGGGGGAGACCGTTCCAGTCGACCGGGGCGGTCTCGCTCACAAACGCATGGTTGCGCTGAGTCCCGCCCGCGACCATGCCCGCCGCGAGCAACTCGCGCACGCCGTCGATCACCGGCACCGCGCGCGCGTCGACCTCACCCGCGAGTCCCGAGCCCGCCAGCAGCTCCCGGAGGTGGCCGAGCAAGCCGAAGCCGGTCACGTCGGTAGCGGCGTGCACCGCGTCCCCTACCTCGAGCACGGCGTCGCGCGCGTCGGCATTGAGGGTCGTCATCACGCGTACGGCCTCGGCGATCAGCTCGGGGGGCGCCGTTGCGCGCTTCGTGGCGGTGGAGATCACGCCCAATCCGATCGGCTTCGTGAGCACGAGAACGTCGCCGACGCGGGCGCCGGTGTTCGTCAGCACGTGATCGGGGTGGACGGTCCCCACGACGGCCAGCCCGAACTTCGGTTCGGCGTCGTCGATCGAGTGGCCGCCGCCGACGAGCGCGCCTGCGCTGCGCACGACGTCGCCGCCGCCGTCGAGCACCCGCGCCAACAGGTCGAACGGCAGGCCCTCCCGTGGCCAGCCGACGAGGTTGAGCGCAAGGAGCGGCGTGGCCCCCATCGCGTACACGTCGGAGAGCGCGTTCGTGGCCGCGATGCGCCCCCAGTCGTAGGGGTCGTCGACGATCGGTGTGAAGAAGTCGGTCGTCACCACGATCGCGAGATCGTCTCGGAGGCGGTACACCGCCGCGTCGTCGGAGGTGTCAAAACCGACGAGCAGATCGGGGTCGGCCGCGGCGTCGCTCCCGCGTACGAGTCCGAGCACCGTGCGAAGGTCGCCGGGCGAGAGCTTGCATGCGCACCCGGCTCCGTGCGAGAACTCGGTCAGTCGCACGGGTGAGGCGGCGCGGGGGTTGGGGGCACTTGGATCAGGGGCAGTCATGGTCACGCCCCGATGGTGACACGCCGCAAGGAGACGGGTCGTGTGGTCAGACCCCGGGCCGAGCGGCACCCACGGGCCGGCCGTAGACCGCGGCGATCTTGACCACGTCGCCCGTGTGCGGCGCATGGATCATCAGGCCGTTCCCCACGTAGATGCCGACGTGGCTCCCCCCGCCCGAACCCCAGAAGACGAGGTCGCCCGGCAGCATCGCGTCGAGGGGGACGTGGGGGAGCGCCGAGTACTGCGCGCCGGAATAGTGGGGGAGACGGATGCCGGCGGTGCCGTAGGCCGTCATGGTCAGTCCGGAGCAGTCATAGGAGTCGGGTCCGACGGCGGCGTAGCGGTACGGCTTGCCCAGTTGCGCCCGGGCGAACTCGATCGCGGTCGCGGCGGCGGCGCCCGGCGCGGGGAGGTTCGGGAACGCTTCAGGGTTGCCGTCGCCGAGGGCAGTGGGCGCGTAGCGTGCCCGTGCTCGACGGGCCTCCTCCTCGGCGCGGCGGCGCGCTTCTTCCTGGACGAGCTGTTCGAGCTCACCGTTGACCTGCTGCAGGATCGCTACCTGCTTGGCGTTCGCGGCTTCGAGGTCGGACTTCGCCACGTCGATGGCGGCCCGGTCGGTCTCGGCCTGGGTCCGCGCGTGTGCGGCGTCGGCCCGTTCACGCTCCAGGTCCTGTCGGGCCTGATCGAGCTGTACGAGCAGCGCCGCGTCGCGGGCGCCCTGGGCTTCGGCGTAGTGCTTGCGGCTCACGAGGTGCTGTGCGTCGCCGATGTCGAAACCGTTGAGCGACTCGCCGGCCAGCGCCCGGCGGTACACGGACGCGGCCCGCTCGCGGATCAACGTCTTGATGCGCACGACCTCGAGCTTGGCTGCGTCGATCCTGGCCTGGGCGTCGGCGACCTTCTGGACGGCCTCGTCGAGGCGGAGCTGGGTCGCGTTGAGCTGCTCCGCGAGCGCGCCGACCTGCTCGCCGTTGGCGTCGATCTGGTCTTGGAGCGCGGCCGCCTGGGCCCGCTTGTCGTCGATCGGGGCGGCGCCGGCGCGATCGCGCCCGCTCCCCAGCGCGATCGCCGCGAGGGCGATGATGAGCACGATGGTGACGTTGCGGGTGTGGTTTTTCACGGGTCCAACGGGTTGGAGGACTGAAGGGGAGGGGAAAAGGTGTGCGTGCCGGGAAGGCCCGGTCCGGGCCCGCTCTCGGAGTGGAACGGGTGCCGTTACAGCACGCGTGCGGCTCCGACCGGGTTGCCCCAGATCCCACGCTGCACCACGCCGCTCTGGCTGCCCGAGGCGTCGATGATCGACCCACCGCCGACGTAGAGCGCAACGTGGGAAGACCCCCCGGGACCCCAGAAGATCAGATCACCGGGCTGCAACTCGTTGAGGGGCACGTGGGGAAGGCCGGCATACTGCGATCCCGACGTGCCCGGGATGCTGACGCCCGCCGCGCGCCAGGCCGACATCGTGAGACCGGAGCAGTCATAGGTCGGCCCCGTCCGGGGGCTCGTCGAGTACCCGGCCCCGATGGCTTGGCGGGCGTACTCGATCGCTTGGGCCGCGCTGCCGTTCGGGGGTCCGACATTGGGGTACCGCTCGGCGCCGCCTGGCGCGGTCGCGATCTTGGCCTTGGTCACGGCTTCGCGGCGGGCCCGCTCGGCCGCGACGGCGGCCGCGAGCTCGCCCTTCACCTGGTTGAGAATCGTCTGCTGGCCCGCGCGGGCCGTCTCGAGGGCGGTCTTGGCTTCGGTGATCTGCTGGCTCTCGGCGGCGGCGGCGTCACGGGCGTGCGTGGCGTTGTCGCGCTGGACGGCGAGGTCCTGCTGGGCGGCGTCGAGCTGGTCGAGGAGCTCGGTGTCACGACTGGCCTGGGTCTGGGAGTACTGGCTGCGCTTCAGGAGGTCGACCGTGGCGCTGAAGTCCATCTCGCCGACCGACTGTCCGCGCAGCGTGCGGCGGTACAGCGATGCGAGGTTTTCCTGGACGAGGCCGAGGACCCGGTCGACTTCCTTCTTGGCGGCGGTCATCTGGGTCTCTGCGGCCTGGGCGCTTGCCTGTGCTGCGTCGCGACGGGCTTCGGCCTGGAGCAGCTTCTCGGCGAGCCCACTGATCTGGAGATCGGTGGCCTCGATCTGGTCCTGGAGCTCGGCCGCCTGCTTCTGCTTGTCGACCGCGGGCGCCGCCCCGGATGCCGCTCCGACGGTGGCGACGGAAGCGACCACGAGCACACCGGCTACGACGAAGCGGGCGAAGGAGCGGTGGCGGGGGGCTGAGGTCATGAGGCGAGGGCAGAGCTGATGCGGGGCGCGCCTGTTCCGATCCAACGGGTCGTGAACCATCGCGGATTGACAACGGAAAGGGACACGGCGCCTTTCACCCTAGACAACAGCTTCTTCACGATGCGGTCTTGCGGTGCTCGGACGAGAACCGCCCGGTCGTCATCTGCACGCACTCTGGCGTGGTGGGGTGACGGTCGGGCTTTGCCGCCACCCTAGGCACGGCGCCCGGGCGATGCCAGCCATGGCCCGTTTGTGCAGGTCAGGCGATCGCGAGGGGCCAGCCCTCGGTGCGCGGGGGGTTGTTCGGATCCGTGATCTCCGGGTAGGTCCAGGCCATCGCCCGGGCGACCTCGCGCGCCACGCCCTGCCACTCAGGCGGGTTCCAGCCCTCGGCGGCGGCCGCGACCGTGGTGTCCTGGCGCAGGTGGACGAAGGCGGGCAGTCGCTCGAGGCCGAGGCTGGTGACGAGGGCCTGGCCGGGATCGATGAAGGTCACCTCGTCGCGCGCCGCCTGACCGAGCAAGCGACGCGCGACCTCGGCACCCCCGGTCACGACGAACGCGCACCTGCAGTCGGAGTCGCCGAAGGTCGCGAAGATCCGTTGCGCCACCGGGATCCAGGCCGCAGCCTCGGGCCGGGCCGGCAGCACGATGAGGCACAGCTGGAACATCGTCGACCAGTCGTCGAGCGTGCGGGTGACACCCCGGCTGGTCGTGAGCTCGAGCATCGGGTCGGGATTCTTGGCCACGGCTGAGGAACGTAGCGCGTGGACTCCACGCCCCGGTGACTCGGACCGCGAGGCTGGAGGGCGGGGTCAGCCCAGGCCGATGGCCTCGATCATCGACGGCGGCATCTCGTCGCGGCCCTGCGCGAGCAGCGCGGCCCGTTCGATGTTGATCACGTCGCGCTCGGGTCGGTCGAGCCACCCGTCCCACGGCCCTGGCGGGACCGCGCCGTCCACGCAGTGGCGCAGGTAGGCCTGCTGCTCGCGTAGCTCACGCTCTCCGCCGACCGGTCCGTGGCCGGGCACGATCGTGTCCGCCAATTCGGCGACCGCATCGAGCACCTCCACCCACTCCGCCGGGTCACCCTGGAACGCGAGTGGGGCGACGCCGAAGAAGCACAGGTCGCCGGCGAACAGTACGTCGGCGTCGGGTACGAGCACCATCAGGTCGCCACTCGTGTGCCCGCTCGCCGGCAGCAGCTCGAGGCGCGGGGTGAGTTGCGCGGCTCCGTCCACTTCATGGGTGGCAGGCCGGGTGCCGAGCTCGGCGAGGTCGTCGAACTCCTCCGCGAACGCCGGCATGAACGCCTTGTAGGCGTCGATGGGCATCTCCTGATCGAGCAGCGCGCTCGTGACGGGCGACGCGTAGACCGCCGCGTGCGGGAACGACTTGGCCCCCCCGACGTGGTCGACGTGCGCATGGGTGAGGACGACCCGTCGGACGGGTCGATCGAGGGCGTGCACCGCGCCAGCGAACGGCTCCCACTGGGATCGCACCATGAGGGTGTCGATGACGGTGATGCCGTCGTCGTCGACCACGACGCCGGCATTGCTCACGCCGGTCTCCCCCCCGGGCTGGAGCCAGACGAAGACGCCGTCGGCGAGCTCGCGGAGGGTTCGTAGCTCCGGTGCTCCGCGTGTGGGTTGGGCCACGGATCGAGCGTACCGGTAACGTGCGCCCCATGTCCGAGCGATCGCGGAACCTGCCCCGTCGAGCCTGCCTCTCCGTCCCGGGTTCGAGCCCCAAGATGCTCGCCAAGGCCGCAGGCCTCGGCGCCGACATGGTGTTCCTCGACCTCGAGGACGCGGTGGCGCCGTTGGAGAAGGAAACGGCTCGCGACAACATCGTCGAGGCGATCAACACGCACGACTGGGGTGACGCCGTCCTGTGCGTTCGCGTGAACGCGTGGGACACCCAGTGGACCTACCGCGACGTCATCCACGTCGTCGAGCATGCCTCGGAGCGCCTCGACGAGCTCATGCTGCCCAAGGTCGAATATGCGAGCGACGTGCGGGCTCTCGATCTCCTGCTCACTCAGATCGAGAAGGTCACCGGCCGCCAGTCGACGGTCGGGATCGAGGCACAGATCGAGACGGCGCGGGGCCTCATCAACGTCGAAGAGATCTGCGCCGCGTCGCCCCGACTCGAGACGATCATCTTCGGCCCGGCCGACTTCGCGGCCTCCACCGAGATGCCGGTGCTGACCGGCGGTGTGCAGATCCCGGAGTACCCGGGCGACCACTTCCACTACGTGTTCTCGAAGATCCTGATGGCCGGGCGCGCCAACGGGTTGCAGGTCATCGACGGACCATTCCTGAAGATCAAGGAGCTCGACGCGCTGCGCGACTACGCGATGCGGACGCGCATCCTCGGGTACGACGGGAAGTGGGCGCTGCACCCCGACCAGGTCGCGGTGATCAACGAGGTGTTCACGCCGACGCAAGAGCAGTTCGACACCGCGCTCGACATCCTCGAGGCTTACGAGAAGGCCACCACTGAGGGCGGAGCCGGCGAACGCAAGGGGGCCGTGATGTTCGGCGACGAGATGATCGACGAGGCGAGCCGCAAGATGGCGATCAAGTTCGTCAGCCGCGGGGAGCGGGCCGGGATGGCGCGTAGCGCAGGCTGATCACTCGGTCAGGCGAAGCGTCAACCGTCGTATGGGAAGGCATCGTCGCGGAGCGGGGTACGACCCGAGCCGGTAGCCTGAGCAGTGTGGAAGTCGTGCTCGTGGCGATGGCCGTGACCGCCGGAGGCCTGGCGTGGCGCTTCTCGCGGCGCCGTCCCGGCGTCCCGATCTCGTGGCAGACCAACCAGAGCATGGCCGCCGATCTGCACCGGCGCATGCACCGAGCGCTCGATCGCACCCGCCGCTCGATCGCCGACGCTCACAAGCGTGGCCTGCCGACCGAAGGCTACGAGGGCCTCGTCGACGAGCTGGCGGCGACGGCACGAGCGCTCGACGACCAGCTCGTGCTCGCGGCCCGGCTCCCATTCAAGGCCCGCCACAAGACCCTGCTCGGTCTGCGGTACCGGGTCGCCGAGATCGAGCGGACGGGCGTTCGTATCGCCCGGAGCGCTATCGAATCCGCGAGTCCGCTCGTCGACAGCGTCGATGACTCACTGACCCGCATCAACGAGCGCCTCGATCACCACGCTGAGGCGCTCGACGAGCTCAAGGAGCTCGGCGGGCACTGATTCCGAGCGACGAAGCGAGCGCCTGCTCGGCTTCATGGTCGCGCTCGCTCGGCACCTTCGCCGCTCTACCGACCGCTCGCCTGCTCTGCGAGCCGACGGGCAATGACCCGAAGACACAACGTCTCGTCGGCGCCCTCGAAGATCGACAGCACTCTCGCGTCGACGAAGTAGCGCGACACCGGGAACTCCTCGGCATAGCCCATGCCGCCGTGCAGCTGCATCGCTTCGCGAGTGACCCACTCGGCCGCACGACAGACGTAGGCCTTCACCATCGACGCCTCGAGTGCACCTTCACCGCGGCCCATGCGACGCGCCACGTCGTACGAGAACTGTCGGCCGGTCTGGATGAGGAACGCCATGCGCGCGAGCTTCACTTGCGAGAGCTGGTAGTCGAACACCGGCTTCCCAAACACCTTGCGGTCCTGCGCATAGGTGATCCCGGCTTCGAACGCGGCCTGCATGACCCCGACCGCGCGGGCCGCGGTCTGGAGCCTGCCGTTCTCGAACCCTTCCATCTGGAGGTAGAACCCCTTGCCGAGTCCCGCCTCCTCGCCGACGAGGTTCTCGGCCGGCACGAACCAGTCGTCGAACGCGACCTCGTAGGAGTGCATGCCGCGGTAGCCGATCGTGTCGATCGCCCGGCCCTCCATTCGCCCTCCTCCACCCGAGGCGGCACGGTCTTGGGTGAACGCGAACGCGTGGCCGGACGACGGTTCTTTGTCGACGACGAAGATCGAAAGCCCGCGATGTCCCGCCGATCGGTCGGGGTCGGTACGCGCGAGCAGCATGATGGTGTTCGCCCGACCGGCGAAGGTTGCCCATGTCTTCACGCCGTTGATCCGATACCCGCCGTCGGTCGGCGTCGCAGTCACCTTGATCCCGCCGACGTCGGAACCGAAGTCGGGCTCCGTCGCCATCACGCCCACCATCAGCTCGCCAGTGGCGATGCGCGGCAGCCATCGGCGCTTCTGCTCCTCGGTGCCGCCACGGACGATCGCCCGCGTGAGAATCTCGGGCCGAGTGATCAGCGAGCCACCCGCACCGAGTGAACCCCAGGAGAGCTCTTCGGTGGCGACGACCATGCCGAGGTAGTCGTGCTCGCCGCCCTGCGCGAACCCGTCGTATTCCTCGGGTACCGAGAGCCCGAAGCCACCGATCTCGGCGAGTCCGCTGATGATGTCTTCGGGGATGTCGGCGTTGGTTCGGTGTACGTGCTCGGCGACCGGTCGGATCTTGTCCTGTGCGAAGCGGCGGAACGTCTCGCGCACGAGGTCGAACTCGTCGCCGAGATGAGCGGGTCCGGTGCCCTCGCGTTCGAGGCGCACGGCGATCTCCTGCAGGAACGCAGGCGACCGGTGCGTCTCGACGAAGGGCAGCGCGCCGGCAAGGTCGCCGGCCTCCACGCCCCAGGTGGACTCGCGGCCGAGCACCCTGCTCACCAGGTCGGCGACGGCGTCGGCCACGAAGCCCCGAGCGAGCATCGATTCGTATTCGCCGCGCTCGGCGTACTCCAGCATGACCCGGCAACCCGCGATCGCGCTCGCCCCGTGCGCGACGTCGTAGCCGAGGACCTGGTGCTCGTCGAGCTTCGCGACGGAGATTCGCTCGCCGTCCGTGGCCGAATGGGCGAGGTGGCGGCACGCGCCGTCGACGACGCTTGCTGCGTCCTCGACGGCGGCGCGAGCGGCCTTGAGGGAGGCGGACATGGCGACGAGCCTAACGACGCACCGGGAGCCCGAACGATCCGAGCGGTAGCGGATCGCTTCCGACGGGTCGCGATCAGGGAGGAGTCGTCGCGGTCGTCGTGCTGGTCGAAGCGGTCGCGCTCGCCTCTGGGGCCGCGGTCGAAGCCGTGGTCGGGGGATCGGTCGGAGAAGTCGTCGGAGGAAGGGTTGGAGTGGTGGTGTCCGTGGCGTCGCGATGCGTGCCCGGCACCTGTGTGCTCCCTTTCGTCTGGATCACCGGGTTGGGCTGACCGGGCACCGCCTGGGCGTCGAGCCGGCACCGAGCGTCGAGCGGTCCGTAGACCGCCGTAGCGAGGAGGTCGCCGCCTTCGGGAGTGAGGTGCACCCCGTCGGCGGTGCGGACGCGCATGACCTTGCCGTTCGGGTCGGTGAGCGTCGCGGTGTACGCGCCCGAGGGGGACGAGAACAGCTGGTACGCATCGATGTACGTGGCGCTGGGGTGCCGGGCGACCACGGCCTGAGCGACCGCGTTCACCTCGCGAGCGCCGGCGTCCTTGCGGGGCTCCTGCAGCGTCGGTGCTCCCACCCAGTACACGGGGCGCGGCCGCGCGTAGGTCGTGGGCCCTTCGAGCGTGTCGAGCATCTCCTCGACACGCTGCGCGTACTCGGCGCGCCAAGCGGGTAGTCCACTCGACTCGGTCGGGGTCGCGCGCGGTGTCGCCCAGTCGTTCGCGCCGACGATGAATACGACCACTTCGGGGTTGAGTCTGACCATCTCGTCGGCTGCGTGGCGGGGCCAGTCGAAGAACTCGGGACTACTGAGGCCGCTCGAGACGCGCGAGTCGTAGATCGGCTGCACGATGCCGGTCGCGGCCGCCTGCTCACCGAGTGACGGACCGAGCGACCCCGCCAGGGAGTCGCCACCGACCCAGAGCCGCAACGGCGACTCGGGCGTCAACGCGGAGCGGCACCCGCGCAGGGCGGCCGGGACGGTCGCGGCGGCGGTGGCCGGCGCGGGCTCGGCCAGAGCGGGTTGTGCGCCGCCGTGCGCTCGCAGCGAGTCGGAGACAAAGAGTGCACCCGCACCCAGAGCGACGAGCGTGACCGCGACGATCCCGCCGATCGCCAGCGCGCGCCGCCGGTCGCTCGCGATCCGTCCGTCGAGCACGGAATCGGCCCGCGGGTCGTCGCTCATCGACGCTTACGCGCGCCCTGCGGCTGGGGTCTTGATGTCAGACGGGATCCCATCGGGTGGGATCTCGCCGGGCGCCGCCACCTCGGTGACGATCGCACGCGTCGGGAGCGGCTCTTCCTGGGACCGGTCGACCTGCGTGTGGTACAGGTCGGCGTACAGCCCACCTTTGGTGAGGAGCTCGTCGTGGGTTCCCTGGTCGATGATCCGACCGTCGTCGATCACGACGATGCGATCGGCGGACACGATGGTCGAGAGCCGGTGGGCGATCACGATTGCGGTTCTCCCGGCCAGCGCATCCGCAAGGGCCCGCTGGATCAGTTGCTCCGACTCGGAGTCGAGGTGTGCCGTCGCCTCGTCGAGGATCACGATCGCGGGATTCTTCAGGAGCATGCGCGCGATCGCCACGCGCTGCTTCTCACCGCCCGAGAGCCGATAGCCGCGTTCACCAACGACCGTGTCGTAGCCGTCGGGCAGGCTCGCGATGAGATCGTGGATACGCGCGGCGCGACAGGCAGTGACGAGCTCGTCGCCAGTCGCATCGGGCTTCGCGTACTTGAGGTTGTCGGCGATCGATTCGTGGAACAGGTGCGGATCCTGCATCACCATGCCGACCGATTCGCGCAGCGACGCGAGCGTGACGTCGCGCACGTCGTGTCCGTCGACCAGCACGCGTCCTCCGACGGCGTCGTGGATGCGTGGGACGAGCATCGAGGTCGTCGTCTTGCCTGCGCCCGAAGGTCCGACGAGCGCGATGAGCTCTCCGGGTTCCACGGTGAACGAAACATCACGCAGGATCCACTCGCTCGGGTCGGTGTCGGGTACGACGACGCCCTCCTCGAGGGATGGGATCGACGACTCGGCCGGAGCCGGGTGACGGAACCACACATGGTCGAACTCGACCCTCCCCGTCGCCGGCGGGAGGTCGATGGCGCCGGGGCGGTCGTCGACGAGCGCGGGGAAGTCGAGGACTTCAAAGACGCGCTCGAACGACACGAGCGCCGTCATCACATCAACGCGCGCGTTCGTGAGCTGCGTGAGAGGTTGGTAGATCTGGCCCACGTAGATCACGAACGCGGCCAGGGTACCGATGGAGATCGCGCCTTCGATCGCCAGCCGGCCACCGAGGTAGTAGACGACCGCGGTTCCTACGGCCGCGACGAAGCCGAGCGCCACGAAGAGGACGCGCGAGTACATCGCGGTGGTGATCCCGATGTCGCGAACGCGCGCGGCCCGACCGCCGAAGAGATCGCGTTCACGGTCGTGGTTCCCGAACAGCTTCACGACGAGGGCACCCGATACGTTGAAGCGCTCGGAGACCGTGTTGTTCATCGACGCGTTCAGCTGCATGCCCTCACGGGTCGCGATCTGCAGCTTCCGTCCGATTCGCCGGGCCGGGATGATGAACGCGGGCAGCACGATGAGCGTGAGGATCGTCAGGCGCCATTCGAGCCCGAGCATCACGGTGAGGGTCACGATGAGCGTGATCACGTTCGAGACGACGGTGCCGAGGGTTCCGGTCACCGCCTGCTGAGCACCGATCACGTCGTTGTTGAGGCGCGACATCAGTGCGCCCGTCTGGGTGCGCGTGAAGAACGACAGCGGGAGCCTCTGGACGTGGTCGAAGAGCGCGACGCGGAGATCGAAGATGAGGCCCTCCCCGACCTTGGCCGAGTACCAGCGCTGGAGGAGCGAGAGCCCGGCACTCGCGATCGCGAGCCCCACGGCACCCAATGCCAACGCGAGCACGAGCTCGTCGTTCTTCTCGGGGACCGCGGTGTCGAGCAGTGCCCGGAACAGCAGTGCCGGGATGACTGCGACGATCGCCGAGAGGATGACCGTGACGAGGAACCCGATGAGGGACCCGCGGTAGGGGCGGGCAAGGCGGAGCACCCGGCGGATGAGCTCGCGCTCGACCTTCTTGCCGTCGACGACGTCGGGGTCGCGACGAAAGCCCATCATCGTCTGATGCATCTGCATGCCCATGCCGGAGATCCAACCTACCGGGGGACCGCTTGATTCCATTACCTGGGACCGGGGCGTCGTGGGAGAATCGGATCACCATGGGATTCACGTGGCCCCTCGTGGGGCGCGACGACGAGCTCGAGCGCCTCGGCGAAGCGATGGACGCCCACGCACCAGGAATCGTGCTCGCCGGTCCACCGGGCGTGGGTAAGACCCGCCTGGCGACCGAGTCCGTCGCCCTGGCCTCGGCGCGCGGCTGGCGTCATTCCATCGTGCGGGCGAACCGGAGCGCAGCCACGATCCCCTTCGGTGCGTTCGCGCCGTTGCTCCCCACCCTCGAAGGGGTGGCCGAGGGTCAGGCCGATGCGCTCCGCATGGCAGCGGAGGCGATCGTGGCTTCGGCCCAGAGCTCGACGCTGCTGCTGGTGGTCGACGATGCACAGGAGCTCGACGAGCCGTCGGCGGCGCTCCTGCTCCTTCTCGCTGGCCACCCTGAAGTCTTCGTCGTCGTGACGTTGCGGATCGACGATCGGCCGGTACAGGTGGCGCTCACGAACCTCTGGAAGGACGACCTGCTCGCCCGTATCGACGTGGGCGGGTTGTCGGCGTCAGCGGCGGAGCAGCTGCTCGCCGAGGCGCTCGGTGGCCCGGTCGACGGGCTCACGGCGCACATGCTCTGGAGCACCAGCGGTGGGAATGCGCTCTTCCTGCGTGAGCTCGTGATCGGTGCTCTCGACGCCGACGCGCTCCAGGAGGCGAGCGGGATGTGGCGCCTCGTCGGCGCGCTGTCGCCGTCGACGCGCATGGGTGAGGTGGTCGGGCTGCGGGTGGGCTCGCTCGACGCGGCGGCGACCGCCGCGATGGAGGTCGTGAGTGTCGGCGAGCCTGTCGGCATCGCCGACCTCGAAGCGCTTGCGCCGGTCGACGCCATCGACGCGCTCGATCGGCGAGGCCTGATCGACATCGTGGTCGAGGGCGGGCGCCACCAGGTGCGGATGGCGCACCCGCTCTACGGCGAGGTCGTCCGCGCGGGCATCCCCGTGCGCCGACGTCAGGAGATCTGTCGTGCCCTCGCCGATCAGGCCGAGGCACGCGGTGCGCGACGCCGGGAAGACACGTTGCGAGTAGCGCTGTGGCGTCTCGACGGTGGCGGGCCCGGACGGGCCGAAGTCCTGCTCGAGGGTGCACTCCAAGCGCGCTACGTCTCCGACGTCGCCCTCGCCGAGCGGCTCGCGCGCGCGGCGTGGACGCAGGCCCCCAGCGCGCAGAGCGCATACCTGTTCGGCGAAACCCTCGACCAGCTCGGTCGCCATGACGAAGCCGAGGACGTGCTGCGTGCCGGCGAGGCGTTCGTCTCGACCGACCGTGACCGGACTCTCGTTGCTCTCGCCCGCTCGTCCAACCTGTTCCGCGGTCTCGGCCGCGCCGTCGAGGCCGACGCAGTCATCGAAGAGTCCGAACGCGCGGTCTTCGACACCGAGCTGCGCGACGAGCTCCACGCCCAGCGAGCGATCCATGTGCTCTTCGAAGGCCGGATCGGTGACGCGCTCGCGATCGTCGACCCGCTCCTCGATCGCGCGGGAGATCATGACCGGGCGTTCGTGCACGGCGCCCTCGCGGGCGCAGTCGCCCGGGGCCTCGCCGGCCGAACGGTCGAGGCCATCGCGATCGCCGATCGGGCATTCGACGCGCGGGTCGCGTTGGGCGACCAGATCCAGATCGCGGGACCCGGGATCTACCTCGTGGCACGGGCGCTCGCTCTCCTCGAAGCCGGTCGGCTCGAAGAAGCTGAGGTTTCTGCTCGACTCGGGTACGACGGTGCCACGGAGCGCCAGGTTCGTGACGGCCAGTCGTGGTTCGCCGTGATCCTCGGTCGCGTATGCCTGCTCCAGGGTCGGGTGGCGCGTGCCGCCCGATGGTTCCGGGAAGCGGCGCTCGTGTACGACGACTTCGACCATCCGGGTGCGCGGTGGGGCTACGGCGGGCTCGCCCATGCGCTTGCGCTCGCCGGTGACCTCGGCGGCGCAGACACGGCACTGGCGGACCTCGACGCGGAACCGGCCACGCCCGTGCGCATGATGGACTCGGAGCTCGAGCGCGCGCGGGCGTGCGTGCTCGCGCAGCGGGGCGACTACACGCTCGCGGTGGACACGCTCCGACGTGCGGCGGAGTTCGCACGGCAGTGCGGGAGCAGTGCACTCGAGGCGTCGGCGCTGCACGACATCGTGCGACTGGGGGAGGACGAGGCCGCGCTGGCGCGGCTCCGGGAGCTCTCCGCCGAGGTCGACGGTGCGTTCATGCCGGCGCGGCTCGCTCATGCCGAAGCACTCGCGACCCACGACCCACAGCACTTCGAGGAGGCTGCCGACGCGTTCGAGGAGATCGGAGCGATGCTGTATGCGGCCGAGGCTGCCACCGGAGCGGCGCGCGCGTTGACGCGCGCGGGTCTCGCTCGTCGAGCCGCGGAAGCGGCGCAACGCGGCGCCCGACTCGTCGACGCGTGCGAGGGTGCGCGCACGCCGGCGTTGCAGGTCGGTATCGAGACGACGCCGTTGACCCGCCGGGAGCGTGAGGTAGCGGAGCTCGCGGCCCGTGGGGCGACGAGTCGGGAGGTCGCCGAGAAGCTGTTCGTGAGCGCTCGAACCGTCGAGAACCACCTGCAGCGCGCCTACGAGAAGCTCGGTGTTCGCGGCCGCCCCGAGCTGGCCGAGGTGCTCGGCGTCGCGGCAGGCGACGCGCAATAGCATCGGGCTCATGAGGACTGACGTCGGCATCCGGGACGAGCTCATCGCGACCGTGCGGCGCTTCGTGGAGAAGGATGTGCTCCCGGTTGCGTCAGAGCTCGAGCACGCTGACGAGTACCCGGCCGCGATCGTGGCCACCATGGCCGAGCTCGGGCTCTTCGGTGTCACAATCCCCGAGGCCCACGGCGGGCTGGGCCTCGATCTCCTCACCTACATCGGCGTGATCGAGGAGCTCGCAGCCGGCTGGATGTCGTTGTCGGGCATCGTCAACACGCACGTCATGGCGGCGAACCTGCTGAAGGTGCAGGGCACCGAGGACCAGAAGCAGCGATGGCTGCCGCGCCTCGCCGCGGGGGAGATTCGCGGCTGCCTGTCATTGTCGGAACCCGATGCGGGCACCGACACCAGCGCACTGAGATGCCGCGCGGTGCGCGACGGCGAGGAGTACGTCATCACCGGCACCAAGACGTGGGTGACGAACGGTCAACGGGCCGGGCTCATCGCGCTCGCGGCCCGAACCGACGAGGGCATCACCTGCTTCATGGTCGAGAAGGAGCCGGGCGTCGATCGCACCGGTGGGATCACTGTCAGCAAGAACATCCCCAAGCTCGGCTACAAGGGACTCGAGACGGTCGAGATGTCCTACGACGGACATCGCGTGCCGGCCGACTGCGTGCTCGGCGGCGAGGCCGGTCTCGGGCGGGGCCAGCACTTCATCCTCTCGGCGCTCGAGGTCGGCCGCATCAACATCGCGGCCCGTTCGGTCGGCGTCGGGCGGGCTGCGTTCGAGGCGTCGCTGCGCTACGCACAGCAGCGGGAGACGTTCGGCAAGCCGATCGCACAGCACCAGGCGATCCAGCTCAAGCTCGCCGACATGGCGACGAAGCTCGAGGCTGCCCGCCTGCTCACCCAGAGTGCCGCCCAGAAGAAGGATGCCGACGAACGATGCGACGTCGAAGCCGGCATGGCCAAGCTCTTCGCGAGCGAGGCCGCGTTCGAGATTGCCACCGATGCGATGCGAATCCACGGTGGGGTCGGGTACACGACGGAGCTTCCGATCGAGCGGTACTACCGGGACGCTCCGTTGATGATCATCGGTGAGGGGACGAACGAGATCCAGCGCATCGTCATCGCGCGCGGGCTGCTCGCTCGGCACCCGCTCACATAGGCTGACGGAATGACGGTGTACGAGCGTCCCTTCGGCCGTTACTACGAGGAGTTCGAGCCGGATGACATCTACAAGCACTGGCCGGGCAAGACCATCACCGAGGCCGACGATCACCTCTTCTGCATGATCACGATGAACCACCACCCGTTGCACACGGACGCGTGGTTCGCAGAGACGCAGACCCAGTTCGGCAAGAACGTGGTGGTCGGCAACCTCGTCTACTCCCTCGTCCTGGGGATGAGCGTCCCCGACGTGAGCGGAGTGGCGATCGCCAACCTCGAGGTCGAGGAGCTCAAGCACCCGCGCCCCACGTTCCACGGAGACACGATCTACGCGGAGACGAAGGTGCTGGAGAAGAAGGAATCCTCCAGCAAGCCCGACCGTGGCATCGTGACGGTCGAGACGCGCGGCTTCAACCAGCGCGGCGAGGAGGTTTGCTACTTCCGCCGCAAGGTCATGGTGCCCAAGCGCGAGGCCGCGAAGCCTCGTCAGCGTCCGTACGAGTCACCCGAGTAGGGGCGGCCCTGACCCCGCACCCCGGACCGGACCAGGGAGCCGACTGCGTCTTCTGCCGCGTCGTCGCGGGCGACATGTCGTCGACAGTGGTCGCGGAGACGGAGGAGACCGTCGCGTTCCTCGATCACCGGCCGCTCTTTCCCGGCCACACCCTCGTGGTCCCGCGCCGCCACGTCGAGACGTTGCGCGACCTGCCCGACCAGTTGCTCGCGCCGTTCTTCACCGAAGTGCGCAGGATCGCCGCCGCCGTCCAGGACGCCATGGAAGCGCAGGGCACCTTCGTCGCCGAGAACAACGTCGTGAGTCAGAGCGTGCCCCACCTTCACGTCCACGTCGTGCCCCGGAACCGTAAGGACGGCCTGCGCGGCTTCTTCTGGCCGCGATCGCCCTACGCCGACGACACTGAGATCGAGGCCACTGCGGCCCGGATCCGGGGAGCCTTGCTTTCCCCGTAGAGATGTAATATTGTAATTCCATGCCGAAGCCACCGAAGTCCCCAGCAGCGTCCACCGCATCGTCGGGCGCACTGATCCTCGAGCTTGCCGCCTGGTTCAGCGGGCGGCTGCCGGACGGGTGGTTCACCGCCCTGCCGGAGGTGACCGTCGATCGCGACGAGATCCTCGTCGTGGGTACCCTCTCGGAGCCCGAGCACGCCACCGGTGCCGACGGTGACACCCAGGGCGTGGCGTGTGCGGCCCGGATCCAGGGGTTTCGCGAGGAGACGCGGGAGCAGCGGATGCGGGTGGCCGACGAGGCCGAGCACCGCTTCGGTCGCAAGGTCGCCTGGGGGGCGCGCTGCGGCGAGCACGGGGTCGTGTTCACGCACCTCAGCGTCCCGGTGATGACCCGTCTGCGCATGGGCGAGCGCCGTGTGCTCGACACGCTCGTCGACGCAGGCGTCGCCCGGAGCCGCAGCGATGCCCTCGCCTGGTGCGTGCGCCTCGTCAAGGAGCACGAGGCTGAGTGGATCGACCAGTTGCGGGACGCACTGGTGCATGTGGAGAATGTGCGCGCGGAGGGCCCGAAGACCAGGTAGCCGGGCCCGGCCTGTCACGATGGGGCGGTGAGCGCTGAGCCCGACGAGGTCATCCGCACCGAGCAGCTCACAAAGGTGTATCCGGGCGACATCCGCGCGGTCGACGCCCTCGACCTCGCGGTCCGTGCCGGCGAGATCTTCGGGCTCCTCGGCCCCAACGGTGCCGGCAAGACCACCACTGCGGGCATGCTCACGACCAGGGTCATCCCGACGAGCGGGCGCGCTCTCGTCGACGGCGTGGACGTGGTCGCGCATCCGGTCAGAGCGAAGCAGGTCATCGGCGTCGTCCCCCAGACGAACACGCTCGACCGCTCGCTCAGCGTCTGGGAGAACCTCTATTTCCACGGTCGCTTCTTCGGCATGGCCGCCCGCGTCGCGCGGCGTGAGGCCGACCTGAGGCTCGAGCAGTTTCGGCTCGCGGATCGCGCCAAGGTCCCGGTGCTCGCGCTCTCGGGTGGGATGGCCCAGCGCCTGATGGTGGCTCGGGCGATCATGCACCGACCGGCCATCCTCTTTCTCGACGAACCCACCGCCGGGCTGGACCCCCAGAGCCGGATCGCGCTGTGGGACATCCTCGGCGAGCTGCATCGCGACGGCCAGACGATCCTGCTCACGACGCACTACATGGAGGAGGCCGACGAGCTCTGTGATCGCCTCGCGATCATCGACCACGGCAAGCTCCTGGCCCTGGGCACGCCCGACGAGCTGAAGCGAGCGACCGGGGCCGACACGTTCGTCACTGTCTCGGCGCCGGGTGACCTCGACGCGATGGCCACGTACCTCGCCCAGCACGTCGACGGCGTCGGGCGCGCCGACCGGGTCGACAGCACCGTGCGCCTCATGGTGCGGGGCACCCAGGGCGTGCTCCCGGCGGTCGTCACCGCGGCAGAGCGCGGAGGCTTCACCGTCACCGACCTCTCGATCACCGAGCCCACACTCGAGACGGTGTTCATCGATCTCACCGGGAAGGATCTTCGTGAGTAAGGCATCTTCGTGACGAGCGCGGACCTGCTCGTCCCGGCCCGCACGCCGGTCGCGGCATCGCTCGTCGCGTTCCGTGCGCTGCTGGCTCGCGACCTGACCGTGACGCGCAAGAACCTGCGCGAGGTCGTGCCCCGCACCCTGCTCCAACCGTTGCTTCTGATGTTCGTCTTCACCTACGTGTTTCCGAAGATCGGCCAGGGTGTCGGTGGCGCGGTCGGCGACGCGACGGGGTCCTTCTCGACCTTGCTCGTCGCCGGCGTCGTGGCGCTGGCGATCATCTTCCAGGGGATCCAGTCGGTCGCGCTCCCGATGGTCCAGGAGTTCGGGTACACCCGTGAGATCGAGGACCGGGTGCTCGCACCGCTCCCGGTGTCATTGGTCGCCATCGAGAAGATTGTCGCCGGCGCGATCATCTCCTTCTTCTCGGCCCTGCTCGTGTTCCCGATCGCCGCGATCGTGCCGGCGACCCCAGTGAACCTCGAGATCGACTGGCCGGTCCTGATCACGCTCATGCCCCTGGCGTGTGTGATGGCCGGGGCGCTCGGCCTGACGTTCGGCACGCGCTTCGAGCCGCGCAACGTGCCCATCCTGTTCGGCGTGGTGGTGCTCCCGATCACCTTCCTCGGCGCGATCTACTACTCGTGGTCGGCGCTCGAGCCGATCCGCTGGCTGCAGCTCGCCGTGCTGGTGAACCCGCTCGTGTACATGAGCGAAGGCTTCCGGGCCGCGCTCACGCCATCGCCGCACATGAGCCTGTGGGCGGTCTACGGCGCGCTCACCGGCTTCACGATCCTCTTCACCTGGCTCGGGATCCGCGGCTTCAAGCAGCGCGTCGTGAGTTAGCGACGGGCGGGGCACACGGGACCCATGCGCCCCGCCCTCCTCACGACATCGATGCCAGGTAGGTGGCGAAGCGGTCGAAGCTGCTCTGCATGCCGGCCTGCGCCTCGGCGCCGCGGTATATCTGGGGCACGTTCGTCTGGTGCGTGAAGACCTCGGTCGTGCCATCGCCGAGGTCGGTGAAGGTGATCGATGTGATCATCGCGCCCTCGACGTCCGGCTCGGTCCAGACGAGCTTCTCGGGCTCGACCACCTCGACGTAGACGCCGCGGCTCGGGTACTGAGCGCCGTCGGCGTCGTTCACCATGATCGTCTCGAAGACGCCACCGGGTCGGGGGTCGATGGTGATGTTCTCGATCGGGGTGCTCACGCCGATCGGACCCCAGAAGTGGGTGAGGTGCTCCGGCTCGATCATGCAGCGGAAGACCAGCTCCCGCGGGGCGTCGTAGGTGCGGTGAACGTGAGCTCTCCCAGATCCATGCTCGTGTCGCTCATGACCGCTGCTCCTTTGGTTGTCGCTGGATGTCTCTGAGGTGCTGCTCGAGCTGGTCGAACCGCTCCTGCCCGACCTGCCGGTAGTGGCCGATCCAGTCGACGGCGGTGTCGAGCGGCGCCGCCTCCAGCCGGCACGGTCGGAACTGGGCGTTCTGGCCTCGGCTGATCAGCCGGGCTCGCTCGAGCACCTTGCGGTGCTTCGAGATCGCCTGGAGGCTGATGTCGAAGGGCTCGGCCAGCTCGTTCACCGTCGCCTCCCCAGTGGCGAGCCGAGCGAGGATCGCTCGGCGGGTGGGGTTGGCGAGGGCGGCGAAGGTGATGCCGAGCGTGTCCTCGGCCATGTGTTCAACCAGTTCATTGATCAACTGATCAGTGGATCAATGAACGAAAGGGCTGCCCGTGTCAAGCGGCGGCGGTCGACCGCGAGGCGGTCTTTCGGCCGACCCAGGACGTGACTATCCTCGACCTTCGTGTCGGGGGGCGTCGAACTCACCTTCTATGGCGTGCGCGGGTCCACACCCTGCGACGGCGCCAGATTTGACCGCTACGGCGGCAGCACGTCGTGCGTCGCGCTCGAATCCGACGGTCACCAGCCGATCATCTTCGATCTCGGCACCGGGCTGCGGGAATACGGGGACCGCGTCACCGAGCGGTTCTCCGCCGACCTCATCGCGAACCACCTCACCAGCCCGTACCGCGCGACCGTCCTGCTCACCCACCTGCACTGGGACCACATCATCGGGCTGCCGTTCTTCACGCCCGTGTTCCGGCCCGACGCCCTCATCGACGTCCACGGTCCTCGCCAGGACGATGGTCCGCTCGCCGAGGTGTTCGCGGGTGTGATGAAGCCGCCGTACTTCCCGATCACGCCGGCCCAGCTAGGCGGGAAGCTCAACTTCCTCGACACCGATGCCGACGAGTTCGCGGTCAACGGTGCCAAGGTGCGGTCCCGCTGGGTGCGCCACACCGACCCCACCCTCGGCTACCGCGTGGAGCAGGAAGGCCGGACGGTCACCTACATCTCCGACCACGGGCCCGGGTGCGTCGAGTCCGACCCGGACGACTTCGTGCCCGACGACGTGCTCGAGCTGTGCGACGGTGCCGACGTCCTGATCCACGACGCCCAGCACACCGCCCACGAGTACGAGGCCAAGCGGCACTTCGGCCACTCGACCATCGAGTACGCGGTGCAGGTGGCCCGCGAGGCAGGCGTCACGACGCTCGTACTGTTCCACCACTGCCCGAGCCACAGTGACACCGACATCGACGAGATCCTCGACCATGCTCGCGACTTCTCGGCGAAGACCAACGGGCCCGAGGTCGTCGCCGCGCACGAGGGCTTGCACCTCGACGTGGGGAGCACATGAGCGAGCGCGGGACCGAGCACGGAACCCCCGCCGAGGAGCAGATCTACCGTCCCGACGCTCAAGAGTTCCGTGCCGTCCTGGGTCAGTTCGCCACGGGCGTCACGATCATCACCGCGACCGACGGTGGCGAACCGGTTGGGGTCGCGGCCAACTCGTTCACCTCGGTGTCGCTCGACCCGCCGCTCGTGCTGTTCTGTGTCGCGCGGACCTCGTCGACATGGCCGCGCATCGAGAAGGCGCGTAAGTTCGCAGTGAACATCCTCGGCGAGCACCAGGAGGAGCTCTCGGGCCTGTTCGCCCAGAAGGGCGCGGATCGATTCGGGCAGACCGAATGGCATCTCGGGGTCGGCGGTTCGCCCGTGCTCCACGACACGCTCGGGTACCTCGATTGCGAGTTCTGGAACGAGTACGACGGTGGTGACCACATCATCGTCGTCGGTCGTGTCCTCGACCTCGCGGTCCAGCACGACGCGGGTCCGCTGCTGTTCTTCCGCGGCAAGTACAGCCGCCTCGCCGACACCGACAGTTGAGTCCGCTGCCACGATGGCCGACCCGGCGTCGCTCGCGGGACGCGTCGTCGTGGTGGTCGGCGACGAAGCTGCGCGAGTGGGCGAGATGGTCCGGGTGCTCGTGGACGCCGGCGCACGGGTCGCCGGGTTCGTGGGCGATCCGGCGTCGGACGCCGCCGGCTTGACCGAGATGGTCGCCGAGCTCTTCCACGAGCGGCCGCCCGAGCCGTCGGAGGATGCCCCGGAGTCCGTCTGATCCCCGGACCTCGAGCTCTCTCGACGTAGGTGTCAGGCGCCGCTGGTACCCTGCCGTGTCGCCCCGAGCGCGCCCGCGCCGCCGGGGACGGCCCAGAGAGCGAGAAGTCGGGGAGTGGTGGATCGGGAGCGCGAGTTGCGACGGGCCGGATGGCGGCTCGTGATCGACGCGCTCCGCACCCAGCGGGGCTGGGTGCTCGGAGGCGTACTCGCCGGCGTCGGATGGACGGCGGCGAAGATCGCGGTTCCGTTGCTGGCCGCGGCGGCAATCGACCAGGGGATCCTTCCCGGCGATACCGAGGCGATCATCACGTACTCGTTGCTGATCGTCGCGGTCGGCGCACTGCAGGCGATCGGGACGGGCGGTCGCCGCTACGCGGCCTTTCGGATCTCCTACCGGGTCGAGAGCGATCTCCGCGAGCGGCTGTTCGCGCACCTCCAGCAGCTCCACTTCGCGTTCCACGACCGCGCGCAGACCGGGCAGCTCATGGCTCGGGCGAACACCGACATCCAGCAGGTCAACACGCTCGTCGTACTCCTCCCGCTGTTCGCCGCAAGCCTGCTGATCGTGGCGGTGGTCGTGGTGATCATGCTGCTCCAGAGCGTGACACTGGCGTTGCTCGCGCTCGGCGCGCTGCCGTTCCTGAACATCGCGGCGACCCGCTTCTCGCACCGGATCGCGCCGGTGTCGCTGCGCCTCCAGGAGGAGCTCGGCGATCTCTCCGGCGTCGTCGAGGAGACGGTCGCCGGCGTCCGGGTGGTGAAGGGCTTCGGCGCAGAGCAGCTCCAGGCTGGCCGCCTCGAAGCCGAGGCCGACGACGTGCTCGAGAAGGCGCTCGAAGGCGCGCGGCTGCGCTCGCGATTCTTGCCGCTCGTCGACTTCCTCCCCGCCCTCGCCCTCGTCGCGATCCTCTGGTACGGCGGGCACCTCGTCCTCGACGGTGAGCTCCAGATCGGTACTCTCGTCGCGTTCAACTCGTTCGTCCTCATGCTCATCTGGCCGCTGCGGATGGCCGGGATGCTGCTGGCCCAGGCGAGCCGCGCGTCGGCGTCGGCCGGGCGGATCCACCAGATCCTCTCGACCGACCCGGCGGTCGTCGATCCGCCACACCCGAAGCCGCTCCCCCCCAACGGCCCGGGGGAGCTGCGCTTCGAAGATGTCCGGTTCGCGTACGGCGACGGCCCGCCGGTGCTCGAGGGTCTCAACCTGGTGGTGCGCGCCGGCGAGGCCGTCGCGGTCGTCGGGCCGACGGGGAGCGGGAAGACGACGATCGCGCGCCTGGTGTCGCGCTTCTATGACGTCGACTCGGGGCGTGTGCTGCTCGACGGAGTCGACGTGCGCGACGTCAAGGTGCGTGAGCTGCGTCGTCAGGTCGGCATCGTGTTCGAGGACACGTTCCTGTTCACCGACACGGTCGCCGAGAACATCGCCTTCGCCGACCCCGAGGCACCGCTTGAGCAGGTTCGCCGCGCCGCGCGGCTTGCTGGTGCCGAGGATTTCGTGAGCGCGCTCCCCGACGCCTACGACACCGTCATCGGTGAGCAGGGCTTCTCGCTCTCGGGAGGCCAGCGCCAGCGGATCGCGATCGCGCGTGCGGTGCTCGCCGATCCGCGCGTGCTGATCCTCGATGACGCGACCTCGTCGGTCGACCCGACGAAGGAGCACGAGATCCGCGCCGCGCTCGGCGAGGTGATGAGCGGTCGGACGACGCTGATCATCGCCCACCGCGCGGCCACCATCGCGTTAGCTGACCGCGTCGTGCTCATCGACGGTGGACGCGTCGTCGCCGAAGGCACGCATGACGAGCTGCTCGCGACGTCGGCGAAGTACCGCGACGTGCTTGCCCAGGCCGAGGGCGCAGACAGTCTCCCGGTCACCGGAGGCGGCCGATCAT
>Ga0209048_10000294_pt1 | contig 54921 bp, 50 predicted proteins | sample FrelakmetCRP12CR_FD_187146 | JGI IMG/M metagenome (GOLD analysis project Ga0209048, IMG submission 187146) | Freshwater lake sediment microbial communities from the University of Notre Dame, USA, for methane emissions studies - CRP12 CR (SPAdes)... | ecosystem: Environmental > Aquatic >...
TTGCCCGGACTGCACAAACGGGCCGGATATAAGACCGCAGTCATTACCGCCAAGTCAGAACTTCAAGAACTCGCTTGCCACACGGGAGGTGTCCATATATGACACGCCATGAGCCAGCCCAACGTTCCCGCACCCGGTGAGAGTTTCAACTTCGCGCAGCATCTCATCGCCCGCAACGCGGCGCGCGGCGCGAAGACGGCCTACATCGACGACGCTGGCGCGCTGAGCTACGGCGCTCTGGGGGAGCGCATCCGCCGGATGGCGGCTGCACTGCTCGCATCCGGAGTCAGGCGGGAGGAGCGCGTGCTGCTGCTGATGCACGACTGCAGCGACTGGCCGGTGGCCTTTCTCGGCGCGATGTACGCGGGCATCGTGCCGGTCGCGGTGAATACGCTGCTCACTGCCGACGACTGCGCCTACTTCCTGTCCCACAGCCGCGCGCAGGCGGCGCTCGTGTCGGGTGCGCTGCTGCCCACACTGCAGGCGGCGCTGGCGCAGGCGCCGCACGAAGTCAAGCGGCTCGTCGTCTCGCGCTCGGGCGCGACCTTGCCGCCTGGCGCGGCCGACTTCGACGCCTTCGTCGCGTCGCAACCGCCGCTCGCAGCGCAGGCCGCGACCGGACCCGACGATCCCGGCTTTTGGCTGTACTCGTCGGGCTCGACCGGCCGCCCCAAGGGCACCGTGCACACGCATGCCAACCCCTACTGGACGGCCGAGCTCTACGGCACGCCGGTGCTCGGCATCACCGAACGCGACGTCTGCTTCTCGGCCGCCAAGCTCTTCTTCGCCTACGGGCTCGGTAACGCGCTTTCCTTCCCGCTGAGCGTGGGCGCGACGGTGGTGCTGATGGCAGAGCGGCCGACGCCCGACGCGGTGTTCAAGCGCTGGTGCGGTCAAACGGCCGCGCAGGGCGGCTTGCGGCCGACGGCGTTCTTCGGCGCACCCACCGGCTACGCGGGAATGCTTGCGTCGCCGAACCTGCCGGCTCGGACCGACGTGGCGCTTCGCCTCTGTTCGTCGGCTGGCGAGGCGCTGCCGGCCGACATCGGCGAGCGCTTCACCGCGCGCTTCGGCAGCGAGATCATCGACGGCATTGGCTCCACCGAAATGCTGCACATCTTCCTGTCGAACGTGCCGGGCAAGGTGCGCTACGGCACGACCGGCTGGCCGGTGCCGGGGTACGCGGTCGAACTGCGTGGCGAGGACGGGCGCCCCGTGGCTGACGGCGAGACGGGCGACCTGTACATCCAGGGGCCGAGCGCGGCGCTCATGTACTGGGGCAACCGCGACAAATCGCGCGAGACCTTCCAGGGCGCGTGGACCAAGAGCGGCGACAAGTACGTCCGCAACGCCGATGGCAGCTACACGTATTCCGGGCGCAGCGACGACATGCTCAAGGTCAGCGGGATCTACGTCTCGCCGTTCGAGGTCGAGGCGACGCTGGTGCAGCACCCGGCCGTGCTCGAGGCCGCGGTGATCGGCGTTCCCGACAGCGAAGGCCTCACGCGCGCCAAGGCCTACGTCGTGCTCAAGCCCGGCCAGAGCGTCAGCGATGAGGAGCTGAAGGCCTTCGTCAAGGAGCGGCTCGCACCCTACAAGTACCCGCGGCAGATCGAGTTCATCGCCGAGCTGCCCAAGACGGCCACCGGCAAGATCCAGCGCTTCAGGCTGCGCGAGAAGGAAGCCAGCGCAGCATGACCGCAGCCGCGGTCGAGTTCATCGAGATCGATTGGGCGGGGCGGCACGTCCGCATCGAGCACCAGTGGATCGCACGCGAGCGGGGCGCGGCGCCGCTGATCGTGTTCCTGCACGAGGGCCTCGGCTCGCTCTCGATGTGGAAGGACTTTCCGCAACGCCTGTGCGATGCCGCCGGGTGCCGCGGCCTCGTCTATTCGCGCCCGGGCTATGGCCGCTCCACGCCGCGCGCGGCCGAAGAGGCCTGGGGGCTGGACTTCATGCACCGCCAGGCCTACGAGGTGCTGCCCGCATTTCTCCGGGCGCTCGGCATCGCAAGCAACAAGACCCGTCCCTGGCTGTTCGGCCACAGCGATGGCGGGTCGATCGCGCTGCTCTACGCCGCGCGCTTTACGTCGCAGGTGGCCGGCCTCGTCGTCGCCGCGCCGCATATCGTGGTCGAGGATCTGTCGGTGCGCAGCATTGCGCGGTCCCGCGCGGCCTATCTAGACGCCGACCTGCGCGAGCGCCTGGCGCGTTACCACGACGACCCCGACTCGGCGTTCTGGGGCTGGAACCGCATCTGGCTGAACCCGCCGTTTCGCGACTGGTCGATCGAGGCCGAGATCGAGGCCATCACGTGCCCGCTGCTCGCGGTGCAAGGGGCGGGCGACGAATACGGCACGCTGGAACAGATCCGCGGCATCGCCCGCCGCGTGCCGCAGGCGCAACTGCTGGAACTGGCGGACTGCGGCCATTCGCCGCACCGGGACCAGCCCGAACGGCTGCTCGCGGCGAGCGCCGAGTTCATCGCGCGCCACGCGCCGGCAAGGCCGGCGTCAACGTGACGAAGAAACCGACTTGGCGGCCGGCTGCCCGTCGTGGCGCAACCCGGGTGGGACGATCAGCATGACCAGCATCAGTGCCGCCACGACGAGGCAGGCAACGCCGAATCCGCGCGCGCCACCGCCGCTGAAATCCGCAACGGCATGGCATCCACTGCCGATCTGGATAGTGCAGACATGAAATGCCCGCTGAGCCGCGTTCGCCAACCGAACGTCGGCGCCGGGGCGTCCTAGGTTGACGTGGCGCCCAGGCGCGCCTGCAGCCACTGCGCCAGGCGGCCGTGCGACGCGTCGATGGCAAGCCACTTGCGCCGTGCCGACTCGCCGCGCACCAGGCGCACCGCGCGCCGCGGCAGGCCGAGCTCGGCGGCGATCCAGGCGACGAGCTGCGCGTTGGCCTTGCCGTCGACCGGCGGCGCTGCCAGTCGCACGCGCAGCGCGCCGTCGTGCAAGCCATCGGCCTCGGTGCGGCGCGCATTCGGCGACACGTTGACGGCGAGCCAGAGCACGTCGCCGTGCCGCGTCAGGCAGGGCCAGTCACTGGCCGAAGGCGCGTGCCCTTGCTCGCTCATCGGCTCATCGGCTAAGGCGTCGCCACCTTCCTTGCGGAGGACTTCTTCGCCGCCGGCGCTTTCGGCGCGCGCGGCTCGAACTCGAAGCCGACCTTGCCCTCCTTCTTGTCCCAGGCGAGGAAGGCCTTGAACTTGCGCCGCGTCTTGTTGGAGACGAAGTTCTCGAACAGCGCGGTCCTGCCTTCGGCGAGCAGCCTCGTCATCTGCTCGCGCGGCACCGGTTGCTGCAGGATGATCTTGCCGCTCTTGAAGTCGCAGGTCACGTGCGCACCGACGCTGTGCTCGCAGACATACGAGGCGCCGTGCTCGTACACATGACCTTTACACTTTGGGCAGGCGCCGAGGTTCTGCTGGGCCGAGAAGTCCACCGGCTCTCCGCTCTCGCCGCTCTCCTTCGCATCCTCGCCGAAGTCGAACTCAAGCTTCCAGTTCGCGATCTCGTCGTCGAAGACGAGCCTCAGCTCGGCTGTGAACGGCCAGCCCGCCTTGGAGCGGAAACCCTCCAGCGGGCCGATCTTCCGGTCGCGCAGGAAGGCCTCGACCTCATCGGTCTCGAACGCGCGTCCGCCGGGGATCTTGCTGATTGAGAAGCCGCAGCCTTCCTCCGCGGCACTCTTGCCGGTGCAGGTGAAGCGGCGGTAGTTCTCCTTCACCACGCCGCCGCAGTTCGGGCACGGCGTGGCCAGCGTCGCGTAGTCGCCGGGGATCGTGTCGCGGTCGTATTCCTTGGCCTTGCGCACGATGCGCTCGGTCATCGCAGCGATCTCGGCCATGAAGCTGGCGCGGCTGAGCTTGCCGTGCTCCATCTGCGCGAGCTGGTATTCCCAGTTGCCGGTCAGCTCGGGCTTGGTGAGCTCTTCCACCGCGAGGCCGCGCAGCAGCGTCATCAACTGGAACGCCTTCGCGGTGGGAACGAGTTCGCGCCCCTCGCGGTGCATGTACTTCTCGTAGATCAGCCCTTCGATGATCGCCGAGCGCGTGGCCGGCGTTCCGAGGCCCTTCTCCTGCATCGCCTCGCGCAACTCGTCGTCGTCGATCAACTTGCCGGCGCCTTCCATCGCGCCGAGCAACGTCGCTTCGGTGTAACGCGCCGGCGGCCTGGTCTTCAGCGCATTGACGACGACGTCCTCGGTGCGCACCGTTTCGCCCTGCTGCACCGCGACCAGGTTCGCATCATCTTCCTGCGCCTCCTTGCCGTAGACCGCGAGCCAGCCCGGCTTGACGAGCACCTTGCCGTTGGTCTGGAACCTGTGCTCCTGCCCGCCGCTCGCGACTGTGCTGATGCGCGTCGTCAGCATGAACTCGGCCGCCGGATAGAACACCGCCAGGAAGCGCTTGACGACCATGTCGTAAAGCTTGGCCTCGATCTCCGACAGGCTGCGCGGCGCGAGCAGCGTTGGCACGATCGCGAAGTGATCCGACACCTTGGCGTTGTCGAACACGCGCTTGTTCGGCCGCACGTAGCCTTCGGCGAGCGCCTTCTTCGCGTGCGTCGCGAGTTCGCGCAACGGCCCCGGCAGGTCTTCGCTCGCGATCATCTTCATCGTCTGCTTGACGACGTCCACGTAGTCTTCGGGCAGCGCGCGCGAGTCGGTACGCGGGTAGGTCAGCACCTTGTGCTTCTCGTACAGTGCCTGCGCGAGCGAGAGCGTCGTCTTGGCCGAGAAACCGAAGCGCGAATTCGCCTCGCGCTGCAGCGTCGTCAGGTCGTACAGCAGAGGGCTCGACTGCGTGCTTGGCTTGGCTTCTTCGGTGACCGTGGCCGGCTGGCCGCGCACGGCGTCGGCGATCGCCCGCGCGTCGCGCTCGACCCACAGCCGGTCGGCGCGGCGCTCGGGGTCGTCGTCCTTCTTGAACTTGGGATCGAACCACTTGCCGTCGTACTGCCCGGTCTGCGCGTCGAAGGTCGCGCGCACCTCCCAGTAGTCGCGCGCGACGTGCTTGCGAATTCTCTCCTCGCGCTCGACGACGATGCTCAGCGTCGGCGTCTGCACGCGGCCAACGGTGGTCAGGAAGAAGCCGCCGTCGCGAGAGTTGAAAGCCGTCATCGCGCGCGTTCCGTTGATGCCTACGAGCCAATCGGCTTCGCTGCGGCAGCGCGCGGCGTCGGCCAGCGGCAGCATCTGCTTGTCGCTGCGCAGCTGCTCGAAGCCCTCGCGGATCGCCGCCGGTGTCATGCTCTGCAGCCACAGGCGCCTGACGGGCTTGTCGAGCTTGCCCTTGGCCGGCTGCGCGTACTGCACGATCAGGCGGAAGATCAGCTCGCCCTCGCGCCCGGCGTCGCAGGCGTTGATGAGCTCGCCCACGTCCTTGCGCCGGATCTGCCTGACCACTGCGGCCAGGCGCGACTTCGCCTTGTCGATCGGAGCGAGGTCGAAGTGCGGCGGGATCACCGGCAGGTGGGCAAAGCTCCACTTGCCGCGCTTGACGTCGAACTCCTCCGGCGCTTTGATTTCCACGAGGTGGCCGACGGCCGAGGTGACGACGTAGCGCTCGTTCTCGAAGTGCTCTTCGTGCTTGTCGAACTTGCCGGCGCTCGGCGTGAGCGCGCGCACGATGTCCTGCGCGACCGATGGCTTTTCCGCAATGATCAGTGACTTGGTCATGTTCCGTTTTCAAGGTTCCGCAAAGGGCGCCGTGGCGCGTCTCTACAATCGGTTCTCTCGCGTGCGCGCGCTAGCGCGTGCACGCAGGTGCGCACGCGCACACCCATGAATTCAATGTACCCAAACTTGAAGATGACGCAAGGTGCCAAGAACGAGTCCCCGGTTGCAGGTGCGCGCAAGCCCGCCTCGGCAAGGCAAGAGCGCAGGAAAGCTATGGCTGTTGGTCCCGCCCTCGGCCGGCGCATTCAGGTGCGCCGCTCCGGCGTGCACGGCAAGGGTGTGTTCGCGCTTGCGCCGCTGACCGTGGGCGAGGTGGTGATCGAGTACACCGGCGAAGTCATCAGCTGGCGCGAGGCGCTGCGCCGCCACCCGCACGACCCCGCGGATCCGGACCACACGTTCTACTTCCACATCGACGACAAGCATGTGATCGATGCCAAGTTCGGCGGCAACTCGGCGCGCTGGATCAACCACGCCTGCGTACCCAACTGCGAAGCCGACGAGCAGGACGGCCGCATCTTCATCAAGGCGCTGCGCGACATCGCGCCGGGCGAAGAGCTGTTCTACGACTACGGCCTCATCATCGACCAGCGCTACACCGCGAAACTGAAGAAGCAGTTCGAATGCCGATGTGGCACGGCCGGTTGCCGCGGAACCTTGCTCGCGCCGAAACAATGAACATCTGTGTCGTGTTGCGCTGGCCGCGCGAGCGTGAACCGGCTTCGCTGCACCGGCAGGCGCCGAAACGATGAACCCGGGACGTACGCGAGAGCGCCACCTGCACTGGGGCGCGCAAGCCCTGTGGATGCAGCTCGAGCCGCTGTTGCCGGGGCTCAGCGTCGAGGTGCTCGCGCGTTCCGCGTCGACCAACAGCGATCTGCTCGAGCGGGCGCGCATCGCCCCGCCCGGAGCGGCCGCGCGGTTCGGCAACGCGGACGACACGGTGCCGCGCGTCGGCCGGCGCCAGGCGGACACGCAGCCCTGCCTGCTGGTGGCCGAGCACCAGATGGCAGGGCGTGGTCGACTTGGGCGCGGCTGGCGCTCTGCGCGTGGCGCATCGCTGACGTTCTCGCTCGCGCTGCCTCTGGCGCCGCGCGATGGGTCCGGCCTGTCGCTGGCCGTCGGCGTCGCGCTGGCCGAAGCGCTGCAGCCCGCGGGCGCCGAGATGCCGCTGCGACTGGGCCTGAAGTGGCCGAACGACCTCTGGCTGGTCGGCACTTCGGCGGCAGGCCCTTCCGCGGCCGGACCTGGCGGCTGGCGCAAGCTCGGCGGCGTCCTGATCGAGACGCTTGCCGCTGGGGAGAGGCGCTTGGCGGTGATCGGCGTCGGCATCAACATCACAACGCTGGCTGACGCGCTGCCGCCCGAGCTGCACAGCCGCTTCGCATACCTGCGCGAGATCGACCCGCAGGCTACCGCGCCGGCGACGCTGGCGCGCTTAGCGCTGCCGCTGGTGCGGGCGCTGAAGGTGTTCGAGCGCGAAGGTTTCCCGGCCTTTGCCGAGCGCTACGCGGCGCTCGACCTGCTGCAGGGTGAGGCCGTCGCCACGACCGACCCGCGCGTGCCGCAAGGGATCGTTTGCGGCGTGAATGCGCAGGGCGCACTGCGCGTCGAGACGATCGACGGCGTGCAACTCGTCAGCTCGGGCGAAGTGAGCGTGCGTCCGGCAACCCTCAGCCCCGCCATGTCCGTCTGAGCTCGATGAAGCTTCGCGCTCTGGTTTTCCTGCTGCTCCTGGCCAACCTGGCCTTCTTCGCCTGGACGCAGGGTTGGCTCGACGCCGTCGTCGGGGTGCGGGCCCAGGGCGGGCGCGAGCCGGAGCGTCTTGCACGGCAGTTCCAGCCGGAAAGCGTGCGCATCCTGGCGCCGGACGAAGCCGCCTCGGCGATGATGACGCCGGCCGCGCTGTCTTGCCTCGAGGCCGGCCCTTACACGGCGGCCGAAGCCGAGCAGGCTGAAGCCGCGCTGCAAGCGGTGCTGCCGGCCCGAAGCTGGGTGCGCAGCAAGGCCGAGCAGCCGGGCGTCTGGCTCGTCTATCTCGGCCGCTTCGCGACGGCTGAAGCGCGGCAGAAGAGGGCCGAGGAACTGCGCCGCCGGGGGACGCCGTTCGAGGAAGTGCAGAGTCCGCCCGAACTCGCGCCCGGGCTGTCGCTCGGCCGCTTCGACAGTCGCGCCGCCGCCGACAAGGCGCTCGAGGCACTGACGCAGAGCGGCGTTCGCGCGGCTCGTGTCGTGACGCTGTCCGAGTCCGTGACGCTGGTCAGCTTGCGCATCGAACGCGCCGACGGCGCGCTTGCGGCCAAGGTCGCGGCGCTCGCTGGCACCGTGAAGGGCAAGCCGATCGGCCAGGCTTTCGGCCCATGCGCGAGGTGAGCCCGGTGAGGACTGGCTGACGCTGCGCTCGCGCCCGGCGGTTGCGCCGCAACTTCGCTTTGCCGGTTCCCGCCGGCTTCGCTTCAGCGGCTCAGGAGCGCCGGCGTGAGGCCCGCGCCACCAGGACCACCGAGACCGCCAACGCGACCAGCCAGGTCAGGCCCGTCGCACCGCCGCCGCCCGACGAGACGGGTGCGGCGCCGACCACGACGGTGAGCGCCGATGCCGCGCTGGCGCCTGTGCTGTCGACCACCGTCAAGCTGACGCTGAACTGGCCAGCTGCGATCGGGACCACTTCGGCCGTCACGCTGTCGGCGCTGCCGGTGAAGCCGGTGACGATGCCGCCGCCGTCGGTGAGGGTCCAGTGCGTCGAAGCAATCGTGCGCCCCTGTGCGACCGCGCTGCCCGCAGCGCTGAGTTCGATCGCCTGCCCGACGACCGGCGCGGCCGGCGCGACGCCGATGCGCGCCACGACACCGCTCTGTGCCGCCTGCACCGCGGCGCCGGCGTCGAGCATGCCGGCGCCGCAGGTGGATGCGGTGCATATGCACTCGAGCTGGTCCGTTGCGCCCGGCGGTTGGCACTGCAGCACGGTTGGGTCGGTACTCGTGGTCGGGAAAGGCCGCGCCGTGGACTGCAGCAGGCGGCGCAGATCGGCGGGCTGAAGCGCCGGCTGGATCGACAGCATCAGTGCCGCCGTTCCGGCGACGAGCGGGGCGGAGAAGCTCGTTCCGGCCGACCAGTTCGTGCTGTCGCTGTAGGCCGAGCTGCCCGCCACCGGCGTTGTCGCGCCTGCGTTGAGCGCGGTGATGATCGGGTACAGGCAGGGCCCGGTCTGGTTGACGCAGTTCCCGGCGGGCGCACTGAGCGCGATCTCGGGCCCGGCATCGGAGTACCCGACCTTCGTGCCGGCATGGCGCAAGCCGCCGACCGCGATCACGCCGGGGCAGTTGGCCGGCACGCCCACGGCCTGGCCCGCGCTGTTGCCTGCGGCAGCGACGACGACGGTTCCGGCAGCCATCACCTGGCTGATGACCGCCGGGTAGCCGTTACCGCAGACGCCGTCGCTGCCCAGGCTCAGGTTGATGATCGCCGCCTTGTTCGGGTTGTCGGGCACGCCCGGAACGTTCAGGCCGGCGGCCCAGAACATCGCGGCCTGGATGTCGGAGTCGTAGCCGCCGCACTTGCCGAGCACGCGCACCGGCAGCACGCGCACGTTGCGGCCGACGCTGGCCATGCCGATGCCGTTGTCGGTGAGCGCGCCGATCAGGCTCGCGGTCTGGGTGCCGTGCCACGAGCTGTCGGTAGGCGTGCAGTTGTTGAAGACCACCGGGTTGGCTGCGATCTCGGCAGCGGTGACGAAGTCACCCGGGTCGCTCGCGTCGGCGTCACGCCCGACGGCGTTGCCGGCGACCACGGGGTCGGAGATCATGTTGTAGCCCGGCAGCAGGTTGCCGGTGAGGTCGGCATGGTCGTAGCGCACGCCGGTGTCGAGCACCGCGACGACCACCTCCGGCCGGCCGGTCGTCACCGTCCAGGCGGCTTCGGCATTGATCGAGGACTGCACCACGCCGGCCGGCGCGCGCAGGTACCACTGCCCGACTGCCGGCCCAGGGCTGGCGGGTTGACCGTCGGGATACAGCGGGTCGTTCGGCGCGCTGAAGTGCCGCCGCCGCTGGTCGATCACGACGGATTCGACGTCGCTGTCGGCGGCTAGACGCTGGACGAGCTGCGCCGAACTGATCCCGCTCGCGAACATGACCTGTGTTCGCTCGGACACATGGCCGCCGCCGCGCAGGCCGATTCCCGAACGCTGGCCGAGCACGCTCGCCCGCTCGGCGCTGAGCTGCGCCGCGTCCTCGGCGCGGCTGCTCGCTGCGAGCGCCTGGCGGCGCGCCAGCGGAGCGTCGGGCTTGAAGGTGACGATGACGCGAGCCTGAACCTGTGCTGCCGGCGCTGCCGCGAGCGGCGGCTGGAGCGACATCGGCGACAACAGTGCGGCCGCGAGAACGGCCAAGGGCAACAGGGGCAGGCGCATCTAGGCTCCAGGCAGCGCGGTCAGAACGACCGCAAGTCTAGCCGCTGCGGCTGAGCGTGGCGGTGACAGGTTGTCACCACGGCATGCCCATTTGCGGGCGATGAATCCGATGCCAGGGCTTCTGCGGCCCGGGCAGCAGATCAGGCGATCACGCGCGCCATCTCCAGCACCTTGCAGGAGTAGCCCCACTCGTTGTCGTACCACGCGACGACCTTGATGAAGGTCTTGTCGAGCGCGATGCCGGCGTCCGCGTCGAACACCGAGGTGCAGCTTTCGCCGCGAAAGTCGGTCGCGACCACCTTGTCGGTGGTGTAGCCGAGCACGCCCTTCATGGCGCCCTCGGAGGCCGCCTTCATCGCCGCGCAGATCTCCTCGTAGCTCGCTTCCTTGACCAGCTCGACGGTGAGGTCGACCACCGACACGTCGGAAGTCGGCACCCGGAACGACATGCCGGTGAGCTTCTTGTTCAGTTCGGGGATCACCTTGCCCACCGCCTTGGCCGCGCCGGTCGAGCTCGGGATGATGTTCTCGAGGATGCCGCGGCCGCCGCGCCAATCCTTGTTGCTCGGGCCGTCGACGGTCTTTTGCGTCGCGGTGGCCGCGTGCACCGTGGTCATCAGGCCGCGCTTGATGCCCCAGTTGTCGTTCAGCACCTTGGCCACCGGTGCCAGGCAGTTGGTCGTGCAGCTCGCGTTGGAGATGATCGCCTCGCCGGCGTACTTCGCGTGGTTCACGCCGTACACGAACATCGGCGTCTCGTCCTTGCTAGGCGCCGACATGATGACCTTCTTCGCGCCCGCAGCGAGGTGCTTGCGCGCCGTCTCCTGGGTCAGGAAAAGGCCTGTCGCCTCGACGACGATGTCGGCGCGAACCTCGCCCCACTTCAGCTCCGCCGGATCCTTCAGCGCGGTCAGGCGGATGCGCTTGCCATTGACGACAAGCGTGCGGCCATCGACCACGATCTCACCCTGGAAGCGGCCGTGCACCGAATCGTATTGCAGCATGTACGCCAGGTAGTCGGGCTCGAGCAGGTCGTTGACAGCGACGATCTCGATGTCGTCGAAATGCTTGTACGCGGCGCGGAACACCATCCGCCCGATGCGGCCGAAGCCGTTGATGCCCACTCTGATCGTCATGAAGACTCCTTGAATTCAACGGGAAGATAGAACCTTGCGCACCGTGTCGGCGACGTTCTGCGCCGTGAAACCGAAATGCTTGAACAGCACCGGCGCCGGCGCCGACTCGCCGTAGGTGTCGATGCCAACGACCGCGGCGCAGCCGTACTTCCACCAGCCACCCGTCACGCCCATCTCGATCGCGACGCGCGGCAGACCTGGGGGCAGCACGCTTTGCTTGTAGGCCACGCTCTGGCGGTCGAACACGCTCGTCGAAGGCATGCTGACGACGCTCGCCGCGATGCCGAACCCGGCGAGCAACTGCTGCGCATGAAGCGCGAGCTGGACTTCGGAGCCGGTCGCGATGATCACCGCCTGCGCCTTCTTCTTCAGGCCCACTTCGGCCGGCTCGGCGAGCACGTAGGCGCCTTTTGCGATGTCTTCGAGGCCTCTCTTGGGCGCATAGGGCAGGTTCTGCCGGCTCAGCAGAAGGGCCGTCGGGCGCGCCTTGTTCTCGATCGCGCAAGCCCAGGCGACGACGGTCTCGGCCGTATCGGCGGGGCGCCAGACGTCCAGCCCCGGGATCAACCGCAGCGACGCCGCGTGCTCGACGCTCTGGTGCGTCGGCCCGTCTTCGCCGAGGCCGATGCTGTCGTGCGTGAAGACGTGAATCACGCGCTGCTTCATCAGCGCTGCCATGCGCACGGCGTTGCGGCTGTAGTCGCTGAAGGTCAGGAAGGTGCCGCCGTAGGGGATGAAGCCGCCGTGCAGCGCGACGCCGTTCATGATCGCCGCCATGCCGAACTCGCGCACGCCGTAGTTGATGTGACGGCCTCCGTTCCCCGTGCCGTCTTCGGCGAAGCGCAGCGCTGGCGTGCTGGCGGTGTTGGTCAGGTTCGATCCCGTGAGGTCGGCGCTTCCGCCGAGCAGCTCGGGCAGGACGCGCGTGAAGGCCTCGAGCGCGAGCTGGCTTGCCTTGCGGCTCGCAACCGTTTCGGCCTTCTGGTGCGCCGCGATCGCGGTGTCGACGACCGCCTGTGTCCAGCCCGCGGGAAGATCGCCGTCCATCCGGCGCGCGAACTCGAGCGCGAGCTCGGGGCGGGCCTTGCCGTAGGCCGCGAAGGCGTCGACCCAGCTCGTCTCGGCCGCGAGGCCGCGCGAGCGGGCGTCCCACAGCTCGTAGACGGTCTCGGGGATCACGAACGGCTCGTGCGTCCAGCCTATCGCCTGGCGCGTCAGTGCGACCTCGTCGGCCCCCAGCGCCTCGCCGTGCGCCTTGGCGCTGCCCGCGCGGTTGGGCGAGCCCTTGCCGATCGTCGTCTTGCAGCAAATGAGCGTCGGTCGGTCGGCGAGCCGGGCGGCGGCGATGGCCGCGTCGACCGCTTCGACATCGTGCCCGTCGACGGCGGCGATCACGTTCCAACCGTAGGCCTCGAAGCGCTTGGCAGTGTCGTCGACGAACCAGGGCGCGACCTTGCCGTCGATCGAAATGCCGTTGTCGTCGTAGAGCGCGATCAGCTTCGCGAGCTTCCACGCTCCGGCGAGCGCGCAGGCCTCGTGGCTGATGCCTTCCATCATGCAGCCGTCGCCGAGGAAGACGAAGGTGTGATGATCCACGACGACATGGCCATCTCGGTTGAACTCGTGCGCCAGCAGCTTCTCGGCCAGTGCCATGCCCACCGCATTGGCGATGCCCTGCCCGAGCGGCCCGGTCGTCGTCTCGACCCCCGGCGTGTGGCCGACTTCCGGGTGGCCCGCCGTCCTGCTGTGCATCTGGCGGAAGTTGCGCAGTTCGCTCAGCGGCAGCTCGTAGCCCGTCAGGTGCAGCAGCGCGTACAGCAGCATCGACGCGTGGCCGTTGGACAGCACGAAACGGTCGCGGTTGGCCCAGTGCGGGTTGGCGGGGTTGTGCCGCAGGTGGCGTCCCCACAGAGCGACCGCGATCTCGGCCATGCCCATAGGCGCGCCGGGGTGGCCTGAATTGGCCTGTTGCACGGCATCCATGGCCAGCGCACGCAGGGCGCTGGCCATTAGCGAGGTTTCGTTCGAGGCCATGTGGTTCCAGTCAGCAACCCGTTGAAGGCGAACGGTTCATTTTACGGGGCCGCCCTGCGTGGCCCCGCTGCCAGCGCATCGCTGGCCTCAGTCGTCGCGCCCGAAGTCGGGCTCGTCGAGGCGGATACCCAGTCGCCCGCGCTTGCGCCGCGCCGGGAAGGTGATCTCGCGCTCGGCCCAGTGTTTGAAGCGGATCGCCCTCGGATCCGATTCCTTGGCCAGGTGAACGAGCAGTGCCTCGTCGCTGAGATACGCCTGCGCTGGTTCGCCGATGCGGCAAAAGCCGCTCGGGTAGGTCAGCGCGAGTGCGCCCTCGGTGGCGGTGAAGCCGACGATCGCGCGCACATCGGCGACGCGCACCCAGCGGCAATGCGACACGTCCTCGAAAACCTGCACGCTCTGCCCGTGGTACGCGTAGTGGCGGCCCTCGAGCTCGCGCCAGACGCGGGCGTGAACGAGGTGGCGGAGTTCATTGGCGAGCTCCAGCAGCGGCCGGACCACAACTAGCGCGGACGCGGCGCCGCCCAGCAGCAGCCCGATCGCGCCCATCATCCGCCACCCTACCCAGGCGAGCGCGAGGCAGAGGGTCAGACGAATCACCAGCCTGGTTGCGAGCGCCCTCATCTCGGCGACTCCGCCGCGCCACGAGCGACAACCGCAACGCCGAAGACGGCTGCGCTGCGACTGCGCGCTGCGAAGCGAAGGCGGTCCGGCGTGCCGCCCTCGCGCCCCAGCGCTTCATCCACGCTCGGTAGCCTGCGCTCCGGGGCGTCCTGCTTCGACGACGAAGCTTGCCTCGGTTCGGATCGCGCCGTGCGGATCGAGCACGTCGTCCAGCACGCGCAGCCTCGCTTGCAGCGACTTCGCGTCGAGGGCGAAGCGCATGTAGCCGCGCCGGTCGGCGCGCGCGTAGCGGACTTGCGGGTTCAACGCCAGCGCGGCGTCGATGCGGCCTTGCGCCATTCCTTCGGCGGTGATCGAGGTGCCGCAGAACTCGGGCGCGACTACGGGCGACTTCGGGTCGTCGTAGTCGACCTTCAGGTCGGCGACGTAGTTCGCGTGCACGTCGCCACCGAGTACGACGACGTTGGGCGCCCGGAGCCGGGCAAAGCCGCCGAGCAGGCGCGCGCGTGCCACCGGGTAGCCGTTCCAGTCGTCGGTCCAGTAAAGGCCTCCTGGCGTGTCGGGCGCTTCGCGCAGCGCCGGGTCGGTCCAGCTGAGGCGCGCCATCAGCGTCTGCTGCGCGAGCAGGTTCCAGCTGTGGCGCGTGCTCCAGCCTTGGTCGAGCCAGCGCTCCTGCTCGGCGCCGAGCATCGTGCGCTGCGGATTGAGCAGGGCCGGACAATCCTTCGGCCCGACCGTGCTCGATCCGCCGTGCCCCGGGCGCGGGCAAGCCTGGTGATCGCGGTACTGGCGGTCGTCGACCGCGTGGATGCGCGCCAGAAGCTCCCCGTCGTAGCGTTCGTAAATGCGCATGTCGGCGCCGCGTGGACGCGAAGCGGCCGGCAACAGCATGTGCTCCCAGTACGCCCGGTAAGCCGCGGCGCGGCGCGCGAGGAAGTCGCCCTCCGGCATCTCGCCCTGGTCGCTGGCGTAATCGTTCTCGACCTCGCGGTCGTCCCAGACCATGATCCACGGCGCGGCGGCGTGCATGCGCCGCAGCGCGGGGTCGCCCTTGTACTGCGCGTAGCGGTCGCGGTATTGCTGCAGCGTCGTCGCCGGCCCCGTGCCGCAGTGCGTGCGCACGCGCTTGGCCGATGCCGGGGCGGGCGCCGATTCGTAGATGAAATCGCCGAGGAACACCACGAGGTCGAGGTTCTCGTCGGCCATGTGGCGCCACGCGGCGTAGCGCCCATGGTCCCAGCGCTGGCACGAAGCGATCGCGAACTGCAGCGCGTCGTTCGCGCCCGGCGCCGGCGTGGTGCGCGTGCGGCCCACGGCGCTTCGGCTACCGAGCGCGCTGAACCGGTACCAGTACCAGCGCGCCGGATCGAGCCCGGCCACGTCGACGTGAACGCTGTGCGCCCAGGTCAGCTCGGCGAGCGCGACGCCACCGGCCGCGGTGTCGCTGAAATGCTCGTCGCGCGCGAGTTCCCACGCCACCGGCACTCGCTTGGGCAGGTCGGCCCCGAACACGCGCGTCCACAGAACGACGCTCTCGGGCCGCGGGCAACCGGAGGCGACGCCGAGCGCGAAGCGGCCCACGTCGGCCGCGCGCGCATCGCCGACGAACGGCAGGCTGGCGAGCGGGCCGAGTGCGGCACCGGCAGTCAGCGTGAGGAGGCGACGGCGGCCGGCCACGATGCGTTCCATGTGCGCGAGTTTGCCTGAGGCGCGCCTAGCACAGTGGACAGCGTACGCCTTGGCTATCATCCGCGGCCCTGCCGGTTCCCCATGGCCCACGCTCCCGAAACGCTCAACCCCGTCCAGCTCGAAGCCGTGCACTACCTGAAGGGGCCGTGCCTCGTGCTCGCCGGCGCCGGCTCGGGCAAGACGCGTGTCATCGCGCACAAGATCGCGCGCCTGCTTCAGGCCGGCTACGAGCCGGGGCAGATCGCGGCCATCACCTTCACCAACAAGGCGGCGCAGGAGATGCGCGAGCGCGCCAAGGCGCTGGTCGGGCCGCGGGCGGCGAGTTCGCTAGTGGTCAGCACGTTCCATTCGCTGGGGGTCAGGCTGCTGCGAGCCGACGGTGAGCGCATCGGTCTCAAGCCCAGCTTCTCGATCCTCGACGCGAACGACGCGCTGGGCGTGCTCAAGGACGCCGGCGCGACGACCGACAACGCGCTCGCCAGACGCTGGCAGTGGGCGATCAGTCTGTGGAAGAGCCAGGGCTTGAACGCTGCGCAGGCCGTCGAGCTGGCGGGCGACGAACACGAGCGAAGTGCAGCGCGCGTGATGCAGCGCTACGAGGAGCGCCTCAGCGCCTACCAGGCGGTGGATTTCGACGACCTGATCGGCTTGCCGCTCAAGCTGCTGCAGACCGACGCCGATGCGCGTGCCAAGTGGCAGGGCACGCTGCGCTACCTGTTGGTCGACGAGGTGCAGGACACCAACGCGACGCAGTACGAGCTGCTTCGCCTGCTCGCCGACCCGCAGTTCCCGCTCTTCACAGCGGTCGGCGACGACGACCAGAGCATCTACGGCTGGCGCGGCGCGACGATCGAGAACCTCAGGCGCATGCCGCTGGACTACGCCGCACTGAAGGTGATCGCACTGGAGCAGAACTACCGCTCGACCGGCTCGATTCTTCGCGCGGCCAACGCGGTGATCGGCCACAACCCGAAGCTCTACCCGAAGAAGCTGTGGAGCGCGCTCGGCGACGGCGAGTCGGTGGCGGTGCTCGAATGCGATGGCGAAGAGCACGAGGCCGAACGCGTCGTCGCGCGCATCCAGGCATTGCGCGCCGCGGGCGGCAGTGCGGTGAAGTGCAGCGACTTCGCGATCCTCTACCGCGCCAACCACCAGGCGCATGTGTTCGAGCAGAAGTTGCGCGCGGCGCAGATCCCGTACAAGGTCTCGGGGGGGCAGAGCTTCTTCGACCGCACCGAAATCCGCGACCTCTGCGCCTGGCTGCGCCTGCTCGTGAACGCCGAGGACGACCCCGCGTTCCTGCGCGCCGTCGTCACGCCCAGGCGCGGCATTGGGCACCAGACGCTCGCCAGCCTGGCGGAATTCGCCGGCCGATGGAAGGTCAGCCTGTTCGAAGCGCTGTTCGCTGACAGCCTGCCTTCGGCGCTGAACCGCAAGGCGATCGAGTCGCTGCACGAGTTCGGCCGCTTCGTGAACGACCTCGAGTACCGCTCACGCCATACCCGGGGCACTGAGGACGCGCGCTCGCTCCTGCTTGGTTGGCTCAAGGACATCGCCTACGAAGAGCACCTCCACGACGGCGAAGACAGCGCCAGGCTTGCCAGCGCGCGCTGGGCCAACGTGCTCGAGTTCGTCGACTGGATCGCGCGCCGTTGCGGCGGCGGGACCGGCGACGGCGCAGCGTCCTTCGAGGGCGAAGCCAGCAGTCTGCTCGAGGTGGCGCAGACGATCAGCGTGATCATCAGCCTGGCTGAGCGCGGCGACGAGCGCGACGTGCTGACGCTGTCGACGCTTCACGCCGCCAAGGGCCTGGAGTGGCCGCACGTGGTGCTGGCCGGTGTCAACGAGGGCCTGCTGCCTTTTGCCGGTGGTGCGAGCGGCGACGACGACGAAACGGCGCCGGGACGACTCGAGGAAGAGCGGCGCCTGATGTACGTCGGCATTACCCGCGCCCGCAGCACACTGGCGGTGAGCACTCTGCGCCGCCGCATGCGCGGCCGCGAGACCGTCGTCGGTCTCGCCAGCCGCTTCATCGCCGAGATGAATCTGCACGAGAACGTGGCCAAGGTCGACCCGCGCGAAAGGCTCAAGGCGTTGCGCGCGGCGTCGGCGCAGCGGGTCGAGCGGGCGCTGGCGACCGAGAAGGCGCAGCAGGGCGAGCGGCGCAGGTAGCGGGCTGGCGTTTCCGAGGCCCGGCGTTCGCCGGAGGCAGGCCCCCCGACGCGTGGGCCAGCACCCGGCCGCTGGCCGAGGCAGTGCGGGTCAAGTTCCGACCGCCGACGCCGATAGGTGATGGGACCGGGTGCCTGCCGGCACCAAGGATCCCACCTTGAGCGAAAGCATGACCGAGCTATACGCAAGCCGCGGCGCCCGAGAGGGCGCCGCGGCGCTGCGCGCACGCCGCTTCTGGCTCGACGGCGTTGCGGTGATGGCCACCATCGTCGCGGCCGATCTGCTCGTGTTGATGGTGCTGCACCAATGGCCGCTGGCCGCGCCCGGGTGGCGCGCCACGCTGCTCGACGCGGTGGCGCTGGCGCTGCTGCTGGCGCTGCCGCTGTACTGGCTGCGCCGCGCCGCCGTGCGCGCCGCCCTGCGAGATGTGCGGCTGAACAAGGCGGCGCGCGCGTCAGCGCCCGTCCGCCAGCGTCGCCTTCGTGCCGCGCTCTACGGCGCGCTGCTCTTGATCGGTATCGCGGCGGCAGCGCAGGTGTGGCAAGCGCAGGAAGCCGAGGCCGCGCGAAAGGTCGACGCCGAACTGATTACGCTTGCCGGCCACCAGCGGATGCAGAGCCAGCGCATCGGGCGTCTGGCGGCGCTCGCGGTGCTGGCACCACACAGCGCGCCGATGCACCTGGCCGAGTTGCGGAGAGCACAGGCCGCGATGGAACAGGCACTTCCACGAATGAGAGTGCTGATCGAGCAGCAGGGCGCCGCGAGCCGGCTGCTGTCGGAGGATGTGAGCCACTTGCTCAACCGCGTCACCGTGCAGCAGGAATCGCTACTCGAGAACGCGGCCTACGTGGTGCAGGTCGGCCCCGAAATGATGCCGCCGATCGCACTGCGCGTACAGGACGAAGCTGAAGCATTCCTGCGCGACATCGACGCCCTTGCCGCCGCGTTGCAGACCGAAGCCGATGCGCGCAGTCTGCGTGCCTCCGAGTCCAACCGCGAGTGGGCACTGTTGATGTTCGCCCTGCTCGCCTGCCTCGCGCTGGCCGTGCTCGAGCCGCTGGCGCGCACGCTGCGCGACCAGCAGGAGCGGCTCGTGGCGCAGGCCGAGGAAACCAGGTACCTGGCGCTGGTCGCGCAGCGCACCGGCAACGGCGTGGTCTTCACCGACCGCGAGGACCGCATCGTCTGGGTCAACGAAGGCTTCACGCGACTGTCCGGTTACGCCTTGCACGAGGTTGCCGGCCGCACGCCCGGGGACGTGCTCGCAAGCGAGCGCACGCCACCCGAAACCGTCGACCGCTTGCTGCGTGCCATCGCGGCGCGCGAGGCCATCCAGGTCGAGGTCTGCAACCGCGCCAAGGACGGCCGCGACTACTGGATCAACGTCGACATGCAGCCCTTGCACGACGAGAAGGGCGTTCTCACCGGCTTCGTCGAGGTGCAGTCGGACATCACCGAACGGGTGAGGCAACGCCTGCACATGGCCAAGTTGATCGAGGTCATGCCGGTCGGCCTGCTGGTCTTCGATGCCGAGGGCAAGGTCACGGATTGCAACGCCGCGGCTTGCCGCATCGGCGGGGTGAGGCCCGATGAGGCACTGGGCCGCGTCGTTGACGACGCGCGCTGGCAAAGCGTGCGCGAGGACGGCAGCGAGCTTCCGGCCGAAGAGCATGCCGTGCGCATGACACTGCGCAGCGGCCAGCCTGTACGGGGATCGGTGCAGGGGCTGCGCACGCCAGGAGGCGGGCTGCGCTGGGTGTCCATCGACACCCAGCCATTGTTGGGGCCCGACGGCGGCGCGGAGGGCGTGGTCTCGTGCGTGGTCGACCTGACCGAAAAGCGTGCCCAGGACGCGCGGCACGGCCTGATGGTCGACGCGGCAGCGCTCGGAACCTGGGAATTCGAGGTCGCGACCGGCGAGTCGCGCTACAACGACCGCTGGGGCCGCATGCTCGGCTACAAGCCCGAAGAGGTGCGGGGCAACTTCGATTCCTGGCGCGAACTCGTCCACCCGGACGATCTTGCCGGCGCGATGGCGCTTATCGACGCGCACCTGAAGGACGCGTCGGTGCCGTACCAGACTGAACTGCGCATGCGCCACCGGCTGGGGCATTGGGCCTGGGTCTTCACCGCCGGGGCTGTGATCGATCGCGATGGCGAAGGCAGGCCGCGCCTGATGGCTGGTGTGCACCTGGACATCGACCGCGCCAAGCGCGCCGAGGCTTCGACCGCCGAGGCACGCTCGCGTGCCGAAGCAGCGCTGGCCGAACTTCGCGCGTACCAGGCGGCGCTCGACCAGCATGCGACGGTCAGCGTAACCGACGCCTCGGGCGCGATCAAGCGCGTCAACGAGCGCTTCTGCCAGATCAGCCAGTACCGCCGCGACGAACTGGTGGGGCAGAACCACCGCCTCGTCAACTCGGGCGTCCACCCGCGCGAGTTCTGGGCCGGCATGTGGCGCCAGATCTCCAGCGGCCGCAGCTGGCACGGCGAGGTTTGCAACCGGGCGCGCGACGGCTCGCTCTACTGGTGCGACGCGACCGTCATGCCCGTGCTCGACAGCGGCGGCAAGGTGCTCGAGCACGTGGCGATCCGCACCGACATCACGCAGCGCAAGCAGCTCGAGGAGCAGCTTCGAAGCGCGGCGCTGACCGACGAGCTGACGAAGCTGCCGAACCGGGTGTCGATGCTCGAGAAGCTGCACGGCGCGGTGCTGCGCGCGCGCCGCCTGCCCGAGTACCGCTTCGCCGTGCTGTACATGGACTTCGACCGCTTCAAGCTGGTCAACGACAGTCTAGGCCACGATGCCGGCGACGAGCTTCTGCGCCAAATTTCGCTGCGCCTGCGCCTGGCGCTGCGCGAAGGCGACTCGCTCGCTCGCGCCGACGACAGCGCACACACCGCGGCGCGCATCGGCGGCGACGAGTTCGTGATCATGCTCGACGGAATCCGCGGCGTCGAAGACGCCGAGCTCGTCGCGCGGCGCTTGCTGCTCGTGCTTTCGCAGCCGTACCAGGTCGGCACGCACGAGGTGCATTCGAGCGCCAGCATCGGCGTCGTGTCGAGCGACACCCACCGCGGCGATGCCGATGCGCTGCTCCGCGACGCCGATACTGCGATGTACGAAGCCAAGCGCACCGGCCGCAGCCGCTACGTGCTGTTCGACGCGACGATGCATGAGCGTGTCGCGCGCACGCTGGACATGGAAACCGAGCTCCGCCGCGCGTTGCAGTCCGAAGACTTCTTCGTCGTCTACCAGCCGATCGTCGATCGCCCAGGCGGCCGCTTGCGCGGTGTCGAGGCTCTGGCGCGATGGCGTCATCCGCAGCGTGGACTCGTGCCACCGGTCGAGTTCATACGCATCGCCGAAGACACAGGGCTGATCGGTGCCCTCGGCGCGCGCGTGCTGAGTCAGGCCTGCGACCAGTTCATGCGCTGGCGCGCTACGCTGGGCGCTGCGGCGCCGGAAAGCGTTTCGGTGAACCTGTCGCGGGCGCAACTGTGCCAGAGCGACGTGACCGAGATGGTTCAGCACGAGCTGCTGCGCAGCGGCATGCAGCCGCAGTGGCTGCGCCTGGAAGTGACCGAGAGCCTGGCGATGCAGGACGGCGCGCTCGAGACGCTGCACCGCCTCAAGGGACTCGGGCTGAGTCTGGCGCTCGACGATTTCGGTACCGGTTACTCGTCGCTCGCCTGCCTGCACGAGATCCCGGTCGACGTGCTCAAGATCGACCGCTCGTTCGTGAACCAGCTCACGCGGAGCAACCACCGCCGCGTGCTGATCCAGGCCACCGTCCTCGTCGCCCGCGCGCTTGGCATCCATACCGTCGCCGAAGGCGTCGAGACGGTCGAGCAGGCACGCCTGCTCGACGAGCTCGGGTGCTCGATGGCGCAGGGCTATCTCTTCGGGCGGCCGATGCCTCCGGACGATCTGGCGCAGTGGCAGTGCCCGCGGCTCGAGCCGGTAGCAGCCTGAGCGGACACCGATCGCGCAGCTTCGGGCGCTCCCCGCGCAGCGGCGCTAGCCGTAGTTCAGTATCCACTCGACGCCCTGGGTTCGCGCGGCGTCAATGGCGGCTTCTTCGTTCAGGTAGTCGCCGCGCTGCATCGCGATCACCCTGGGCCGTGTCGGCCAGACCTGCTTGCAGACGACGAGCGCGGCCGTGAACCGCCCGCTGTCGCCAGCCCTCGCGCTGCAAAGCAACTCGTAGTCCTGGTGGCGAAATGTCCTGGTGGCGTCCATGGTTGCTGCAAGCCCTGAAAGCACAAGTATGCGCGTCGTGACCGCGGGACGCTGAACGAGCGCGCGTCGCGACACGGCAGAATCCGACTTGGTGTTCATGCGCGCGATGCCCGAAGCTCGAATGTGACCCGAGCTGCCGTACAGGGTCGGCGGCCGACCGGTCGCAGAGCAAGCCGGATTGCCGAGGAGAGCCATGCCTTCCAAAATGATTTCGCTGCTGCCCTGGCTTGCCGCGCTGAGCGGGCTGCTCGCGATTGCCGTCGGCGCGCTCGCGCTGCCGGCAGCGGTGTATTTCGCGCTGAAGCCTGCGACCACGCTGTTCATCATCGCCTGGGCATGGCCGCGTGGCGCCGAGGCGCCGACGATACGGCGCTGGGTGCGCGCCGGCCTGGCGCTTTCGCTCGCGGGCGACGTGTTCCTGCTGTGGCCCGAGGGTTTCCTGCCTGGGCTGGTGTCGTTCCTGCTCGCGCACCTGGCCTATATCGTCGCCTTCACGCGCAAGGTTCGCTTCGCCGCGCGCCCGCTGGCGTTCGCCGTCTATGGCGTCGTCGCCGCGGCAATTCTGTGGCAACTCTGGCCAGGCGTGCCGCCGGCGCTTCGCGCTGCGGTGCTGGCCTACGTCGTTTGTCTCGCTTCGATGGCGGCGCAGGCGGGCGTGCTCTGGCTTACTGCGCGCGGTCCCGACGCCAAGGCGTTGGCTCGCGATGCAGCGCTGGGCGGCCTGCTGTTCCTGGGCTCGGACTCGCTGCTCGCGTTCGACAAGTTCAGCGCCCCGCTGCCGCTGGCGTCGCTATGGATCCTGGCGACGTACTGGCTGGCGCAGGGCTTGATCGCGCGGTCGTTACCGGCGGGCGCTGGCAGATGAGTCCGCCGTTCCCGCCACCGACCTGCGGCCATCAGCTCGCGCCGCGCTCGGCGCCGCCGCTGGCCCTCCGGAAAGTCAACGCATTGCACACCTGCCGCGCCGACGTGGCGTGTCGTCGTACAGTTCAACGCGAAGACGGATCGAATTCAGGAGCTCCTCGATGATGATTCCAACCCTTGCTCGCTGGCACGAGCTAGTGAAGACACGCAATGCGAAGGGTCTCGGTGCGCTGCTGGCCGACAACGCGGTCTTCTACTCGCCGGTCGCCCATGCCGCGCAGGAAGGAAAGGCGATCACGCAGCAATACCTCTCGGCTGCATTCCACGTCTTTGGCAACGAGTCGTTTCGATACGTCCGGGAGGTCGCTGGCACGCGTGACGCGGTGCTGGAGTTCCAGGTCAAGATCGACGGGATCAGCGTCAACGGCGTCGACATGATCAAGTGGGATGACGATGGCAAGATCGTCGAATTCAAGGTGATGATCCGTCCGCTGAGGGCCGTCAACATGATCCATCAGAAGATGGCGGCGATGCTACAGGCGAACCCCTAGCACAGCCATCACTGTGAAGGAACAGGCATGACATTTCAGGAATCGATCAGGGTCTGCTTCGGCAAGTACGCTGACTTCACGGGTCGAGCGTCGAGGTCGGAGTACTGGTGGTTCATGGCGTTCATCGTGTTGGTGAGCGCGGCAACGTCCATCGTCAGCCACACGCTGAGCGCCCTGTTCTCGCTCGGAACGCTGCTGCCCTCGCTTGCGGCGGCGACGAGAAGGTTGCACGACACGAATCGAAGCGGATGGTGGCAACTTGTCGGCCTGGTGCCGGTTGTCGGCGTCATCGTTCTCATCGTCTTCCTGGCACAGGCGGGCAAGAGCGACGCCAGCGTGCAAGGCGGAGCCGAGTAGCGGCCCGACCCTGTCGTCTGCTCGAGGTCGCCGCCAGCATCGCGAGCTCCGGCGGCCGTCAGTGCCGTTCCCAGCCGCCTGCATGCAGTTGCCAGTGACCGCCGTGCTGGGCCCATGCGTACGGACGCCACGAGTATCCAGGGCGCGGCTGCTCCCAACGGCCAGGGAACCATTGGTGGCGACCGCTGGCCCAGCCCCAGTAGCCGCCGATCCATACGGCGCCGGCGTACGGCATCGCCGGCACGACCTCGGCATAGGGCGGTGGTGGGGGGACGTCCGCGACGACCACGACGGAACCGAGAGGAACTGCTGGCCCGGGGTAGGCGACCGGAGGCGGATAGGGCGTCACGACGCACGCCGAAAGCGCCATACAGAGTGAAGCGGCAAGGAGCCTGATCGAAGCCATGACGAATTTGCGGAAGCGGGCGCCGGGAGCGGCGTCCATGACGCCTCAACGGCCGACGGCCCCCGCAGGGATGACCGCGTTACGCAGCTTTACATAACTTCGCGTCGATCGCGCATTCGCGGACGACGGCCCGCCGCGGTCAGATGGCCGCGAGGTGCGCACGCAAGCGGTCGAGTTCGCGCTGGACCTCGGCCCCGAAACCGCGCCGATTGCCGCGCCGATCGTCTGACAGGGTGGCGAACAGACGCTCGCAATGGGCGCGGTTCGCCCACTGCTTGGCGATGGAATTGGCGATTCGGGGAAAGCGTTCGCACAGCTTGAAGGGCCGCAGATCGGGCGGCAGCCGCATCGCCCAGTCCATCGTGTCGCCGCTCAGCGCGCGGTCGGTCAGCGTGGGCGAGCGCCGCCGCGACGGCCAGTAGCCAGGCTCCAATTGCCTGGACTCGACCACGCCGGCAGGTGGCCGGTCGAGGACGTTCCGCGCTTCGCGCAGGTCGGTGAACTCGAATTCGAGCGAATCAGACGATGGCTTGCCATCGGGCATGGGCAGCTCCGCAGTAGCGCTTACAAAATGCTACGCCTGACGCGGCCGCTCGGGTGACCGTGGCGGAAGCCTGACCGTGACGAACTTGACGCGCTTGGACCATATTTCGGCTGGCTGCACGGCGCGTGACGGTCAGCGCTCGCACCGCCGGCGTGCGCAAACGCTCACGGCGCAGCGGAGGGTTCATCCTTCGGCGATCAAGCTGCCGATGGCCCCGCTGACGCAGATCAACACCAGGAAACCGATTGCGGCAAGAACTTGAAACTGGATGGCGGCGGCGACCATCGCGAAGAACGATGCCAGAGCGCCGACGATGAACAGCATGATCCAGAACCAGCGGCGCCGCATCAGGATCAGCGCGACGATCCCGAGCAAGGCAATGACGATGAGTTCGAATGCCATGGCGCGAGTCTCGTTTGCTTTCGAGGCGTTGTGCGGCGGTCTGGGCTTTGGGACGGAGCGAACTCAGCTACGTCTGATCGAGGTCCAGACCTACCGGTTCGGATCCGGCACTACGAGCGTTGTTTGGAGGGCGGATTGCATGCCTACAAGCCACCGTACATCGCGCAGGCGGCCACCAGTAGTACGAGAGCGCCCCGCCAGCGAAGCAGCATCAGCGTCTCGATCGAGAGGAACGGGGCGAGCGCGATGCCGGCAAAGACCCACGCCGGCTGGAAGAAGCCCTGCAGCTTCGCCGACAGGAAGAACACTGTCGCGACACTGAAGGCGACTGCCGCGATCGCGCCAACGACAGTGGTGCCACCCGTGAGGGAACCGAAAAGATCGCTGCCGGAGTCTTGTGCCGGACCTGGCTCGGCATCGGAGAAGAATCGCTCGCTGCCACGGGTGTCAGTCCAGACGTGCGCCATGTTTGCTCCCGGTTTCCCTGCTCTGCATATCGACCGCCCGGATTGAAGCTTGAGAGCTGAGGCGGATCGCGGCTCGCGTTGGCGCCGGCATGAACGCGCTCGGATACAACTTCGAACACGTTGCCGTCAACAGCGACCCGTCGTCGCCGTTAAGCTGGTGACGATTCATCCCCGGAGAGTGCATGTCCCACGAAGCTCAAGATGGCTCCCTTCCGACTCGCTCGTTCGGTACGCTGCCGCGCGCGCTGTGGATCGGCGGCGCTCTCCTCGGTCTTGCCACGGCCGGCGTTGCAGGCGCGATGATCATGCGATCGGTGCAGGCGGCGCCCGCCACCGAGGCCGCGGCGCCTGCCGTGGCCAGCGCCGATGCCAGCGCCGCGCCGACCGTTGCAGTTGCTCCCGCGAAGTCGCATCGGGCGAAGCCAGCGTCGCCGGCTTTGGCCGTGGCGCGAGTCGATGCGAGCGTCGCTGAGGGAGGGCCGCGCGCAGTTGTCTGCGCCAATTGCGGTACCGTCGAATCGGTCAGTGCGGTCCAGCAGCCTGGGCAGGCGACCGGGCTGGGTGCGGTTGCGGGCGGCGTCCTCGGCGGTGTGGTCGGTCACCAGATGGGGGGTGGCAATGGCAAGACCGCGATGACCGCGCTCGGTGCGATCGGCGGTGTTCTCGCCGGAAACGAGGTCGAGAAGCGTGCCCGCAGCGAGACGCTGTTCAATGTTCAAGTTCGCATGGAGGACGGCAGTACGCGCGTCTTTCAGCAAGCTCAGGCCATGGCGGTAGGCACGCGCGTGCTTGTCGAAGGCTCGAAACTGCGCATCGCACACGATGCCGAAGGGGGCCATCCGCCGCAGGCGATTCAAACCGCGGCGACTTCGGGCGCCAGCACCTGACCCGGCGCAGGGGCGCTTCCCGAAGGCTGCGCACTTCAAGGGCTCCCCGACTCGGCGGGCGGCCGCGCGGCGGCCCTTTCAACGCGGCTCGCGGCGCGGCGCGAGCGCGTCCGACACCGACGGGAAGGGCGCAATACGCGCCGGTACCGTCGAAGGTAAGATGCCCGGCCGGAACCTTGACCATAGCTCCGGCTGTTGCGAGGCAGTCAGCAGTCTCGGCACTAGAGGACATGACATGATTCGACGTCTCTTCTCTGCCCTCGCCATGTTCGCGATGGCGCTGACTGTCTCGCCCGTGTGGGCGGACCAGTACCAGAACACGATCAACGTGTTCAAGAAGGCCGGCGAATGCGGCAAGTTCTTCAATGGCGCCTATGGCTATGCGGTATTCCCGACCATAGGGAAGGGTGGCTTCGGCGTCGGCGGCGCATACGGCAAGGGGCGCGTCTACGAGAAGGGCAGGTACATCGGCGACACCTCGATGACGCAGCTCACGGTCGGATTCCAGGTTGGCGGGCAGGGCTACAGCCAGATCGTCTTCTTCGAGAACCAGAACGCGCTCAAGGAATTCACGAAGGGCAACTTCGAGTTCGGCGCTGAGGCCTCTGCCGTGGCGATCACGGCTGCCGCGGGCGCCAAGGCCAATACCAGTGGCTCGTCGTTGGGTGTCAGCGGCAACCAGAATGCGGCCAAGCTGGCCGGCGAGTACTACAAGGGCATGGCCACCTTCACCCTGGCCAAGGGTGGGCTGATGTACGAAGCCTCGATCGGCGGGCAGAAGTTCGAGTTCACGCCGCGCTGACCGGACCGGCGCAGCGCGAACGAACATTGACGGTGCGTCGTGGCCCGGCGTGGGCGAGAATCGATGCTCGATCGCTCGGACCCTGGACCCATAGCGCAGCCGCCGGCGTGCGCACGGCCAAGCCCATCACAAGAGGACACGCCATGAAGCGTCGCGAATTCACTTTGGGGCTCGGCGTTGCGTCGCTGTTGCCGCGAACGGTGCAGGCCGCAACGGACCTGGCGGAGGGCAAGAACTTCAAGTCGGTGCAGCCTCCGGTGCCGGTTGCCGTCGCGGGCAAGATCGAAGTGATCGAGTTCTTCGGCTACTGGTGCCCACACTGCAACGCATTCGAACCCACGCTTGACGCCTGGGTCAGGAAGTTACCCCCCGCGGTGAATTTCAGGCGAGTCCCGGTAGCGTGGCAACCGATGCAGGTGCCGTATCAGAAGCTGTACTTCGCGTTGGAGGCCATGGGGCAAGTCGAAAGCCTGCATCGCAAGGCCTTCGCTGCGGTGCATGTCCAAGGCCTGCGGTTCGACAACGATGCCGGACTTGCGGCGTTCGCTGCGGCCAACGGCCTCGACCGCGCGAAGCTCGTCGACACGATGAACGGCTTCGCCGTTTCGTCAAAGGTCCGGATCGCTAATCAGCTCTCCGCTGCCTACCACATCGACGGAGTGCCGACGCTCGCCGTCAACGGACGATTCCTGACCTCACCCGAGCTTGCTGCGGGCGAAGAGCGCGCGCTGCAGGTCGCCGATGCGCTGATCCTCAAGTCCCAGACCGGGCGCTGAGTGCGAAGCGACCTGCGCCCGCATCGGGCGCAGCGTCGGGAACGGCATGGCCCGGCCGACCGCGTCGCGCACGAGTTCTCTTGAGCGAATCTTCGTGACGGCGGGTAAGACCAGTGGCCGAGATCACGACGCGGGCTCCGCCGGATCCACAAGCGCTAGGCATCGCCATTTTGACGTCCGATGAGACGGGTGCGAGCCGAGCGACGATTGGCTCTGAAAGGCCCGGCGTCGCGTGCAACGGGTGTCGGCTGCAGGTACGCTTTGAAACAAATGTCCCCTCAATGGAATGGAGCAGCGCCGGTGTTTTCGTGGCCAAATGCCTTTCGCCGAACCCTTGCCGAGCACCACGCGAAGTGCCTCAATGCATGAGGAGGTCCAAGATGTCCGATGAATTCGACGATCTGCCGGTGCAGTCGATATTGCGCGACACGTCGCAGCAAGGGCCCGAACCGCAAGGCCATCGGCTGAGCAGGATTCCTGAACTGATCTCTGAGGTCTACCGTAGCGCGACTTCACCCCTGCGCGCCAGGCTGCTGGAGTGCCTGCTGCAACCCATCGGGCCGCTCGGGCTCGTGGCGATCGCAGCCGGCGCGTTCGGTGAGTTTCTTCGGCGGGGGAACTACGCGAGGCTGGCGGTCTCGCCGGAGGATGCCAGTCGTGTCTCGGCGGATCAGATGCTCGAACTCGCTCGCTACGTCGAGCAATGCAATCCCGAGACCTTCCAGAAGATCGCATCGGTGATGGCTGAAATCCCCGTGGGGATTGCCGGGCTGGGTGGGTCTGCACTTCTGTTTGCGCTGCTGGCGTGGCGCTAGCCAGGACGCCCGAAGAATCGGTCGTGTTCCAGCGCGTGCGCCCGGGCATGCTGGGTGATCCCGCGCCTTCGTTGCGAGTCCGGACCGCGCCCAGTTGGGTATCGACAGCGTTGCTCGCCGCGTTTGCGCTCATCGGATGCAACACCGCACCGACGGCCGTGCCGGCTGCGGCGACGAGCTCGTCCACGCGACGAGCTCCATCGCTCGACGTGGAACGTCAGTGGCTGCAGTCGTGGTTCAGCGGCACGCCGGTGGTCATCGTGCAGCGCAGCGACGGTCCGGTGAGCGTCGACGTACCGCTCGAGTTCTGTTTCGACTCGGGTCGCAGCAACGTGAAGCCCCCGCTCGCCGTGGTGCTCGACAAGGTGGCCGAAAGCCTGCGTCGCACTCCGCAGGCACGGTTGCAACTGGTGGCGGCGCCCGGAGACACCGCGGCTGCGTCACCGCTCGCGCGTCAACGTGCGGGCCAGGTGCGCCGGCAGCTTCATTCGCGCGGCGTTCCTGAAGCGCAGCTCGGCAACCCGACAGCGACGACGGCGGCGGCGGTGCAGCTGCGCATCGATCTCGCGCCGCAGTGAGATCGAGTTCGCCCGCGGCGGGCCCGGAACGTCCGGTCCAGCTCGAGGGCCATCGTCTGCACGCGCCTCGGGGCATGCGGCGCCGCGCACCGTAAGACCAAACCAGCGGCCCGTCAGGCTACCGGATGCCGGCCGACGTGGCCGACCCGATGGATGGAGACGGCGTCGACACTCATCACTGTCGGAACCTTCTTGGGGAAGATGCTTGACTCGCTTCCCCGCCGTCTGCCGGTGACTCTACGGCTCACGAGCGGCGGCGAGAACCCCCGAAATGGGTGAGGACAAGTGTCATGCGCGTCATGGTGTCGCTCTCGACAACCGCGCCGATGGCATCTTCGATGGTCACGCGAGAGCAGGGCGCGCGAACCCGCCACGAGCGGATTCAGGCGCTACCGCCCGGCGGCTTTCGACGGATCGTCGCGAGCGGCCGCGTTTCATCGAGCAGTTTGGACGTCGCGGCGAACGAGATCTCGCGCACATCGGCGCCATGCAGGAGGTCGAACGAGGATCCTGCCCAGTTGTCCAGCGCGGCGTCGGGCCGTTCGGCCCGAGCTGCGGTGGGCGCGGATGTCGAATCAAGCCACGCGCCCAGGGGAGCGTCCTCGGCGATGCGCCAGACCAGATTCCTCGCTCGCGCCGATGTCCTGTTGCGAAAGTTCATGAGCCTTCCCGAGAAGACCTCCTTCATGAAGGAGGCATGAGCACGATCCCGGACATCAGGCCCACTCGCCATGTCCCCGGTGGCTCCCAGAGCCAGCGGCTTCGGCGCAGCGGGCAAGCCTGCTGCAACGGGTTCGTGAGACGATGTCAAAATACTCCGGCTGAATGCGCGGCGCATCCTCGATCCAAGTGTCGTCCCCATGAACAAGGGGGTCGGGCGCGCGCTGCTGTGTCGGCGCGATACCCAGGAGACCGGGCGCCAATACCCCTCCCTCGAACAGGGGGGAGACACCGTCATGCGGCGCCCGTAGGATGCCTGCATGAACCATCAAGGCCTCTACTGGCCAGACGGTCGCCATCTCTTTCACCGCCGACCGCACGCGGGTCTCAGGGTGGCGCTTTGGTTTGCGTTTGCCGCGGTGGCACTCGCGACGCTCGCATCCTTGTATCTCCGCTAGCCCGTACCCCTAGGCGTCACTGCCCCGCCGACGATCCGGCGGCCGGCCCCGCCAGCGGCTGAGCGCAAGTTCGTCGAGCGGAACGCTTCTCTGCGTGTTAGGCGCCGGCGAGCTGCTGCAGCATGCGCTGCAGTTCGCGTTGCACCTGGGCCGGAAAACCAGCACTGCCCCAGCGCGGATCACCTGCCAAGGCACGCAGGCTGCGGACCGAGCGCGCTGCGTCGGACCAATCCTTCGCCAGCCGATTGGCCACGTGGGGAAAGCGCTCGCACAGTACCTTGGGTCGCGATTCGAGAGGGAACGCGACCAGCCAGTCGATCGTGGTCCCGGCGAGCAGGCGTTCGGCTGAGGTCGCCTTGTAATCCTTCCTGCGGTCGAAGTTGATCGACAACGGGTCGGTGTCCAGTGCATCGCCAACCGAAACATGAGTCTGCGTGGCAACGGACTCGGATTCGACTTGCTCGAACTCGATCAGTCCCGAGGGGCGGAACTCGAAGGGTGCGTTCGACATGTGGCGGATCCCCTTTCGCTCAGCTGTGCGTTGGAAACAGATTCTAGGGTTCACCGTCGCGCCCGCGGCGTGGGGTTGGCGACTCAACCGTGCGGGGCTTCACGCAAGAGGCGGCTAGGGTGTGGGCGAAAGTCGGCGTGGCCGTGACCGACATGTCGCTCGATGTCATCTTCTGCATCTGGTCGAACGATGCGACCACGAGGGGCTTGCGGGTCGCGAGCCGCAAGCGCGTTGTCGCGCAAGTTCATTTCGCTTCGATGACAGACTGCTGTCAACACCGGACCACATTTCCCCATCTCTGCCGGAGCAAATCTCCCCACCCCGAAGCGGTTTCGGTGCTCAGCCGCCGGGATGCCGGGGGACTGCGCTGTGTTGTGCCCAAGCGTACGGCGCCGGGCCTGGCCACGGTGGCCGTGCTATGCGTCAGACGTGATGACGAGCGCACCGATTTGCTGCGCGAGCAGGGTGAACTTGGTGGCGAGCGTCTGTGCGGATTGACTTCCCGGGAAGTCCCTCACGATGAAGGTCTCGTTTCCCTTGCGCGCTTCGAAGCGGTAGCCGTCGGTGCCCATCGTGCGGCCGGCAATGACCATCTCCGTGGTGTCCGAAATGAGCACTCGGTTGCCGACCTGCGATTCCGACTCGAAATACTTGCTGCCCTTGACGACCTGAACCAGGAACCACATGGCAACCTTTCGAGCGTGGGACAGGTCAACGGGCCGGGTGGCGTGGGGAGATCCCACGGTTGCCTGCGCTCACGCGAGCGTGACGCAGCATACGCTGTAGAAGCGAGCCGCGGGGGTGGCGCCGCGTTCGTGTCAAGGTTGACGAGGACAATCGGCCCTGCATCGCTGCCAGGCGGTCGACGTTGTCGATTTAGGCGCGCACGGCTTGCGGCAGTTCGATCTTGACCTCGAGCACTTCGAGGTTGCGTTGGCGCTCGAGACTGACCCTGATGTCCTTGGGCTGGACTTTCACGTACTTCGACACGACAGCCAACAGCTCACGCTGCAGCGCCGGCAGGTATTCGGGACGACGCGGACTGCGCGCGCTGCGTTCGTGGGCCAGGATGATCTGCAGGCGCTCCTTGGCCAGGCTCGCCGACTTCTTGTTCTGCCCGAGCAGAAACGAAAGGAACGACATCGGTGTCAGGCCCTCGCAAACAAGCGCTGGAAGAAGCTTGGCCGCGCAGCGCTGGTAAATCGCATCTCGCGGCTTTCGCCGAGAAAGCGGCGGATCACGTCCTTGTAGGCCTCGGCCACGGCGCTGCCCTTCATGTGGATCGCCGGCACGCCCTGGTTGGAGGCGTTGAGCACCGTCTCCGACTCGGGGATCACGCCGATCAGCGGGATGCGCAGCATCTCCTCGATGTCTTCCACCGAGAGCATCTGCCCGCCGGCGACGCGCGCGGGGTTGTAGCGGGTGATCAGCAGATGCTCCTTGATGGGCTCGCGTCCGTCGATCGCACGCTGCGTCTTCGAAGCCAGCATGCCCAGGATGCGATCAGAGTCACGCACCGACGAGACCTCGGGATTGGTGACGACCAAGGCCTCGTCAGCGTAGTGCATGGCCATCAGCGCACCGGTCTCGATGCCAGCCGGTGAATCGCAGATGATGTATTCCACGCCCATCTCGGCCAACTCGTCGAGCACACGTTTGACGCCCTCCTGCGACAGCGCATCCTTGTCGCGCGTCTGCGAGGCCGCGAGCACGAACAGGTTGTCGCTGTGCTTGTCCTTGATCAGCGCCTGCGTGAGCTTGGCCTCGTTCTGAATCACGTTGATCAGGTCGTACACGACCCGCCGCTCGCAGCCCATGATCAGATCGAGGTTGCGCAGGCCCACGTCGAAATCGATCACTGCGGTCTTGTGGCCACGCAGCGCCAGGCCCGATGCGAAGCTGGCGCTGGTGGTCGTCTTGCCGACACCCCCCTTGCCGGAGGTTACGACGATGATCTTGGCCATCGCGGGAGAGTCCTTTCATTTATTGTCGGTGGGGCGCCGGCGTGGCCGGCGGAGGAGGGCGGCGTGGCCATGCCCGCTACTGAAGTGGTTCGACCAGCAGGCTGTCGCCGTGGAGACGCACCATCGCCGCGCGGCCAAGCACCTCCGTGGGCAAAGCGACCTCGGTGGTGCGGTAGACGCCGGCGATCGACAGCAACTGCGCTTGCATCGCGGTGGTAAAGATCCGCGCCTCGGTGTTGCCCTTGGCGCCAGCGATCGCACGCCCGCGCAGCGGCGCGTACACATGGATGTGCCCGTCGGCGATGACCTCCGCGCCATAGCTTACCAGCGCCAGCATGACCAGATCGCGATCGCGGGCGTAGATCTGCTGGCCCGAGCGCAGCGGCCGGTCGACGATCATCGGCGGCGGCGGTGGCAATTGCACCTCGACGATGCGCTCGGTCAGCACGGGCGGTGGCACTCCGGGCGGCGGCCGCGAAGGCCGCGTGCCCTCGGGCGCTTCGACCAGGCCGGCGGCGAATGCGGCGGCCATCTGCTCTTCATTGCCGCCGCGAGCGGCCACCGGCACCAAGCGGTGGCGGCGCAGCATCGAAATGAGTTCGGCGAAATTCACCGGCTCTTCGGCCTCGCGGACGCAAGACAAGTCGATCGCCACCGGTTCGTCCTCGAACAGGCCCGGCATCACGCTGGCGCGCTGCTCGAGTTCGATGGCCAGAGCGTCAAGCTCGGTCGTCTTGAGCACAACGGCGATCAGCGTCAGTGCGGCGCTCCGCAACTCGAGAACGGAGGTGGTGATCTCGCAGGAAACGGCAGCCATGCGGCAGGCACCCGAAAGGGTGCGATTCTATCGGCGCGCCGCGACGTCGAAGTTGTCAGTCTTCGGACGCAGCGAGAGAAGCGCGCCGGGCACGACTCGGCAGCGCCGCATTCTCGCCGATAGCATGCCGTGGCACCGGGATCAGATCGGGCGGCGCGACGGCGATGCTTGCTCGGATCGGGCGCGTGGTGGCCTATCGCCTTCTGCGGCGTGGCCTGCAATCAAACCACGCGACGACGAGCAAGGCGGCGAGCGGAAGAAATGGCCAGAACGCCTCTGCGATGCCAAGAAGTTCGGGGTTGCTCATGGCCCTTACCTTTCAAGAAGCCGCCTCGCGTCCCGCGAGGCGATGCAGCGCTACTTGCGCGGGTCGACCGGCGTGCTCGACTTCGCGCCAGCGGTCGCGGCTGCCATCGCGGTGCGCTGCGCGGCCTGGGTGCAACGGTCAACCATGCGCTGTCCTTCGCGGTCGTTCAGCAGCATCGACTTCGCGGGAATCTGCAACCACACGACGCCGGCTTGCTTGTCTGCCAGCCGAACCGCACCGGTGGTGGTTTCCTCGGGCACCATCACGTAGCTCACGTTCTTGAAGCGGACCCTGAACATGCCCGGGTGCTCGTTGATCGCGTTCACGTCGACCGACTGGTTGTATTCGCAGTAGGCTTTTCCGGTAAGGACGCGCGCGGCGACGCCGAGTTGATTGGCGCTGATGATCTCCGAGGTCTCAGAGGCCAACGCGAGCCCCTTGGCCTCGGACTTGAGCGCCTCGCGCTGCGTCGCGGGCCTGGGTGCTGGCTTGGCTGCAGGCTTCGCCGGCGTCGTGTCGGCTCCCTGTGCCGTCGCGGCCGCGCTCAACACGCCGAAGGCGATGGTGAGGGTCAGGTGAGCAAGGTGTCGCATGGCCCGGTTCCGCGAGTCGAGATGTTCGTCTTTTCGACCGCTCGCGGCGAGGCTTCAATCGCGCTTGTCGCAGATTGCAACAAGCGGTGTCCGCCAGATGCGTGCGCGCGGCGCAATGGTGTCCTGCGCCGGGCCGGACGGCGCCGCCGCCTTCGGATCGGATGCGACAGGCCTGCACGCGCATGGCGGGGTCGAGACGATCGGATCGGCCGCTGCTGGTGCGCGCTTCGGCGACTTGCCCGGGCTCGGGTCGATTGGCGAGCGATCGACGGCAACCATGGGTTTATCGGCTGCGCCGAGGCGGCCGCCGGTCGGCAGCCCGTCGACGCGTGCATAATCTTCGTCCCGCGTGGCTACATACAAGCGGCGCCATCGAACCCTCATGGAGGGCATGTCACTTGAGGCTCAATGTGAGTTCGAATCCGTTCGAGGAGAACTCCCGAAGGCTCGCTCGGATCGCGTTCGCCGGAAAGGTCGACCCGGACGAGGCGAGCTTCACGATCACCAACGCTGGTACCTTGGGTGCCTTGCGTCACGGGCGTGCCGATCGAGTCGCAGCAAGAACTGCCCGCGCAAGCGGGCGGCTGTGAGTCATCGGCCCGCAAGCATCGCTAGATTTCTCGAGTCGTCCGCAAGCCCAGGAATCAGATTCGCTGGAGGACAGGCGCCGGGAGCGTTCCGCTATCTCCGCTACTGCGAGACACGTCCAAGGCGCCGCAGCTCGCTGCCACTGACCCGACTTCAGCAACTGGCCAGATCATGCTGACCGAACAAGCTTCATTGCCATGGCGAACCGCAGCGCGCCAGCGCCCGATGTCGCCCGGGCAGGTGGTCTGGATCAGCGCCGGGCTGGTCGCGCTGTGGGCCCTGTGGGCGGCGTATTTCAATACTGCGCAGTTCGGCGACAACATCGAACAGTTCAACTGGGCGCAAAGCCTGGAGCTCGGTTACCACAAACACCCGCCGCTGCCTTCGTGGTTGCTCGCAGTGACGATCAAGTTGTTCGGCCCGTCGGTCTACTGGGCCTACGTGCTGGCCACGCTGTGCCTGCTCGGGACCGCGGCGTTCACCTGGCTGATCGGGCGACGGCTTGTCGGCGAACGGGTTGCCGCAGCGGCGATCCTCCTGTGGGGCTTGAACCTGTGCTTCTCGCAGCGCGTGCAGCTCTACAACCACAACACCGTGCTCGTGCTGTGGATCGCCGCGACAATCTGGCTCGCCATGCGCGCAACGGCTGCCACGCGCGGCCAGGCACTGTGGTGGAGTGCGACGGGATTGGCGGCGGCGCTGGCCATCCTGTCGAAGTACCAGGCCGCGCTGCCCCTGGGGGGCTTGGTGCTGGCGCTGGGCCTGGCCGGGCATCTGAATCGGCCGGGCCAGCGACGAGGGCTGCTGCTCGCGACATCGGTTGCGTTGCTGGCGTGCTTGCCGCATGCGGTGTGGGTGACGCAGCACGACTTCAGCACGCTGCGCTACGCCGCCGAAGCGATCGAATCGCCCGGAGTGTTGGCGCGCCTGGACTCCGTCGCCTCGTTCCTCGCCAACCAGGTCCGATTCGCGCTGCCGGCACTGCTTGCCATCGCACTGTGCTGGTGGTGGGGGCGCGACAAGTTGTTGTCGAGTCCACCCTCGGACGCTGCAGCTGCGCCTGACTTGAGGGTCTGGCTGTTCGGGCTGATCTGGGCCGGCGTGTTGGCGCTCGTGGTGATGGCGCTCGCCGGCGGCGTGAACCTGCGCAACCACTGGGGCGTACAGGTGCTGCAATTCTCGAGTCTCTGGCTCGCCTACGAGTGGGACCGGCGAGCGCCGATCGATCTGCGTCGCCTGCTCGGTGCGGCCCTGCTCGTGCATGGCCTGAGCCTGGTGTGGTATGAGTTCGAGCATCTCGACCCGGCCCCGTACCAGGCGGACCGCCGCGTGGACACCTCGTATCCGGCGCGCCGGTTGGCTCGCGCCGCGGTAGCTCACTGGAGCAGCACGACGGCATGCCCGCTGCATTACGTGGCGGGAACGGTCTTCGACGCCGGCCTCGTGTCGCTGTACTCGGGCGGGGACCTGAAGGTGTTCGACTCGGCCCGGGCCACGCCATGGATCGAGCGCGAAGACTTGCAGCGCCGGGGCGCGCTCTACGTCCTCGAGCAGAACGATGCCGTTCCAGACGGCGTTGTCGACATCGAGGAGTTCCTCCTGCATCGCGGCGACGAGTACGGCCGACCGGCCAGGACCGTCAGGCTCGGCGTGCTGCCGCCTGAGCGACCCTGCGATCTGGGGCGCGGCCCGGCAAGTTGATCCCGCTCGGGCATCTCGCCGGGGATGCAGGCTGCACCGGCCTGGTCGACGTGGCGTCGCCGCCGAAGGAACACGCTCCGAAGGCAGGTGCTTCGGCAGGCTCGCTCAAGAGCGTGAGTTCCGGAGCGGCGACTGTCCGGAGGCCGAGTCGCGCGCCGTCGGCGATTGCGACCAGAGAGGCGAGGACTCCTGCCGAATCAGTTCGAAGATGCGCGCCTTGGTCTGGTTGAACGCGTCGCACAGCACCATCTCGTAGCTCCGCGGTCGATCGAGCGGAACCGGGATGACTTCCTTGATCCGCCCCGGCCTGGCGGTCATCACGTAGATGCGGTCGCCCAGGAACACCGCTTCGTCGATGTCGTGCGTGATGAACAGGATCGTGGTCCGCAGTCGCTCCCAAACATTCAGCAGTAGCATCTGCATCGACAGCCGCGTCTGCGCGTCGAGCGCAGCGAAGGGCTCGTCCATCAGCAGAACCTTCGGCTCGTTAACCAGCACCCGCGCCAGGGCGGCGCGCTGACGCATACCGCCCGAGAGCACCTTCGGATAGCTGTGCTCAAAGTCCTTGAGGCCCATCCAGTCGATGTAGCTGCGCACTGACTCGCGATAGTGCGCCGGGTCGCCCGCGCCCTTGCGCAGCTTGCTGCCGAAGCCGATGTTTTCCGCGACCGTGAGCCATGGAAAGAGTGCGTGCTCCTGAAACACGACGCCCCGGTCGGGCCCGGGCCTCTTCACGCTTTCGCCGTCCAGGGTCACCGTCCCCGCCGTCGGAAACTCGAATCCGGCGATCAGGTTCAGCACCGTCGACTTGCCGCAGCCGCTCGGCCCGAGCAGGCAGACGATTTCGTTCGATGGCACTTCCATCGAAAGCCTGTCGATGGCGACGACGTCCTGGCCATACACCTTGCTGACGTCCTCGAGCGCGATCTTGTGCGGCACGCTCAACCCTTGAGCAATCTGGACGACAGCAAGAGCAGCAAACGATCGGTCAATGTGCCTGCGACGGCGATGACGATCATGCCCACGATCACCCTGTCCGTCTGCAGAAAGGCCTGCGCATCCCAGATCAGGAAGCCCAGACCCGCGGTGACGCCAAGCAGCTCCGAAATCACCACGCAGACCCAGGCCAGGCCCAGGCCGATGCGCGCGCCGGTCAGGATGTTGGGCAGTGCGGCCGGCAGGATCACGTGGAACATCATCGTCCATGCGCTGGCCCCGAGCGTGAGGGCAGCGCGGATCAGCAGCGGGGAAGTGAACTTCACACCGTGCACGGTATTGAGGAAGACCGGAAAGAAGACACCGATCACGATCAGGAATACGCCTGGCTTGTTGCCGATGCCGAACCAGACGATCGCCAGCGGCAGCCAGGCCGCGATGGGAATCGGTCGCAGCGCCTGGATCAGCGGATCGACCAGCCGCGCAAAGCGGTCGAAGTGGCCGACCAGTACGCCCAGCACGACGCCGCACGCGGTGCCGATCGCAAAGCCCGCCATCACTCGTGCGAGGCTGGCCCAAAGGTGGGCGTACACCTCACCGCTGGTGAAGAAGCGGTAGAACGTCTTCGCGACAGTCAAGGGCAAGGGCATCACCAGCTCGGCGAGCAGCCCGGACGACACCACCACTTGCCAGATCAGGATCGCCGCGCCGAAAGACAGCAGCGGGTAGAGCAGCGCCTGCAAGCGCTTCATTTCACGGCATTTTCCAGGAACCTGAGATTGAAGGCCTTGGAATAGTCGGCGCTGTCCTGAACGTAGCCCATGTCCTTCGCGATGCCGGTCAACGCCGGCCACTCGGCGGGAAGGAGTTGATAGGTGATGTCCGCATTCTTCAGGGCGACGCGGACCTCATCATCGGAGACATTGAGCTTTGTCGCCGCGCGCCTGATGTAGTCCTCGCGCTGGGTCTCGGTCTGGCGCACCGCCTTGACCAAGGCATTGACGAGCTTCTGCACCGATGCCGGGTCGTCGCGGATCAGCCTTTGCGAAACGACAAGCGCGCCGCTGATCTTTCCGGCCGGGCTGTCGTAGACGTTGAAGCCGGGCAGGGACTTGCCGACGCCTCGGCTGACCGCCAGACTGGCCCAGGGTTCGCCTGCGGCCATGGCATCGATTTCCCTTTGCGCCAACGCGACGCCCAGCTGCGGGTGCGGCAGGTTGACCCAGGTGACCGAGACGCCGGCCTTCTTCAGCTGGTACTTGGCCAGCATTTCCGAGGTCGATCCCTTGGTCGCACCGATTCTCTTGCCCTGCAGATCCTGCAAGGACTGGATCGATTTGCCGACGACGAAACCCGAACCGCCGCGCACCGTTCCGGCCACGATCGTCACCGGCACGCCTTGGGTCAACAGGACGTTGGTGCCCAGTGCGCCGACATTGCCTCCGTCGAGACTGCCCGCGGCAAGCGCCAGGTTCTCGTCTGAACTGGACTTGAAATCGATCACCTCGACGTCGAGCCCCTCCTCCTTCGCCAGCGCGGGGAGCATGTCGACGTGCAGGGTATAGGCCATGCTGACGTTGCCGATCCTGATCTTCGGCGCCGCGAAAGCAGTGTGCATCGATGCGGCAAGCAGCCCGGTCGCCAGCGTCGCCCCCAGAACCACCTTTGTCCATGCAGACATGATTGCTCCAATGCTGACCGCGCGCGAAAGCCACAAGACCGATCGAGTCTTCAGTGCCCCAGTCCCCGGCACGCCGCAGTCGCGAATCCGTGCGCGAGGGCTCGATCGGTCCGGATTGCAGCGACGAGCGGGAACATGCATCGCTGCCAAGCCGCTGAATACCTTGGTAGGCCGTGTAGGACTTGAACCTACGACCAAAGGATTATGAGTCCTCTGCTCTGACCAACTGAGCTAACGGCCCGCTGCGGCGCATTGTAGGCAGCGCGCCTGGCCGTCTACTTCTGGCTCAGCGCGTTCGAGACCAGGCGCGACGTGATGTCGACGATCTGGATCATGCGGTTGTAGGCCATTCGCGTGGGGCCGATCACGCCCAGCGTTCCGACGATCTTTCCGTCCACGATATATGGCGCCGAGACGACCGACAACTCCTCGAATGGCACCACCATGCTCTCGCCGCCGATGTAGATGCGCACGCCCTCGGCGCGGCTGCTCACGTCGAGTAGGCGCATCAGTTGTGTCTTGTGCTCGAACAGATCGAACAGTTTGCGCAGGCTTCCGAGGTCGCTCGAGAAGTCCTGCACTGCCAACAGGTTGCGCTCGCCGGCGATCACGACCTGTTCCTGGCTATCGGCCAGCGCCTCGCTGCCGGCCTGCACGGCGGCCTGCATTAGCGCGGTGATCTCGCCGCGCAACGCGTCGACCTCGCGCTTGAGCCGCTCGCGCACTTCGTCCAGCGTCAGCCCGGCGTAGTGCGCGGTCAGATAGTTGCTGGCCTCGACGAGCTGCGCCTGCGTGTAATCCTGCGCGGTGAAGATGACTCGGTTCTGCACGTCGCCGTCGGGCGCGACCATGATCACCAGCACGCGCCGCTCCGAGAGGCGCAGGAACTCGATGTGGTGGAACACGCTCGGCTTGCGCGGCGCGGTGATCACGCCGACGAAGCTCGACAGGCTGGAAAGCAACTGCGCGGCGTTGGCGATCACGCGTTGCGGCTGATCGGCCTGCAGTTGCGGCTCGGGCCGCGACAGGTCGGTACTCAATGCCAGCGGCTGAACGGTGAGCATGGTGTCGACGAACAGCCGGTAACCGCGCGCGGTGGGCACACGACCGGCGCTGGTGTGCGGGCTGGCGATCAGGCCCAGGTCTTCCAGGTCCGCCATGACGTTGCGGATCGTGGCCGGCGAAAGCTCGAGCCCGCTGGCCTTTGATAACGTGCGCGAACCCACCGGCTGGCCGTCGGCGATGTAGCGCTCGACCAGGGTCTTGAGCAGGGTCTTGGCGCGCTCGTCGAGCATGGTTTTCATTGTAGGGCGGGCCCCGATTTTGGGCCGCTTCGGCGCGGGTCGCTGTGGTGTAATCCCGCGCATGCCGACCCGCTTTCGTCATGCCGCGCTCGTGGGCAAGTACCAGGCCGAGGGCATCCGCGAAGTACTCGAGGAGATCGCGCATTACCTGGTCCGCCAGGGCCTGGACGTCTCGCTGGAGAAGCAGACCGCGCTCTCCACCGGCATCACCGGCTACGGCGCGCTCGACGCTGCCGAACTCGGGCGCGAGTGCGACCTGGCGGTGGTGCTCGGCGGCGACGGCACGATGCTCGGCATCGCGCGCCAGCTGGCGCGCTTCGGGCTACCGCTGGTGGGCATCAACCAGGGGCGGCTCGGCTTCATCACCGATGTCTCGGTCGGCCAGTTCGCCGATGTGCTCTCGCCGATGCTCGGCGGCGACTACGAGGTCGAGCACCGCAGCATGCTCGAGGGCGGCGTGCAGCGCGACGGCGAGACGATCTTCGACGCGCTGGCGCTGAACGACGTCGTCGTCAGCCGCAGCCACACCGCGAGCATGATCGAGCTGCGGATCGACATCGGCGACGAGTTCATGGCCAACCTGCGCGCGGACGGGCTGATCCTCGCCTCGCCCACCGGGTCGACGGCGTATGCGCTCTCGGCGGGCGGGCCGATACTGCACCCGAGCATCGCCGGTTGGGTGCTGGCGCCGATCGCCTCGCACACGCTTTCGAACCGGCCGATCGTCCTGCCCGACGTGAGCGAGGTCACGATCGAAATCGTGGCCGGCTACGACGCCAGCGTGAGCTTCGACATGCAAAGCCTCGCGAGCCTCCTCCCTGGCGACCGCATCCGCGTGCGCCGCTCGCAGCACCAAGTGCATTTCCTGCACCCGCGCGGCTGGAGCTACTACGCCACGCTACGCAAGAAGCTGCACTGGCACGAAGGCGTGTGACGCGAGGCAGCGATGCTCAGGCGCCTGACCCTGCGCGACTTCGTCGTCGTGCCCGAACTCGAGGTCGAGCCGGGCGCGGGCTTCAACGTGTTGACCGGCGAGACCGGCGCCGGCAAGTCGATCCTGATCGATGCGCTGCAGCTCGCGCTGGGCAGTCGGGGCGACGTGGGTGTGGTGCGCGAGGGCGCGGCGCGGGCCGACATCAGTGCCGAGTTCGACCCGCCGCCCGGCATTGCCGGCTGGCTGGACGAAGCCGGCTTCGAAGCCGACGACGGTCGCCTGCTGCTGCGCCGCGTGATCGACCTGCAAGGCAAGAGCCGCGCCTGGATCAACGGCGGCGCGGCCACGGTGGCGCAGTTGCGCGAGGTGGCCGATCACCTGGTCGACATCCATGGCCAGCACGCGTGGCAGAGTCTGACGCGAAGCGCTTCGGTGCGCGCGCTGCTCGATGCCTACGCGCGCATCGACGCGCCGCCGCTGGCGCGGGCGTGGCAGCGCTGGAAGGCGGCGGGCGACGCGCTGCAAGGCGCGCAGGCCAGGCAGGCCGGCCTGGAAAGCGAGCGCGAACGACTGTCCTGGCAGCTCGGTGAAATCGACAAGCTCGCGCCCGGCGACGACGAGTGGAGCGCGCTCAACGCCGAGCACGCACGGCTCGCGAACGCGCAGGCACTGATCGACGCCGCGCAGGCGGCGCTGGCGCTGGTGTCGGAGGCCGACGCCAACGCGGACGCGCTCGCCGGCCACGCGGCCGACGCGCTGCGCGCGGTGCAGGTGCATGACGCGCAGCTCGGCGACGTGGCGGACCTGCTGCAAGGCGTGCGGGCACAGTTGCATGACGCCGCGCACACGCTCACCGCCTACCTGCACCGCACCGAGCCCGACCCGGCTCAGTTGCAGGCTCTCGACGAGCGGCTGTCGGCGTGGATTGCACTCGCGCGGCGCTATCGGCGGTCGCCGCAGGAGCTGCCTGCGCTGCGGCAGCAATGGCGCGTCGAGCTGGGCAGGGTCGACGCCGCGACCGACCTCGCCGCGCTAGAGCGGGCACTTGTCGAAGCGGCTGCGACGTACCAGGAGGAAGCGAAGCAGGTGACGCGGGCGCGGCGCGCCGCGGCGCCGCGTCTATCGGCCGCCGTGACGCAGGCGATGCAGGAACTTGGCATGGCGGGCGGTCGCTTCGAGGTTGCGCTCCACACTGCTGACGCGCCGCAGTCGTTCGGGATGGAATCGGCCGAGTTCCTGGTCGCGGGCCACGCCGGCAGCACACCCCGACCGCTGGCCAAGGTCGCGTCGGGTGGCGAACTCTCGCGCATTGCGCTTGCGATCGCGGTGACGACGAGCGAGCTTGCGAGCGACGAAGGCGCAGCCGGCACGTTGATCTTCGACGAGATCGACGCCGGCATCGGTGGCGCCGTGGCCGAAGTGGTGGGGCGGCTGATGAAGCAGCTCGGTCACGACCGGCAAGTACTCGCAGTGACACACCTTGCGCAGGTCGCCGCCAGCGCCGATCATCACTTCGTGGTGTCGAAGTCAGCACAGGGCTCGGCCGCCGTCAGTACGCTGCGGGAGGCCAGCGGCGAGGCGCGGGTGGCCGAGATCGCGCGCATGCTGGGCGGAGAGCGGCCCTCAGGCACCAGGCTCGCGCATGCACAGGAGTTGCTCGCGCTGGCCGGGGTCGACCGCGCAGCCCGCCCCGGGCGCAAGCGAGCATGAGCGCGCCGCGTCGCTTAAGACACGCAGGGCTGGGGGCAGAGCACGAAGGTCGTCGTTCGAGCTCGGCCGGCGCCGCGGCGGACGCTGCGCCGCTGCGCCAGGTCGTGCTGGTGACGGGCATCTCGGGCTCGGGCAAGTCGGTCGCGCTGCACGCGCTGGAAGATGCCGGCTTCTTCTGCGTCGACAACTTGCCGCCCGAATTGCTGCGCGACTTCCTGCGTCTGGAGCACGAGCGCTCAGAGCGCCGGGTGGCGATCGCGGTGGACGTGCGCAACGCCGGCTCGCTGCCGCACCTGCTGCCCCTGCTGGCGCAGTTGCGCGGCGAAGGCGTCGCCATCAACGCGGTGTTCCTCGACGCCAGCACCGACGCGCTGGTGCGCCGTTTTTCCGAGACGCGGCGGCGCCATCCGCTCTCGGCCGAGCGCTCGCCGGCGGCGCTCTCGCGGCGGCGCGAAGACCTGGTGCCCGACGGGAGGCGTGTGCTGACCGAGGCGATCGAGCTCGAGCGCGAGCTGCTCGCCGGGTTGCGCGAGGTGTCGACCGTCATCGACACCAGCCAGTTGCGCCCGACGCAGTTGCGCCAATGGATGCGTGAGTTGGTTCAGGCCAGCGGCAACCGGCTCACGCTCGCGTTCGAGTCGTTCGCGTTCAGGCACGGCGTGCCACTCGACGCCGACTTTGTGTTCGACGTGCGCGTGCTGCCGAACCCGCACTACATCCGCGAGCTGCGCGCGCTCACTGGGCGCGACCCGGGCGTCGCCGCGTACTTGGAGACGCAGCCCGAGGTCGGGGAGATGCTGCGCCAGATTCAGGCCTTTCTCGCGCACTGGTTGCCGGCTTTCGTCCAGGACCAGCGCAGCTACCTGACGGTGGCGATCGGCTGCACCGGCGGCCAGCACCGCTCGGTGTACTTCGCGGAAACGCTGGCCCGGCACTTCGCGGCGCAGGTCGCGACGCTCGTGCGCCATCGTGAGCTGGACGTGAGCGACAGCTGATGACGAACCCGAGATGCGATCGGCATGGCCCGTCGGCGACGGCGCGCCGCGCCCGGATGCCGCGTGATCCTGCCGCGGAATGAGCGCCGACCAGCGCTCTTCGGAGCTGGCGCTGTTTCCGCTGCGAAGCGTGCTCTTCCCCGGCGGGCTGCTCGGCCTGAAGGTGTTCGAGGCGCGTTATCTCGACCTTGTCGCCACCTGCCTGCGCGAGCAGCGAACTTTCGGCGTCGTGGCGCTTCGCCGAGGCAGCGAGGTGCTCGCGCGGCCCGACGCGAGTGTCGAATTCGAGGCAGTAGGCACGAGGGTTGAACTGCTCGACGTCGACAGCGCCCGGCCCGGGATCCTGGAGCTGCGCTGCCGGGGCGTGCAGCGTTTCGCGGTGCGCGGGAAGCGACAGCAGGGCGACGGCCTGTGGGTTGCCCAGGTCACGAACGTGCCCGACGACGACGACAACGGGCCTCCTGCGAGCATGATCGGGACGGTGCGCGGCCTTGCCGCCGCGATCGCCGCGCTGAAGGAGCAGGGCACGCAGCCGTTTCTGGAACCCTACCGCTTCGAGCTCGCGGGCTGGGTCGCCAACCGCTGGTGCGAGATCCTGCCCTTGTCGCTCGCCGCCAAGCAGAAGCTGATGGAACTGCCCGACGCGCTGGTCAGGCTGCGGCTCGTCGACGAGTTCCTGCGCGGCAAGGGCGTGGTCGGTTGAGCAGACTTCGATTCGCGCCAGAACGCGGGCGCGCATGCGTCGCCTGGCCGTGAAGTGCGCGGTCGTGGCTGCGCGAGTGTTCCGGTCACGCCGCTGATTCGAGCAGTCGGCGCAGCGGCGCTGGCAGCCCGGTAGCGAGCGCTTCCTCGTGCGTGAACCAGCGGCCCTGCCGAGGCGCGCCGGTGAGCGCAGCAATGCGCTCAGCGTCGCAGCGCGCGGGCAGTGTCCAGCGCCTGGGGTGAAGCGTCCAGTCCAGATGCGTCAGCGCGTGCCTGATGCTCGGCAGTGCCGCGCCGCGCCCTGGCCAGCCTTGGCTCGCGAGCTCGAGCGCGGCTGGCGATGCGTATTCCGGGAGGCTCCACAGCCCGGCCCAGATGCCCGATGCGGGGCGTGCCTCGAGCCAGACCCGACCGTGCCACGAGAGCCAGAGCCAGACGCTCTCGCGCGTGCCGCGAACCAGCCGGCGCGACTTGACCGGGTAGCTGTCCTGCGCGCCGCATCTTTCGGCGACGCATTCGCCGCGCAGCGGGCACGTCGTGCATGCCGGTGCGCGCCGGCTGCAGACCGTCGCACCGAGATCCATCAAACCCTGCGTGTAGCGTTCAATCCCGCGCTCGGGCAGCAGCGCGGTGGCCTGCTCCCACAGTGCGCGCTCGTGGGCCGACTCGGAAAGGTCGCCGCCGAAGCCGAGCACTCGCGTCAATATGCGCTTGACGTTGCCGTCGAGAATTGCCACGCGCTCGCCGAAGCAGAAAGCGGCGATCGCGGCCGCCGTCGAGCGGCCGATGCCGGGCAATTGCACGAGTTGCGCGCTGCTGCGCGGAAACTCGCCGCCGCGCTCGGCGACGACGACCTGTGCACAGCGATGCAGGTTGCGCGCACGGCCGTAATAGCCGAGGCCACTCCACAGTGCGAGCACCTCGCCCAGCGGCGCCGCAGCGAGCGCCGACACGTCGCCGAAGCGGGCAACGAAGCGTTCGTAATAGCCGAGCACCGTCGCCACCTGCGTCTGCTGCAGCATGATCTCCGACAGCCACACGCGGTAGGGATCGCGCGTGCCTTGCCACGGCAGGTTGTTGCGGCCGTGCCTGCGCTGCCACGCGATCACGCGCTCGGCAAGCGCTGCGCGTCCGGGCGTCGTCACTTCAAGCGCGCGCCCTCTCGCGCGGCGGCTGCTGCGGCAGAGCGCCTTGCGGCGCGACTTCGGGGGGTGCTACTTGGCGAAGCGCAGCGGCGAGCTTGCCCAGGCGAAGCAGCAGCAATTGCAGCCTCGCTTCCTGCGCCTCGAGCTCTTCGATCCGCTGTTCGAGCTCGCCGCTGGCCTGCTGTATGCGCTCCAGGGCTTCCGCGCGCTGCCTGAACGCGCGCCGCCGTTCACCGAGCTGCGTGTTGGCCTGGGCCGAAGCCGTCTTGTTCCACAGCTCGATCTCGGTGCTGGCAGACTCGAATACCACCCGAAGCTTGGACAGCAGCATGCGGCGGAACTGTTCCATGAAGCGCGTCTGAGCCAGGCGCAACCCATGGGTCAGGCCGAGGTAACGCAGGTAGCGACTCTCGATCAGGTCGAGCTCGTCCACGAACCGCTGCAGCGGTGGTGGCGGCGAAAGCGCAAGGCCCAGGCCGAATTCGGCGTTGAGCCGCGCGTAGCTCGCGCCGAGCATTGCATGGGTCTCCTCCCCCTTCGCCTGCGCAGCACCCAGCATCGCGCGAAGCCTGGCGCAGGTTTCGGCGAAGATCTTCTTCGCGTTCAACTTGAGCAGCGAGGCGCCTATCGACTGCTGCATCTGCGCCAGCTCGTCGCGCAGGCGGTCGCTCGAGAGGCCCTGCAGGGTCTGTCTGAACATGCGGCTGTGGACCGCGCGCACGGCCTTCATCTGCACGATGCACTGCTCGAACTCGGCCGTCTCCGTCGCGATGCGCTTGTGCGCGGCGCGCAGCCGTGCGCCACTCTTGCCGCGCAGGCCGCGCAATTCGAGCGTCTGCTCCGCAACCTGGCGCCGTCGCTCGCCGAGCAGGTGCCCAGCGCGGCTCTGAAGCTGGCGCGCCGCGTCGTCGACGATGCCATGCAGCAACTCATGACGCCGACGCAGCATCTGCGAGCCGAGCGCCTCTTCGAAAGCGGGCAGTCGGCTGCCGTGCAATCCGCGAGCATCGCCGGAGATGCGCGCGGTCAGCGCGTCGCGTGCGGACATCGCGAACACGAATCGCGGGTCGATGCCGAGCGTTCGTGCCGTCGTGCGGCGTTGCGCCTCAATCTGCCGCTCCACCTGGGACGGCGTCAGCAACGGGTCGCGCAGGGTGTCGGTCTTGTTCAGCACGACGTACTGCGCCTGCGCGCGCCCGCCGAGGTGCTCGCGCCAGAGCGCGAGGTCGGATCGCGTGACACCGGTGTCGGCGGCGAGCACAAACACGGTGGCGTGTGCGTTCGGCAGCAGACCGAGCGTGAGCTCAGGTTCCGCGCCGAGAGCGTTCAGGCCCGGCGTGTCGAGCACGACGAGGCCGCGCTGCAACATAGGGTGCGGGTAGTTGATCAGCGCGTGGCGCCAGACCGGGATTTCGACCTGGCCACGGTCGTCCGACGGAGGGTTGTCGTCGGGTCGCTCGTCGTCCCAGAATCCGAGTGCTCGCGCCTTGTCCCGGCTGACCCATTGCGTACGCATCACCTGCGCGACCGCTTCGGCAAGCTGTTCCGGAGTGCTGCTGTCGAGCCCGATTTGGGTCCAGGCGCGCGGGCGTTCGCGCAGCTCGGCTATCGTCGAGCCGTCCAGCCGCGACTCGATCGGCAGCAGCGCGAGCGAGGTCGGCTCGTCAGCCTCATAGCCGAGCTCGACCGGGCACATCGTCGTGCGACCCGGTGCTGCCGGGAGCACACGACCGCCGGTGTCGGCAAAGAAGATCGCGTTGATCAGTTCGGACTTGCCGCGCGAGAACTCCGCCACGAACGCGACCACCACTCTGTCGGTGGCCAGGCGCTGGCTGAGCGTCGCGCAGAGTTCGTCGGATGACGCGTCGGCCAGGTCGTGCTCGAGCAGGAAGCGGCTGAAGTCGCCGAGTCGGACCTGCAGCTCCGAACGCCAGCGGCTCAGCGCGTCAAGGTTGCCAGCGAACAGGTTCGACATGCGACGCGAGGTGTACTGGCGAGCCGAAGGGGTCGCAGCATCGTAGCTCAGCGAGCGGCGCGACGACGCTGCCGATACATCTGCTCACTACTTCGTGCCGACGGCCGGCACGTCGCGGCTACCGTGCTGTCAGCGGTGCTGGCATCGCGGGCAGAAGTAGCTTGCGCGCTGGGCCTGTACGATGCGTCGCACGCGGCTGCCACAGGCTGCGCAGGGCTGGCCTTCGCGGCCGTACACCCGGGTCTCGTTCTGGAACCGGCCCGATATGCCATGGGCGTCGCGAAAGTCGCGCAGCGTCGACCCGCCGAGCGCGAGCGCTCGCCCGAGCGTGTCGCGCACGGCGATGGCGAGCTTCTCGCAGCGCGGCAGACTGATCAATTGGCTGCGCGTGCGGGGGTCGATGCCGGCTGCGAACAGCGCTTCGCAGGCGTAGATGTTGCCGGCACCGACGACGATTTCGCCCGAGAGCAATGCGAGCTTGACGGCTGCACGCCGGCGCCGCAGCTCCGCATGCAGGTAGGCACCGGTGAAGGCAGGGTCGAAAGGTTCGAGCCCGAGAGCCGAAAGCAACCTTGCGGCGGGCCCGCTGTCCAGGCCGGGCGACCAGATCGCGGCACCGAAGCGGCGTGGGTCGGTCAGGCGCAAGGTGCCGCGCGTCGTGACGAGGTCGAAGTGGTCGTGCGCGCCGGGCGGCGCAAACCCGTCGGCAAATGCGAGCGAGCCCGACATTCCGAGGTGCATCAGCAATCCGCCGCGTTCGAGCGGGAGCCAGAGATACTTGCCGCGCCGACCGACCTCCCCGATCACCTGTCCGAGCAGCGAATCGCCGGAGCAGCCCAGCGGCCAGCGCAGCGGCTTGCCCAGCCGGACCGCGGTGACGCGAGCGCCCCGGATGCGTTCGGCGAAGCTCAGCCGCGCGACTTCCACCTCTGGCAACTCTGGCATCGGGGAATTATTGCGGACTCGGCGACTCGGAGTTGACTCTGGCCGCGTCCGCTCGGCTTGTGATGCGCCACTAGAATGAAATGCTCATCGACACGCCGCCCGGACGCCCATGGGCGGCATGGCCCGCGACAGGTCCACGCCAAAGGCGTCTTAAGGGCACACAAGGACATCCCGATGCCAGCCCGTTCCTTCCGTTTCAAGGCGGCACTCGCGCTGGCCTGGGTGCTCGCGAGCCTGGGGGCCGTGCCGGACGCGCGTGCCGAGGAAGACGCCAGTCCGGTGGTCAACTCCAACCTCACCGCGCCGCTCTTTTACCAGTTGCTGATCGGCGAGATAGAGCTTCGCGAAGGCGCCGCTGGAACGGCCTACGACGTGGTACTCGACGCGGCGCGCAAGACGCGCGAGGAGCAACTGTTCCGCCGCGCGACCGACATCGCGCTGCAGGCGCGCGCAGGCGAGCAGGCGCTTGCGGCCGTGCAGGCCTGGCGCGCCGCGCTGCCGGCATCGCTCGAGGCGCTGCGCTACCAGGTGCAGATCCTGGTCGCGATGAATCGCCTGCCCGAAACGGTCGAGCCGCTGCGCTCGCTTATCGCGCAGACCGCGGCGGCCGAACAAGCTCTGCTGATCGCCGCCGCGCCGCGGTTCTATGCCCGCGCGACCGACCGCCGCGGCGCCGCGTCTGCCCTCGAGGCGGCGCTCACGAGCTATGCCGGGTCTTCGCCGACCGGCACCGCTGCGCGCGTGGCCATGGGCCGAGGCTGGCTTTCGGCTCAGGACGCTGCGCGCGCGCTGGAACTCGCCAAGAAGGCGCACCAGGACGATCGCGGCGCTGAAGGACCGGCCTTGCTGGCGATCGAGCTGATGCAGGGAACCGCCGCGGCGGAGGCGATCGTGATCGAGTTCTTGTCCGCGAAACCTGACGCCAACGCGATCCGCATGCTCTACGCTCGTATGCTCGCTTCGGCGCAGCGCGACGCTGACGCGGTTGCCCAGCTCGAGGTCGTCACGCGCAACGATCCGAGCGCGCCCGTGCCCTGGCTCACACTGGGGGCGCTGCAGCTCGAGTTGCGCCAGGCTGCACCGGCCACGACCACATTGCAGAAGTATCTGGAGCTGGTACAAGCCGGCGCACGCGGCGAGGACTCGGTGGCGAGCGACGCCGATGACGATAACGAGACGCCATCAGCAGACGCCGGTCTCATCCAGGCCTATATGCTGCTGGCGCAGGCGGCCGAAATGCAGGGCGACTTCGCGCAGGCGGAGCGCTGGCTGGCCAAGGTCGACAGCCCCAGGCAGGCGCTCGAGGTGCAGGCGCGCCGCGCATCGTTGCTGGCGCGCCAGGGCAGGCTCGACGAGGCGCGCGCGCTGATAAGCAAAGTGCCCGAGAAGACGCCGGAGGACGCGCGTGCCAAGCTGCTCGCCGAGGCGCAGATTCTGCGCGACGCGAAGCAATGGACTGCGGCGTATGCCGTCCTGTCCACTGCGAACGAGAGGTTCCCGAACGACGCGGACCTGCTATACGAGCAATCGATGCTGGCCGAAAAGCTCGATCGCATGGATGACATGGAACAGCTGCTGAGACGGGTGATAGAAATCCAGCCCGAGTACCACCACGCCTACAACGCGCTCGGCTACTCGCTCGCGGAACGCAACATTCGACTCGACGAGGCGCGCGCGCTGATCCGCAAGGCGCTGGAGCTCAAACCTGGCGAGCCCTTCATCACCGACAGCCTGGGCTGGGTCGAATACCGGCTGGGCAACCGCGAGGAGGCGGCGCGACTGCTGCGCCAGGCCTACCACTCGCGGCCCGACACCGAGATCGCGGCTCACCTGGGCGAGGTGCTGTGGGTCAGTGGTCAGCGCGAGGAAGCGCGACGCATCTTGCGCGACGCACGCAGCCGCGACGCCACCAACGACGTGCTGGTCGAAACGCTGGCGAGACTAAAAGTCGACCTGTGAATGCGCTCGGCCCACTGGCGCCATCGGTATCGACCGTGCGAACGCTGGCGCTCGGACTTGCACTGGCTGGCGCCATTGTCGGCTGCGCGTCTGTTGGCGAGCGACGCGCCGATGCGCTCAGCGGTAGGCTCTCGGTACGTGTCGAGACCCATTCGGGTGAGCCGGCGCGAACGTTCAGCGCCGAGTTCGAGCTTGTCGGCAACGCCGAGCGCGGTAGCCTGAGCCTGTCCACCCCGCTCGGAACCGTCATTGCCGAGGCGCGTTGGTCGCCGCAGCAGGTGCTGCTCGTCACCTCGCGAGGTCAGACGACCTACGCCGGCCTGCCGGCGTTGACGCGCGAACTGCTCGGCGAGGCGTTGCCGGTGGCGGCGCTGTTTGACTGGCTCCGCGGCCGGCCTTGGCCGGCAACGGAGAGTCTCGCCACCCAGCCGCCCGAAGAAATGGGGTTTCAGCAGCTCGGCTGGCAAGTGACGCTGGCACGCTTCGGTGAAGGCGTGGTCGTCGCGCGACGCGCCGAGGCTCCGGCAGTGACGGTCATGGCGCGGATGGATCGGCCATGAAGGCGCTGTACGACTTGCCTGCGCCAGCCAAGCTCAACCTCTTCCTCCATGTCGTGGGGCGCCGCTTCGACGGCTACCACCTGCTGCAGTCGATGTTCGTGCTGATCGACTGGTGCGACACGTTGCACGTCGAGTGGCGCGGAGACGCGAAGCTGCAGCGCCACGACCTCGGCGTTGCGCTTCCGGCCGACGATCTCTGCCTGCGCGCTGCAAGGGCCCTGCAGCGCGAGAGCGGCACCACGCTCGGTGGCGACATCTCGATCACCAAGCGCGTGCCCACCGGAGCCGGCATGGGCGGCGGCAGCTCCGACGCCGCGACTACGCTGCTGGCACTGAACCGGCTATGGGGTCTGAACTGGCCGCTTTCGCGCCTGCTGGCACTGGGGCAGGCGCTAGGGGCCGACGTCCCCTTCTTCATCGGCGGCAATAACGCCTTCGTCGAGGGCATCGGCGAGCGCCTCTCGCCGGTGGCCGTGCCGCGGCAGTGGCTGGCGGTGGTCAAGCCGGGCGCGAGCCTCGAGACGAGCGCCGTCTTCGACAGTCCGGACCTCGTCCGGAACACGCAGACTGTTATACTTAAAAGCTTTCTTGCAGACGCTAGCGTGAGCCGTGGCTTCGGGCGCGGCAGCTTCGGGCGCAACGACTTGCAGCCACCGGCAGTCCGCCAGTGCGCCGAGATCGCCGAAGCCGCCCACTGGCTCGAAGCCCGTTTCGGCAACAGCCGCATGACGGGTTCCGGCAGCGCGGTGTTCGCAGGGGCAGGCACAGGCGCCGAACCCATGGCTGCCATGCCGGTGGATCTGCCGCCGGGATGGGTCGGGCGCATGTGCCGCAGCCTGGAGCAGCATCCCCTGCGGGGATTTGCCGAGGGTTGAAACCGGTTGCAGGTTTCCGGCGAAGGCCGGAGACCGGTGTAGGGGAGTCGCCAAGTTGGTCAAGGCATCGGATTTTGATTCCGACATGCGAGGGTTCGAGTCCTTCCTCCCCTGCCAGAATTTCTGATCCCGGGTGCGCCGTCGGACTCGCGCCCTAGATGAGCCGAAAGTGCAAGCGCTAGCTCACATTTTCGAATGCCCGGCGAACGAACCCGAGCCTGCACGCGCAGGGGCCGACACGGAGTGAACGTGCTCTTCAATACCGTTCTGTTCACCGGCAACGCCAACCCTGCGCTGGCGCAGGAGATCGCCACGCACCTTGGCATCGAGCTCGGCAAGGCGTCGGTCGGCCGGTTCTCCGACGGCGAAGTCGACGTCGAAATCCAGCAGAACGTCCGCGCGCGCGACATGTTTGTCGTCCAGCCGACCTGCGCGCCGACGAACGAGAACCTGATGGAGCTGTGCATCATGGTCGATGCGCTCAAGCGCGCCTCGGCGCGCCGCATCACGGCCGTGATTCCCTACTTCGGCTACGCCAGGCAGGATCGTCGGCCGCGGTCCAGGCGCGTGCCGATCAGCGCCAAGGTGGTCGCCAACATGCTCGAGGCGGTGGGCGTCGAACGCTTGCTGACGATGGACCTGCACGCCGACCAGATCCAGGGCTTCTTCAACATCCCGGTGGACAACATCTACGCCTCGCCGGTGCTGCTGTCGGACCTGAAGAGCAAGAACTATCCCGACCTCGTCGTCGTCTCGCCCGACGTCGGCGGCGTCGTGCGGGCGCGCGCGCTGGCCAAGCAGCTCGGCTGCGACCTGGCGATCATCGACAAGCGCCGCCCTAAGGCCAATGTGTCGGAGGTGATGCACGTCATCGGCGAGATCGAGGATCGCAACTGCGTGATCATGGACGACATGATCGACACCGCCGGCACGCTGGTGAAGGCAGCCGAAGTGCTCAAGCAGCGCGGCGCCCGGCGCGTGTTCGCCTATTGCACGCACCCCGTGTTCTCGGGCCCGGCGGTCGATCGCCTCCGTGGCTCGCACATCGACGAAGTCGTGATCACCAACACCATTCCACTCAACCAGGGCGGCCGCAGCTGCAGCAAGATCCGCCAGCTCTCGGTCGCCTTCCTGTTTGCCGAGACGATTCGCCGGATTTCCGACGGCGAATCGGTGACGTCGCTGTTCTCGGACCAGAACAACAACTTCTGAGCCCTGATCACGGGGCTGTGCTTCGCGGCGCAGCCCATTCGCGAGTCGCAAGACTCAACCCTCGGGGAGCCTGGTCGCGGGCACCCAGCCATCTGGAGAAACCATGAAATTCACAGCTTATGAGCGCACCAAGCAGGGGACCGGAGCGAGCCGCCGCCTGCGCAGTGCCGCCAAGGTCCCCGGCATCGTCTATGGTGTCGGTGCTCCGGCGATGATCGAGCTCGATCACAACGCGCTCTTCTTCGCGCTGAAGAAGGAGGCCTTCCACAGCGCCATCCTCGAGATGGAACTCGGCGGCAAGACCGAGCAGGTTCTGCTGCGCGACTACTCGATGCATGCCTATCGCCCGATGGTGATGCACGTCGACTTCCAGCGCGTCGACGCCTCGACGAAGGTCACGAAGAAGGTGCCGCTGCACTTCGTCAACGAGGACATCGCGCCTGCGGTGAAGACCGAAGGCTGCCTCATCAACCACGTCGTCAACGAGCTGATGATCCAGTGCCTGGCGTCGCAATTACCCGAATTCCTGACCATCGATCTGGGCCACCTCGCCACGCGCGGCCAGACGCTGACGGTGAACGACCTCAAGCTCGCCGAAGGCATCAAGGTCGTGACGCACGGCAAACCGAACCCGGTGATCGCCAGCGTGACCGCACCGGTAGCCGAGGAAGCGGCGCCCGAGGAAGCCGTCGCTGCCGCTGTCGCTGCGCCGGTCGCTGCTGCCGCACCGGCGGCGCCGGCCAAAGGCAAGGCCCCGGCGAAAGACAAGGAAAAGTCGAACAAGAAGTAGCCGCCGGCCACCGCTGTCGACCAAGCCCCGCCAGCGCGGGGCTTCTTGCTTGTGCGCCCAGCATGGGCGCGATCTTCGGGGTGCAAGTCCCCGGCCGAGCTGGCCACAGCGAGGCGAGTGAAACGCAACTGCGTGAGGGCGACC
>Ga0209048_10000295_pt1 | contig 54903 bp, 50 predicted proteins | sample FrelakmetCRP12CR_FD_187146 | JGI IMG/M metagenome (GOLD analysis project Ga0209048, IMG submission 187146) | Freshwater lake sediment microbial communities from the University of Notre Dame, USA, for methane emissions studies - CRP12 CR (SPAdes)... | ecosystem: Environmental > Aquatic >...
CACACCGGCACACCGGCACACAGGCACACCGGCACACAGGCACACCGGCACACAGGCACACCGGCACACAGGCACACCGGCACACAGGCACACCGGTACTCGGCCGGCCGGGGAGGGAGACCGGCGCTCCGGCCGAGAGATGACCTCCGGCCCTATTGGACGCCGGGGCCACCGAGGACGCTGGGGGCATGCGTTCGACGTCGACGACCGTGTCGGCCGCGGAGAGCGTGGCACGGGCCACTCGGCCGGTCACCGGCGCGGCCGACGACTATGACGGGCTCATGGATCTTGTGGGCACGCGTCGGTTCGTGCTGATCGGCGAGGCTTCTCACGGCACCCATGAGTTCTACCGCGAGCGGGCCCGGATCACCCGCCGTCTGATCGACGAGCACGGGTTCACGGCGGTTGCGGTCGAAGCGGACTGGCCGGACGCGTACCGGGTGAATCGCTACGTGATGGGGTTGTCGAAGGATCCTGACGCCGACACTGCGTTGTCCGACTTCCGCCGCTTCCCCGCCTGGATGTGGCGCAACCGCGACGTCCTTCAGTTCGTCGAGTGGCTGCGGGCGCGCAACGACGCCCATGCGTACCCGGCGACGAAGGCGCGGTTCTACGGTCTTGATCTCTACAGCCTTCGGGCCTCGATCGAAGCGGTCATCGGGTACCTCGACCGTGTCGATCCCGCCGAAGCCCGCCGGGCCCGGGAGCGGTACGGATGCTTCGATCACGTCGGAGCGGAGGGTCAGGCCTACGGGTACGCGCTCGCGTACGAAGCGGCGATCCCGTGCGAGAACGAGGTCGTCGCGCAGCTCGTCGCGCTGCGCAGCCGCGCCGAGGCGTACCTCCGCCGCGACGGATGGGTGGCGGAGGACGAGCTGTTCTTCGCGGAGCAGAACGCCCGCGTGGTGCGGGACGCGGAGGAGTACTACCAGCAGATGTACCGGGCCGAGGTCTCGTCATGGAACCTGCGAGACCGGCACATGGCCGGAACACTCGACGCGCTCGTCGATCATCTCGACCGCCGTGTCGGACACACGAAGGTGGTGGTGTGGGAACACAACTCGCATGTCGGCGACGCGCGTGCAACGGCCATGGGGGCACGCGGCGAGCTGAACGTCGGCCAGCTCGCGCGCCAGCGATATGACGGCGAGTGTCTGCTCGTCGGGTTCACGACCTACGACGGTCGGGTCACCGCGGCGTCGGATTGGGGGAAGCCGGCCGAGCGCAAGCACATTCGCCCGGCCCGTTCCGACAGCCACGAGGCGCTGCTGCACGAGGTCGCGAAGCCGGGCTTCTGGCTGGCGACCGCCGACGCAACCGTTCGTGACACCCTGCGGGCGCCGCGGCTCGAACGGGCGATCGGTGTCATCTATCGTCCGGAGACCGAACGCCGGAGCCACTACTTCGAGGCTCGACTCGGCGACCAGTTCGACGTGGTCATCCACCTCGATCGCACGCGGGCACTCGAGCCGCTCGAGCGCACGGCAACGTGGGACCGCGGTGAGCCGCCCGAAACGTACCCGACCGGCGTGTGAGATCCGCGCGCCGATCGCGACGGCGCTTCTCGGGTCGTCGGTTCGCACGGGAGGCTCGACGATGCGCCTGGCGCGTCGCGTCGACGTGTCGCGGCGGCGATTCCGGAACCGCGGATTCCGTGCGCTCGAGCGCGGCCGGCTCGCCGGGCTTCGCGTGAACGTTCAGCCTTTGGTGGTCACGGTGGTCGCCGTTGTCGTGCCTGGTGTACCGGCGTGTGGCGTTCCGGTGAGGGACGTGTGAGGGTGCACGGGAAGCAGGACCGGTGGCCGCGGCTTCTGGGTGAAGTCGAAGTCGGCGCGCAGGTCGCCGAGAATGGCGACGTTCTCCCGGACCGTCGGTCGGCCATCGGGGCGGCCGTCAGTCTTGGGGTCGAGTCGCTCGCTGCCGAGGAAGTCGTCTTCGATGAACTTGACGTACGCGTCGAAGCTCAAGGTCTGATGATCGACGAAGCCGGACTTGGCGTAGGGGCTGATGACCATCCCGGGGACCCGAAGTCCGTAGCCGTTCTCGTCGACCGTCGGTGGGACGACGTGGTCGTAGAAGCCGCCCCAGTCGTCCCACGCAAGGAAGATCGCGGTCGAGTCCCAGTTGGGGCTGCGCATGACGGCATTGACGACGCTGGTCACGAACGACTGCCCCGAGCTGACGGGCGCCGGGGGGTGTTCGCTGACCTCGTCCGACGGCGTCACCCACGACACCGCGGGCAGCGTCCCGCTCTTGGCCGACGCGTAGAACCGGTCGACGGACTTGATGTTCGCGAGCTCCCCGTCGCTCTTGACGGTGTCGAAGTACGGCAGCGGGTTCCAGATGCCGGGTGTGGTGGAGTTCTGCGCGACGGGCGTGCACGACATCGCGGCGTCGTTCGCGCAGTCGGGCTCGTTGCCGTTGACGATGTAGTAGCCCCACGAGACGTTTTGCCGGTGCAACAGGTAGGTGAGGTCGGTCCACGCGTAGATCGGCGCCGGTCGGGTGCTGCCCGGTGGCGGGTTGCCGAAGTCGGGTGGGAGACCCGGAGCCATGAGCGCGTTCGTGCAGCTGCCCGGGTCGTGGGCGGTGCAGTTCGCCGACCACTCCGACACCTGGAACAGGTGCTCGGGCAGGCTCCACGACGCCGTGGGCTCGTACATGTGATCCTGCAGCACGAACTGCTTCGCGTACCGCCAGTAGTTCGGGATGTCGGATTGGGTGTGGTACCCCATCGCGTCCGATGCCGTCGAGGGACTGCACGACGGGTCGGTGAGGTCCTTGCAGCCCTGACGGGCCAGGAGGGACCGAGTGACGAACCCGTCCATCTTGCCGCCGTTCACGTCGTCGGTCGAGTCCTGTTGCGCGTGTGGTCCACCGGCGTTCACGTCGGCGTGGTCGACATAGGGCCGGATGCAGCCGCCCCGCGGGTCGGGCACGCACGCGGTCGGTGCGCCGTCGCGCATCGGGATGCCGTCGGCACCCGGGAACGTCCCGAAGTACGTGTCGAACGACCGGTTCTCCTGCATGATCACCACGACATGGCGGATCTTGTGGATCCCCTCGGCGACGGGGGCCTCCACTCTCGTGGATGACGATGCTGTCGAATGCGCGACCGTCGTATGGGACCCCGTTGCCGGGCGCGACGATGACCCGCTGCTGCACGCGACGACGGCGAAGGCGAACGCCGCGGCGCCGGTGACTCCTCGAGCACACCCACCGACCATCTCGCGCCTCCCGCGTGTCGACGCCGGCGACGATACCGCTCGAGGTTCCCGCGCGTCGGCACCACCGGGGCGCTCGCATCGAGGGAGCGGTAGGTTCACGGCATGCCTCCAGTGAACCGGTTGATCGCGGCGTATCGGCGTACGGGCGCGGACGTGCCGTTCGGCGACCCGTTGCCGTCGCACGGCGCCGAGATGGAAGGCTGGTTCTGGCGGGTCTCCGATGTCGCGTCGGGTCGCGTCGTCGTGGCGCTGTGCGGCGTGAACCGGCACCCCGACGGGGACTGGGCGACGGTCGCGGTCGCGTTGCACCCCGGCGGCGTCGTCCGGGCCGCGGCTCTCGACGGCGCGCAGGCCGACCAGAGCCGGTTCGCGTTGCGCGCCGGAACAACCCCCGACTCGTGCATCGAGGCGTCGGCGGACCGAGTGCGCGTCGACCTCGACGATGTGCACCTCGACCTGCGACTTCCCGAACCGTACGAATGGCCGAAGGCGTTCGGTGGTGGCGGGATCTTCTCGGCCGTCCCGTTCCTCAATCAGTACTGGCATCCGCATCGCCTCGGCGGCACCGCATCCGGAGAGGTCACGTGTGGCGACGATCGCTGGTCACTCGACGGGATGACCGCCTACGCCGAGCGCAACTGGGGCAAGGGGTTTCCCGAGCGGTGGTGGTGGGGCCAGGCCCACGACTTCGACGGTGCGGACGTGTCGGTCGCGTTCTCGGGTGGCGTGCTGCGACTCGGGCCGATCGCACGCGCGGTGGCCGGCGTCGTGGTGCGGCTCGGTGACCGCGTGATCCGGATCACGCCGCCGGCCCCGGTGCGCTCGGAAGTATCCCCCGGGCGATGGAGCATTCGGGCCCGGTCGTTGCGGTACCGCGTCGACCTGGAGGGTGACGGGACCCACTTGGAGCCGCACGTGTTGCCGGTGCCGCTGCCGGCCGAGCGGCGCAACGTCGACACGGACTACGAGCACCTCGCCGGGCAACTCCGTTGCGTCGTGCGCAAGGACGGCAAGGTCGTGTTCGACGGCACCTCGGAGCTCGCCGGACTCGAGATCGGCAGCCTCCCGGGTTTCGCGTCAGTGATCTGAAGCAGCTCCGCTCGAGCAGCTCCGTGCGTCGGGCGAAATCGTCGAGGCGCGCGGCGAGCTCGACGATCGACCCGAGTCGATCGAGGTTCCCCGCGGGCGTGAGCTTTCGTCGGCGACGCTCGGCCGGTTTCACGTTTGCGCGCGCCTGTGGTGCAGTGATCCGCCCCGCGGTACCCTTCCCTTGTTCACGGGAGCCTGCGTGGCGTCCCGAACGGGGAGGTCTCCCATGAAGTGTGACCGCACCTTCCGATTCGGTTTGGCCGCCGCCACGAGCGGCGCTGCCGATCAGCTCCTCACCGCCGCGCGGAGAGCAGAGGAGCTCGGGTACTACAGCCTGGTGATGGGCGACCACTACGAGCAATGGCGGGTGTTGGGGCCGCTCACCGGCATGGTCGCCATCGCGAACGCGACGACGACGCTGCATACGGGCACACTCGTGCTCAACAACGAGCTGAGGAACCCCGTTGTTCTGGCCAAGGAGCTCGCGACGATCGACCAGCTGTCGGGCGGACGCCTCGAGGTCGGCATCGGGGCCGGATGGCACGCCGGGGACTTCGAGATCACGGGCGTCCCCATGCCTCGGCCCGGCGAGCGGATCGACCGGCTCCGAGAAGCGGTGTCCATCATCAAGCAGGCCTTCGCGGACGGTCCGCTGTCGTACTCGGGGGACCACTACACGGTGAAAGAGCACGACGCCGTGCCGAAGCCGGTCCAGCGCCCGCATCCCCCGATCGTCATCGGCGGCGGCGGTCCGAAGGTGCTGACGCTCGCGGCGCAGGAGGCGGACAAGATCTGCGTGTCGCCGTCGTCGGCCGCGGGCGCGATCGGCGCGGAGATGGGCGAGTCCATGACGCGCGACGCCACGCTCGCGAAGCTCGAGCTCATCCGGGACGTTGCCGGACCTCGATACGACGAGATCGAGATCATGAACATCATCTACCGCAGTGCCGTCACGCCCGACTACGAAGCCGTCGCGGCCCAGTTCGGCGCGGAGATGGGCATGTCGGCCGAGGAGGCCATGCGAGCGGAGGTCTTCCTCATCGGGACGCCGAGCATGATCGAAGACGAGATGCAGCGACGCCGAGAGCTCTACGACGTCTCGTACTACGTCCTCATGGATGACGCCATCGACGAGTTCGCGCCGATCGTCGAGATGCTCACGGGAAAGTAAGTGGTGGAGCGTCATGGTCGACAATGAGCTGGTCGAGATTCCCTCGTCCCTCGACGAGATCGGTGCCGAGTGGCTCACGGAGGCGCTGCGGGAAGGCGGCCTCGACGATGTCGTCGTGGCGTCCGTGCGCCAGGAATCGCTCGGCGATGTCCACGGCTTCGCCTGCGTATTGTCGAGGATCGTCATCGAGTACGGCGTCGCGCCGGCCGGAGCTCCGCCTACCCTCGTGGCGAAGATTCCGAATCCCGACCCCGTCGCCCAGGCGGCGGGTTCGGCGATGTTGGGATGGGAACGCGAATCGCGCTTCTACGCAGATCTCGCTCCGCGCATCGCCGCCCGTACCGCCCGCTGCTACTACAACGGCGCCGATCCCGAGCGCGTCGCGTTCTTGCTGCTGCTGGAAGATCTCGGCGGTCTGACCACCGGGGACCAGATCCGCGGCCTGACCCCCGCACAGGCCGAGGTCGCGGCGCGCTGGCTCGGCGAGTTCCATGCGAGCTGGTGCGGCCGATCGGAGCTCGAGGACTTCGATTGGCTGGAGCCGATGCACGTACGGCGCCGCCAGCACCAGCCCCTCGTCGCGGCGTCGTGGGAACCGTTCCTGGACAAGTTCGCCGCGATGCTCCCTGCATCACCCTTGCTGTGGATGGAGAAGTACATCGACACGTTCGGGCAGCCGAGAGAGCGGGCGGCGCCGCCCACGGTGCAACACGGCGACTTCCGACCCGACAACTTCATGCTCGACGGTGATCGAGCAATCGTCCCGATCGACTGGCAAAACGTCGCGATCACCACGGGTGCGTACGATCTTGCCAATCTCGTCGTGACTGCGATCACGCCCGAGCAGCGGCGTGCCACCACCGAGCAGCTGGTCGAGACGTACCGGAGCACACTGCTGTCCCGAGGCGTGGACCCCGGGACCTCCGACGAGCTGTTCGAGTCCGTTCGAGAAGAAGTCCTGAACGTGATGGCCGTCCTCACGATCGGGGCGGTGTTCACGACGGATCCCAGGAGCTTCGAGCTCGTCCGCGTCAACGCCGAACGTGCGTACTTGGCCGCAGTCGATCTCGACCTCGGGGAGTTCGTGTGACCCCCCGTCACGACGGTGGCGATGCCGGCACGGTCGACTTCGGCTCGGGGCTGCCGGCGGACGCGGAGTTCTGCCTCCTGGAACCGCCGCCCGTCGAGTTCTTCACGGAGAACCTCTGGTTCACCATGTATGACGACCACAACGACATCGCGCTGATGCTCCACGTGGGCGCCGACGTCGAGGACTGGGGACTCTGGGCGGAGAAGGTGTACATCGTGCTCCCCGGGGGTGACGACGTGCTCGTGGCCCAGGGAGACGGCCGGCTCGCGACGCGCGAAGCACCGGCAGGCTCCAACCTGCGTTTCACCTGCATCGAGCCGTTCCGCCGATGGCACGTTCGCTATGACGGCCGGGTCGAGCTGAACCGCGCCGCCGATCTCGTTCGAGGACCGGCCCGTGCCGCCCGGCGCGTACGCGCCGATGTCGACCTCGACATCGAAGCGCTGACACCGGTTTGGATCGCGGGTCATGGCTCGGCGGACGAAGCCCGACAGATGCAGGCACAGCAATGGGGATCTTCCCATTACGACCAGCTGTTCCGATTCAACGGTGAGCTGCGCTACGCCGGGCGTTCCTGGACTCTGACCGGTACCGGCTTCCGGGACCACTCGGTCGGCCCTCGCAACTTCGCGCCCTTCGGCGGGCACGTGCTCATGGCGGCCTACTTCCCGAGCGGCCGTGCAGCCGGCATCAATGCCCACCGATCCGTCACCCGTGATGTCACGATGGCCGCGGGCTACACGATCTCGAACGAGGGACGGATTCACCATGGTTCCATGCGTTCGGCGCCCTGGCTGGAACGAGTCGGCCCTCCCGGCGAGCCGTTGCACTTCGAGATCGAGACGCCCGAGGGCATCGCCACGATCGAGGGCGAGACGCTCCGAAACGTGTGGCTCACGCTCCAGGTGCCGAATGGCATCGCGTACGGCGTGGACCTCTTGAATCCCGACCGCATCAACGTCTGCGAGGCCCACTCGAGGCTGACGTGGGATGGGGAGGAGGGCTTCGGGATCTGTGAGCGTTCGGCGCTCACTCGTCACCTCGCCCCGTCGGCCACCTCGGTCTGAGTCGACCGGCGCGAAGCGCGTCGGCATGAAGGGCCGAGCCCGAGGGAAGAGCGGGCGCAGGTCGATACCCACGCAACACGGCGAACTGGAGGCCAACGATGACGGAGCAACCGCGCGTCTACATCGTGACGGGTGGAGGTGCGGGGATCGGCGAGGCTGCGGTGAAGAAGCTCGCCGCGGACGGTGCTGCCGTCGTCATCGTCGACGTGGACGAAGCGGGTGGTGCGCGTGTCGCGTCGGAGGTCGCGGCGAGCGGAGGACGCGCCGCGTTCACGCGTGTGGATGTGAGCAAGGAGGCCGACACCGAGGCGATGATCAGGTTCGCGGCCGACACCTTCGGCCGACTGGACGGGGCGATCAACAACGCCGGGATCGGCCAGCCGGTGTCGCGCCTCCACGAGGTAAGCGTTGACACGTGGGACCACCTGCACTCCGTGGATCTCCGGGGCGTGTGGTTGTGCATGAAGGCGGAGATCACCTACTTCTTGACGGCCGGCGGTGGCGCGATCGTGAACACGGCGTCGGTCGCCGCGTTCAAGCCGACCTTCGGGCAGGGCGCGTACGTCGCCGCGAAGCACGGAGTGGTCGGCCTCACCCGCCAAGCAGCAATCGAGTACGTCAAGGACGGCATCCGAGTGAACGCGGTGGCCCCCGGGCTGGTCGGCACGCCGCAGTTCCGCAGCTATCCCGAAGACGTGCAGCAGTTGTATGCCGCGATGCAACCCGGCGGCCGACCGGCCGAACCGCTCGAAATCGCCAACGCGATGGCCTGGCTCCTGTCCGATGAGGCATCGTTCGTCTCGGGCGCCACGCTCCTCGTCGACGCGGCGGCACTGCAGTCCCTGTGAGACGCGAGATGCGGCGTGACCTGGTCAGACGCCGAGGCCGAACACGCTCGCCGCGTTGTCGTGCACGATGGGCATGATCTCGTCCTCGGGGACGCCGGCGAACTGCTTCTCCACCCACTCCTGGGAGTCGGGGAACACGCCTTCCTGGTGGGGATAGTCGTTGCCCCACATCAGGCAGTCGAGCCCGGTGAAGTCACGGTTGCGGATCGCGATCGGATCGTCCATGAACGTGCACGCGATCTGCCGGCGGATGTAGTGGCTCGGAGGAGCCTCCGTTGCCTTCATCGGGGCGAAACCCTGGTCGGTGAGGAACTCGTTGCCGAACCGGCCGGCCCAATGATGGTCGAGGAAGTTCATCAGCCACCCGAGCCAGCCGGCCGAGCACTCCGTCATGACGACCTTCAGTCCGGGATGACGTTCCAGGACGCCGCTGCACGCGAACCAGCAGACGGTCTCGGCCATCCCGAGCGACGACATCACGAACGCGGTCGTCGCGCCCTGCCCCGGGCTGAAGTGCGTCTGCATCGCCCAGGGGACCAGCGCGCGCGCCGGGCCGACGTGGGTGATCAGTGGAACGCCGAGACCTTCGGCGGCTTCCCACAACGGCTCCCAGGCGGGATCGGTGTACGGCCGCGCGGGTAGCACGTCGGGCAACAGCACCGGGCGCAGGCCGAGCGCGGCCGTGCGTTCCAGCTCCTCGACCGACGCGGCGACATCGCCGAGTGGCAGGCTGATGCCGGGCGCGAACCGGTCGAGGTGATCCTTGAACTCGTCGTGGATCCAGTCGTTCACGAGCCGCGTCCACGCGATGTCGACGTCGACGTCGCTGTGCACGGAGAACGCGGCGCCGCCGATGAGGACCGCACCGACGACCCCGTCGCGTTCGAGCTCGTCGACGAAGCTCTGAGCCGTGAAGCCGACCCGGGCCTGTGCGCAGATGTCGCCCGCGAGCACGCGAGCCAGGGCCGCGTCGTCATCGGGATCCACCTTGACGCCCTCGGCGAGCAGCGCGGTCATCCCTTCGCCGCCCCCGGCTTCCAATGCCTCGCGCATCCCTTCGGGAATCTGCTCGGGCCGCACGAGATAGACGCCGTCACTGCGATGGTCGAGGTGCGTCACCTGCGCGCGCATTCGCTCCGGCAACTCGTCGGCCAACGTCGGCGGCGGAGCAATGTGACAGTCGCTGGTGATCAACGGGCGCCGCGTCATGCTCGTTCCTCTCTGCTGGTTCGGAGAACGTTGCGTTCAGCGCGCTTCGCCGGGGAGCGGGTCATGGAAGTTCCGCAGGTCGGGAACGAAGTGTGCGAACGTACGCGGGTAGACGAGGCCCGGCGCGGCCGCGCACACGACGGGAATCGTCTGGATCATGGGGACCGCCGTTGCGTAGTACGCGGGCATGGTGTCGTCGCCGGGCCGGAACCGGAGGTTCTCGGTGGCGGACGCCATCAGCTCGAACTCGGCTTTCACCGACACGGGCTCGCCCTCGATGGCGACGGCGTAGTGGTCGCCCCGGCTCGTCCCCGCGGGAAGGTCCTCGGGGTCGATGTACCAGAGCTCTTCGAGGGTCATGAAGCGCTTGCCGTCGACGATGGCGTGGTAGCGGAAGTTGAGGCCCGCGATCGTCCCCTTCGGTACGGTCAACGGGATGAGCTGGTGGTCCTTCCTCGCGATGAAGTAGTGCTTCTCCGACTCGATGCGTTCCACCGGCAAGCCGAGCAACGCACACGTGAGCACGAGCGTCTCGCCGTAGCCGCGATCGCCGACGTTCTCGATCAACGGCGTCTCCGTCGGCGGGAGTCCGTAGCCGATACCGCGCAACATGTCGCCGCTCTCGATCGTGGAGTTGTCGGACACCTCCTGCACCGTGATCGAGGAGATGCTCGTGGACGCTCCCGTCAACGCGACGACGAGGCGCTCGTTGAGCAGGCCGGGATTCACGCCCGTCGCGTGCAAGGAGGAGTTGCCCTTCACGCACGCGGCCCGGAGCTTCTCCACCAACGTGGGCCCGTCTTGCGCGGGATACCACCACCCGATCGACGTGATCACGTTCTTCCCGGACTCGAGCAACCGGCAGGCCATATTCGTGGCCTCGGAATCGAGTGCCACCGCGGCGCTCATCCACGGGCAATAGAGGACGCAGTCGGCGTCGAGTGCGACGATCGCCTCCTGGTCCGTGGTCATGCGCACGCCGGCCGGTCCGAGGCCGAGGTACTCACCGGCGTCCTTGTCATGCTTTTCCGGGTTGTACGCCAGCACCCCGACGAGCTCGAGCTCCGGCTTCTTCAGGATCTCGCGGATCAACGCGTTGCCCACGACGCCGGGGCCCCACACGACTACTCGATACGGCGGTCTCATGTGTCCCCCCGGAGTTCGGCTGTGATCGCAGCTTCACGCACTCTACGCACCGCGACCCACCGGCTGCACGGGGAGGTTGTGGCCGACCGGCCGAACCGGTCGTGATCGCGCCGGGCGGACCGCGCGCCGCGTTACTCCGGTGCGAAGAGGGAGCGGGGGCTGAATCCGTCGACGGTGACTCGGCGGTGGGCGAAGCGCCAGCGGCCGTCGACGACGCGATACCGGTCGACGTAGCGGCCCCAGTGGTCGAGACCGATGGGTGTGAGCACGGCGAAGTAGCAGCGGCCGGTCGCGACAGACTCGTCGAGCACGTCGATCTGGTGGCTCGCGGTCAGGTGGCGGATGTACGCGGGAGCGTCAGCCTCGATCGCGCGCGTTCGCTCCTGGGTGCCGGTGAAGATGGTGAGGATCTCGTCGACGCCGGTGTACGTGACGCCGTCGATCTCCATGACCGCGTCGGGTGCGAACAACTCCATGACCTGCGAGAAGCGACCCGCGTCGCCGTTCGAGTTGTAGCGACCAATGAGATCGCGGATCGATTCGCGTGCGAGCAGCTCCTGGAGATCCATCGGCTGCGCAGCCTACGACGGCGCGGCGCGTGCTCGCTCGGCGGTGAGCAGATGGTGGAGACGTCAGCCGCCGGCGCGGATCGGGGCGTCGGGACCGGGGCAGGCAACGTGGGTGCCCGGGCCGCACTGGCGGGTGCGAAGGTACGTGGGGTATTCGTCGGTCGGTCCCGCGTACAGCGTGGTGCCGACCATGACGGCGTCGTAGCCGAGGGCGACGACCTGCACGAAACCGATGACCGCCAACAGCCGCCAGATCGTCGCTTGCCGTCCGGAGCCGATGCGATCGGCGCCGCGCTCGGGGAGGGAACGACCGCGCTCGTCGACCCGGAACCGCAGCGCGCCGGTGGCGGTGAGCACGAACGACCACAGCATCATCTCGTACAGCGGCAGCTGGTACGTCCGGCCCGCCCACAGCGTGAGCGACGCGATCGACGAGGGGTACGCGACGAGCTCGGTGCGGATGGCGACGATCTCGAGCACCAGGTCGACGCAGAAGATCACGGCCCACGCCGCGAGGAAGATTCGCAACGCACCGAACGCCGGCCGCTGCCGGCGCGTCCGGCGCATCACCGAGGTCGCGAGCATCCCGAGGAACAGCCCGAGCCACACGTAGATCGTGCCGATCAACAGGATCGGTTCCGGATGGAACCGGCCGTTCGCACTCAGCCAACCCGGAACCTGTTCCGACCACGAGCCGAGGTTCGCGAGACCGGCGTTGTAGAAGACGGCCGGTCGCAGCCAGTTGATGAGCGGATCGTGCCACCACGTGACGGCCCATGCGATCACGATCATCGCGTCGAGGCACAGTCGCCGTTCGCGACGGCACCGGCGGACGACGTACACGATTGCGACCACGGCCAGCGTCACGCTCACCGCCTCGAAGATGACGATCGAGACCTTCGTGCCCGTGGTCAGCGCGTCGGTGCCGGTGCCGACGTGCCGGGCGTCGCCCGACACGAACCACGCGGTGTACGCGTAGGCCGCCAGCGCCGTGCACGCGACGCCGCATGCCGCCCACACCGCGGCGGGTCGGAAGGTTCGTGACGCACCGTCGTCTTCTGGCGATGTCGGCTCCGCGTGCCCAGGCCCGTCGATCGCCGTTCCCCCCGTGTTGACACCCGGCAGTCGACTGCCATACTGGCGCGCACTCGTCGATTCCCACAAGAGGAGAGGGCGCGTGCCCACGCGAATCGATCGTCCGGAGGTCGCGCGATGAATCGCGACGTGTCGTGGTTCTCCTCCGGCCTGGCCGGCGACGAGGAGCTCGCACTCGCCGAGCCGCCTCCCGGCGTGTGGCGTTTCGCCGAGAACTTCCTCGTCGCCGCCTACGACCCCGCCGCCGAGGTCGGCCTGTGGACCCATCTCGGCACCTGGCCCGACGACTTCGGGCTGTGGGAGGATGAAGTGCTCTGCTCGCTACCCGGCGACGACGGGATGCTGTGGAGCTTCGGCTACCACCGTACCGAGGCCGAGCGGCGTCCGGCCGGCGCGGGCCTCGCGTTCCGGTGCGTCGAACCCTTCCGGCACTGGCACGCGACGTACGACGGCGTCGTGGTGCGAACTCCGTACGACGAGGCGCGCACGGGTCGCGTGCGCGACGGCGACAAGGAGTTGCTGCGCTTCGACCTCGACCTCGAGTGCGTCGCGCCGGCGTGGGATCCGGCCGCCGCACACGGGGCCGACATGGCGGCCCAGTCCTGGGCCAGCCGGCACTACCAACAGTTGATCCGCGCCACCGGCGAGATGCACCTCGAGGATCGCACCATCGCGTTCGAGGGCTTCGGGGCGCGTGACCACTCCCGTGGGCAGCGCGGGCATGCCGTCGCGCATTTCGGCGGCCACGATCTGTTCACCGCCGCGTTCCCGAGCGGCAACGCCTTCGGGATGATGCAGATGTGGGATCCAACGGGCGCGGTGAATCTCGCGGCCGGCTACGTCGTGCTCGACGGCGTGTTGCACCACGCCGAGATCGTCGAGGCCCCGCGGCTCCCGGCCGACTTCGCGATTCGCGGGGAGGAGCTGACGCTGGTGCTGCGATCGCCGGTCGGTGTCCACGAGCTGCGGGCCACCACGATGGCGAGCGTCCTCGCCACGGCCCGCCCGCGCCTCGGGATGGCGTTCGGTGCCGACGGGCCCAGTGGTGAGACGGTGTTGGTCCCGGGCTTCGCGCGCTGGGAGTGGGACGGCGAGCTCGCCTACGGCCTCACCGAGCGATCGGACCGCTTCACATGAGCACGCCGGGCACCGAGCCCGCCGACACCAACCTCGGCGCCTCGGGCGTCCCAACGCGCGCGTCGGCGCGGGACCTCGGTGCCGCGCGGGCAGCGCTCGAACCGTGGCTTGCGCGGGCGCTGCACGCGCCCGACCTCGCGCTGGGCCCGGTGCGCACACCGGGCGCGAGCGGCGTCGCCAACGAGACGCTGTTGTGCGACGCGACCTGGACCGCGCACGGCGAGGCGCGCGCCGGCGCGTTCGTCGTTCGCACGCAGTCGCCCGACTTCCTGTACAAGGACGCCGATCTCTCGAACCATGTCGCCATGTCGCGTGCGCTCTCCGACGTACCCGGCGTCCCGGTCCCGGCCGTCGTGGGCGACGAGCGCGACGCGTCGATCCTCGGGCAGCCGTTCTTCGTCATGGAGCACGTCGAGGGCCGCGTGCCCGAGGACTCGCCGCCGTTCCATTCCGCGGGCTGGGTGTTCGACCTCGCGCCCGCTCGGCGCGCGGTCCTGTGGGACGACGCGATCGCCGTCATGGCGCGCCTGCACGCGGTCGACCCGGGCCGGTTGACCTTTCTCGACCGACCCGCGATCGGCGTGTCCGGGCTCGAGCAGGATCTGCGCTCGTGGATCGAGTACGGCGTCTGGGCGGCACGCGGGCGTCACGTGCCGGTCGTGGGTGCCGCGACCGACTGGCTGCTCGCCAACCTCCCGGCCGACGCGCCCACGGGGCTCGCGTGGGGTGACGCCCGGGTCGGGAACATGATCTTTCGCGACGAGCGCGTGGTCGCGGTGCTGGACTGGGACATGGTGTCGCTCGCCGGCGCCGAATCCGACCTCGCGTGGTGGTCGATCATGGACCTCCTGTACACCGACTCCGCCGGTGTCGCGCGCCTCGACGGCATCGGGAGCCCCGCGGAGACCGTGGCGCGGTGGGAGGAGCACGCGGGCTGCGCCGCGCGCCACCTCCCGTACCAACTCGTGTTCGCCGCGTACCGCATGGCGGTCGTGCTCGTCCGGCTCGCCGACCTGCTCGGCGCGGCCGGCGTTCTCCCCGCCGACGTCGCGACCGGGATGCTCACCGGCAATTCGGGGATCCAGTACCTCGCGACCATGATCGACCTGCCCTTCGACGGCCCGCTGACGACCCCGTGGCCCGGCGTCGACGGTTGGCCCATCCGAGCGTGACCGACTCGCGAGTCCGAGACGGTGCGGTGGACGACGGCATCGCCGCCATGTACCTGTTCGTCCGCCGGCCCGACGGTTCGCCGATCGGCTACCCGATGACGGGCGTGATGCGATGCGGGAGCATCGAGTTCACGACCTACCGCAAGTCGGCAAAGGCGCGGTACCTGCTGTCCGACGACCGCGTGTGTTGCATTGTGGTCGACGCCGACGATCCCACGCGCGGCACAGCCGTGTGGGGTCACGCCGAGCCGACCGATGCCGCCGCGTTCGCCGACCGGACGCGCGGTGACGGGCCGATCGACGTCCCGGCGGCGGTACGCGACACCGTGCGCGATCGGTTGCTGACCGACAAGCGCATGGTGTTCCGCGTGCGCGTGGACGCGTCGCGACCGGCTCGTCGAGTGGGTGCGGCATCGTGAGCCGGCCCGACATCTCGATGAGCCGCGGTGAGGTCGACGCGCTCCTCGGTCGTTGCGACGTGCTGGCCATGGGAACCATCGGCGCCGACGGGTGGCCGACTGCGACACTGGCGCGCTGCTCGTACCACGACGGCGCGCTGCGGGCGACCGTCGACCCCGACGATCCGATCGCCGGTGAGCTCGCTCGTGACGGCCGGGTGTGCTGCCTGGCCGACGAGCACGAGAGCTACTACGAGATCCGCGGCGTCATCGCCCACGGCCGCGCCACCGTGCACGGCGGCGGAGCGATCGACGACGACGTCGACATCCACGTCGACATCCACGTCGACCGCGTCACGAGCTTCGATTTCGGGCGCCTGCCGCACTGACCTCGCCCACTACCCCCAGGAGCGCCGCAGTGGTGCGGCGATCCAGTTCACAGAATCGTCACCACCGCGAGGTGGTCCTGAGGGGCTCCACGTGGTGGACTGCGGGTGTGGTGCCGACGACACCGACCCGTTGGCGGCAGGGGTGACGGGTGAGGTGAAGGGCGGATCCGAAGAGAATCGCGGTTCGGGCAAGCCATTCGGCTGCTGGCGCCGTAGTCCTTGGGGGTTCGATCGATACCTGATGTTGGGAGAGATGAATGTTGACCGGCCCAGTGGCGCACACCAACTCCCGATCGGAGGTCGCCGTGGACGGCGTCAGCATCCTCGGCGTCGGTGCGGCCTTCCCACCGCACTACTACGACCAGGACGCGCTGACCGAGAAGTTCCTGGCCGTCTGGGGCACCCGGCACCGCAACACGGCCCGGCTGCGCGCACTGCACGAGCACGCGATGGTCGGCGGCCGTCATCTGGCGCTGCCGATCGAGGACTATCCCGCGCTGACGGGGTTCGGCGAGGCCAACGACCATTGGATCCGCGTGGGCCTCGACCTCGGTGCCGCGGCGATCGTCGATGCGGTCGAGCGCGCCGGACTGGAGCTGCGAGACGTCGACGCGCTGTACGTCGTCTCGGTGACCGGGATCGCGACCCCGTCGCTCGACGCGCGACTCGTCAACCGGCTGGGGTTGTCGCGTCACGTCACGCGGGTGCCGATCTTCGGGCTCGGCTGCCTGGCCGGGGCGGCCGGTGTGGCGCGCGTCGCGGACTACGTGCTGGCCCACCCGGACCGGGTGGCCGTCCTGCTCAGCGTGGAGCTCTGCTCGCTCACCGCGCAGGCCGGTGATCTGTCGATCGCCAACCTGGTGGCCACCGGGTTGTTCGGCGACGGCGCCGCCGCGGTCGTTGTCGGAGGCGAGGAGCGCGCGGCCGCCCGCCCGGGGCCCCGGCCGCCGCGCATCGTCGCGAGCCGATCGATCTTCTACCCGGACACCGAACGGGTGATGGGATGGGACATCTCCGATTCGGGATTCCAGGTCGTCCTTTCGGCCGACGTGCCGACCATCGTCGCCGAACACCTCCCGGGCGACATCGCCGAGTTCCTCGCCGAGCACGGTCTGTGCACGTCCGACATCGCCACGTGGATCTGCCATCCCGGCGGGCCGAAGGTGCTGGAGGCGATGCAGACGAGCCTCGAACTGCCCGACGACGCGCTGGACATCACGTGGCGGAGCCTGCGCGCGGTCGGCAACCTGTCGTCGGCGTCGGTCCTCCTGATCCTCAAGGAGACGCTCGAGAGGCGCGCGCCGGCCCCGGGGCGGTACGGGTTGCTGTTGGCCATGGGCCCGGGCTTTTGCAGCGAGCTGGTGCTGTTGCAGTGGTGAACGTGGGTCTGGTCGCAACGCGGGGACTGCTCGCCGCGGAAGGATCGACCCTCTGGGGGGTCGACAGCCGGGTGTTGTTCACCGGCCTCGTGGGGCTGGTCGCGCTCGAACGGCTGGTGGAGATGGTCATCTCGCGGCGCAACGCCCGGTGGGCGTTCGCTCGCGGCGCGCGGGAATACGGCGCCGATCATTACCCGCTCATGGTCGCCCTCCACACCTCGCTGCTCGTCGCGGCGCTGGCCGAGGTGTGGCTGCTCGACCCGCGGCCCATCCCCGCGCTCACGGCGTCGTGCCTGCTGCTGCTCACGGGAACGATGGCCGTGCGGTACTGGGTCATCGGCACGCTCGGGCATCGCTGGAACACCCGCGTCATCGTGCTCCCGGAGGGCCAGGTCGTCACCGGCGGGCCGTTCCGGTTCCTGCGCCATCCGAACTATCTGGCCGTGGTCGTCGAGATCGCCGTGTTGCCGTTGGTTCACGCGGCGTTCGTCACCGCAATCGTGTTCTCGGTGGCCAACGCCGCACTCCTGTGCGTCCGCATCAAGGTGGAGGACGAGGCGCTGCGCTCGTCCGGCGACGACGACGACCTCGTGATCGCGGGCGGCCCGCATCGGAGCGATCGGTGATGGCGAACCGCGACGACATCGAGGCCGGCATCCGTGAGATCGCGGCCGCACATCTCCGCCTGACGACCGAGGTGAGCGCGGACGCGCGGCTCGTCGAGGATCTTGGTCTGGACTCGCTGCAACTCATCACGCTGTCGTTCGAGGTCGAGAACCACTTCGAGATCCTGCTGGAACCCGACGACGAACGGGCGATCGTGACCGTGCTCGATCTCGTCGACACGATCGCCCGGCTCCTCGCGAGCGACGCGGTGAGACCGCCCGGGCCATGACGTCGCTCGGTGCTCCACCGGCCACCTTGGTCGACGCACTCCGCGCCGCGGCGGGGGAGTACGCGCACGCGGTGGGGCTGCGTTTCGTGGATCGTCGCGAAGACGTCACGGAATACACGTGGGGCGAGATCGCGTCGCGAGCGCAGCACACGGCGGCGGGCCTGCGCGAAGTCGGCGTCCGCCCGGGCGACCGCGTCGCGCTCGTGCTGCCGACCTCGGTCGAGTTCTTCGACGCGTTCTTCGGCGCGATCCTCGCCGGGGCCACTCCCGTGCCGCTCTACCCGCCGGTCCGGCTCGGCCGCCTCGACGAGTACTACGAGCGCGGCGCGGCGCTGCTCGCCAGTGTCGACACCGTGGTGGTGCTGACCGACGCGCGGGTCCGCAAGGTGCTCGGGCCCATGATCGAAGCGGCGCGGCCGCCCCTCGGTCTGCGTCTCGTCGCCGACGTGCGCGCCGCGGTTGGTGCGCCGACGGGTATCGGATCGATGGGCTTCGAGCCGATCGGGGCCGGCTCGGCACCCTCCGATCCGGCGCCCGACGCGCTCGCGATGGTGCAGTTCTCGTCGGGCACGACGGTGGAGCCGAAGCCCGTCGGGCTCTCGCACCGTGCCGTCATGGCCCAAGCCGGCGCGCTGGTCGATTTGATGGCGCACTATCCCGAAGCCGCGTACGGGGGCGTCAGCTGGTTGCCGCTCTATCACGACATGGGGCTCATCGGGTGCGTCTTCCCGGCGCTGGTCAACGGCGCGCCCCTGACGCTGTTGGGGCCGGAGTTGTTCCTCGCCCGGCCGGCGGCCTGGTTGCGCGCGCTCTCACAGACGCGGGCCATGGTTTCTCCCGCACCGAACTTCGCGTACGCGCTCTGCGTCGAACGGGTGCGCGACGAGGACCTTGCCGGCATCGATCTCGGGAACTGGCGGGTCGCGCTCAACGGCGCGGAAGCCGTGTCGCCGTCGGTCATGCGCTCGTTCATCGAACGCTTCGCGCCGTACGGCCTGCGTCCGCGTGCACTGACGCCGGTCTACGGGCTCTCCGAAGCGTCGCTGGCGGTGACCTTCTCCGACATCGACCGTCCGTTCCGAACAACTCGCTTCGACTCCGAGCGCCTGGCGGAACACGGCGAGGCGATCGAGTCGGCGACCGGGGCGGAGCATGTGAGCGTTGGCACCCCGCTTGCCGGCTTCGACGTGGAGATCCGCGATCACGACGGCGCCATCGGCGCGCCGGGCCGCGTCGGACGGCTCTTCGTTCGCGGGCCGTCGATCATGGACGGGTACGTGGGCCGACCGGACGCCACCGCCGCGGTGCTCGTCGACGGCTGGCTCGACACCGGTGACCTCGGGTTCGTGCACGACGGCGAGCTGTATCTCACCGGCCGGGCGAAGGACGTGCTGATCATCCGCGGTCGCAACCATGCGCCGCAGGATGTCGAGCGGGCCATCGATCGCGTCGACGGCGTTCGTACCGGTTGCGCGGTCGCGGCGACGTGGGCGGCGGCCGACGACGCCACGGAACGACTGCTCGTGCTCGTCGAACGCGCGCGCGGCTCGAGCCGGGCAGAGGCGGACATCGCCGCCGACTGCCGTGACGCCATCCTGGGCACGACGGGTCTGCACGCGGACGACGTCGTGATCGTCGCGGCCGGCACGTTGCCCCGGACTTCGTCGGGGAAGCTGCGCCGGGCCGAGGCGCTGCACCGGCACCGCGCCGGCGAGCTCCGAGAGCCGGACCCGGTGAACGCCGTGCGTATCGCCCGCGCGGCGTGGCGTTCCCGGCGCGCGCTGCGGCGCTTCGATTCGGTTCGCGCCAGAACTCGCGATGTCCACGAAGACTCCGACCCCGCGGGATGAGCGCCGACACGCAGCCCGGGCGCCGCGGCGATCCCGATGTGGTCGTCGTGGGTGCCGGTCCCGCGGGCCTCGTCACCGCGCTCGCCGGTGCCGACCGCGGGTTGTCGGTCCGTGTCCTCGATCGTCGCCGCACTCCGATCGACAAGGCCTGCGGTGAGGGCCTCATGCCGGACGCGGTGGCCATCCTCCACGCGCTCGGGGTGGCGCTTCCCGAGCACCGGCCGATCCACGGGATCCGGTACCTCGACGACGAGCACTGTGTCGAAGGTCGGTTCCCGGCCTTGCCCGGTGCCGGGGTTCGGCGCACGGAGCTGCACCGCGCGTTGCTCGAACGCGCGCGGGACGTGGAGATCGATGTTCGCGAACGCGTCCGGGTCACCGGCCTGCGGCCGTCCGGCTCGGACCCGCGAGGTACGCGCTGGGCGCTCGAGACCGACGACGGCCCGGTCGCGCCGGGCTGGATCGTCGGGGCCGACGGGCTCCACTCCAACCTCCGCGGCTGGTCGGGTCTCGCGCGCGGCGAGCTGCGGTTCGCGCCGCGCCGCTTCGGCATCCGCCGCCACTTCCGTGTCCCACCGTGGTCCGATCTCGTCGAGGTGTACTGGGCGGACGGACGCGAGGCCTACGTGACCCCGGTCGCCGCCGACGAGGTCGGCATCGCCGTGCTGTGGGCGCGGCCGGTCTCGACGCGGGCGTCGTCCGACGCGCCGGGGCCCGGTGACGGTGGCGACCGCGGCGACCGCGGTGGGCGAGTAGAGGACGGGGGAACGTTCGATCGGCTCCTCCGGTCGTTCCCGGTGCTCGCGGAGCGACTCGTGGGTGCCGACGCCGTGTCCCCGGTCATGGCCGCGGGACCATTCCGTCAGCGCACGCGCGGCGTAACTGCCGGCAACCTGGCGCTCGTCGGCGACGCCGCCGGATACGTGGATGCCATCACCGGCGAAGGCATGGCGCTCGCGTTCCACGAGGGCGTCGCGCTGGCCGAGGCTCTCGCGGCCGGCGACCTCGCTTCGTATCGGGCCGCCCATCGCCGGCACCGGCGAGTGCCCAACCTGTTCACCGAAGCTGCGCTCGGGCTGTCGCGGAGCCCCCGCCTCCGGCGGCGTGCGCTGACGGCGCTGGCGGCAGAACCCGCACTGTTCGACCGCATCCTCGGCGTCCACAGTGGCGACGCGGTCGTGCGAACGCTCGTCGCGCCTTCGCTCGCCCGAGGTGCCGTCCATCTCGTGACGGGCCACTGATCCCACCGGGAAAAGCGGCCGAGTGCGGCCGCCCCGGCACGAGGTCAATCGGGGGGCGGCGGGCTGCCGCCGGTGGGTGATGAGGGCTGTTGGCTGTTCGGGCGCAGTGGCGTCTTGGTGATGTGGAGCGTGACGAGGTTGGGATCCGATGGATGTGCGATGCCGGCCGGTCCGGCCGCGAAGGCGCGCAGCAGGGTGGTGGTGATGGTGCGGACGCGTGGGTCGCCCAGCATGGGGCGATCGGCGGGGCAGCCCGTGAGGAGCTTGCAGATCCAGGCGCCGGTTCCGGTGGAGAACACGCCCGCGCCGCTCGGTGCCGTGTAGTACGCGGCGTCGGCGAAGCTCTTCTTGCGGCCGCAGGTCAGCGGCGAGTGGAACAGGACCTGGATCGTGGGTGGCGTGGGCGAGCGAGGGGTTACGCGGTCGTACTCGCTGCCGATCAGGCCGGGGATCTGGTCGCCGTTCTTCAGGCCACTACCCGTGAAGATCCACGCCGACGCGTCGGCGACGACACCGTTGACGTTGACGGGGTTGCATTCGTAGAGCACGCCGGTGAGGGAGCTCTCGGGACGGGCCGAGGGTGCTTCGCGCCAGCTCGTGGTGACCTCGGCGTTGTTCTTGCCCCGGACGGGGTCGAGGCGAGCGCTTCGGTAGTTCACCTCGTGGCGCATCGGTCCGAGCAGCGACGGCTCGAGGCGGATCCGGCGGAACACGGCGTTCGCACCGAGGAACGCCACGTTCACGCCATGATCTCGGGCGGCTTCGACGCCGTTGCGCATCGCCAACGACCAGTACTCGTCGTGGCCGAGCGAGAGGACGGCGCGATGACGAAGCAACGATTCGGGATGCGCGTCGACGTCGACGCTCGTCAGATAGGTGACGTCGAAGCCGAGCTCCTCGGTCAGCGACACCAAGGGGTATTCGTTGCCGACGAAATCGTTGGCGCCGCCGTTGTCGTAGGGCCGGTCGAACGAGACGATGTTCGACCGGAGCTTCGGGTTGGCACCAGGACCCTTGTAGAGGCTGTAGTCACCCCACTGGTTGTACGCCTGCCACGTGGTGACCGCGTTGACGGCAACGATGGCCGCGGTGCTCGCGTCGTCGCGAACGGTCAACGGGATGTAGTGCTGGGCGAGGACATCGGCACCGACGAGCTTGAAGAGATAGTCGCCCGGCGTCCAGTCGGTACCGATCGGCACCCGCAACGACGGCGTCCAGCGAGCCTCGACCGTGCGGTTCGGCGAGACGATCAACGGCTTGGGTTGCACGACAGCCGGTGTCGTCGGTGAACTCCACACCAATCGGGCGCCGGTGCCGCCGTAGAAGCCCATCCGGTACGCCTCGACGTGAAACGTCGACGACGAGCTCACGTACAGTGTCACCGTCTCACCGGTGACGGCGCTCACGCGATCGGCGTAGCCCTCGATCGCCGTCGTCACGGTACCCGGCGGCAGGCGCCAGCCCGTCGTTCCGGGACGCCGGTTCTCCGCGACGATCTCGGCGCTTCCACTGAGCGGTCTCGCCGGAGACGTCGTTGTCCGAGGAGGCAGGGTGGTCGACGAAGACGCCCGCCGAGTCGTCGCGCGGTTGCGGTCCACCAACGCGTACATCCCGACCAACGCCGCCGCGGTCAACGCCACGGCAACGACGACCACCACGACCTCACGGGCGACTCTCCGGCGACGCCGGCGGCGGCGGGATCTCGGATTCGGGAGCATCATGTCCGGCGATGATGCCGCGACCCACCGACAGTCACGGGCATCGGGCGTAAGGTGCCGCCGGAGCCAATCAGGCTCGTGACGTGAAACGGGGGGTTCGGCGATGCGGGTCTTCAACTCGACGATGGGCAAGGTCAAGGAGGGTCAGATGGAGGCCGCGGTCGCCATCGCCGGTGAAGCCGCCAAGCTGGTGAGCCGCCACGGCGGAGACGTGCGCTTCCTCTTGGCCGGTGCGGGCGAAGAAGCCGACACGACCATCTTCTCCATCGAGTACGACAGCCCCGAGACGTTGGGGCGGGCCTACGACGCGCTGGCCGCCGACGTCGAGTTGCAGGCGTTCATGACACGGATCAACGGGCCCGCGTCGCCGAGCGTGATCATCTCCCAGAGCATGGGCATGGAGATGCCCATCGGGCGCACCCCCAAGCCGGGGACGGGCAGCATCCTCGAGGTCCACACGTCCCAGGTCAAGCCCGGCCGCATGGAAGAGACCATCGCGCAATCCGCGGAGGTCTGCGACTTCGTCGAGGCCAACGGGGCCCTCAACGCGCGGCTGCTCCGGCTCACCTACGCCGGGCCGGCGAGCGGGATGACGGCCCTCACGTGGGAGCTGGAGAACTGGCAGGCCCACGCCCGCCTCGGCGCGGCGTGGTTCTCGGAGGCCGGATTGGCGTTGCAGGCGCGGACGATGACTGCGGACCCGGCGAGTGTGCCGGTGTCGAGCGCACTCTACAACGACGTCCCGCTGTAAGAACGGGAGTCAGGTCGCGTCGTCGGCTTCTTGGCGTTGCCTCGCGCGCGCCACGCGTTCGCGTACGCCTTCGATCTGGTTCGTGGCCTCGTTGGCGAAGAGGAAGCGGCGACGGGCCGCTTCCTCTTCCGCCTGGTTGAGGTTGTCTTCGATACGGGCGAGCAGCGGGCCGGAGATGCGGCTGATCCGCCGCGCGATCTCCATCACGTGCGCGCGCAGCTCGACCGCGGGAACCACGCCATGGACCATCCCGCGCGCGAGCGCTTCCGCCGCGGTGAGCTTGTCGTCGAGGAGGTAGAGCTCGCGCGTCTTCGCCGTCCCGAGGATCTGCGTCCAGAAGATCGTCCCGCCGTAGTCGCCCGACAGGCCGTTGGGCGCGAAGCCCGCCGAGAACACGGCATCGTCGGCGGCGTACCGCAGGTCGCACGCGGCCGCGAGGCTGAACCCCGCACCGACGGCCGGCCCGCCGACCATCGCGATCGACGGCTTGGGCATGAGGTGCAACAACATCGACGCGTGGGTGTCATGGCGGGCGAGATCGCCCTCGAGTGCGTTGCGGGGCACGCCCAGTTCCAGGCCGGGCCCCGACGAGTCCTTGATGTCGCCCCCCGAGCAGAACCCCCCCTGTGCGCCTTCGGGTGCCGCTCCCGTGAGGATCACCACCTTCACGTCGGGATCGGCGGCCATCTGCTTCACCGCGGCGTCGAGGGCGGCGGCGAGAGGGCCGTTGACGGCGTTGCGCCGCTCGGGCCGGTTCATGGTGATGATCCCGATCCGGTCGACGACCTCGGTCAGGACGACATTCTTTGCTGGATCGGCGGCGTCGGACACGTGCGGTCTCGTTCCTCGAGCGGCGGGATACCGGGTCACGCTATCGCGGGCCTCGCTCGGGCGACGCGGTGGTCGACGGTGCCGACGGCACGGCGAGTGTGAGGGCGACGTTCGCCGACGACGGGTCGTCGAGCGCGACGGCGAGGGGCACGGTCAGCAGGCAGAGGGCGGCGGGCGCACCGATCTCGATCTGTCGGGGGTGGCCGCCGGGATCGTCGAGCGGTGTCAGGAACATCTCGAGCGCGCGGCGCGCGGTGATCCGTTCGTCGAGTCCGAGGGCCCGCCCGCTCGGGGTCCGGCGGGTCGCGGCGGCCGCGATGGCGCGCCACGGATCGGGATCCCCGAACGGTGCGTCGGTCCCCGCCGCGACCGAGATGCCGGCGTCGAGCAACGACGCGCACCGCCAGAGATCGGGGAGGTCGTGCGCGTCGACCTCGTCGAGATACTCGTCGCCGCGTTCGGCGACGAAGTTCGGCTGCGTGACGATCGTGATCTGTCTGTGGGCCAGAGTCGCCGCGGCGTCGAGCGGGACGACGGCGCCGTGCTCGATCCGATCGCCGCGCACCACGCCGACCTCTTCGAATGCGGCGAGCGTGAGGATCAGCGCGACGCGAGTGACGCAGTGCACCGCGACCGCTCGGCCGCGCCGACGTGCCGCGCGCATCGCGTCGACGAGCGTGCCGAGCGGTGGGAGGTCGTGGTCGGCGACCACGAGCTTCGCGGGACCGCGCGGGAGGGACGGCGCAGTCGTGTCGCCGGCGAAGGGTGACCCGGTCACGACGACGCGCTGGGGGAGGTCGCCCCGCGTGGTCGCCGTCGCGAGGAGCTCGAACTCCGCCGCGTCCTCGGTCGGCGTGGCGTCGGTGACGCCGGTGACGCCGTACGAGAGCAGGCGTTCCCCGAGCGCCGCGAGGTCCGGCGGCTCCGACGGCACGCGATCGCGCAGCCAGTCATCGAGTCCGTACAGGCGCCCGGTCGCGGTGCCGTCGGTCCGGCGCTCGAGGCCGGGGACCTTGCCGGCGTCGTCGAGGTGCGCCAAGCGTACGCCGGCGGAGTTGAGGACCCACATCGCGCCGGACCGGTGCTGGACTCGAACGGGCCGATCGGGGATCAGCGCGTCGAGCGCCCATCGGTCGAGTGCTCCCGCGACGCGTTCGTGATACCCGACGGCCCGGATCCAGGCGTCCGGTGGGAGCGTTTCGGCGGCCTGCCGGAGTGCGTCGGCGAAGGCCTGGTGATCGTGTGCGGCCGGCGGTCCGACCCGAACGGATCGCGCGAGCGCGGCCGTGGCGAGCAAGTGGATGTGATGGTCGTGAAGGCCGGGGAGCAGCGCGCCGCCACCGCCGTCGGCGAGCGGTTCGCCGCGCCGACGAGCGAGGCGCTCGGCGATCGCGGTGACGCGACCGTGCTCGATGCGCACGTCCACGATTCGGCCGTCGACCTCGACCTCTCGCAGCAGCTCGCTCATCGCGACGCGAGTTCCGCGAGCACGGCCTCGGTGTGTTCCCCGAGGGCCGGCGCGCAACCGGAGGCAACACGGGCCCGTGGTCGCGCCGCGTCCGCCTCGTCGCCCGTCCGCCACGCGCCGGCACCGGCGGCGACGGACGCGGCGACGTCGGCCATGGCCACGTCGACGAGCCACCGGCCTCCGGACGCGAGCAACGTGCGCGCGGCCGCTGCCGCCGCCGTCCCCGCGAGCGGATCGGCGATCGCATCCGCGACGAAGCACGGCCCTGATCCGTCGTCGATGTCGGCGACGAGTCCGCCCGCGACCGCGGCGTCGTCGCCGAACGCAACGCGATTCGAGCTGCGGCCGTACCCGGTGATGGACACCCAGACGCGTGGCCCGGTACGCAGCTGCTCCTCCGCCCGGATCCCGAGCTGTTCGAGGGCCCGGGGGCGCGACGCCTCGATCACGACGTCGGCGGCGGCGATCAGAGTGCGGAGCGCGGCGATGCCGTCGCGCGTCCGGAAGTCGACGGCCACCGACTCCTGCCCGGCATGCAGGAGGTCGAAGAACGCGGCGGGGCCTCCGCGTGCCCCGTCGGGTCGCGTGGTGGACTCGATCTTGATCACGCGGTGGCCGTCGAGACCGAGCAGATGCCCGCAGAGCGGGCCGGCCCACAGCGACGAGAGATCGACGACGATCGCGGGCCGCTCGAGCCGCGGCACATCCCCGATGCCGACGATGCGCGCGGGCAATGCCGGGGCGGTTGCTTCGCCGGATGTCAATGGGTTGTGTCGCGACGCACGGCGGGCGACGGGAAGGCCCAGGAGGCACCCCCGTTCGACGACGTCGTCGGCCCGTCGGTTCGCGACGGTGCGTTCGACGATGGTCCACGGGGCATCGACCGCGCCGTCGTCCGAGGGTTCGGCATCGAGCACGTCCGGGTCGAGTCCGTCCGGGTCGAGTCCGTTCGGGTCGAGCACGCCCGGATCGAGCTCGAGCCACGCCGGGATCATCGCGAGGTCATCGGTCCGGGCGAGGCTCACCGTGATCCATGCGTCGCGCGCCCGTAGCAGTCGCGTGGCGCCACCGCAGCTCACCGCGCCGCCGCGGTGCAGGCCGCCGAGCGCGGCGCGTTCGCCGAGCAGCGCGAGTGGATCGACGGGGAGATCGCGGTCCAGCGCGCGGATCCGGTCGACGATCACGTCGGGCGAAACCAGCGGTGCACCGTCCGGACGGCCGGTCAGCGCCATCGCACCGCTCGCCGCCCACGCGGCCGACGCCTCGCTGCTCTCCTCGTCGTCGGCCGGCACAGCAGCACTGTAGGGTTCGGGCAGTGTGCGGGGTCACGAGCAGCATGTTCGCGAAACGGCGCCCGGGGGGCAGGCACGGTGACGGTAGCGGCGACGATCGCAGCGCTGGGCGAGGTCGGACTCGCCGTGTCACCGTGGGCGCCGGCCCCGCGTCCCTACCGGGCCACCGACGTCGAGCCGGCGTGGCTCACCTCGGTGCTCGCAGCAGGCGTCGCCGGTGCGCGCATCGAGAGCATCCGCGAGTTGGGCGGCACCGCGGGGACCACCGACCGGCGGCGCCTCGCGCTCGACTGGAACGCGGCCGGAATCTCCGCGGGCCTCGCCCCCTCGGTGTTCATCAAGAGCACGGCCGCGTCGGCCAAGAACCGTGCCATGGTGGCCGGGCTCTGGATGGCGGTCAACGAGGTGAAGTTCTATCGAACCGTCCGACCCGCGCTCGACGACATCGCCCCCGAGGTCCACGCGGCCAGCGCCGGGCACGGCGCGCGGTTCCTCCTCGTGCTCGAAGACCTCGTCGCGGCCGGGGGCCGGCCGTACTCGTTGGCCGACGACTGCACGCTCGAGCACGCGGAGGGACTCGTCACCGCATTGGCGCGTCTGCACTCGCGTTTCTGGCAGTCACCGCGCCTCGTGACCGATCTCTCCTGGGCCGCGCCGATGACCGGCCGTCCCGGCTTCGGACTCCTCGCCCGCCAGTTCCGGCGCGTGCGCAGGCGCTTCCTCGCCGAAGCCGATGAGCGCGAGGTCGGTCCCGCAGCCCGGCGGATGCTCGCCATCGTGAACGAGCACGACCTCGCGTTGTACCGAACGTGGGCCGACGGTCCCCAGACCCTGTTGCACGGCGACTCGCATTTCGGGAACACGTATGCCTTGGCGGACGGGCGGGCCGGCCTGCTCGACTGGCAGGTCGTGTTCCGCGGTCGCGGGATGCGCGAGGTGAGCTATTTCCTGTGCGGCGGCCTGTCGACGGAGTTGCGCCGCACCCACGAACGCGCGTTGATCGGGCGTTACCTCGACACACTCGCCGCGGAGGGGGTGGCCGAGCCACCGACGTGGGACGAGGCCTGGGAGGACTACCGGTTCTTCGCGTACGACGCGTGGGACTCGGTTGCCATCACCGCGCTGTGGCCCGGGTTGCAGGCACCCGAGGCCGTCGCCAATTGCCTGGATCGAACGCGCGTCGCGGTCGAGGACCTCGCGGTCGACGAGATCGTCGACCGCCGCAGCCGCGCTTTGTGAAGCCGGATTCCTTGAACGCAGACCTTCCCGCACCGCACACCGAGGGAGTTGGACGATGACGGAGTCGGCGTTCATGACCGCGACGGGTCTCGTGCTCGACGAGATCACCGGCACCCGGGTCGTCGGGCATTTGCTCCTCGGTCCGGACCATCACACGCCGTGGGGCGTCGTCCACGGCGGTGTGTACGCGGCCGCGATCGAGACGGCCGCGAGCACCGGCGCCTCGGTCGCGGTGAAGGGTCACGGGATGTTCGCGGTGGGACTCACGAACACGACGCAGTTCCTGCGGTCGTCGACCGGCGGCCGCGTCGTGCTCGAGACGGTCGCGCTCCACCAGGGCCGGACCCAGCAGCTGTGGCGCGCCGAGATCCGCGATGCCGACGGCCGCCTGGTCGCGCACGGCGACCTGCGGCTCCAGAACCTTCCCGAGCAATGACGCGCGAGCTCTCGAGCGCCGCGTTCGCGGAGCTGCTCGCGTCGCCGTTCGCCTACGAGGCGCTTGCGGGTGATGCCGAAGGTGGCGCCGTGCTGGTCGACGCGCGCGAGGACGCGCTCGCAGTGTCGAGCGACGCGATCGCGCGCGTCGCGGCCGTCCCGTGTGTACTCGTCGGTCTGGTGCCGTCACCGGGCGGGTCGGTTGCGATGTCGCAGGGCGGGGGAGAGGCGGCACCGTTCGACATTGCCGTCGGGGACCGCGGTGAAGCCGACGTCGTGCTGGCGGCCGTCGAGGCCCATCCGGTCGCGGCGACGGCACTGGCGTTGCTGCTCCGGGGCGGCGAGCGCCGGAGCATCGAAGAGGGGCTCGTGGCGGAGTCGACGACGTACTCCGCGCTCCAGGCGGGACCCGAGCACCTCGGGTGGTTGGCGACCCGGCCGACGCGTCCTCGCGCGGCCGATACCGCGCCGCCGGTACGGGTCGCGCGCGAAGGCGACGTCCTCCGGATCACGCTGACGCGTCCGCACGTCCGCAATGCGTTCAACACGGCAGTACGCGACGCGCTGATCGATGCCTGCGCCGTCGCGGCCGCCGATCGCACGATCACCGAGGTCGTGCTCGACGGGGACGGCCCGGCGTTCTGCAGCGGCGGGGATCTCACCGAGTTCGGGACCGTGACCGACCCCGCCCACGGCCATCTCGTCCGTGTGGCTCGCAGCGCGGGGCGCGCGCTCGCGGCGATCGCCGACCGCGTGACCGCCCGCGTCCACGGGTCCTGCATCGGCGCGGGGGTCGAGCTCTCGGCGTTCGCCCATCGGGTGCTCGCGGCCCCGGACGCGACGTTCGCCCTGCCCGAGGTCGGAATGGGTCTCGTGCCCGGCGCCGGCGGGACGGTGAGCGTTCCCCGGCGGATCGGCCGTCAGCGGGCCGCGTGGCTCGCGATCACCGGTACCACGATCGACGCGACCACCGCGCTGGAATGGGGTCTCGTCGACGCCATCGAGCGGTAGCGCGGCCAGGGCGTTGCCCGGTGGTGCGGCGCGCGTCGGAAACGGTACCCTGAATCCCGATCGGGAACTCCACAGGGGGAAGTCATGGGAATCGAAGCGTTTCGGTACGACGGCAAGCGCGTCCTGGTCGTCGGCGGTGCCACCGGCATGGGCGCGGCGACGGCGAAGCTCGCGAGCGAACTCGGTGCCGAGGTGGTCGTCCTCGACGTCGCCGACGTCGCCTTCCCCGTGGCCCAGTCGATCAAGGTCGATCTCCGCGATCGGGCGAGCGTCGACGCGGCGGCGGCCCAGATCGAGGGGCCGCTGCACGCGGTGTTCTCCTGCGCGGGCGTCGCCGACGGCACGGCGGGGATCATGCTGATCAACTTCACCGCGCAGCGCCACCTCCTCGAGAGCCTTCGCGCGCAGGGCAAGATCGCACGCGGGAGCGGCGTCGTCATGATCTCGTCGGTGGCCGGTCTCGGTTGGCAGGGCAACCTGCCCCAGGTCCTCGAGTTCCTCTCGCAGCCCGATTGGGACGCCGCCGCGAAGTGGGTCGAGGGCCACGAAGGCACCGACTCGTACATGTTCAGCAAGCAGGCGATCAACGCGTACGTCGCGTACCAGGGGTTTCCGATGCTCAAGGAGGGCATCCGGATCAACTGCGTGCTCCCGGGCCCGACCGACACGCCGCTGGCCCGCGCCAACGCCGACATCTGGCTGGGCTTCGGCGCCGACTACCGCGCCGCGGCGGGTATCGAGGCGCTCGACCCGCGACAGATCGCCGAGACGATGGTCTACCTGTGCAGCCCGGCCGCGAGTGGCATCAACGGCGTGACGTTGCTCGTCGACGCCGGCCACGTGTCCGCCAGCATCGCGGGCTCCTGGGACGATCCGATCATCGGGATGCTCCTCGGCATGTAGCCACGCGTCGCGTCCCCGCGCGACTCTTCGAAGACGAGTGCGGTTCGTCCCGAAGCGAGGTCGTAGCTCCCCTGGTACGCGAGCGGCGCGCGGCGCGACGACCGTCGGGTGGGCGTGGACCCCGCGACGATGAACAGGATACTCTTTCGCTCGCACGGTTCCTCGAGGAACCGGTCATCGAGGCGAAGCTCGTCGACGATCTGGGGGCACGGGATGTTGCCGGAAGATGCGCAAGTGATCTCGGTGGACGATCACGTGATCGAGCACCCGCGCGTGTGGGTCGACCGGCTCCCGGAGCGTTTCCAGGAGACCGGTCCGCGGATCGTGGAGCTCGAGGGTGGCACCGAGGCGTGGCAGTTCAACGGCGCGTTGATGCCGACGATCGGCCTCAACGCGGTGGCGGGCAAGGACCCGAGGGACTTCGGTCTCGATCCCGTTCGCTTCGACGACATGCTGCCCGGCTGCTACGACGTGAAGGCCCGCATCGCCGACATGGACCTCGACGGCGTCCACGCGCAGATGTGCTTCCCGTCGTTCCCGGGTTTCGCGGGCGGCGCGCTCTTCGCGATCAACGACAAGCCGCTCGCGCTGGCCACCTTGCAGGCGTGGAACGACTTCATCATCGACGAGTGGTGTGCCTACGCGCCCGACCGTTTCATCCCGATGGTCATGGTGCCGTTCTGGGACGTCGACGAGTCGGTGGCCGAGATCCGGCGTACCGCGGCCAAGGGCGCGAAGTCGATCACGTTCACCGAGGCGCCGCACCGGCTCGGCCTCCCGTCGTTCCACGGCGACCACTGGGACCCGCTCTTCGCGGCCGCGCAGGACGCCGACCTGCCGTTGTGCCTGCATTTCGGGAGCGGGGGCGCGCCCGATACGGCACCCGACGCCAATTTCGCGGTCGCCATCGCGCTGTTCGGCATGAACTCGCAGTTCACCACCGTGGACTTGCTGCTGTCGCCGGTGTTCCACAAGTTCCCGAGGCTGCGGGTCGCGCTGTCGGAGGGCGGGATCGGCTGGATGCCCTATGTGCTCGAGCGGGCCGACTACACGTGGGAACGCCACCGCTGGTACACGGGCGTGAACACGAGCGTCCGGCCGTCGGACCTGTTCCGGGAGCACATCTTCGGGTGCTTCATCGCGGACGAGGCCGGCATCGAGGTCCGCAACCTGATCGGCATCGACAACCTGATGTTCGAGAGCGACTACCCGCACAGCGACTGCAACTACCCGGCGAGTCGAAAGCACCTCGAGGAGTCGTTACGAGACGTGCCCGACCACGAGGCCCGTAAGATCGCCGAGGACAACGCCCGACGGGTGTTCAACTTCCCACGTCGCACGGAGGTCAACGCATGACGCTGCCACTCGAAGGTGTCCGCGTGCTCGAGGTCGCATCCTGGACGTTCGTCCCGGGAGCCGGCGCCGCGCTCGCCGATCTCGGAGCCGACGTCATCAAGGTCGAGCCACCCAACGGCGACCCGCAGCGCGGGCTGCTCAACATCCTCTCGCTCGCGACCGGGGGTGCGGCCGCCGCGAACCCGTTCATCGAGATCCCCAACCGGGGCAAGCGCAGCATCACGCTCGATCTCGCGAGCGATGCCGGGCGCGCGGTGTTGCTCGAGCTCGCCGCGACCAGTGACGTGTTCCTCACGAGCTATCTCCCGGCGGTGCGCGCGAAGCTCCGCATCGACCTCGACGATCTCCGCGCCGCCAACCCGCGGATCATCTACGTCCGCGGTTCGGGATGGGGTGCGCGGGGGCCGATGGCCAACACCGGCGGGTTCGACCTCGCGGCGGGGTGGGCGTCGGCGTCGATGGCGTACCGGATGACGCCGCCGAACGGGGAGCCGATGTTCCAACCACCCGCGTTCTTCGATCTTCAGGGCTCGAACACGATCGCCGGCGCGGTCGGCACCGCGCTGTATCACCGCGAGCGCACCGGGAACGCGACCGACATCGACGTATCGCTCCTCAACGTCGGGATGTGGGCGCTGAGCCCCGACATCATGGCCGGACCGGTCGTCGGCGCGATCCCGGCGCCGGCGCGGGAGTCGACGCCGAACCCGCTGACGAACTCGTATCCGACGGCCGACGGCCGGTGGCTGTACCTCGTGTGCCTCCAATCGGACCGCTTCTGGGGTGAGGTGTGCGACGTCCTCGGCCGGCCGGATCTCGCCGCCGACGAGCGGTTCACCGACCAGGCGTTGCGGGCCCGGAATTCGACGGCCTGCGTCGCCGAGATCGAGCGCACGACCCGTGAGCAACCGCTCGAGGAGTGGAAGCGCCGCTTCGAGGGCTTCACCGGGGTGTGGGCGCCGGTGTTGAGCCCGGCCGAGGTGCACGAGCACGTGCAGGTCGCAGCCAACGGGTACCTGCCCACGCTCACATCCGTTGACGGGATCGAGTTCCGCCTGCCGGTTCCGCCGGCGCAGTACGGATCGGAGCCCCCGGTACCGCAGGGTCCCGCGCCCGAGCTCGGACAGCACACCGAGGAGATCCTGCTCGAGCTGGGCAAGGACTGGGACGTGATCAGCGAGCTGCGCGTCTCGGGTGCGTTGGGCTGACGCGCGGGTCGCGCCCGCTCGCGAGCGTGTCAGCGGGTCATCGCGTCAGCGCGTGAGCAACATGCAGCCCGCGATCGGGCCACCACCGTTCGACACGACGGCGACCTCCGGCTGCGGTCCCACCTGGCGCGCGCCGGCTTCGCCGCGCAGCTGCGTGCACGCTTCGTGCAGCACCCAGTAGCCGTGCATGCGCCCGGCCGACAGCTGACCGCCGTAGGTGTTGAGGGGCAGCTCGCCGTCGAGACGGATTCTCGTGCCGCCCTCGAGGAACGGCCCGCCTTCACCGTCGGCGCAGAACCCGAGCGCTTCGAGCCACGCGAGCGTGAGGAACGTGAAGCCGTCGTACAGCTCGGCGACGTCGACGTCCGCCGGCCGGAGATCGGTACGGCTCCACATCTCCGCGGCCGCGTCGACCGAGGCCATCTTGGGGAAGTCGGGGCGGCCGATCCAGCCGCCGCTTGCCTCCGCGCCCCCGAGCGCCTCGACGCGCACCGGCGGTTTCGGGTGGTCCGCGGCCGTCTCCGGCGCCGAGATCACGAACGCGAGCGAACCGTCGATCGGGACGTCGCAGTCGAAGAGGCCGAAGGGGCTGGAGACGATCCGGGCGCCGAGATAGTCGTCGAGCGTCATCGGCTCGCGGTACACGGCGCGTTCGTTGAGCGCGGCGTGCTGCCGGCTCGTGACCGCGAGCCACCCCAACTGCTCCTTCGTGGTCCCGTAGAGATGCATGTGCCGCTGGCAGTGCATCGCCAGCCAGTTGGCCGCGGAGTACGCGTGCGCGGCGATCAGTGGTCCCATGTCGCCCATGAGCTTCATCGCCGCGTTCGCCATCGCCTCCATGGCTTCCTGCGCCGCCGGTGAGGTGTCCGTCGACTGCATGATCGTGCCGCCCATCATCTGCACCGTGCGATAGACGAGCACGTGACGCGCCCGTCCCTCGTTGACGGCGACGAAGGCCGACATCGCGGGGGAGAGCAGTCCGCCGGTGTCGAACCCCCCGCCGCGGTAGGAGACGTCGATGCCGAGCGCTCCGGCCGCAACATCCAGCGGCGTGTCGCCCAGGGTGGTGATGCCGTCGATGTCGGCCGCGGTCAGGCCGGCGTCGGCGATGGCCATCGTGGCCGACTCGGTGGTGAGGTCGAGGTCGGGGATCCCCGTGCGCCGCCCGATGCGCGAGATCCCCAGGCCCGAGATCAGCGCGCCGTGTCCCGGTCGTTCGATGCTCATGCGCCGCCCGCTCCCTGATCGTTCTCGTCGTTCTGATCGTTGCCCGGCGCCGTCACCCTATGCTCTGCGCGCATGGAGACTGTCGCGCCGAGAATCATCCCGCAACTGACGGACGTCAACCGGCCGTTCTGGACGGGCGGAGAGAACGGCGAGCTGCTCGTCCTGCGGTGCTCGGGCTGCGATCGCTGGGTGCACCCGCCGGTGGCGGCGTGCCCGGCGTGCGGCGGTGGGCTCACGCCGGCGCCGGTCAGCGGGCGGGGGACGGTCTTCGCGTTCACGGTCAACGAATATGCGTTCAACCCGGCTGTGCCGCCGCCGTACGTGATCGCCATCGTGGAGCTCGAGGAGTCCGACGACCTCCGAGTGCCGACGAACATCGTCGGTTGCGACGTCGAGTCCGTGTACTGCAGCATGCCGGTGCAGGTGCGCTTCGAGCAACACGGCGACGTGTTCGTGCCGCTTTTCGAGCCGTGGTCCGAGTGATGGCCGAGGAACGACCCGCGTGCCGGCCGAGCGACTACGGGACCGGCGCGCCACCGTCGCTTCCGATGGGCCGCTCGATGCGGGCGTCGGCGGCGACGCGTGCCAGCACCCGATCGTGCGGGTCGTCGGAGAGATACGGCGAGACGGCCACGACCGCCGCGCCGACCGGGAGGTCCTCGGGCCGGTCGTCAACGAAGATCGCGGTGTCGAGGCGGCGGAGGAACGCGGCGGTCACGTAGCGTCCGTCGGCGTCGCGTGCGTCCTTGTCGTGGAAGGCGTCGATCAGTGCGTCGATGCTGTGCTCCGTGGCGCGTTGCCGCGCGTACTCCGCTCCACCGGCGCTCCACGCCAGCACGGTGCTGCCCCGGGCGCGCAACGCGGCGAGCAGTTCGGCCGCGCCCGGCCGCAACGAGGTGCCGGTGAGCGAGTCGATCAGGCACCCGTCGACGTCGAACACCCACGTCGGTTCGGCCGCGGGACTCATGGTGGATGGAGGTTACTGTTCCGTCCCGATGACGGCCGACGACACGGGACGTGCAGCGCGCGACGCCCTGCGGGCGCAGTGGCGCGCCGCGGGGTGGTATCCCGAACTCACGATCGGCGAGGCGATCGAGCGCGGCGCAGGAACGCACGCCGACAGCCGGTTGGTGTTCGCGCCGGTGGACGGCGAGCACGCGGTGCTGCGGCTCGACGAGCTGTTCGTCCGCGCGACGCGCGCCGCCGGTCGTCTGCACGCGGCGGGCGTGCAACCCGGCGACGCGGTCGTGCTCCAGTCGGCGGCCGACATCGCCGGCACGGAAGCGCTCGTGGCGCTCTGGATCGCGGGCGCGATCCCGGTCCCGATGACCGTGAGCGCGACGCCCGAGGAGATGGCCCACGCGGTACGCGAGACGGGGGCGCGGACCGCGGTCGTGGTGCCCGAGTGGCGGGGGAGTGATCTCGCGTCCGGGATCGCAGCGCGACGCGACGAGCTCGCGCTCCGCTCCGTCGTCGTGTTGGGCGACGAGGCGCCACCCGGTGCGCGGCCGCTGCTGTCGTTCGATCCCGAACCGCGGCCCGAAGGCCGGCCTGGTTCTCCGAACGACACCGCGTGCGTGCTGTACACCTCCGGTTCCACCGCCGTGCCAAAGGGCGTGTGCCACAGCCACGAGACGTTGCTGTTCGGGCTCACGATCGTGCCGGCCGACGCGAGCTCGAGGATGCTGGCGACGTTCCCCGCGGGACACGTCGCGTCACTGCTCGGGCTGTTGCGGCCGCTGACCATGGGCGGGACAACGGTGATGATGGACCGATGGAGCGCCCGTGCGGCGGCCGCGCTCGTCGAGGAGCACCGGCTCACGGTGAGCGCGGGGACGCCGTTCTTCCTCTCGACCCTGCTCGACGAGGCCGAGCGCAGCGGTCGCGACCTCTCCTCGCTGCAACGGTTCCTCGTCGGTGCCGCCGCGGTGCCACCCGCGCTCGTCTCGCGCGCCGAAGCCGCGGGCATCGTGTCGTGGCGGACCTACGGCTCGACCGAGCATCCCGCGATCAGCTCGGGCGGCCCCGACGATCCGGCCGAGAAACGCATGCTCACCGACGGCCGGGTCACACCGGGCAACGAGGTCCGGCTGGTCGACGAGTCCGGTGTCGACGTCGCGCCCGGCGAGGAGGGGGAGATCGTCGCCCGCGGCCCGAAGCAGTTCCTCGGCTATCAGGACCCGGCGGCCGACGAGACCGCGTTCCTCGACGGCACCTGGTTCCGGACCGGGGATCTCGCCCGCTTCGACGCCGACGGGTACCTCGTCGTGACCGATCGGGTGAAGGACATCATCATCCGCGGCGGGGAGAACATCTCGGCCCGCGAGGTCGAAGAGGTCCTCGCCCGGCATCCCGCCGTCGAGGACGTCGCCGTGTGCGCGGCACCCGACGAGTTGTGGGGCGAGGTGCCGTGCGCGTTCGTGGTGGTGCGCGACGGGAACGAAGCGCCGGCCGCGGTGGCGCTCGAGGAGCACGCGCGTGCCCACGGCCTTGCCGCCCACAAGGTGCCGGGCCGGGTGATGATCGTCGACGATCTGCCGCGCACCGCCGCGGGCAAGGTCCGCAAGCGCGACCTGCGCGAACTGCTGGAGCGGCCCGCTACCGCGTCGTGAAGCCCGGCGGGGGCAGGTTCAGCGGCGGGGGCGCGTTGAACGGGTAGTTGCCGAGGTTCGTGTAGGCGATCCCGTTCTGCATGGCCATGCTGCGCGTCATGTCGAGCGACTCCCAGATGGCGCGTACCGTGCCCTGGATGGCCTTGGGGTTGCGGGCCGCGATCGACAGCGCGATCTCGCGGGCCCGGTCGCGCAGCGCGGCACGCGGCACGATCTCGGTCACCAGGCCGACGCGCAACGCGGTCTCGGCCGTGAGCCGCTCCTCGTTGCCCATGAGCGCCCAGCGCAACACGTCGCCGAGCGGGACGCCGCGGTGAAGCATCCCGATGGGTTCGAGCGCGGAGACGATCCCGACGTTGGCGTGCGGGTCGAAGAAGAGTGCGTCATCGGAGCAGATGATGATGTCGGACTCGTTGAGGAAGTACTGGGCCCCGCCCGCGCAGAGGCCGTGGACCGCGGTCACGACGGGCTTCCACACGCGGTGGTGGAGCTTGGGCGAGAGCGTGACGCCGGGGTCGAAGTTGTTCCACACGTTCTCGCGCTGGAACCACGTGCCCCCGCCCTTGACGTCGACGCCGGTGCAGAACGCCTTCTCGCCGTTGGCCTGGATGACGGCGACGTGGATGTCGTCGGTCTCGCGGACCGTCTCCCATGCGTACGTCATGTCCTTGCCCATCGCGTCGTTGAACGAGTTGTAGGCCTCGGGCCGGTTCAACGTGATCGTGGCCACGTGGTCTTCGACCTCGAACGTGATCGCTTCGAGCTCCATCGCATCCTCCCGATCGCGCACTTCTCAGCGAACTTCTCAGCGCGCTCGACGTGTCCTCGGACGGCCTCCGGGCGCCGTTCGCCCGGGGCCGCCGAATCGGAGAATGGTATACTCTTCTCCCGTGGCAGGGCACGCATGGGATCGACGGCTCGGCGTCTGGTGGATCGCGGAAGACCACCCGGATCAGCCCGCCGTCGTGGCATCGCCGTCGGGAATCGAGCTGACCTTCGGTGAGCTCGCGGCGCGCTCGCACCAGCTCGTGCACGCCCTCCGGGCGCGCGGGCTCCGTACCGGCGACATCGTCGCCTACGCGTTGCCCAACGACGTCGACATCCTCTGGTGGCAGTTCGCGCTCCAGGAAGCCGGGATGCACGCGGTCGCGCTCAACCCGCAGCTGTCCGGCCCGGAGATCCGCACCATCCTCGACCACTCCGGCGCCGCGGCCGTCGTCGTCCACCACCGGTTCGCCGACACCGGTGACCTCGCGGCGGCGCCGAGCATCCGGTTGCGGGTCTCGGTCGCCGGCGCCATCCCCGGGTTCGACACGTACGCGGACCTCGTGGCCGACCAGCCGAAAACGCGGCCGCCGGACCGCTCGTTCGGCACGCCGATCTCGTACTCGTCCGGGACGACCGGACAACCCAAGGCGATCGCCCGCGGGTCCGTCCCCGGCGACCCGTCGGCGATCGCGGATCAGATGAAGCTGTTCTGCCGGGCGTTCCAGTTCCACCCGCTCGAAGGCGTGCACCTCGCGTCGGCGGGGATGCATCACGGCGGGTGCCAGGCGTTCTACCAGGGTGCGCTCAACGCCGGGCAGGCGCTGGCGATCATGGCGAAGTTCGATGCCGAGCTCACGCTGCAATTGATCGAGCGCCACCGCGTCACGACCGCGTACATGGTGCCGACGCAGTTCGTGCGCCTGCTCCGGCTGCCACCGGAGGTCAGGGCGCGCTACGACGTGTCGAGCCTCGAGGTCGTGGTCCATTCGGCGGCGCCGTGCCCCATCGACGTCAAGCAACAGATGATGGACTGGTGGGGTCCGGTCATCTGGGAGACGTACGGCGGGATGGAAGGCGCGGCCGCGATCGCGAAGCCCCACCGCTGGCTCGAGCGCCCGGGGACCGTCGGGCGCGCGGTGCGCGGCATGACCATCAAGATCCTCGACGACGACGGCCACGAGCTCCCCGCGGGCGAGACCGGCAACGTGTACCTCGAATCCGACGTCCCCACCTTCAAGTACCGCAACGACCCCGAGCTGACCGAGTCGGTGCACCGGGGCCGGGCGTTCACGCTCGGCGACGTCGGCTACCTCGATGCCGACGGGTACCTGTTCCTGCGGGACCGGGCCAAGGACATGATCATCAGCGGCGGCGTCAACATCTATCCCGCCGAGGTGGAGGCGGTGCTCACGGCGCATCCCGCGGTGCACGACGTCGCGGTCATCGGGGTACCGGACGCCGAGTGGGGCGAGTCGGTGAAGGCGGTGGTCGAGCCGGTCGACGGTATCCTCGGATCGGCGGAGCTCGAGCGGGAGCTCGTCGACTTCTGTCGCGCGAAGCTCGCGAGCTACAAGTGCCCGCGCTCGGTCGACTTCCGCGATGAGCTCCCGCGCACCGAGACGGGCAAGCTCTTCAAGCGATTGCTACGGGACGACTACTGGCGGGAGAAAGCCGCCGGAGAGAGGAACGGGTAAGTGGAGATCAAGGGGAAGAAGGCCGTCATCGTCGGCGGTGCGTCCGGTATGGCGCGCGCCTCGGCCGAGTTGTTGCACGAGCGGGGAGCGTCCGTGGCCATCCTCGACCTGCCGAAGTCGGCCGGCGCGGAGGTCGCGTCCGCGCTCGACGGCACCTTTCATCCCGTCGACGTCACGGACGAGGCGAGCGTCGAGCAGGCGCTGGCCGACGCCGTCGGGCAAATGGGCGGCCTGCACATCGCGGTCAACACCGCGGGCGGCGGCACCGTGATGCGCACGCTCACCAAGAACGGCCCGCACCCGCTCGACGACTTCCGCAAGGTGATCGAGCTGAACCTGATCGCGACGTTCAACCTCAACCGGTTGCAGGCGATGCACATGTCGACCAACGAACCCGAAGACGGCGAGCGCGGCGTGATCATCGACACCGCGTCGATTGCCGCGTTCGAGGGCCAGATCGGCCAGGTCGCGTACGCGGCGGCCAAGGCCGGCATCGCGGGGATGACGTTCACGATGGCGCGTGATCTCGGCGGCCTCGGGATTCGCGTGGTTTCCATCGCGCCGAGCCTCTTCAGCACGGGAATCACCCAGGGGATCCCCGACGACTTCGCGGAAGCACTCACGAAGGACGCCGCGTTCCCCAAGCGTATGGGCCGGCCCGAGGAGTACGGCCGCCTCGCGGTGGCGATCGTGGAGAACCCGATGCTCAACGGCTCGACGATCCGCCTCGACGCCGGCCAACGCTTCGCGCCGAAGTAACGCGAGCGGCCGTGACGGCATTCGTCAACGAACCCGGCACCGACCTCACGACGGTGCTCACGCTCGAACCGCTCGACCGGGATCTCTTCCGCGCGCGGAACGGCCGGCAGAACCTCCGGTCGTCGTTGTACGGCGGTCAGGTCGCCGCGCAGTCGCTGCTCGCCGCCGCGGCGACCGTCGACGGAGACCGGGCGCCGCACTCGTTCCACGGCTACTTCCTGCGGGCGGGCCGTCCCGATCTCCCCGTGGTCCTGCGCGTCGATCGTGATCGTGACGGACGGTCGTTCTCGGCCCGCCACGTCGTCGCGATCCAGGACGGCGCGGTGATCTTCTCGATGGTCGCGTCGTTCCATCACGAGCGGCCCGGCCCGACGTTCGACGACGCGCCGCGGCGCGACGTGCCGCCGCCCGAGTCCGTCCCGGTCGGGGGATGGAACGGGCTGCTCGACGTCCGCGAGGTCACCCGGACCGATCTCGCGGCGCACCTCTACACCGACTGCATCTGGGTCCGATCGGCGACACCGTTGGGCGACGACCCGTTGCTGCACATCGGTGGGCTCGTCTATCTCTCCGATCTCGGATCGGGTTTCGGGCAACAGGACCGATCGCTGCTCGGCATGGGCGGCCCGAGCATCGACCATTCGTTGTGGTTCCACGAGCCCATCCGGGCCGACGACTGGGTGCTGATCGACCTGCAACCGGTCAAGGCGCGCGCCGCCCGGGGCGTCTACCGCGGGTCGCTGCGTGATCGCGACGGCCTGCTCGCCGCGACGATCATGCAGGAGACGCTGCTGGTCCCGCCCCGCCCGCTCCGTGACGGCGCGGCCGACGGCGGGCCCGGTGGCGAGTCCGGTGGCGAGTCCGGTGGCGAGTCCGGTGGCGAGTCCGGTGGCGAGTCCGGAACCGCCGTGCAACCGTGACGCCCCCGAACTCTTCCGTTCCTGCGGGAGATACTCGGTCTCAGGCCGAAGAACTCCCGCAGAAACGATTGGGGGGTGGACAACACGGTTAGCTCAGCCACTCCGCGATCGTGTCGATGTCGCGCCGGCCGTTGGGTCCGACGGGCGCTACGTTGAGCACCGTCACGCCCGCGTCGCGGTACGCGGCCACGCGGTCCTTCACGAAACCGGCGTCCCCGATGAGCGACAGCCCGTCGACGAGGTCCTGGGGCACCATCGCCGCCGCCCCCTTCTTGTCGCCCCCGAGGTACGCGTCCTGGATCGCCGCGGCCTCCTGCTCGTAGCCGTACCGCTTGAGCACGTCGTTGTAGTAGTTGCGGCCGCGCGCGCCCATGCCGCCGAAGTAGAGCCCGAGCATCGGCCGGTCCCGATCGCGCAGCTCCTCGAAGTCGTCGCCGATGGCGAGTGATCCGCCGGCCACGATGTCGAGCGGCGGCAGCTCGCGGTCGCGGCGCGCGAGGCCGGCGCGCAGCGAATCGCCCCAGATGTGATCCGCTCGGTCGGGCCAGTAGAGGAGGGGCAACCAACCTTCGGCCAACTCGGCGGTCATCTCCACGTTCTTCGGTCCGAGCGACGCGACGTGGATCGGGATCCGGGCCCGGATGCCGCGGTTGATGATCTTGAGCGGCTTGCCGAGCCCGGTGCCGCGGCCCTCGGCCAGGGGGATCTGATACGACGGGCCGTCGTGGACCAGGGCGTGCTCCCGCGCCCAGACCTGGCGGCAGATGTCGATGATCTCGCGGGTACGGCCGAGCGGGCGGTCGTACTCCACGCCGTGGAAGCCCTCGATCACCTGCGGACCCGAGGCGCCGAGGCCGAGGATGCACCGGCCGCCGGAGAGGCGGTCGATGCCGACGGCCGTCATCGCCAGCACCGTCGGCGTACGCGTGTAGATCGGCAGGATGCTCGAGCCGATCTGCGCCCGCTCCGTGACCGCGGCGAGGAACCCCATGGTCGAGACCGCGTCGGCGCTGTAGGCCTCGCCGGTCCACAGATACTCGACGCCCGCGTCCTCCAGTTGCTTGGCGTGGCGGGCGAACGCGGCCGGATCGTCGCGCATCGCCACCATGGAACCGAGCTTCATCCCCGCTCCTGTCGTTGCCGTTGCCGTTGCCGTCGTTGCACGCCCGAGACAATAAAGGGTACTTTTTCATCATGCCGATCGCCATTACCGAAGACCACCGCGCCCTCACCGAAACCGCCTCCGACTTCCTCGCCAAGCACGGCGCTCGCACCGCGTCGCGCGCGTTGCTCGAGGCGGAGACAGAGCAGCTCCCCGAGCTCTGGGGCGACCTGGGCGCACTCGGTTGGCTCGGGCTGCACCTGCCCGAAGCGCACGGCGGTTCGGGCTACGGGCTGCCGGAGCTCGTCGTCGTGATCGAGGAGCTCGGCCGGGCCGTCGCCCCCGGCCCGTTCGTGCCGACCGTGATCACGAGCGGCGTCATCGCCGCGGCCGCGGCACCCGCCACGCAGGCCCGCCTGCTGCCGGGCCTCGCCGACGGGACCGTGCCGGGCGCGGTTGCGCTCGACGGCGACGTCGAGATCCGCGACGGTGCCGCGTTCGGCTCGGCCGGTGTCGTCATCGGTGCCGGACTCGCGGGTGTGATCCTCGTCGCGGTGGGCGACGACGTCGCGATCGTCGAGCGCGCCGCCGGGGGAGTGAAGGCGGAGATCCCCACCAACCTGGACCCGACGCGTCGCGCCGCGCGCGTCACGCTCGACGGCGCACCGGCCGAGATCGTGCCCGGGGCGCGCCGGATCCTCGTCGACCTCGCGCGGTTGCTCTTCGCCGCCGAAGCTACCGGCATCGCGCGCGAAGTCACCGAGATGGCGAGCGAGTACGCGAAGGTGCGCGAGCAGTTCGGCCGTCCGATCGCGACGTACCAGGCGGTGAAGCACCACTGCGCCAACATGCTCGTCGCCACCGAGCTCTCGACGGCCGCGGTGTGGGACGCGGCGCGCGCCGGCCTCGACGGTGGCGACCAGCTCTCGCTCACCGCCGCGATCGCGGCGACGATCGCGGTCCCCGCGGCCGAGTGGAACGCACAGCTCAACATCCAGGTGCACGGGGGCATCGGCTTCACCTGGGAGCACGACGCGCACCTCTACCTCCGGCGCGCGACGGCGATCCAGTCGATCGTCGACCCCGAGGCCGCGGCGAAGGACGTCACCGACCTCGTGCGCCACGGCGTACGGCGCGAACGATCGGTCGACCTCCCACCCGAGGCGGAACCGATCCGCGACACCGTCCGCGAGTTCGTGGCGAGCGTGCGCGACCTCGAGCCCGACGCGCAACGCGCCGCGTTGATCGACGCCGGCTACGCGGTGCCGCACTGGCCGAAGCCGTGGGGGCGCGACGCGGGCGCCATCGAGCAGCTCGTCGTCGAGCAGGAGTTCGAGGCGGCCGGCATCAAGCGCCCCGCGTACGGCATCACCGGGTGGGTCATCCTCACATTGGTCCAGCACGCCACCGAGGACCAGGTCGCGCGCTGGGTGCGTCCCGCGTTGAACGAGGACGTGATCTGGTGCCAACTGTTCAGCGAGCCCGACGCCGGTTCCGACGCCGCGGGTGTGAAGACGAAGGCCACTCGCGTCGACGGCGGCTGGCTCATCAACGGCCAGAAGATCTGGACGAGTGACGCGCACCGGAGCAAGCGGGGGCTCGCGACGGTGCGGACGAACCCCGACGCGCCGAAGCACAACGGGATCACCACGATGGTGATCGACATGGAAGCCGAGGGCGTGGAGGTTCGGCCGCTGCGCATGATCACGGGAACGTCCGAGTTCAACGAGGTGTTCCTCGACGACGTGTTCGTCCCCGACGACGACGTCGTCGGTCCGATCGACGGCGGCTGGACGGTGGCCCGGGCCACGCTGGGCAACGAGAGCGTGAGCATCGGAGGCGGCCAGGGCGGCATGACCATGCCCGGCGAGATGCTGATCGCGCCGCTCGACGCGCACCCGGAACGTCTCGCCGGCGGAGCGGGCCGAGTCGGCCGGTACATCGCGGCCGTCGAGGCGATGGCACTGCTCAACCTCCGCAGCGCGCACCGCGCGGTCGCCGGCGGGGGACCGGGGCCCGAGGGCAACGTCACCAAGCTCGTCCTCTCCGAGAACGGGCACGAGGCGGCCGCGATCCTCGCCGCGTTGACCGGCCCCGACACCGCGCTGATGGACGGGCCCGCCGCGATGACCGGCTACATCGTGTTGATGCACCGGGCGATGTCGATCGCCGGCGGGACCTCCGAGATCAAGCGCAACCAGATCGGCGAGCGCATCCTCGGCCTGCCGCGCGACCCGCTCATCCGTTGATCGACTGATCGACTGATCCACTCACCAGTGCGCCGCGTCGCCCGGCGCGTTCGCGGTCGGGACGGAGGTTCCGTGCAGTACCGGAAGTTCGGACGAACCGGGATCGAGGTCAGCACCCAGTGCCTGGGCGCCATGATGTTCGGCCCGATCGGCAATCCGGATGCCGACGAGTGCGTGCGCCTCGTCCACCGGGCGCTCGACGCCGGCATCAACTTCGTCGACACGGCCGACATGTACTCGAACGGCGAGAGCGAGCGGATCGTGGGACGCGCGCTGCACGGGCGCCGCGACGACGTCGTGCTGGCCACGAAGTGCTTCAACCTGATGGGCCCGGACCGCAACCAGCAGGGTGGCTCCCGTCGGTGGATCACCCGGGCGGTGGAGGACAGCCTGCGGCGGCTCGACACCGACCATCTCGATCTGTACCAGGTGCACCGCCTCGACTGGTCGACCGATCTCGACGAGACGCTCGGCGCGCTCACCGACCTCGTGCACGCGGGCAAGGTCCGGTACCTCGGATCGTCGTCCTATCCGGCCGAGTGGATCGTCGAGGCGCAGTGGGTTGCCGAGCGCCGCGGCCGCGAGCGCTTCGTGTGCGAGCAGCCGCAGTACTCCATCTTCGCCCGGTCGACCGAAGCCGCGGTGCTCCCCACCTGCGAGCGACACGGCATGGCCGTGATCCCGTGGAGCCCGCTCGCCGGTGGATGGCTGACGGGCAAGTACCGCAAGGGTGCGGTGCCGCCATCGGGTTCGCGGTTCTCGCCCGACAACGCGTGGGCGCGACGCCGGGGTCTCGAGGCGCCGGACTTCGACGAGGATCCGCGTCTCGACATCGTCGAGCGGCTGGTCGGCGTCGCGGAAGGCGCCGGGCTGACGATGACGCAGCTCGGACTCGGCTTCGTCGCCGCGCACCCGGCCGTGACGTCGGCGATCATCGGTCCCAAGACGATGGCGCAGCTCGACGACCTCCTCGGTGCGGCCGATGTGGTCCTCGACGACGACGTGCTCGACGCGATCGACGAGATCGTGCCCCCGGGGACCGACGTCGCCGGCATCCATCACTTCATCCGCAACCCGGCCCTCGCGCCCGATCGGCGCGGAACGCGAGGTCGGTGACCGTCGCGGACCGCGACGGTCAGTGGCCGGTCCACACCGGCGAGCGCTTCTCGATGAACGCGAGCGAGCCTTCCTTGGCGTCGTCGCTCGCGAACACCGTGGCCTGCCACTCGTCGTGGAGCGCCCGCGCCTTCTCGGGGTTGGTCGCCGCGGTGCGCACCAGTTCCTTCGTCGCCCGGATCGCGAGCGGACCGTTGCGCGCGATCCGCTCCGCGAGTCGCAACGCGGCCTCGAGCACCTCGGCGGCCGGGACGACCTCGTTCACCAGACCGAGAGCGAAGGCCCTCGACGCGTCGATGGGATCGCCGGTCAGCGTCAGCTCCAGCGCGACCGCGAGCGGGATGCGGGTGCCGAGGAACGCGCCGCCCCCGGCCGGGAAGAGCCCGCGCGTGACTTCGGGGAGCCCGAACTTCGCGGTCTCGGACGAGACGACGACGTCGCAACCGAGCAAGAGCTCGAAGCCGCCCGCGACCGCGGTGGCGTTGGCGGCGCCGACGACCGGTACGGCGAGGTCGCCGCGGATGAAGCGTTGGAACGCCTTCATGCCCCGCTTCGTCTCGTCCGTCGGTTCGCCGCCCTGGCTGAACTCCCGGAGGTCCATGCCGGCGCAGAACGCGCGATCGCCGGTTCCGGTGATCACGACGCAGCGCACGCCCGCATCCTGCTCCGCGGCTTCGAGGGCGAGGCCGAGATCACTGACGAGCGCGAGCGTGAGGGAGTTGCGCGCCTCCGGTCGGTTGAGCCGGAGGACGAGTACCGTGCCGCGCTGCTCGCGGACGAGGACGGGTTCGGACATCGGGATCTCCTCGGGGTTCGTAGGCATCGCCGTACTTCGCGGGCGCGGCGTGGCCGGTCAGGTCTTGGTGCCCCACTGCTTCGCGTCGGCCAGCACCTCCCGGAACGGCTTGTCGGCGTCGGCGGTGGGTTCGCGGGGCAACCCGAGGATCCGCTCGCCGATGATGTTGCGCTGGATCTGGTTGCTCCCGCCGGCGATCGACCAGATCCGGCCGTTGAGGAAGTTGAGCGCGGCCCCGTGGCCGTCGTCGCCGTCGGTCTCCCACGCGAGTGCGTTGCGGCCGGCGAGCTCCATCGCGGCGGCGGCGCGCAGCGGTTGGATGATGCCCATGTCGAGCTTGATGAGCGACGCGATCGTCGGGTCGGCCCGGCCGGCCATCATCGCCTCCCCGACCCGCTTGATCAGCTCGCTCTCGACCCAGTCGTTGACGTGGGCGCGGGCGATGAGCTGGCGGGTGGCGTGCTCGCGTTCGAGGCCGCGTGCCTCCGCCAGCGCGACGAGGTCGGGAGCGAGGCGGCGCCCGCCGCCGCTCCCGGCGCGCTCCGACCCCGCGCCCGCGCTGCGTTCGAAGCCGAGCAACGCGTTGGCGACGGCCCATCCGCCGTTGAGCTCGCCGACGACCATGTCGTCGCCCACGACGACGTCGTCGAGGAACTCCTCGCAGAACTCGGTGCTGCCGTTGATCTCACGGATCGGGCGTACCGTGACCCGCGCGTCGAGCAGCGGGACCTTGAACATCGTGAGACCCTTGTGCTTCGGCACGTCCCAGTCGGTGCGGGCGAGGCAGATGCCGAAGTTGCAGCACCTCGCGCCCGAGGACCAGACCTTGGTGCCGTCGAGGACCCAGCGGTCGCCGTCGCGGGTCGCGCGCGTCAGTATTCCCGCGAGGTCGGATCCGGCGCCGGGCTCGGAGAGCAGCTGCACCCAGATCTCGTCGCCGCGCAGCATCTTCGGGATCCACGCGCGCTTCTGCTCCTCGCTCGCGAAGCGCAGGAGCGTCGGGATGACCACGCCGAAGGTCACGTGGCTGGCGACGCCGCCCGGCGCGGGGACCGCGTAGCCGGCGGACTCCTCGTTGAAGATCCGCTGGTGCTTGTTCGTGAGCCCCTGACCGCCGTACTCCACCGGCACCGTGATGCCGACGTACCCGGCACCGTACTGCGCCCGCTGGAGCGCGCGGTCGCGCTCGAGCTCGTCGGGCGTGATGTCGTGCGTGCCGCGGAGCTCCGCGCCCGGTTCGCGGCGCGGGAGGTTCGCGGCGATCCATTCGCGTGCGCCGGCGCGGTACGCGTCGAGGTCAACGGTTGCCGGGGACGCGCTCATCGCCCGGCTCCTTCACCCAGGCCGTGGAACGCGCACACGCGTTCGCGGTGCCAGGTCGGTTCACCGTAGAGCGCGCTGTTGGAACGGATGCGCCGCAGGTAGAGGTGGAGGTCGTGCTCCCACGTGTAGCCGATGCCGCCGTGGACCTGGAGGCACTCCTGGGCGACGTCGTTGGCCACGTCGCCGATGTACGCCGCGGCCATGCTCACGACCTCACGCGCCGTGTCGTCGCCGTTGGTCACCGCCGTCGCCGCCGCAACCGCGGCCGCCTTGCAGCTCTCGACGTACAGCGCCTGGTCGGCGAGGATGTGCTTCACCGCCTGGAACGAGCCGATCGGCCGTCCGAACGCGATCCGGTCCTTGGCGTAGGCGACGGTCATCGAGAACAACGCGTCGATCGCGCCGACGGTGTCCGCCAGCGTCAGCACGATTGCGAGCTGGAGTTGCGTCTCGAGCGCGTCCGCACCGGCACGCGCACCGGCCGGGCCGAGGATCGCGTCCTCCGTGACCGTCACGCCGTCGAAGTCGACGTGGGTCAGGCGCCGCGAGAGATCGAGGGTGGTGAGCGGTCGCACGTTCACTCCCGGCGCACCGGCGCGCACGAACACCTGCGCAGGCTCGCCGTCGACGATCGCGGTGACGAGCAGCCAGTCGGCCGATACGGCGTCGGGGACGAAGCCGCGCGTCCCGTGGAGCACAAAGACGGAACCCGAGCGTTCGGCGCGCAGGCCCGCGCCTTCGTCCCAGTTCCCGCTCGCGTCGGCGAAGGCCCATGTGATCACGATCTCGCCCGCCACGATCGCGGGCAGGTATTCGGCCCGCTGCGCGGGGGAGCCGTGTGCGCTGATCGCGGCCGCGACGACGTTCATCGCGACGAACGGCCCGGGCTGTACGTGACGGCCGATCTCCTCGGCCACGATCGCGGCGTCGAGCAGCCCGGAACCGCTGACGCTGCCCCCGCTGTCGGTTTCGGCGACGAGCATCGCGAACCAGCCGATCTCGGCGGACTGGCGCAACCACCCGCGGCCGTAGCCGAGGGGGTCGTCGTGCAACGCGCGGGTCGCGGCGAGCGGCAGCTCGGTGTCGATGAACCGCACTGTCGTCTCGTGGAACAGCACCTGATCGTCGGTGAGGTCCAGCTGCATCGTGTCGCGTCTCCCCCGGGTGTCCCGGCTCGTCCTAACGCTGCGTCCCGACCGTGAGCTCCCGGTAGGGGATGTCGCGGTCGTCGCCCGGTTCGCGTGGCAGCCCGAGCCCGCGCTCGCCGAGCAGGTTGAGGTGGATCTCGTCGGTGCCGCCGCCGAGCCGGGTGGCCGGGCTCTCGAGGTTGACCGCCTGGAGGGCGCCGCCCATGGGCGACTCGGGGCCGGACAGCATCGCCTGCGGACCGACGATCCGGTACGACAGCTCGCGCGAATCCTGGCAGATGCGCGACGTCGAGAGCTTGGAAATCGAGGCGTCGGCACCCGTGAGCCGGCCCCGCGCGGCGCCGATGCGACCCATCGTCCACCCGTTGACCCGCACGTTCGTGACGTACCGGGCGAGCTCCTGCCGGATCACCGCGTCGTTCGCGAGGCCGTGGTCGCGCGCGAGTGCGATCATCACCTTCGACGGCACCGCGCTGGTGCGGATCGGGCTCTTGCGCTGCTTCGCGATCTCGCGCGCGTGGGTGATCACCTCGCCGACCGTCCGGTCGAGATCCCCGGCACGGCCGGACCGCGCGGGGGAGAGGCCCTCGGCCAGGCCGGCCGACAGCGAGTTGCGCTCGTGGAACAGCGTCGTCTGCGCGACCCGCCAGCCGTCGTCGAGCCCACCCACGATCCCGTCGGCCGGCACGCGCGCGTCCGTGAGGAACACCTCGCAGAACGAGCTCTGGCCGCTCATCGTCTTGAGCGGCCGGGTCTCGACCCCGGGCTGGTACATGTCGATCACGAAGTACGTCATGCCGCGGTGCTTCGGCCGGTCGGGATCGGTGCGAGCGAGCAGCATCCCGAAATCGGCGGAATCGGCCGCCGAGTTCCACACCTTCTGGCCGTTGATCACCCACTCGTCGCCGTCGCGCTCGGCTCGCGTGCCCACGCTCGCGAGGTCCGAGCCCGAGCCGGGCTCGCTGAACAACTGGCACCACGCGGCCTCGCCGAGCGCGATCGCGCGCACGAAGCGGTCGATCTGCTCCGGCGTGCCGTGTTCGAGGAGCGTGGGAGCCGCGAGCGCCGCGGCGAGATGACCGGTCGGCGGCGCGACCACGCGGTTGCGGGCCAGGATGCCGGTCACGATCCTCGCCTCCTGCGTCGTCGCGCCGGAACCACCGACGCCCGCGGGCCAGGTGGGGTAGGCGTACCCGGCGCCGGCGAGCCGCCGCCACCACTCGCGAACCGTCAACGACTCCGACCAGTTGGCGTCGACCCAGGCCTGGACCTCGGCCGCGAGCGTCTCGCCGCGGCTCAATCTTTGCCTTCGGCCCTGCGCTGCGCCGCGACCTCGTGGTGGCGTTCCATCATCGTGATGGCCTGGGCCTGGAGGTCGGTGGGCGGTTCGGGCAACACCACGGGCCCGTGCTCGCGGCTCGGCAATGCGATCGTCGCCTTGCCGGGACACGTCACGACGTCGCGCTGGTTGGTGCCGCGCATCTCGATGTCGACGACGCAGCGGCCGTCCTCGACCCGCTTGGCCACGACCTCGCCGGTGAGGACGTGACTGTCGCCCATGTAGTTGAACTTCCGGATCTCGCTGCTCTGGCCGACCAGCCAGCCGTCGTCGCCCATCCAGTCGGTCATGAAGTGGGAGAGCCAGCAATCGCGCATCACCCCGTAGTCGTACGACATCGGGTTGCCGATCGCTCGCGCCCATGACGAATCCCAGTGGACGCGCTGCGCGACATCGGGGATGCCGTACTCGTTCTTCACGTAGAACGGCGCGATGCGCTGGCGGTTGTTGTACGCGATCCGGTTCGAGCAAGGCGCGTAGGGCACGAAGCCGTAGCCGCCGGCGTGGAACACGATCATGTCCGTCGTCGTGAGGGGGCCCTTGGCCATCGGCGTGAGCGCGTCGCCGACGTCGACGTCCTCCCAGTAACGCGGCTTCGAGCCCTGCACCTCCTCGGCGGCGTAGATCGCATCGAGGCGGGCGAGGTCTTCGTCGGAGTACGTCGCCGGTTCGATCGCGGCGTACTTGCCCTTCTCGCGCGCCGTCTTGCGCTCCGTGTGGATGGCGAGCGTTCGCGAGATGGCGACGATCTCGGCCCGCTGGTTCATCTTGACGCTCGCGAACGTGATGAGCACCGATCGGTTCGCGAACTCCGACTTCTTCTCGACCACCGACTCGGTGCCACCGAAGCTGTAGAGCTGGTCGCCCTCGAGGAGCGGGCGGTACCAGGTCCAGGTGCTGCCCGAGACGAACACGTGGATGCCGCGGAACGACGGGCGCTTGAACGAGCGGTCGGGCGGGTCGCCGTACAGCGGGCGGTTGAGGCCGATCGAGATCATGGGCGGGGCGATCTGCCCGCCCCACCGAGTGGTCGTCCCGTATTCATCCGAGTTGAACAGCGGGTTGTCGTCGCCGTAGCTGCGGGCGAAGTTGCGCATGGAGTCGTGCGTCGCGGTGGTGAGGTGCTCTCGCGCCGGCGACGGCGAGTACCGCCCGACGAGTGCCTTCGCCCGCTCGATGTCTTCTTCCTTGAACGAGAAGTCGGTCGCCTTCTCGAACTCGGCCGATGTCTCCGAAGCCTTCGTCGCCATGGTTCCCCTCGCCGTCCCCGCGGTTCCGATCCGAAGAAGAGTGTACTGAAAGCGGCCCCGCCCGGCCAGCCCGAGGACGGGGCGGACCCGACGGACGTCCCTTCCGTCAGGAAAGCCGGAGCGGGAGCGATCGAAGCCCGCGCAACGACTGCGTGGGCTTGTAGCGCAGCTCGTTGCGAGGCACGGCCAGCTCGATGCGGTCGAAGCGCTGCACGAGCGCGCCGAGCGCGGCGCGGGCTTCCGTGCGCGCCAGCTGGTGGCCGAGGCAGTAGTGCGGGCCGAACGCGAACGTGATGTGCCGGTTGGGGTCGCGTCCGAGGTCGAGGACGTCGGGTTCTTCGAACACCGACTCGTCGCGGTTGGCGGAGATGATCATGCCGAGCAGGGCGCTGCCCTTCGGGATCGTCACGCCCGAGATCTCGACGTCTTCGAGCGCGTGGCGAGCGGTGCCGCACGGGACGGGCGTGGTGAAGCGGAGTAGTTCCTCGACCGCCGAATCGATGAGCGCCGGGTCGTCGCGCAGCCGGGCGAGCTGGTCCGGGTGTTCGAGCAGGGCCAGCGTCCCACTGCCGATGAGGTTGGCGGTGGTGTCGTGCCCGGCGAGGAGCAGGAGGAAGATCATGGCCAGCAACTCGTGGTCGCTGAACCGGTCGTCCTCGTCGTTGGCCTGTACGAGCGCGGAGATGAGCCGGTCGTCGGGCTCGGTCCGGCGCTGCTCGGCGATGCGCTCGAAGAGCTTCATCATCCGCTGCCCGGCGGGCAGCCCCTTGAGCATCGCGGTGGTGCTGCCGGACGAGCCGTCGGTGAACTTCTTCGTGGCCGCGTGGAACGCGTCGCGGTCGGGCGCGTCGACGCCGAGCATGTCGGCGATCACGGCGAGTGGGAGCTGCACCGCGAACTCCTCGACGAGATCGATCGCCTCGCCCTTCGCGCTCCTCTCCCCGATCTCGTCGAGCAGCGTGGCGACGATCCGGTCGATGTCGGCGGACATCTGCTGGATCAGCTTCGGTGTGAACGCCCGGCCGACCAGTCCGCGCAGGCGCTTGTGCTCCGGGTCGTCCTTGAAGACCATCGTGTCGGTCAGAAGGCGGAACATCCGCGGCATGAAGCGGACGAAACCCATGCGCCCGTTCTTCGCCAGATCGTTGGAGAACCGCGGATCCGAATGGAGCGTCACGACGTCGTCGTACCGGGTGAGCATGTACCCGCGGATGCGGGTGACCTGGTGCGACTCGACCCGTGATACCGGCGCGGTCCGGCGCAGCTCGGCGTAGCGCGGGAAGGGGTCCGAGAACATGATCGGGTCCGCGAGATCGGTGGTCGGCATCGAGGGAAGCGTCGAACTGGGCATCGAGCTCTCTTTCCTGACCGCGCGGAGGAACGATTCAGGGTACTCTTTGTGCAGTGCGGCATCAACCATGCGGACCGGTTCCGAGCCGGGGCGCGTGAGCCGGGGTGTGGACCGGAGCGGCGGGGGATCGGGAGGCCATGTTCGAACACGTGGGTCCGACACTCGGCCCGGACGACGACGATTTCCACGCGTGCTCCGACGATTGGTGGGAGACGGAGACGGCGTGGTTCTCCTTCCACGTGCCCGAGCGCAGGCTGGGGGGCTGGCTCTACAACCAGGTGCTGGGTGTGCAGGGGATCTGCAACGGCGGGGCATGGGTGTGGGACGACACGACTGAGGGCGCACGCTACGAGGTGAACCATCGCGGCGTGCCGCTGCCGCCCGGTCTCGATCTCCGCTGCGTCACGCTCCCGAACGGCAACTCGATCCGCGCCGTCGAGCCGCTCATGCGCTACGAGTTGGGTTATGCCGACCCGGGGCGCTTCGAGGCCGACCTCGAGTTCGACGGGATCATGGCCCCGCACTCTCATCCGCTCGCGACCGCGCCGTTCCGGAAGGGCCGGCACTTCGACCAGCCCGGCCGCGTGCGCGGACGGATCGTGCTCGACGGCGAGGCGATCGATATCGACTGCATCGCCGGTCGCGACCGGTCGTGGGGCCCCCGCCCGATGGGGCCGGACCCGCGGCGGCCGCCCGCCCCGGTGTCGTCGGCACCGGCGAAGCCCCCACGGCCCGCGACCGGCATCGGCTACGTGCTCGCCAGCGCGTCGGACACGGAGAGCTTCCTCGCGTACACGCTCCCGTGCGAAGGCGGCAGCGACGACCTGACCGCGGGCTTCCTGCTGTGCGACGGCACGTACGCACCACTGGTGCGCGGGCACCGGACCGTCGAGTTCGATCCCGAGACACGTTGGATCACCGCCGTCCACCTCGAGGCGGTCGACGAGCTGGGTCGCGAGCTCGTCGCCGACGGCGAGCTCGTCGCGCGCCACGACGAGACGGGCCCGAGCGGTACCGGACTCTTCCGCTGGCGTTGGGGCCGCTGCACCGGGTGGGGTGAGGATCAGTCGTACTGTCCGGAAGCGGTCTGGCGCGCGGTCGGCGCGCCCGCGCCGCCGAGCTGACCGGTCAGCCGTGTCGGTCACCATGAACGCTACGAGGGCCGCCATCATGTGCGACTGCCGTGAGTGAGGCCCGAGTGACCCGAGTGCTCACGCTCCCCGACGACCTGATCACGTGGGCCGAGGAGCTGGCGGGCGGAAGACTCGTGCACGCGGACCGCCGGCCGGGCGGCGCCCGCAAGGAAGCGTGGTGGGTCGACTTCGAGGGGCCCGGCGGGCACCTCCGTCCGTTGTTCCTCCGCTACGACCGCTCCGATCCGGCGCGCACGGTCGATCCGTGGACCCTGCACCGCGAGGCGACCGTGTATCTCGCGTTGCAGGACACGGAGGTCCGCGTGCCGCGGGTGTTCGGCGTGCATCCGGAGCACCAGGCGATGCTCTCGGAGCGCGTGAGTGGTGAGAACTGGTTCTCGCGGATCACCGATTCCGAGGAGGCGGTGGCGACCGCACAGGACTTCATGCGGCAGCTCGCGGCACTCCACCGCATCGACCCGCGCGGGCTCGACCTGCCGTCGTTCCCATCACCGACTTCCATTCCCGAGATGGTGCGATGGGAGCTCGACGAGTGGGAGCGCGTCATCGACGAGCGCGGCGGCCGACCCGACCCGCAACTTGCGTTCGCGCTCGGCTGGTTGCGGCGCAACATCCCCGACGTCGGCGGCCCGGTGGTGCTGGTCCAGGGCGACACCGGGCCCGGCAACTTCATGTACGAGGCCGGCCGGGTCGTCGCGGTCGTCGACTGGGAGCTCGCGCACCTCGGCGACCCGATGGACGACATTGCGTGGCTCGCGTTGCGTTCCACGCAGGAGCCGTTCCCCGACTTCCCGGCGCGGCTGCGAGAGTACGAACTGCTCTCCGGTCACGAGATCGACGAACGCCGTGTCCGGTACTACCAGGTGATGGCCGAGACGAAGCTGCTCGTGATGGGCCACCGGCCGCGCGCG
>Ga0209048_10000296_pt1 | contig 54812 bp, 58 predicted proteins | sample FrelakmetCRP12CR_FD_187146 | JGI IMG/M metagenome (GOLD analysis project Ga0209048, IMG submission 187146) | Freshwater lake sediment microbial communities from the University of Notre Dame, USA, for methane emissions studies - CRP12 CR (SPAdes)... | ecosystem: Environmental > Aquatic >...
TGTGAAAGATTTTCTTGGGTGGTGAACTTCAATGGCATATCAACTTATGCCAGACTTGGTTCAAGTGAGAACAAATGACATTTAAGTGCAATCACCCTGGGCAACGGGCTACCGCGTTTCGCCAGCTTTCTCCGGCTAAGAACGGAATAGCAATCTGACCTCCCTATGACGTAAGTCAGGGTGGAGAGAGATTGCTGCGTTGCGGTATAATCAGCCCCTTTTCGCGGGGGGGGGCAAAAAGATGATTCTGGTCACTGGCGCAGCGGGCTTCATCGGCAGCAATTTCGTCCTCGACTGGCTGGCCCAATCCGATGAACCTGTCATCAACCTCGACGCGCTCACCTACGCTGGTAATCTCGAGAACCTCTCCTCTCTGCAGGGCGATCCCCGCCACCTGTTCGTTAAGGGCGATATCGGCGATTTCGAACTGGCCTCCAAACTTCTTTCTGAGCATCAGCCTCGCGCCATCGTCAATTTTGCGGCCGAATCGCACGTCGACCGCAGCATTCATGGCCCGGAAGATTTCATCCAGACCAACATCGTCGGCACCTTCCGCCTACTCGAAGCTGTCCGCGCCTACTGGAACGGCCTCGAAGCGTCAGCCAAGGAAAGCTTCCGCTTCCTCCACGTCTCAACCGACGAAGTCTACGGTTCGCTGGAAAAACACGACCCCGCCTTCGCCGAAACCAACCGCTACGAACCCAACAGTCCGTACTCGGCGAGCAAGGCCGCCAGCGACCACCTGGTGCGCGCCTACCACCACACCTACGGCCTGCCGGTCCTGACCACCAACTGCTCCAATAACTACGGTCCTTACCATTTCCCGGAAAAGCTCATCCCGCTCGTCATACACAATGCCCTGGCCGGCAAGCCGCTGCCAATCTACGGCGACGGCCAGCAAATCCGCGACTGGCTCTATGTCAAGGACCACTGTAGCGCCATCCGCCGCGTGCTCGAAGCGGGCAGGGTGGGGGACGTCTATAATGTCGGCGGCTGGAACGAAAAGCCCAACCTCGACGTTGTCCATACCCTCTGTGCGATTCTCGACGAACTCAGCCCGCGTGCCGATGGCAAGCCCTACAAGGAGCAGATCACTTATGTCCAGGACCGCCCTGGCCACGACCGCCGCTACGCCATCGACGCCGGCAAGCTCGAACGCCAACTCGGTTGGAAGCCGGCAGAGACCTTCGAAACCGGTATCCGCAAGACCGTGCAGTGGTATCTCGACAACCAGGCTTGGGTGAAGAACGTGACCAGCGGTGCCTACAAGAATTGGGTCGGCAAGCAATACGGAGAACAAACATGACCACCCGCAAAGGCATCATCCTCGCCGGCGGCGCCGGCACCCGGCTGCATCCGGCCACCCTGTCGGTTTCGAAGCAACTGCTGCCGATCTACGACAAGCCGATGATCTACTACCCGCTGACCACGCTGTTGCTGGCCGGCATCCGCGACATCCTGATCATCTCCACCCCGCAGGATACCCCGCGCTTCGCGCAACTGCTCGGTGACGGCAGCCAGTGGGGCATCAATCTGCAATACGCCGTCCAGCCCAGCCCGGACGGGCTCGCCCAGGCCTTCATCATCGGCGCCGACTTTATCGGCAACGACCGCTCGGCGCTTGTTCTCGGCGACAATATCTTCTATGGCCACGACTTCTACCAGATTCTCGGCCATGCCGACCAGCGTAGCGCAGGCGCCACCGTCTTCGCCTACCACGTGCTCGACCCCGAGCGTTACGGCGTCGCCGAATTCGATGCGACCGGCAAGGTCTTGGGCCTCGAAGAAAAGCCCAAGCAGCCCAAATCCAATTACGCCGTCACCGGTCTCTACTTCTACGACAACCAAGTCATCGAACTAGCCCGCAACCTCAAGCCATCGTCCCGTGGCGAACTCGAAATCACCGACCTCAACCGCCTTTATCTTGAACAAGGACAGCTTGATGTCGAGATCATGGGCCGCGGCTATGCCTGGCTCGACACCGGCACCCACGACAGCCTGCTCGAAGCAGGCCAATTCATTGCCACCATCGAAAAGCGCCAAGGCCTCAAGGTCGCGTGTCCTGAGGAGGTTGCCTATCGTCAAGGCTGGATTACGCCGGAACAACTCCAAGCGCTAGCTCAGCCGCTGGCCAAGAATGGTTATGGGCAGTACCTGCTGCGGATTCTCCACGAAACAGTCTTTCGTTTCCAAGGCGGTTCAGGGACGTGAGACTGATTGACTGCCAGAAACGGCCGCTCGGGCCAAGTATGTGTGCACCTGATTGAGACTAGAATGAACATCGTTCCCACCGCCATTCCGGACGTCCTGCTCATCGAACCAAAAATTTTCGGCGACGACCGCGGCTTCTTTTTCGAGAGCTTCAACGCCCGTGCTTTCGGACAAGCCACCGGCCTCAAGTGCGAATTCGTTCAGGATAACCACTCGAAATCCGCAAAAAACGTCCTGCGCGGCCTGCATTATCAGATCCAGAATCCCCAAGGCAAACTGGTGCGCGTCGTACAAGGCGAAGTCTTCGATGTTGCGGTCGACCTCCGGAAAAGCTCAAAAACCTTCGGGCAGTGGGTCGGCACCTGCCTTAGTGCGGAAAATAAGAAACAGCTCTGGATTCCGGAAGGGTTTGCCCACGGTTTTGTAGTGCTCAGCGAAACCGCTGAATTTCTCTACAAGACCACTGATTACTACGCACCAGAACATGAGCGCAGCCTGTTGTGGTGCGATCCGGTTTTAAATATCAAGTGGCCGATCGACGGTGAGCCGAAGCTTGCTGCCAAGGACGCTTCAGCGAAGCAGTTCGGCGAAGCCGAATGCTTCGCCTGATTTGGCTCAGCCCGAGAGCCGAAGTCCGTCCCCGGTTTTCGGCACCTCCAATGGCCGTTAGCCATCGCAGCGCCAATTCTTTCCCCCAATAATACCGCCGGGTCTTCGCTCTCATCATCTTTCGAATAGCACGGTGTACAGTGTGATATATGGTGTGGTTAAATGAACGCCTAGTGGAACCCCGATGGGGTAATAGAAATGGCCAACATCAGCGCAAATGATTTGAAAACGAAAGGGGTAGCGGCCATCGAAGCTAGTTTGGCCGAGCATTCCGAGGCGATTGTTTCGATACGCGGGAAGGATCGTTACGTGGTGATGGATATCGCGCAATATCACCATCTCCGCGAATGCGAACTTGATGCTGCACTGGCGCAGGCTCGCGCCGATCTGGCGGCGGGGCGCTTTGTGCAGGAGTCTCCCGAGGCCCATCTGGCAAGGCTTGACAGGCTGGCATGAGTTACAAGCTGGTGTTCACGGAGGCCTACAACCGCCGTGCGGCGCGCTGGCTGAAACGGCGTCCAGAATTACGCCAGCAATATGTGAAAACCCTGCAACTGCTGGAAGCGAACCCCTTCCACCCCTCTTTGCGCTTGCACGCCTTGAGTGGCAAATGGCAAGGTCTGCAATCCGTCTCGATCAATCTGAGTTACCGGATTACGCTGGAGTTGTTGGTTCGGGACAAGGAAATAGTTCCAATCAATGTCGGGGATCACGATGCAGTGTATTGAGCAGCCGCAATCACCTTGAAATTATGTTCTTGAGCAGCCATGGCATTGTGCGCTAAGGTAAAATAGCTCCTTTTTAGGCCACACGGGTGACAGTGTTGGGTTTTGTCAGTCGAATCATCGGTGAGGGGGGCGTTAAGTGTGCGGCATCGTCGCGGCGGCAGCCGGCAGCAACATTGTTCCCGTTCTCGTCGAAGGCTTGAAGAAGCTCGAATACCGGGGCTATGACTCGGCCGGCTTGGCCGTGATCGCGGGGAGCGGCATCGAACGCGTCCGTTCCGTCGGCCGCGTCGCCGAACTCGAAACCGCCTCGGCCGCGACCAGCGCCGTCACCGGCATCGCCCACACCCGCTGGGCCACCCACGGCGTGCCCAGCGAGCGCAACGCCCACCCGCACGTTTCCGGCTCGATCGCCGTCGTCCATAACGGCATCATCGAAAACTACGAAAGCCTGCGCAGTGAACTGACCGCCCAAGGCTACGTCTTCACCTCCGACACCGACACCGAAAGCATCGCCCACCTGATCCAGGCCACGCTGAAGCGCGAACCGGACTTGTTCGCCGCCGTCCGCCTCGCCTGCCAGCGCCTGGTCGGCGCCTACGCCATCGCCGTCATCGACCATACCCAGCCTGGCAAGGTCATCGTCGCCCGTGAAGGCTTGCCGCTGCTGCTCCGCATATCCGACAGCGGCAACTACGCCGCCTCCAACACCTCGGCTCTGCTGCAAGTCACCCGCAACTTGGTCAGCATGGAAAACGGCGACAGCGCCGAGTTGACCGCCGCCGGGTCAGAATCGCCTGCCTCGACGGCAATCCGATCGACCGCACCGCGCATGTCTCGCAACTTTCTGCAGTGGCCGTCAAACTTGGCAACTCCCATCACCGTACGCAGAAGGAAATTTCGAGCAACCCGAAGCGCTCGACCAGCCACTGGACAAGAATGGCTATGGTCAGTATCTGCTGCAGCTACTGACCGAGAAGATTCACTGATCTCCCATTGTCGTGAGCGTCAGTGCTATGCGTATTGAATATTACTCGTTAAGTCTCTTTGTGATATGACATACGCCGATATAACAACAGGTGACTCCAACCCCTTGAAGCGTTGGCTGCAGCGTCGCCGCTTTTCCGATGCCCTTGCAGTCTTGAGATGTGCCCAGGTTGATTATCGGCTTCGCGTTTTGGACTTTGGCGCCGGAAATGGCGAGCTTGTTCGTCAAATGACCGGCATCGCGTCCATCGAGGCTTGGGTATATGAACCGACGCCTTCCCTGATGGCCGAAGCGAAAGAGAATCTGGCGGGTTTGAGTTCGGCGACCTACATGGAAAACCTCGACTCGGTTGATTCTGGAATCTTTGACTATGTGTTTTGTCTGGAGGTCTTCGAGCATCTGCCAAAAAAAGAAACAGCTTCAGCTATCGCGGAGATTCATCGGTTGTTGAAACCCGATGGTGTCGCCGTGATCGGTGTTCCCCATGAGCTTTTTCTGCCCGCCTTGTTTAAAGGACTTTTTCGCACCTGCCGCCGCTATGGAGGCTTCGACGCGAGGCCCCGGAACATCCTTGGAGCAGTCTTGGGCCGTCCGCCCCTGCAGCGGCCGACTGTCGATATCTCCCCGGGTCTTCCTTTTCACTTTCACCATCTTGGCTTCGACTATCGTGTGCTGGAGCACACGCTTCAGGAGCGCCTCCAGTTGAGCAAGAAATGGTTCAGCCCATTCCCTCTTCTGGGCGCGGCTTTCAATTCGGAGGTCTACTTCCTGCTCAGGAAGACCCAACCGGCTCTTGCAGCGGACGCGCCGCTGTAAGGCGATGTCAGGAACTCGACTTGTCACAGCACAGCAACTCTCGATTAACCGAGAATAACTTTGACTTACTGCGGCTGCTATTTGCAGGAATCGTCGTGCTTGTCCACGCTTATGAGCTTTCTGGGTTTCAGCAGCTAGGCATTTTTACCCGTGTTTTGTCATCGACGGTGGCGGTCAAGGCTTTCTTTGTCGTCAGCGGGTTTCTTATCTTCATGAGCTATGAGCGCTCAACAACCATTAGCGCTTACGCCAAAAAGCGCATTCGACGTATCTACCCTGCCTATTTCACGGTCGTGATGCTCAGCGCAATAGGCTTGATAGCTGTCAGCACAAAAAACATCGGAGACTACTTATCATTGACTTGGGTCAAGTACGTTTTTGCAAACCTCGCATTCCTGAATTTCTTGCAACCCACCCTTCCTAGCGTTTTCGATTCCAACAAATTGACAGCCGTAAATGGCGCACTCTGGACGCTCAAGGTTGAGGCGATGTTCTACCTGAGCGTTCCCCTATTCGTTTTCCTGTTCCGGAAATTCGCTCGATTTCCGATACTCATACTCGTCTATTGCGCCTCTGTGGCCTATGCAGGTTTTTTTGCAATAGTTGCGGAACGCACCGGTTCAGAGATTTACAAGGAACTTGGCCGCCAGCTACCGGGACAGCTTTCGTACTTTATGGCTGGCGCTTTCTTCTATTACTTTCTGCCGCTGTTTGAGCGTCGTACTGGATATTTTCTGGTTGCAGCAGCCTTGATCCTTTCAGCCAACAGCTTTTTCCCGCTGCCCATTCTTGAACCCTTTGCGCTTGCCACGGTGGTTGTCTTTTTCGGTCTGTTTTTGTACGCAGGCAACTTTGGAAAATACGGTGATTTCTCTTACGGTGTTTACATTCTGCATTTTCCGGCCATCCAACTTTTGCTTTATTCAGGCTGGTTCCGGGAAAGCCCCTGGTTTTTTTTGACGGCCGTTATCCTTATTGCTGCAGTTGGCGCAATCGCCATGTGGCATCTGGTGGAAAAGCGGTTTCTGTTTCGCAAGAGCCATTACATCACAGCCACTTCGGCGCATGAAAATGCCGCCAATCCGGAAATCACCACCGGCGCTGCGCGGTAATATCGATTTCAATGTCCACCCTATCCCCGCAAGTACACAACTTTCATCCCGCCTACCGTGCAGATATAGATGGCTTACGCGCCCTGGCGATCTTGCCGGTGGTGGCTTTTCACGCCTCGTCATACTGGCCAAAGGGTGGCTTTGTCGGCGTGGACATCTTCTTCGTCATTTCCGGCTATTTGATTTCCAGCATCATCTTCAAAAGCCTCGCCAACAACGATTTCCGCTTCATCGAATTCTATGCGCATCGCATCAAGCGCATTTTTCCCGCACTGATCCTCGTTCTCACCATCTGTTATGTGCTTGGCTGGTTTCTGTTACTGCCGGATGAATACAAGCAATTGGGCAAACACATCGCAGCGGGAGCAGGCTATGTGCAAAACTTTGTGCTGTGGCAAGAGGCCGGCTATTTCGACACCGCCTCGGAATTGAAACCGTTGCTGCATCTGTGGTCTCTGGCAATCGAAGAACAGTTTTACCTCATCTATCCTTTGTTGATCTGGGCAGCCTGGCGTAGCGGTGTGAATATACTCGCCGTGGTGGTGGTGCTGGGCATCGTGTCTTTCAGTCTCAACATCGGCGACATTGATCAGGATCCAGTTAAAACGTTCTTTGCGCCGCAAACCCGCTTCTGGGAATTGATGGCTGGCGGAGTACTGGCGTATTTCCGGGTTTTTCAGTGCAGTCGACCTGCATGGCTGACACGCTGGCCGCAGCTTAGCATTTTCAATCGCCTGCTGTTCACGCAGACTCCAGCGGAAGATGCGCGCGGCGCAGTGCTTGCCAGCTTTCTATCCATAGTGGGTTTAGTGCTGATACTCATCGCCCTATTCGGCATTCATCGCGGCCAGCCGTTTCCCGGTTGGCGAGCGCTACTGCCAGTGACTGGCGCATGTCTGTTGATACTGTCCGGGCCAACAGCGTGGGTCAATCGTAAAATTCTCGCCAGCCGGCTATTTGTGTGGGTCGGGCTAATCAGCTATCCGCTTTATCTCTGGCACTGGCCGCTGCTGTCGTTCGCCCGCATCGTCGAAATGGATAAACCCTCGAGCAGCATCCGCACCGCTGCGGTAGGAATCAGCTTTGTGCTGGCTTGGCTTACCTACCGTCTGATTGAAAAGCCAGTGCGCTTCGGGCGCGTGAGTTGGCGCAAAACGGCCTTGTTGTGTGTGTTGGCTGTGCTGGTTGGATATGCGGGATATAACGTCTACCAGCGGGATGGGTTCAGCTTCAGAATGAAAAATCGGCAGTCATATCTGGATTACTTTGAGAGCAGCAAATATTTCATGGAAACGGGGATTGGTGAAAAATATAAGGATGAATGCAATTTCTACAACGTAGACAAACCCGCCATACCTTTAGAACACATTAATCCAGCCTGTTACCAAAAGGCCCCTGGCAAAAATAAAACCATTTTTCTGTGGGGTGATTCTCACGCACAGCAGCTTTACTACGGTTTGAGTAAGAACCTGCCGGTTGATTGGCAAATAATGATCGTAGCAAGTAGTGGTTGTGTACCCAATATTGAACTTGCCGACTCAAGTGAAAAACTTTGTGTGAGATCAAATTGGTTTGCTTTGAAACAGATCAAGGAAGCTCAGCCTGATATTGTTTTAATTGCGCAGAATCTCGGGCATTCGTTCGAGAAAATGGAAGGAATCGCCAGAGAGCTAAAGAACCTTGGGGTCAAGAAAATAATCGCTACTGGCCCAACGCCGCACTGGAAAGCCAATTTGCCAAATATCATCGTCAAGCGCCTTTGGTCTTACACACCGAGATACTCTAATTTGTTGATTAACTCTAAAGAAATAAAAGCAAATACGCTCTTGGCATCGAAGTCGAAATTAACGGATACGTTTGTTTTTGTAAACCTGATTGACTTTTTTTGCAATGACAGCGGATGCCTTACTTATATAGGCGATGACAGAAAAACTGGTATTACAACCTGGGACTCTCATGGCCACCTCACTCCAATTGCTTCAGATTATCTGGCTAAAGAATATCTTTCAAAATTTATCCTGAATTCGAGTCCAGATTAGATTCTGGCGCCGCCCGTAACCAGCACGTTGGGTAGATTCGAGACGGTCCATCACCGTCACAGGTTGCCCGTATTCGGCAGACGCAGCCAATGCTTGCCCAGATAGCGAGCCATGCTGCCGATATGCCAACGCATGTATCGAAAATTATGCCGGCTGGCGCGGCGTGCGTCATGAATCACCTGTGCCCTGGGGCAAGCCAGCACCCGGCGACTGGCCTTCCATAGGCGCGTGCAGATATCGACGTCTTCGTAATACAGAAAAAACCCCTCGTCGAAACCGCCCACGCGTCGGTAATCCTCGGCCCGGAACATCATGAACATGCCGCCCACCCAGTCAGCCGCGAACGTCTCATCACCCACCGCGAACGGATAGCGGCCGTCGCTCCGGCCCAGCATTTTCCTGGCCAGAGAAAGCGGCGTCGGGAACCGGCGGATGCTGTCTTCGACCTTACTCTCCGGGGTAAGCACGGCAGGTGCAATCGCAGCGGCGTGCTGCCGCTCGATTTCTTCGATCAAAATGGGAAAAGGGTTCTCCGGCATGCGAATGTCCGGATTCATCACACAAAAATATTCTCCCTTTGCGAGATGAAATGCAGCATTGTGGTTCGCACCAAAACCCTTGGAAACAGGGTTCTCGATGAGCTTTAAGGGATAGGTAAACTCTTCTGACGAGAATGGCAACCGCTCAGGAATGTTTTTGGTGAGGATGACCTCAAAATCCGCAGTATCAATAAAGCTTGAAAGATCAGAAAGAACATCTCTGGCCAGATTAGCTTGCGCGTGACTGACAACCGATATCGAGATCAATGCGCCGCTAGCCATAAATTCTTATCCGCCTAGCGTGCATTTTTTAAGGTGAAGACTGCATAAATACAGAACTGTCGCAGAATGTGCTCCAACTTTTTGGATGCAACAGGCATGAGAAACACTTCTCTAACTTCAAACCCATGGCGTACCAGCAAGGAGGTCAGATTGTCTTCCGTGTAATAGACCTTGTGATCCGGATCGGAGTCATAGCCTTTGCGTCCCGGCACGCCGACCACTATATTGCCGCCGGGTTTTAACACTCTCCTGATCTCCTCGATAACGGAATCCGCCATATCGCTTGGAATGTGCTCCAGGACGTTGTCCAGCATGACCCCGTCAAAACTGTCATCGGCAAACGAAAGGTGATTGTCTTCAATCAGCTTGGCATCCAATCCTTGCCGCACGCAATAGTCCACATTGTGGCCGTTGATGTCCGCGCCGATGGTATTGGCGCGAAACCGTACAAAATCACCGATTCCGCATCCAACATCCAGCACCTTGCCGGTCAGTTTTCCGCAGAGTTTCGGGTACAAAAAATGTTTCCGGTAAAGCAAGCCAACCAGGCTGCGCCTGCTCAAATACTGGCAATACGATTGCATATCCAATGATGGCATGGGCTCTCCCTTCAGATATTCCGGCCTAGAGCCCGTCGAATCTTCTGATGAATCCGTGGCGTGCGATAGTGAAGCACCCCGTTCAGAAGCGTCCACCCCGTTTTTTTCAGCGCGTCATAAACAGGCGCCAATCGGCTCATTCGCCCGGCGAAATAGACCCCGAAAAATGGAAGCAGCGCCATCAGGGCGATGAAATTGGTATGCAACAAGGAATCCATCTTCCTCGCCTGCAAGGTGTTTTCGGTCAGCACGCGCCGCCCCCATTGTCGTTCCTGTTCGCCGATCAATCCCTTGTCACGAGCCAGGTCAAGGTCTTGTTGCCAGTTGTCGTACATGCGTTCCTTGAATTGCATGATGTGGGAGCCAAGCTGAATCATGGCTTCCTTGCTGGATTTTTCTTCCTGGGCCCAGAAAGAAGCGTTCCCCCCGTGGTCACGATACTGCACCAAAGGCTCGTCGATATAGGAAACACCCTTTAACAATGCACATCGGAACGGGATGACGGCGTCCTCGCCAAGAATGTTTTCCGGCATATCGCCAAAGACGTCGAACACCTTTTTCTCCCAGGAGAAGGAACACCCCCATGCACCGTGCGTTCCATCAAGCGCCATCGTGCGCCAGTCCCGCTTGTGCTTGTACCCGGGCCGCACAAACAACCCTCTGGAATCGCCCTGAGAGTCAATCAAGCTGGCATTGGAAAACACCCCGGATGCCCCTGCCTGCCAATGCCTGACAAGTTTCTCCGTCCGCTCCGGCAACGAAACATCATCCCCCGCCGCTGCGATGATGAACTCACCTTTAGCCTCATTGACTACCCAGTTGATATGCGGATTGATGCCCATGTTTTTGGCATTCCTGCGTACAGTCACCCGATGGGGGCCCTCATACTGGTCAACTACAGATCTGGCTATCTCAAAGGTCCGGTCGATCGAGGCATCGTCCGAGATGATGATTTCGAGCGGCTCATAGGTTTGCCGTAGCGCAGCCCTGACCGCCTCTTCGATGAATTTTTCCTGGTTATAAGCGACGAGCACGAAGCTGACCAGGGGATAATTTTTATTCGATTGCGCCATGGATTCAGGCCTTTTTTCCCTCTGCTGCAAGAAAATATTCGGCAACGGCCCTCAATCCATCGTCCACACTCACCGGCGGCGACCAGCCAAGCAATTCCTTGGTCTTGCCGATATTCACCTCCAGCGAACCACACAAGCGTTGCGCCATACTGGACTTGCCCAGCAACGTGGCCCCCAACCTCAGCAAGGAAACCGGCGCCGGAATCAGCCGCGCGGGCTGCCCGAGCGCCTCCCCCATCCGACGCAACAATGCTGCGGTCGACAGGCTTTCACCATCGGAAACCAGGAACGTCTGGTTGGCGGCGGTAGGGTGATCGAGGCAGGTGACGATAAGATCAACCAAGTTATCCAACGCAACCAGGCTGCGCTTATTGCTCGTCACCGCACCTAGCGGGAGCGGAATGCCACGCCTCAGCCAACGCATCATCGCCAAAAAGTTGGCTTTGACCCCCGGCCCATAAACCAGCGGCGGTCGAATGATGACCACCTCCATCCCCGTCTCACGAGCCAAGGCGCGCAAGCCATCTTCCGCCTCCATCTTGGAGACGCCATACGGGTCGCCCGGATTAGGCTGCTGGTCTGCAGTAAATGGCGCACCAACCTGCGTCTGCTCGCCATTGACCTTGATCGAACTCAGAAAGACAAAACGTTTGATGTTGGAAGCGGCAGCTTGCCGGGCAAGATGCAAGGTTCCATCGACATTTATTCGGCGAAATTCAGCCAATGGGTCTGAAGATTCCTCATTCATGACGTGAGTACGCGCCGCGCAGTGCACAACCACGTTGATGCCGAACAAGGCATCCGACCAATCCTGGTCTGAAGACAACATCCCTTGTGCAACCTCAACGCCGTCGGGCAGCCCTTCAAGTGTGGCATTCCGGACCGCAACCCGGACTGGGTGTGACTTGATCAAGGACGCACACAAAGCCTTACCGACAAAACCAGTCGCTCCGGTCACCAAGATCATTTGCTTTTCCTCAGCCTCAGCGGTGGCTCCGGTCGTTTGGACAATCACAGGGGACAGGGGTGGAATAAGTCAAAGCCGGTGGTTGGGTGATGGTTTTGACTTTCCCGGATTTTACACCGGATGACCGGCGCGCTGTGGGGCTTGTGGACAACCGCCGATCATCGTGGGGTTCCCTCGAAATTCCGGGGCCGCCGCAATAGTGGCGGAGCGGAAGAAAATCGCTGAAATCGCTGAAATCGTTGAAGAATTCATCGGAAAGTGTAAAATTCGAAGCCCTCTCGTATATGACACATAACCGGCCTGTGCTGTGATGAAAACCCAAGTGAGCACATTCCTGCCCGAGTTGTACAGTCGCCGCAATGTGCTGAGGCAACTAGTCTCCCAGCAACTGATCCTGCGTTACCGCCGCACCGCGTTGGGCTACTTGTGGACCCTCATTAACCCGCTGTTGATGATGTCTGTCATGGCCTGGGTGTTCTCCACGCTGTTCAAGGCAGACTTGAAAACCTTTGCGGTTTTTCTGTTTGCCGGAATGATTCCCTGGAATTTCTTCAGCTCGGTGGTCTCACAGTCCGGCACGGCCTTCGTCCACAACGAAGGGCTGATCAAGAAAGTCTACCTGCCCAAGGCGATATTTCCCTTGAGCATTGCTTTCGCGTTCTTGATCGACAGCCTGCTTTCATTTGTGGCCCTGTTTGCCATCATCCTCGCCATCGGCGGCACCTTGTCCTGGGCGGTATTGTTCATACCCGCGGCCTTCCTGCTGTTGTTTTTCTTCGCGTTGGGGGTCGGTCTCATCATGTCCATCGCGACCGTATTTTTTCGCGATTTGCAGTACGTCATCCTCATTGCCCTGCAAGGCCTGTTCTTTTTTACGCCCATCCTCTACCAGCGCGACACGTTGGGAGGCAATATCGGCAGGCTGGTCGGCCTGAATCCGGTCGTGCCATATATCGAGCTTTTCCGGGCGCCGCTTACTCAAGGCACCTTGCCCGGTACCAGCGTTATTGTGCAAGCGGTCGCGATTTCATTCACTGCGATGGCCATCGGCCTGTTCATTTTTCTCCGCCAAGAGAAAAAAATCGTTTTCAGGCTGTGAGCAGACATGTCGAGTATCCGTGTTGAAAATCTCTCGATCAAGTTCCGTGTCTACCACGACCGGTCGCCGTCGTTTAAAGATTCCCTGGCCAATCTTTTCAAGCGCAATGCTCGGGAAGCCTATTCCGATTTTTGGGCGGTCAAGGACGTTTCCTTTGAAATCAACGCGGGCGACCGGGTCGGGATTATCGGTCACAACGGCGCAGGTAAAAGTACCCTGCTCAAGACCTTGTGCCGGGTTTACGAATTGTTTGACGGAAAGATTTCAGTCGACGGCCGCATCGCGCCGCTGCTGGAAATCGGCGCAGGCTTTCATCCGGAATTCACCGGGCGGGAAAACATCTACCTGAACGGTTCCATTTTGGGTTACAGCAAGCAGCAACTGAAGGAAATCGAACCCGAAGTCATCGCCTTCGCCGAGCTGGAAGAATTCATCGACACCCAAGTCAAGTATTACTCCACCGGCATGTACATGCGGCTGGCGTTCTCGCTTGCCACCGCCATGCATCCCGACATTCTGGTACTGGATGAAATCTTTGCCGGGGGCGACGCCGCCTTCATGGCAAAAGCCACGGCGAGAATGCACGACATGATCGACAAAGCCAACATTATGATCATGGTCTCGCATGACCATCTTTTGGTAAAGTCGCTCTGCAACCGTGTCATCTGGCTGGATCATGGCAAACTGGTGGCCGACGGCGCCCCGGACGAAATCGTCGAGCGATATCTGGCGGGCAGAAAAAATGGATAACGATACCCCCCCCCCGCAGTTACGGTATCCAGCCTGCTCGATATTGTTCGCACATTGCGCGACGATTTGGTGCGTCGCGAACAGTTGCTGGGGCAGGTGATGGCTCTCATCGAGCGGTCTGGCCTTTCACTACCCGGTTGGTTGCCTAAAGAGAGCGGCGGCGCGGTTGAGTTAAGCCACGCCCCTAAAGTTCACCATGTTGGAAATCCACAAGGAAAACCGCAGGATATTCTTTCCCAATTAAAAGCATCAGGGTTGGGCCAGTTCTACGTAAACCATCTCAAGCAATATCCATTCGTGCACGGGACGGCGATTTGGATGTGGCGCAGTCTCTATCCCGTTTACGTCAACCACATTGCCATTCATTTCCGTCACATAAAAGTGAGACGCTGGCGTCACCTGACCAAGCTGAGCGAGTATACAAAAACAAGAGGGGCCCCGAGCATCCAGGTCACGGATGCCGCGCTGGTTGAAACTCCCGCGCCCGCCGTCTTTCCTGCGTGCGATCGAGACTACCTGGCATCGCCACAGGACCGCTACAACTTCCCCTCTATCTATGTCGCCACGATCAGCGACGGGGTGGTCTATGGCGGAACCAACCTTGTTCTGACTAAAGACGAAGTCATCTGCCACGACTTGTACGACTTCGCCCGCGACTACACCAGTGAAGAACTCCATGGCCGCAATCTGATAGACCCCGGAAAAGATCGAATCCGCTGGCTGGTGCATGACGCGTTGCCCGAACGCCTGCAGGCTGCTGCGGTTTTTGTCGATGCCTGCGCGTCCAACTATGCTCATTGGTTGACAGAAGTGTTGCCTCGCATTGCGGTGTTTTGTGCTGAAGAGCAATTCAAGTCCGTGCCCATCGTGGTAAATGACCAACTCCACAAAAACATTATGGAGTCGCTGTTCCTGGTCGCGGGGTCGGAGCGGGAAATTGTCACGCTACCCATTGGCAGAGCGCTACAGGTCGATACGCTGTATCTCACCTCAGTTGCAGGTTATGTGCCGTTTGACCGACGCAACAACAAACTCGATGGCCATTCGCATGGCAAATTTAGTCCGCCTGCCTTCGAGTTAATTCGCAGGCAGATTGCTTCCTTTGTGGGAAAACTCCCGGAACAGGTCTGGCCGGAAAAAATATACCTGCGCCGTAATTCAGGTGCGAGAAAACTTACCAATGGAGTTGAGTTGGAAAAGGTTCTGGTTGCCCAAGGCTACGACATTGTTGAGCCCGATAAGCTTTCATTCTTGCAGCAAGTTCAGTTATTCAGGAGTGCTAAAGAAATTATTTCACCTACGGGTGCGGCAATATCCAACGCTATATTCTGCAGACCTGGAACCCGCTTGGGAATTCTTATGGCGAAACACGAAAACATGATCTACAGATATTGGTTAAACATGTTGGCTCCGCTACATATAAATATCGCCTATGTGCTATGTGAAGTCATTGAAAACCATGACCTCGGGATTCATGCTGATTTTTCTGTCGACGGCTCAAATATTGTTGAGCTTTTAAAGTCATGGCGTACAAAATGATGCGTATCCATCCATCTTCTTATGTGTCGCCAAGTGCAATACTTGGCAATGGTGTTGAGATCGGGCCCTTTTCGGTGATCCACGAAAACGTGGTTCTTGGAGACAGAGTCAAGGTTGAAGCATATTGTGAATTGGGGATTGCGACGCCGCTGGGCGATGGTTCACCGCTATTCATCGGAGAAGGCTCGCTCATTCGGTCCCATTCTGTTTTTTATGAGTCCTCCTCGTTTGGGCCTGGCCTGACTACTGGTCATCGCGTAACTGTTAGAGAAAAGACAATCGCAGGCGCCGGTTTCCAGATAGGCACATCAAGCGAAGTACAAGGTGATTGTTCTGTTGGGGATTATGTCCGGTTTCAATCGAACGTTTTTGTCGGGAAAAAAACGACAATCTGCAACTTTGTTTGGATATTGCCCTACGTGGTGCTTACCAATGACCCGACCCCGCCAAGTAATGTATTGATAGGTTGCACGATAGAAGACTATGCGAGCGTCGCTGCTTCATCCGTTGTGCTTCCCGGGGTAACAGTTGGCCATCATGCTTTGGTCGCAGCACAAGCTTGTGTCACTAAGAACGTACCTCCGAATATGATTGTTGCTGGCGTGCCTGCACGCGTTATTGGAAAAACCAGCGATATTAAACTGCGCGATGGCTCTGGTAAGCCTGCCTACCCATGGACTCAGCATTTTAGCCGTGGTTATCCCGCATCAATAGCGGAACATTGGATGTCCAATGATGGAGAGCGTCTATGAACCTGAATACATGCCAAATATTCGATCTGCCACGCATTAACGATCCCCGTGGCAACCTGAGCTTTATCGAAGCCAATCGCCATATACCGTTCGACATTCGCCGGGTCTATTACCTGTACGACGTTCCCGGCGGCGCAGAGCGCGGCGGTCATGCCCACAAAGCGCTGCACCAACTGATCATCGCCATGTCCGGCTCGTTCGACATCCACCTTGACGACGGCTATGCGAAAAAAACAATACATATGAATCGCAGCTACTACGGCCTTTATGTGTGCCCGATGATCTGGCGAGAAATCGATAACTTCTCGTCAGGAGCGGTGTGCATGGTGCTGGCTTCGGAGTATTACGACGAACTTGACTATTACCGTGAATATAACGATTTCATCAGTGACGTTAAGAGAGCAATCAAATAATGCAAGTCCCATTTCTTGATCTTGGTCAGCTGCACCAGTCCATTCGCGCCCCTCTTGATGCCGCCTATCACCGGGTCATGGATTCGGGCTGGTTTATCATGGGCCCCGAACTGGAAGCCTTCGAGGCCGAATTTGCCCAGTACTGCGAAGTGAAACACTGCATCGGTGTCGGTAACGGCCTGGAAGCGCTTCATCTGCTGCTGCGAGCGTATGGCATCGGTCCGGGTGACGAAGTGATCGTGCCCTCGAATACCTTTATCGCCACTTGGCTCGCGGTGACCCAGTGCGGTGCGACGCCGGTGCCGGTTGAACCCGACCTCAACACCCACAACATTGATCCGGCGCAAATAGCTGCCGCCATCACTCCCCGCACCCGCGCCATCATGCCGGTTCATCTTTACGGCCAGCCTGCCGACATGGATCCGATCAACGAAATCGCCGCCAAACATGGCCTCGTCGTCATCGAAGACGCCGCCCAGGCGCAAGGCGCCCGCTACAAAGGTCGGCGTGCCGGCTCGTTGGGCCATGCTGCCGGCACCAGCTTCTACCCCGGCAAGAATCTGGGTGCGCTGGGTGACGGGGGCGCTGTGCTGACCAGCGACGACACTATCGCCGACAAGGTCAGACAACTTCGAAACTACGGTTCGAAAATCAAGTATCAACACGACCTTGCAGGCTACAACACTCGGCTGGACGAAATGCAGGCCGCGTTTCTGCGTGTAAAGTTGACTGTGCTGGATGACTGGAATGCCAAGCGGCGAGAAATTGCCGATCAGTATTCAAGCTTGCTTGGATCATCGGGCATCGTGTTGCCCTACGTGCCTGGCTATGCAGAACCGGTCTGGCATCTTTATGTGATTCGCAGCAAACAGCGGGATGCATTGAAAGCGCATCTGGAACAACAAGGGGTATCAACCGTCATTCACTACCCGATCCCGCCGCATCGACAAGCCTGTTATCAAGATTTCCAAGGACATAGCCTGCCCATTGCAGAAATGTTGGCCAAGGAGGTATTGAGTTTGCCGATGTCGCCCGCAATGGGTGCAGAGGAGCTTGAGTGGGTGGCGCACACAATTGCGACATTCTTGGCGAGAAGGCTAAAATTTTAAAGAACATTTTTCGTAAGGTTTTGCGGCGACTTAGCGCCGCCAGCAGGACCATTACTCAACAGCATAGTTCTCAAGAACCTCTGCCGGATGATCATGATCATCTGAAGCCACTCCGTTTGCTGGCCGAGCAGGGAGATTGGATCAAGCTAGAGGAAAGAGGCCGTGAGCTGCTTTTACAGAATCCTCCCCAACGCGAAGCAATAGAACTGGTGGCCTACAGCTTGCAACAGGGGGGGCGCCTAGAGGCGGCGGCTGTGATTGCTGTACAAGCCACTGAGCTTTTCCCTGGTTGCTGGATGTTCCATTTTCTTGCCGGAGTGGCTCTGAAGGGGACAGGTCGAGAAAAAGAGGCGTGTAAATATCTGCGGCAGGCTGTTGCCATTTGCCCAAACGACCAGCAGACCATACGACAGTTGATAGAGGCAATTGCCACATCAGACGGCATAGAGCTTGCTGCATCAGAATACGCTGCACATTGCCACCAGATAGGCAGTCAAGTCGACATTGTCGTAGCCCCGATAAGCACAGTGCGTGACTGGGCACAAAAGATTGGGCTGTCCTTGCTGGAAGCTGGCGAAGTGGAAGAAATTCCCTTTAAAGCCCCTCACGTGTGGGGGAGCCCTCCTGCCACTGACACTGTATTTGCGTTGTCGAACAAGCCCTATGTTGCAGAGATAAAAGATGCACGCATATTCAGCAACTCTAGCCTTATTCTTACTTCCGATGGCACGGCGCTCAGTGACACCGGTGGGCACCCGAAGTTTGGAGGCTTTATCAGCTTTGCATACGAGGCGGTCGTACTTGCGCAACAGCCAGACAAGGTGCTCCTGAATTTCAGCGAATTCAATAAACGAGAAATTGAGGCAGGTGTCTTCCTGTCGGGATTAGCGTCAAGCGCCTTTGGCCATTGGCTGCCTGAATTCCTCCCGAAGCTGCAGTTCCTGCAACAACACCCTGATTTCGCTGACCTACCGATCATCGTCGATGCAGGTATGCCGCAAAGCCACTTTGACCACCTGCGACGGCTTGCTAACAACCCCTTAATAATGTTGCAAGCCAATGAATCGCTCCTCTGTCGGCGTTTGCTTGTCGCACCATCTCCAGCCTTCTCGCCGGTCGAACTATTTCCCAACGATATTCCGGTACCTGAAATGCCCGGGCTGTCACCAAGGGCAATGCGTTTTCTCCGCGCTGGCGAGTCGTATGAGATTAAAAAGTCTCGTCATAGGCGCATATTCTTGGCCAGGAGGAGCATGAAATGGCGTCGTTTGCTCAATGAGGAAGAGATTGCGGCGGATTTGCTAGAGTTGGGCTTTGAAACAATTTTTATTGAAAAAATGAGTGTAGGTGAGCAGATTGACCTGTTCCAGCAGGCACAGTGGATCGTGGCACCTAACGGATCGGCTCTTCTTAATCTCATCTTTGCAGATACCAGTACTAAGTTACTGGTTCTGGCCCAGCCGAATCTACACAACTGGGGCACATTCCAGGGGCCTATGGACTCTTTAGGGTATCAGTCGATGTGTGTGTGCGGTGATTACGCCTTGGCCGAAGATCAGAAACATTCCGATTATCATATTCCGGTGCGACGTATTCGCGAGGCGCTTTCATATCTGGGAATGAACGAAGCGCTGGCTTGAACGTAAAATCTGAGCGAATAACTAATGAAAAAAGAAAACATTTTTGTCACCAAGCCAACCTTGCCTCCCCTGGAAGAGTTCGTCCCTTACTTGCAACAAATATGGGACAACAAGATCCTAACCAACGGAGGCCCCTTCCACCAACAGTTGGAAAATGAGCTTTGTGAGTATCTAGGTGTAGAGCATATTTGCCTATTCACCAATGGCACTATAGCGCTGGTTACTGCGTTGCAGGCTTTGCGAATCACTGGGGAAGTCATCACTACCCCTTATTCATTCGTAGCGACCTCCCATTCTTTGCTATGGAATGGTATCAAGCCAGTTTTCGCCGATATCGATCCCAATACACTAAACCTTGATCCGGCGAGGATTGAGGCAGCCATCACCCCACAGACTACGGCCATCATGCCGGTGCATTGCTATGGGCATCCCTGTGATGTCGATGCGATTCAGAAGATTGCCGACAACTATAACCTAAAGGTCATCTACGATGCCGCCCATGCATTTGGTGTGAGGGATGCAGTGGGCAGCGTCCTCCGTCATGGCGATTTGTCAGTGCTGAGTTTCCATGCAACCAAGGTGTTCAACACCTTTGAAGGTGGCGCCATCGTCTGTCCTGATGCCAAGACCAAAATACGAATCGACCAGCTCAAGAATTTCGGCCACGTCGGTGAGGTCACCGTGGTGGCACCCGGCATCAATGGCAAGATGAGTGAGTTCAACGCGGCGTTGGGGCTGTTGCAACTGAAATACATCGACAGTGCGATCGCGCGCCGTAAAGAGATCGACATGGCCTATCGTGAACGACTTCGGGGCGTGGAGGGTGTTCGCTGCTTGAACGATGCAGGCGAGAAGATCGCCAACTATTCCTATTTTCCCATCATGGTCGATGCCGACTATCCCATAAGCCGTGACGATCTCTATCAGAGGCTCAAGGATCATGGGATTCACCCGCGCCGTTATTTTTACCCTCTGATTTCAGACTTTCCCATGTATCGCGGTCTGCCTTCCGCGCATAGAGAGAACCTTCCCGTTGCTACGGCTGCTGCCCAGCAAATTGTTTGTCTGCCAATCTACCCTGACCTGGAAATGGCCGTGGTGGATGAAATTGCCCATTTCATTACCGCCCAGTGAGAGAAGCGCAATGAAGCTGGGCATCATGCAGCCCTATTTCTTCCCCTACATCGGCTATTTCCAGCTCATTGCGGCGGTCGACCAGTTTATCGTGTACGACAATATCAAATACACCAAAAAGGGCTGGATCAACCGCAACCGTTTTTTACAGAATGGTAAGGACGTGATGTTTTCGTTGCCGCTGAAAAGCGATTCCGATGCGCTGGATGTGTGCGAGCGGGAACTGGCGGCGGATTTCAAGCGTGACAAATTGCTCAACCAGTTCAAGGGCGCATATCGACGCGCGCCCTATTTCGAGCAGACTTTTCCGCTACTTGAGCAGATCGTTCGGTATGAGGATACGAACTTGTTCCGTTTTCTGCGCCACTCCATAGTCAAGACCTGCGAGCACCTGGGCATCGTGACTGAGATCAGGGCTTCCTCAGATATCGCTATCGACCATGATCTTAAAAGCCAGGACAAGGTGCTCGCCCTGTGCGAGGCGAGCGGTGCCAGTGCCTACATGAACACCATCGGCGGCATGGATTTATATTCGAAGGAAACATTCCAGGAGCGGGGCATCGGGTTGAAGTTTATCCAATCGAAACCCTATGAATACGCGCAGTTCGATAATAAATTTGTGCCTTGGCTGTCGATTGTTGACGTGATGATGTTCAATTCCATTCCAATAATCCAAGGGCAATTATTCCAATGCGATCTAATCTGAGGGTGCAATGGAAACTACAAAAGTAGGTATCTTGGGTGCAGGAACCATGGGAAGACAACTCGCGCTGCTGTTTGCCTCAAATAACGTTCCCGTCAGCTTGTGGAATCACAGATGCCAACCAAAGTTCCAGGCTGAGTTTGGTCGGTTGGCTTTGATTCAGTCTAAGTTGGGTTTGCTGGAAAAAGACAAAATACACGAAATTATCGAGAAGGTAAGTTACACAAATGAGTTGGCTGGAATGTCGGGGTGCGACTTGGTGCTGGAGGCCGTAACGGAAGATAAAGATGTAAAGGTGAATACATTAAAACAACTTGTTCAGCTTGCATCGAATCTGAGCATTGTCGCAACGAATACTTCGACGTTTAGCATCACAGAGTTGGCCGCGTGTACAAATCGACCTGAGCAGTTTATCGGACTTCATTTTTTCAACCCTCCCATGACTATGAAATTGGTTGAAGTCATAAAGGGAGAGTTGACTTCTGATGAGACGCTGCAAGCGGCATTGGAAATAATAAAGGGATTGGGCAAGCATCCGGTTGTCCTTCCCGAAACGCCGGGTTTTGTTGTAAATCGATTACTTTTCGCTATGATAAATGAAGCGGTGTTTTTGCTGTCGGAGGGTGTGGCCGATGCAAAAACAATCGATAGCTGTATGCGCATGGGGGCGAATCACCCAATGGGCCCGCTTGAATTAGCAGACCTGATTGGACTGGATGTTTGCCTGAGCATTTTGGAGACCTTGGTGGAAGAGTCGGGGAATGGGAAATATAGTCCTGCTCCACTACTCAAAAAATTCGTGTGTGCAGGGAAGTTGGGAAAGAAGACGGGCTGTGGGTTTTATTGAGACTTAAAAACCCACGTCCTATGGACGTGGTCATCATCTGACTGGCTTGACACGGTAGGACTGAACAGCGAAATGATTCAGAAATACGTCAGGTTCCAAGAGAAGGAAGAGCAGCATCAGGAGCAGCTACAACTGGAGCCTGACAAAGCGCCTTCTCGGAAGGTGCGACAGGTGTGCCCCCTGGGGGCATAGAGCAAAACCACGTTCTACGAACATGGTTCGTTTACAACTACAAAAAAATTGAGTTGGCCGAGTTTTGAGCAGCTTTAATTTTTCAGGAGCATATAGTGAGTGAAAAGGAAATAGCGCATCTCGAATCAATCAATCCTTTCTATGAGAAGGGCGATCACATGGATGAATTGATGATTGATCGAGAGATGGAGATCATCAGAAGATACGACTGCGCGGGGAAGAGCGCCTTGGAGGTCGGGTGTGGAAGCGGGCTCTCAACGGAGAAGCTGTGTGAGTTATTCCACGATATTGAGGTTATCGAGCCATCCGGAAAGAACATCGAATTGCTTCGGCGCAGGCTGCCGGATGTGGTGTGCCACAACGCCCTTCTGGATGACTTCAAGGCGCAACGCAAGTACGACTTCATCTTCTTCCTGAATGTAATTGAACACGTTGAAGATCCGGTCGCTTCGTTAAAGGCGCTGTCTCACCTCGTGAAAGACGAGGGCCTGGTTTTCATCTCCGGGCCGAACTGCATGTCTTTAAATCGCCGTGCGGGATACAAGATGGGACTTTTGAGCAGTTACGATCAAATGGCGCCTAAAGACTATGAAGTTGGTCATAGACGTTTGTATACCGTCGACATGTTGACTGACCACTGCAACCAAGCAGGCCTAAGGGTATTGGAAATGAAAGGGATGTACCTGAAACCACTTTCTGAATCGCAAATGATTAAGCTGGGTGATGAGGTTGTACGGGCGTTTTATGCGCTAGGTGAAGATGTTCCTCATCTGTGCGCTAGTCTGCTTGCGATTGCAACCAAGAAATATTATTGATTAACACACGCTATGTTTCGGGCCTGAGAACGATGTTCAAATGGGAAAAGCTGGGAAGGGTATTTATTCCGCAGGATGTGCCGGATAGGGATTGGCTGAAGGAATTCGCCCAAGCACCGGCTACGTTGGTGTTTGATGATTCTGTCAGGGTGTATTTTTCCTGTCGACCGCTGCCAGATGAAAGCGGGCAGTATGTAAGCTACTCGTCATTTGTGGATTTCGACAGGCGTGATCTGACGAAGATAGTGAATGTTGCGACCGATCCGATTCTGGAACTTGGCGGGGTTGGAACATTTGATGAATTTGGAACATATCCAGTCTCGGTAATCAGAAGAGGGGCGGATGTCCTAGCCTACTACGGAGGGTGGACCAGGTGCGAATCTATTCCCTTTACGGTATCAATTGGCGCAGCAGTAAGTCACGATGAAGGCGTAACGTTTACTAAACTCGGTGAAGGCCCGTTGCTAACTTGTGATATCAATGATCCATTCGTATTGAGCGGGCCCAAGGTTAGAAACTTCGGCGGCAAATGGTTCCTGTGGTATGTAGCAGGAACAAAATGGCAAAAATATGAGGGTAGGTCGGAGGCCGTATATAAGATTCGGATGGCGACCTCATCCGATGGTCTTAACTGGGTAAGATGCGGCAAGGACATGATCGAAGACAAACTTGAAATAGATGAATGTCAGGCAAGTCCCGATGTTTTCTTTTACGAAAATCGATACCACATGTTCTTTTGCTACAAGCACAGCCTGAATTTCAGAAAAAATGACAGGGGTTATCGCATCGGATACGCAGTATCGGATGACTTGGAGAATTGGACGCGTGACGACTCGAAGGCAGGCATTGATATCTCGGATGAGGGTTGGGATGATCAGTCGTTGGCTTATCCGCATGTTTTTGAAGTCGATAATCAGGTTTATATGTTTTATCTGGGCAATGAGTTCGGCAGATATGGTTTTGGTTTGGCGCGCTTGGAGAGCTATACCGGCTAATTTAATGAGCATGCGCTATTAGTGTCCAGTAATTAGGCTGGCTTGGTCTTGTTGCAAGCATTTGGTTACCGGAATTTGAATTTTTACAAAATAGACGATATGAAATGGATAAAACTTGGTCAGATATTTGACCCTACTGAATATACCCTGCCGAATGGTTGTTCTGGATTTGCTCAATCTCCGCAGACGTTGGTCTTTGATGACTTTGTCCGAGTGTATTTTTCGACAAGGGCAAGGGATGATAACGGGAAGTATTTAAGTTACGTAGCCTTCGTCGATTTCGATAAAAAATTCCAAAAGGTTATCGGCATTTCAAAACAAACAGTTATTCCATTGGGAAAGTTGGGATGTTTTGATGAGCACGGAATTTTCCCATTTAATGTGGTCCGTAGCGGGGAGCAGATACTTGCGTACACGACGGGCTGGAATAGGCGGGTATCGGTATCGACCGACGCCTCGATTGGCTTGGCAATTAGCGAAGATAACGGTTTGACCTTCCAAAAGGTTGGGATGGGGCCGGTGCTGTCTGCGTCGTTGCATGAGCCTTTTCTGATCGGTGACGCGTTCGTCAAGGTATTCGGTGGCATTTACCACATGTGGTATATCCATGGCACACGATGGGTGACGCATGCCAAAGGGGAGCAGCCTGATCGCATATACAAGATCGCGCACGCAACCTCCGCCGATGGTATCTCGTGGCAAAAGGAGGGGCGCCAGATAATCAGTGACAGGTTGAATGCCGAAGAGTGTCAGGCATTACCTACGGTGATACAAATCTCCGACAGGTACCACATGTTTTTCTGCTATAGGCAGTCATTCGATTTCAGGAAGAACAGGAGTAGGGGTTACAGAATAGGCTATGCATTTTCCGATGATTTGGTTAATTGGACCAGAGATGATGCGAATGCAGGAATTGATGTTTCTGAAGAGGGTTGGGATTCCGATATGCAATGCTATCCCCACGTTTTTGAAATGAATGGCGAAGTTTATTTATTGTACAACGGCAACGAATTTGGCCGTTTGGGTTTCGGTCTGGCAAAGCTGGAAAAATGAATGGGCATTTTGATGGGGGAGGTTGTAAATGCAGATTAAAGGAAAAGTTCTGACACTGAGAGCTATTGAAGAGAAAGACCTTGAGCTGCTGCAAAAGTGGGCAAACGATCCTGTTACCCAAGATGGTATCGGTGAATTGCATTTCCCTAGCTCCATGGATTTTCATAAGACATGGTTCCAGAATTTGAAAAGCGACAGACTCAATCAGCGCTTTGTCGTTGATGTGCCGGATATCGGGATTGTCGGCATATCCAGTATCATGAACATTGATTGGCGCAACAGTCATGCATGGCATGGATTGGTGCTGGGCGAAGGAGGCCACCGTGGCAAGGGATACGGAATCGATGCAATCATGGCAACGATGCGATATGCGTTTGAGGAGATGAACCTTGAAAGACTGGATGGCTCAATGATTGAGTACAACAAGCTTTCGATCTCCACTTATTGTGGCAAACGCCTCGGCTGGAAAGAAGAGGGGCGGAGGCGAAATTATTATTTCCGGAAGGGCAGGTATTGGGATCAGATATTGGTTGGGGTCACAAAACAAGGCTACCTTGAATTGATAGAGAAAACCAATTACTGGGGATAAGTGTACTGATGAATTTACATAGAGATTACAACAACGAACTTGAAGATTCGGATAATGCTGATAGTGAGAAGTACGCCTATAGCTTCGACTTTGATGTGATGCATCCCTACATGATCAAATCATTCGAACCTTTCTTCAAAAAGGGCAGTCTGCTTGAGCTGGGTAGTTTCAAGGGCGATTTCACCAAGAGATTTCTACCCTATTTCGATGATGTCACCTGTGTCGAAGCCTCGGATGTTGCGGTCGAGGAGGCCAAGGGGAAACTGGGCGATCAGGTTACATTCGTCAATGCGCTCTTCGAGAAGGCAGCTTTGCCTAGGCGTTACGACAACATCGTGTTGACGCACGTGCTGGAACACCTTGACGATCCTGTGCTGGTGCTGAAACGCATCAACGATGAGTGGCTCGCCGATGGCGGTCGGCTCTTTCTTGTGTGCCCGAATGCCAACGCCCCTTCAAGGCAGATTGCGGTGAAGATGGGGCTGATTTCCCACAACTCTGCTGTAACTCCGGCTGAGTCTGAGCATGGGCACAGATGTACCTACACTCTGGACACCCTGGAACGCGATGCCATAGCCGCTGGGTTGAGGGTGGTTCACCGGTCCGGGATCTTCTTCAAGGCACTAGCGAACTTCCAGTGGGATCGATTGCTGCAAACGGACATCATTTCTAAAGAATATCTGGAGGGGTGCTACAAGCTGGGGCAGCAGTACCCGGATCTGTGTTCCAGCATCTTCCTGATGTGTGAGCGTGGTGAAAAGAAATGAAGATCTCATTTGTCGTCGCGGTCTATCACAACGAGGGAGCTATCTCTAAAACACACGAAAAAATCCAGTCAGTCTTCACCAGTGACCTCCCTCAGCACGAATATGAGATCGTCTTTGTGGATGATGGGTCGAAGGATGGGTCACTTAAAGAAATTCTGAACCTGAGGGAACAGGATTCGCGGGTGAAGGTGATCACCTTCACCCGGAACTTCGGTCAGATGGCCGCCATGTTGGCAGGCTTCAAAGAGGCCACGGGTGACGCAGTCATCAATATCTCGGCCGACCTGCAAGATCCAGTCGAATTGATCCCACAGATGGTGGAGAAGTGGCAAGGAGGAGCCGAGACGGTCATTTGCTACCGGACAGATCGCGCAGATACGCTGTCGGCTAAACTGTTTTCTCGCTTGGCCTACGGGGTATTACGCATGTCTCTGCCGCAAATTCCGCCTGGCGGTTTCGACTTTGTGTTGATGGATAGAAAGGTCATGGATGAATTCAATGCTATTGATGTAAGGCATCGTTTCTTTCAGGGCGACTTGCTCTGGACGGGATACCGCACCAGCTTCATCCCCTATGTTCGCCTACAGAGAATGATCGGTAAATCTCAATACAATTTCGGTAAGAAACTGAAGAACTTTCTAGATGGGGTGCTGGATGCCTCCTATTTGCCGATCCGGTTTATTTCCCTCATCGGGTTAATTACATCCGCACTAGGTGTCCTGTATAGCGCCACCATCGTGATTAGCTGGATGCGTGGCGAAACTCCGTTCGAGGGATGGGCTCCCTTGATGATCGTAATTCTTTTGGTGGGTGGAATGATCATGGTGATGCTTGGGGTGATCGGAGAATATATTTGGCGGATAAATGAGGAAGTGCGGAAACGGCCGAACTATGTCGTCAGGGAAAAGTTTCTGTGAGCGACAGCCTTCAGTACACGATGGTCGATGGAATAAAGTGCTACAGCCCGGAAGTCGCTAGCGCCTACACAGATTACCCAGGCAGTGGATTTGATCTGACTGATAAAAATGCCGAAAGCAGTTTTTGGGTTAGCTCAAGAAACCGGCTGTTCAAAAGCATTGTTCAACGCTATTTGGTGCCGACCGGCAAGACGAAATTTCTGGAGATAGGTTGTGGCACAGGCGATTTTATTCGACAGATCGCCCAAAACGAAAATTTGGAGATCACGGGCTCAGAGATTTACCTAAAAGGTCTTGTGTACGCCAAAAATAATCTCCCAAACGTCGATTTCGTCCAATTCGATGTGACGCAAGGAAAGATCGGTGAGCAGTTCAACATCATTACTGCTTTCGACGTCATTGAGCACATCGACAACGATGATGCAGCCCTATCTAATATTAGCCAAATGCTCAATAAGGATGGAGTCCTGATAGTGAGCGTTCCACAACATATGTTTTTGTGGAGCAATTTGGATGAGATCGTCAAGCATAAGCGTAGATATTCGAGACGGGAATTAGTGGCCAAGCTTAAGGCAAACGATTTTGATATTGACTATGCCACTTCTTTCCTCTTCATCCTCTTCCCGTTGATGCTACTTTCTCGCCTGTTTGATAGGGGGGGCGATCAATCACCATCGGATGAACAAGGGCTTGAGAAGAGAGTTAAATTTTCTGGTGTTCTGAATACGATTTTTGATTTCTTCATGCGAATTGACGAAGGCCTCATAAGATTAGGAGCCTCGCTTCCTTTCGGGGGAACACTGGTGGTGGTAGCCAAGAAGCGTTGATAAGCTTTCAACTTCGCTTGGACAATACAACCAGATCAGATGACAGAACGATGCATAAACTAAAAATAGAAGTTACGAAATTCACCCTTGTTGGGGCTGCGAATTTTGCACTAACTTTTATCGTATTCACTGCAATGTTGAAAGTATTGTCGGTGAACTACTTGCTTTCGTTAGGCGCTGCATGGGTTGTTGGCATGCTTTTTTCCTACGTATTGAATTTTGCATGGGTGTTCAAGCCTGAACAGAAAATTCAATTTAAAGCCAGATTTCTCAGATTTTTCTTGGCAAGTGCTTTTTCAATAGCTCTGAACATGCTGGTCTTGAGCTATATCGTAGAGCACGCGGATTTTGACCCTTTCTACGTGCAGATGCTATTGATCCCTTTAATTGTTATCTTCAACTTTTCTACTGCTAAGTATTGGTCGTTGCGTGCTTCCTCATGAAGATGCCTGAAAACAATCACACCAGTAATTCGCTGTACTCGCCTTGGAGATTCGAGCGCGCAGCCAACACAGGAATTCTGTTTTTTGCTGTCGTGGTGATGCTTTACTGCGTTTGGACGTTGGACCGAGGTTTCGAGATTACCGATGAGGGGTATTACCTGTTGCTGGCCATACATGCTGGTACACAAAAATTATATATCAGCGCTCAACATTGGATTACCAATTGGCTTTGGCAGATCACTGGAAGTATGGTGATGTTCAGAGCGGCAGGCATGGTTGCTTTGCTTGTCACTTCAATACTACTCGCACTCGGGACGTTTTCTGCTTGCCTACGTTTTGGCGTAATAGAAGATAGCTTTCAAGCAAAGGGTGTGGTTGTTGCGGGTTCTGTTGTCAGCGCAATGCTTTACGCTTCAACGATCAATTTTTCACCTTGCTATAACTTATTGGCATCGGCTGGCGCGTATGCAGCGGCGGGTCTGGTTTTGTTGGGATCTCAACGTTTGAGCATTGCTCAGAAGCATGTGTTTTATGTTTTTGCAGGCTGTGCCGTCGGGGCTGAAGCACTTTCCAAGGTTTCCGCTGGCGCATCAACTTTCGCAATTCTAATTTTGTGGTTATACGTCTTCGAACGCTCATATTTCCACAAAATCTGCGGTACGGTGGCGATAGCGGCGGGTGTTGTTGCTTTTGTCGGGATCGCTTTGCTGAGTAACACAACGATTAGCGATGCAACACAAGCTATTGAACAGGGAATGCAACTTTTCAGGATAGTTCAAACTGAGGCAATAGATGCGCGGCTGATACGGTATGCCACCCAGTTTGGCCAAAATATCATGACAACCGTGATTGCGTTTGCTCTCCCTTTATTATTGTTTTCTGCATACGCAAAGACACGTCGCACAATCTTTGCGAAATTAGGGTTGGGTGTACTTTTTGTTACCATATTATTCGGTGGGTATTTACTTGGTGGATGGAATGATGGCAGTTCCTTCACGCCCCCTTTCGCAATAGTTGCAATGCTGATTATGTCGCTGATTGTGTCGATTCCGGTTTGGACAAATAGTCGAAAGATAATTGTATTATTCGGCAGTTTAATTTTATTGCCGTTCTCAGTGGCGATGGGTACCGGCAATACCCTATTCACACAGGTCATAGTTTCGCTTGCGCCGTGGGGGGCATTAATCGGAGTGCTAGTAGTCTCGCGTTACCCAGAAGATCATAGCAAAATGCCCATTTCACTAATTGGACTCTGTTTTATTGCGACAGTCTCACTGCAAATTATCACAAGCGGTTTTCGACCCTACCACATGTCGACTCCACTCATAAAGCAAGACAAGGAATTTGCAATAGGAAACTTGGGAGTTGTAAAAGTTGACGCGGAAACCCATAAATTTTTGACAGATCTTAAAGCGGCAGCCAAGGACTGCAACATAGCGCCAGGAACGCCTTTCCTTGGTTTGTACAACATCCCTGGAGTAGCGCTTGCCTTACAAGCTACTCCGGTAATGTCTCCCTGGCTGAACAACGTAGCACAGGCTGAATTTGTACTTGACAGAACACATCCAGAGAAATTGCGCTCAGTTGTAGTAGCTTTAAATATGGGGAACACAGGAGACTTTCCTCCGTTGCCATTGCAACTGAAAGACTTCACATCAGGCTTCAGATACTGTGGAACGGCCACCTACCCCTTCGGTAGTCAAGCAATTCAAATCTGGCAAAACCGGGGCGGGTGAGTCAGTTGCGGTTGCGTTGAGCCAAGGATCAGCGAACAAGCCACATTTTTCGGGAGGACTGTCATAAAATCGGTGGAAAATGAGCGGATTTTGCGCGTTGACCGTGACTCATGGTGGGGTTAATGGCCGTCGGATTACGTGGCCTTCAAGATTGCGCGCCGCTGCTGGCCGTAGCGGCGTAAAACCCGCGTGAAGCGCCTGTTCGATCTGATCTTGTCGGCGCTTGCGGCCATCGTGCTGGCGCTGCCATTGCTGGCGGTCGTACTTGCCATCAAGCTGACATCGCCCGGCCCGGTGCTTTACTGGTCCGACCGGGTCGGGCGCCATAACCGGGTTTTCCGGATGCCCAAGTTTCGCAGCATGCGCATTGGCACGCCGGCGGTAGCGACCCACCTGCTGCAGGATCCGGATGCCTGGCTGACGCCGATCGGGGCCTTTCTGCGCAAGACCAGTCTCGATGAGCTTCCGCAACTGTGGAGCATTCTTGCCGGTGATATGAGCATCGTCGGGCCACGCCCAGCGCTCTTCAATCAGGATGACCTGGTGGCCTTGCGCACCGAGCGCGGGGTGCATGAACTGGTGCCCGGATTGACCGGATGGGCTCAGGTCAACGGACGCGACGAGTTGCCGATTCCGCAAAAAGTGGAACTGGATGTAGAGTACCTGCGCCGCCGCTCATTCCTGTTCGATCTCCGGGTACTCTGGCTGACGGTGGTCAAGGTGCTCATGCGGGACGGCGTTTCCCACTGAATTTGCGGGGGCTGGGTCACTTCGTGGGGGCGAGCCTTCCCGGGATCGGACAGGGAGCGGGTACAATCCGGGCCTTGACTGAAACGCTGTGCCGCTTCGTTTGCACATTCAAGTGACCAAGACTTTTCTCTCCATCCTCGTCTTTCTGTTCGACCTTTCGGCCGTCGTCTTTGCCTGGGTGGGCGGTTTCCTGCTGCGCTTCAACCTGGATCTGCCGCCAAATTTTGTAGTCGTGATGGGCTGGGGGATGGTGTTTCTTTTGCCTGCCCACGCGCTGGCGTGCCGCCTTGCCGGTCTCTATCGCGGGATCTGGATGTTTGCCAGCCTGCCCGACCTGAAGCGGGTCTTGCGCGCGGTAGGATTCTCGACCATTGCGCTACTGGCATTCTTTGCTTTCTATCGCCACGGGCAGCAAGTGGTGCCGCGTTCCCTTCTGGTCTTGTACCCGATGTTGTTGATCCTCTATATGGGTGGCGGCCGGGCGGCCTACCGCATGTGGAAGGAGCATCGCCTCTATGGTGGGTTGATCGCGCAGGGCAAACCGGTGGTCATCGTCGGTGCAGGGCGCGGCGGGGCGATGCTGGTGCGCGAGCTCGAACGCAGTCCGGATTGGCGGGTGGTTGGTCTGGTGGACGATGATGCCAGCAAATGGGGGCGGGAGCTTTCTGGAAATCCAGTCGTCGGCGGTATCGACAGCCTGCCTGAAGTGCTGGCTTCGGAAAAGGCTTCGCACGTGATTCTCGCCATGCCGTCGGCGGCTGCCGATGCCTGCAGGCGGGCGACCGATCTTGCCGTCGAGGCGGGCGCCCACGTGTTTACCGTGCCCGGGATCGAGGATGTGATGGGGGGGCGAGTTGCCATTTCATCGATCCGCCCGGTGGAGATTGCGGATTTGCTGGGCCGTGAGCCGGTGTGGATCGATACCCGGCATGTCGCCGACATGGTGGGGGACAAATCGATTCTGGTAACCGGCGCCGGTGGTTCGATTGGCAGCGAGTTGTGCCGGCAGTTGGCGCGTTTTGGCCCGCGGAAACTGGTTCTCTTCGAGCAGAGCGAGTTTGCGCTTTACACCCTGGAGCAGTGGTTCTCGGTTCATATGCCGGATATCGCGCTGGTTTCGCTGGCCGGGGATGTCAAGGATGCGGCGCGCCTCGCCGAGGTCTTCGAGGCGCATGCGCCGCAAGTGGTTTTCCATGCCGCCGCCTACAAGCATGTGCCGCTGATGGAAGTCGGCAATGCTTGGCAGGCAGTCCGCAACAACGTGCTGGGTACCTTGCTGGTGGCCGAATGCGCAAGCCGTTTTGGCGCCGAGCGGTTCGTGCTGATTTCTACCGACAAGGCGGTGAATCCGACCAATGTGATGGGGGCGACCAAGCGCCTGGCGGAGATGGTCTGCGAGGCGCTGCATCGGCAGGGTAGAGCCACGCAGTTCGAAATGGTCCGTTTTGGCAACGTTCTTGGCAGCACCGGCAGCGTGATTCCGAAATTCCAGGAACAGATTGCCCGCGGCGGGCCGGTGACCGTGACCCACCCTGACATTACCCGTTACTTCATGTCGATTCCCGAGGCAGCGCAACTGGTGTTGCAGGCGGCGGCGATGGGGCAGGGCGGCGAGATCTTCGTGCTCGACATGGGGGAACCGGTCAGGATTGTCGACCTGGCGCGCAAGATGATTCATCTGTCGGGCTACTCCGAAGGCGAAATACGCATCGAGTTCACCGGCCTGCGCCCCGGCGAGAAGCTGTATGAGGAACTGCTGGCGGATGCCGAGCAAACCCGTCAGACCCCGCATCCAAAATTGCGCATTGCCCGGGCGCGCGCGGTCGACGATGATTTCTTGCCGAATTTGCGCCCCTGGCTTGCCGATTCTTGCCAGGGCGATGTGCAGGTACGCGAGGCTCTGATGCGATGGGTTCCGGAATACTGCCCGGCGTCAAACAATTCCTGAACAGCGTTTGCGGCGCGTGCCGCGCATTGACAACGGTGACGGTGTGACTCACGAATTCCTCGATCTTCCCCAACTGATTTCAGCATCCGGCACGGTTCGCCTGCCAGGATCGAAAAGTATTTCCAACCGGGTTCTTCTGCTTGCCGCGCTGGCCGAGGGTGAGACGGAAGTCCGCGATCTTCTGGCGTCGGACGATACCGAACGCATGCTCGATGCGCTCAAGGCACTTGGTGTCGGCATCACGTCGCTGGGCGGCGAAAATTGGCGCATTGCCGGTTGCGGCGGCAGGTTTCCGGTGCGCCAGGCCGAACTCTTTCTCGGCAATGCCGGTACGGCGTTTCGCCCGCTGACCGCGGCGCTGGCGCTGGCCGGCGGCGATTACGTGCTGAAGGGCGTGGCGCGCATGCACGAGCGGCCGATCGGCGATCTGGTCGACGGCTTGCGCCAGTTGGGGGCGGACATCACCTATCTCGGCAACGAGGGTTATCCGCCGCTCCGTCTCAAGCCCGCCTCCGTTCGCGCCGGCGGCACGGTGCGGGTACGCGGCGACGTATCGAGCCAGTTCCTGACTGGTCTGTTGATGGCGCTGCCGCTCACTTGCGAGACGGTTGCGGTCGACGTCGTCGGTGAACTGATTTCCAGGCCCTATATCGAAATCACGCTGGCGATCATGGCGCGCTTCGGCGTGCAGGTGCAGCGCGAGGGCTGGCAGCGTTTCACGGTACCGGCGGGCAGTCGTTATGTTGCGCCGGGGACGATTTATGTCGAGGGCGATGCCTCTTCGGCTTCCTACTTTCTGGCGCTCGGTGCGATCGGCGGCGGCCCGCTGCGCGTCGAGGGCGTCGGGCGCGATTCGATCCAGGGGGATGTCAGGTTTGCCGAGGCGTTGGCAAAAATGGGCGCAGAAATCGCAATGGGGCCGAACTGGATGGAGGCGCGGTCGCCGGAAGGCGGCCTTGTTGCGGTCGACCTTGATTGCAACCATATTCCCGACGCGGCGATGACGCTGGCGACGACGGCACTGTTCGCCAGGGGCACGACGACGCTGCGAAACATCGCGTCGTGGCGGGTCAAGGAGACCGATCGCATCGCGGCAATGGCGACCGAGTTGCGCAAGCTCGGTGCCGAGGTCGACGAGGGCGATGACTTTATTCGCATTACGCCTGCAGCCTTGAAGCCGGCGGCCATCGATACCTACGACGACCACCGCATGGCGATGTGCTTCTCGCTCGCCGCCTTCGGTACGCCCTTGCGCATTAAGGACCCGAAGTGCGTGGCCAAGACCTTCCCGGATTATTTCGAGCGTTTTGCCATGGTGACCACGGCGGCGCCGGTGATTGCCATCGACGGTCCTTCCGCTTCGGGCAAGGGTACGGTTGCCGCTCGGGTGGCGGCGGCGTTGGGCTTCGCCTATTTGGATTCGGGTGCCTTGTACCGGTTGACCGCGCTTGCTGCCAAGCGCACGGGCGTCGACTGGGCTGACGAAGCAGGTGTCGCAGCCATTGCCTCCGGGCTGGATGTCGAGTTTTCGGAAACCGATATTCGCTTGGGTGGCGAACCGGTTGGGGATGCTATCCGTACCGAAGAAATCTCCGCTGGCGCTTCTACAGTGGCCGCGCTGCCGGCCGTGCGCGGCGCCTTGCTGTTCCGCCAGCGTGCTTTCAACACCGCGCCCGGACTGGTCGGCGATGGGCGCGACATGGGCTCGGTGATTTTTCCCCATGCGCCGCTCAAGGTCTTTCTGACGGCGAGCGCCGAGGCGAGGGCGGAACGCCGTTATAAGCAGTTGATCGAAAAAGGTTTCTCTGCTAACCTCCCCGACCTTCTGCTTGACCTGCAGCAACGTGACGACCGGGATTCCCGGCGCAGCGTGGCGCCGCTCAGGCAGGAAGCGGATGCCAGATTGCTCGATACCACGGACCTCACCATCGAACAGGCGGTGAATCAGGTGCTGGAATGGAGCAGGGAAGCATTGCAATTGCAGTAAAGGGTTGCCGGTCGTCCGGCTGGCAACGCATTTTTAACTCCAACCCACTGTGGATCTAACGGTTCGCGGCACGAAAGCTCTCTCCGTCAATGGAATCTTTTGCTCAACTATTTGAAGAATCCCTGGCTCGCCAGGAAATGCGTCAAGGCGAAGTCATCACTGCAGAAGTGGTACTCATCGACCGCAACTTTGTTGTGGTCAATGCCGGCCTGAAATCGGAATCCTACGTTCCGCTCGAAGAATTCCTGAATGATCAGGGCGAACTCGAAGTGCAAGTGGGCGATTTCGTCCAGGTTGCCATCGAGATGCTGGAAGACGGCTACGGCGCCACGCGCCTGTCCCGCGATCGCGCCAAGCGCATCGCTGCCTGGAACTTCCTGGAGCAGGCCCTGAATGACAACTCCCTGGTCACCGGTACGATTACCGGCAAGGTCAAGGGTGGCCTCACCGTCATGTCCAATGGCGTCCGTGCCTTCCTGCCGGGTTCGCTGGTCGACATGCGTCCGGTCAAGGACACCACGCCGTACGAGGGCAAGACCATGGAGTTCAAGGTCATCAAGCTCGACCGCAAGCGCAACAACGTGGTCATGTCCCGCCGTGCCGTGCTCGAAGCTACCGCCGACAAGGATCGCGAAAAGCTCCTCGAGAACCTCCAGGAAGGTACCGTCGTCAAGGGTATCGTCAAGAACATCACCGATTACGGCGCGTTCGTCGACCTGGGTGGCATCGATGGACTGTTGCACATCACCGACCTGGCCTGGCGCCGCGTTCGTCACCCGAGCGAAGTGCTCAATGTCGGTGACGAAGTCACCGCCAAGATCCTCAAGTTTGACGCCGAGAAAAACCGTGTCTCGCTGGGCATGAAGCAACTGGGCGACGATCCGTGGGTCGGCATCGCCCGCCGTTACCCGGCCGGTACCCGCCTGTTCGGCAAGGTCACCAACCTGACCGACTACGGTTCCTTCGTCGAGATCGAGCAGGGCATCGAAGGCCTGGTGCACGTTTCCGAAATGGACTGGACCAACAAGAACGTCCATCCGTCCAAGGTCGTTTCGCTGGGCGACGAAGTCGAAGTCATGATCCTCGAAATCGACGAAGAGCGTCGTCGTATCTCCCTCGGCATGAAGCAGTGCAAGCCGAATCCATGGGACGATTTCGGCATGAACCACAAGAAGGGCGACAAGGTTCGTGGCGCCATCAAGTCGATCACCGACTTTGGCATCTTCATCGGCCTGCCTGGTGGCATCGACGGTCTGGTGCACCTGTCCGACCTGTCCTGGAGCGCGACTGGCGAGGAAGCCATCCGCAACTTCAAGAAGGGCGACGAAGTCGAGGCGCTGGTCCTCGGCATCGACATCGAGAAGGAACGTATCTCCCTCGGCGTCAAGCAGATGGATGGCGATCCGTACACCAACTTCATCGCTACCCACGAGAAGAACAGCATCGTGCGCGCCACCGTCAAGTCGGTCGACGCCCGCGGCGCGGTGATGACGCTGGATGGCGAAAACGAAGGTTACCTGCGCGCTTCCGAATTCTCGCGTGATCGTATCGAAGACTTGTCGCAACACCTCAAGGTGGGTGACGAGATCGAAGCCATGATCATCAACGTGGATCGCAAGACCCGTGGTATCAACCTGTCGATCAAGGCCAAGGACAATGCCGATCAACATGAAGCCATGCAGAAGCTTTCTTCCGAGTCTGCGGCTGCCGCTTCCGGCACGACCAACCTTGGTGCCCTGCTGAAGGCCAAGCTCAACCAGCAAGGCTGATAAGGCACAGCATGACCAAGTCCGAGCTCATCGTCCGGCTGGCGGAGCGGTTTCCCCAGCTGGTGACGAAAGATGCTGATTTCGCGGTCAAGATGATCCTCGATGCGATGTCCGACGCCTTGGTGCGCGGGCATCGGATCGAGATCCGCGGCTTCGGCAGCTTTGCGCTCAACTATCGGCCGCCGCGCACTGGTCGCAACCCCAAATCAGGGGAGAAGGTCAGCGTGCCCTCCAAGTGGGTTCCCCACTTCAAGGCGGGCAAGGAATTGCGTGAACGGGTCGATCAGTCGATCTGAAGCCGGCTTGGGCGCATTGTGGTAGATTCGGGGGCAGTGGAATTCACTGCCCCTTTTCTTTATGTCGCCGGCCTCGCCGGTGACGGTATCCCTCGGGGATTCTGGTGCCATGACAGCATTGACCTGGGCCATACGGCTCATCATCTTCTCCTTCCTGCTGGTGTTCGCCATCCGCAACACGCAGCTGACGACCTTGCGCTTCATTCTCGATTACGCCTGGGAGGCGCCGCTGGTCATCGTCCTGCTGGCTTTTTTCGCAGGCGGGGCCATCCTCGGCGTGCTTTCGGTGGTCGGCGTGATTTTCCGCCAGCGCCGCGACATCGCGCGCCTCAAACGCGAAGTCGCGAAGCCGCAATTGCCGGCAATGCCTGAGCTGCCACCACGGGCATGACAGACCTGTTCGATTACTGGCAACTGCTGCTGATCCCGCTGTTCTTCGGGCTGGGGTGGGTGGCGGCGCGCGTCGACATTCGCCAGGTGGTGCACGAATCGCGCGCCTTGCCGCGCTCCTATTTCCAGGGCCTCAATTTCCTGCTCAACGAACAGCCGGACAAGGCGATCGATTCCTTCCTCGAAGTGGCCAAGGTCGATTCGCAGACGGTCGAACTGCACTTCGCGCTCGGCAACCTGTTCCGCCGGCGTGGCGAGACCGAGCGCGCGATCCGCATGCACCAGAACCTGATCGACCGGCCCGACCTCGACGAAGAGGTCCGTCTGCACGCGCTTTCGGAACTCGGGCAGGATTTTCTCAAGGCCGGCCTGCTCGACCGTGCCGAGGAGATATTAAACAAACTGGTGGGAACGTCCTTCGAGGACGAGGCCAAGCGCAACCTGCTGGAAATCTACCAGGTCGAGAAGGAGTGGCAGAAGGCGATCGATCTGGCCCGCGAACTGCCGGATGTGGCGACGCAGCAGCAGATCGCCGAGTTTTATTGCGAACTGTCTGCCGGCGAGATCATTCGTTCGCGCCCGGATAGCGCCCGTGTGCACCTGGAATCGGCGATGCAGCAGAACCGCAAATGCGTCCGTGGCAGTCTGCTGCAGGGCGATCTGCTGTTGCAGGAAGGCAATCCCGTCGGCGCCATCGAGGCCTGGCAGCGCATCGAACAACAGGATCCGGCCTATCTGGCGCTGGTCGCACAGCGTCTCCTCGAAACCTACCGCAAGCTGAACCGGCGCGACGAAGGCGTCGCGCTGCTGCGCGGCTACCTTGAACACTATCCCTCGCTCGACTTGCTCGATGTAGTGTATCAACTGGTCCTTGAAGGCGAGGGCAACGAGGCAGCCTACCGCCTGGTGCGCGACGAATTGCAGCGCAACCCGACCCTGCTCGGGCTGGAAAAACTGATGAGCGCCCGCCTGCCGCTGGTCGCACCTGAAGTCAGGCCCGATGTCGAGATCGCGAAAACCATCATCCAGGGCTATACCAAGCGCCTGTCGCGTTATCGGTGCGATAATTGCGGTTTCAAGGCCCGCCAGTTCTACTGGCGTTGTCCGGCCTGTGGCGGCTGGGAAACCTATCCGCCGCGGCGCAGCGAAGAATTCGATCAAACTCTGTAGGAAGCACACATGAAAATCACCGTCGTCGGCACCGGTTACGTCGGTCTGGTCAGCGGCACCTGTCTGGCTGAAGTGGGCAACGACGTCCTCTGTCTCGATGTCGATCCCGAGAAGATCCGCATCCTCGAAGCAGGAGGCATCCCCATCTTCGAACCCGGCCTGCAGGACATGGTCCGCCGCAACGTCGCCGCCGGCCGCCTGCACTTCACCACCGATGTCGAGAAAGCTGTGCAGCACGGCACCATCCAGTTCATCGCCGTCGGCACCCCGCCCGACGAAGACGGTTCCGCCGACCTCCAGTACGTTCTCGCCGCCGCCCGCAACATCGGCCGCGGAATGACCGACTACAAAGTTATCGTCGACAAGAGCACGGTACCGGTCGGCACCGCCGCCAAGGTCAAGGCCGCCATTGCCGAGGAACTCGCGAAGCGTGCGGTCGACATCCCCTACAGCGTCGTTTCCAACCCAGAATTTCTCAAGGAAGGCGCCGCCGTCGACGACTTCATGCGCCCCGACCGCATCGTCGTCGGCGCCGAGGACGAACAGGCCATCCACCTGATGCGCGCCCTCTACGCCCCTTTCCAGCGCAACCACGAGCGGCTGATCATCACCGACGTCAAGAGTGCCGAACTGACCAAATACGCCGCCAACGCCATGCTGGCGACCCGCATCAGCTTCATGAACGAACTCGCCAACCTCGCCGAGAAGCTCGGTGCCGACATCGAGATGGTCCGCCAGGGCATCGGCTCCGACCCGCGCATCGGCTACCACTTCCTCTACCCCGGCTGCGGCTACGGCGGCTCCTGCTTCCCCAAGGACGTCAAGGCGCTGATCCAGACCGCCAAGGACGACGCCAACATCACCCTCAAGGTGCTGACCGCTGTCGAGGAAGCCAACGATGCCCAGAAGCACGTCCTGACCGGCAAGATCAAGGGCCGCTTCGACGACCTCAAGGGCAAGCACTTCGCCCTCTGGGGCCTGGCCTTCAAGCCCAACACCGACGACATGCGCGATGCGCCGAGCCGCAGCCTGATCGCCGACCTGTTCGCCGCCGGCGCCACCGTCACCGCCTACGACCCGGTCGCCATGCACGAAACGCAGCGCATCTTTGGCGACGACCCGCGCCTCAAGTACGCCGAGAGTCCGATGGACGCCCTCGCCAATGCCGATGCGCTGGTCATCGTCACCGAGTGGAAGGAATTCCGCAGCCCGGATTTCGCGGCCATCAAGCAGACCCTGAAGCACCCGGTGATCTTCGACGGGCGCAACCTCTATGACCCGAAACTGGTGCGCGGTAGCGGCATCGAGTACTTCGCCATCGGGCGCTGAGAACATGCTCGACAAGGTGAAAAATGTTCGCCTGTTGGTGGTCGGCGATGTCATGCTCGACCGCTACTGGTTTGGCGAAGTCAGCCGGATTTCGCCGGAAGCGCCGGTGCCGGTGGTCAAGGTTGAGCGCATCGAGGAGCGTCTGGGCGGCGCCGCCAACGTCGCGCGCAACGCGCTGGCGCTCGGCGCCCATACCGCCCTGCTGTCGGTCGTCGGTGACGACGAGGCGGGGCGCAGCCTGTCCCGGCTGCTCGCTGAAAGTGAAATCGATGCCGGATTGCATGTCGACCGCGACATCGACACCACGGTCAAGCTGCGCGTCATCGGCCGCCAGCAGCAGTTGTTGCGCATCGACTTTGAAACGATCCCTTCGCACGAAGTCCTGCAGGCCAAACTGTCGGAATTCGAGCGCCGCGTCGCTGCCTGCGATGTGGTGATTCTCTCCGACTACGGCAAGGGTGGCCTTGCTCATATCACCGAGATGATCCGTCTGGCCCGGGCCGCCGGCAAGCCGGTACTGGTCGACCCGAAGGGCGACGAGTGGGGCAAATATGCCGGGGCGACGGTGATCACGCCCAACCGCTCGGAATTGCGCGAAGTCGTCGGGCGCTGGACCTCCGAAGAAGACCTTGCCGCCCGGGTGCGGAAACTGCGCGGCGAACTCGGCCTCGAGGCATTGCTGGTGACGCGCAGTGAGGAGGGCATGACCCTCTTCGCGGCCGATGAAACGCATCACCAGCCGGCCCAGGCCCGCGAAGTATTTGATGTTTCCGGCGCCGGCGATACCGTGATCGCCACGCTCGCCGTGATGCTGGCCGCGGGCGCCGGCTGGGCCGAGGCGATCCGCACCGCCAACGTCGCTGCCGGCATCGTCGTCGGCAAACTGGGTACCGCCGTCGTGACCCGCGAAGAACTCGCAGCAGCCCTTTAAGGAAAGCCAATGTACACAGTCGTCACCGGCGCCGCCGGGTTTATCGGTGCCAACCTGGTCAAGGCGCTCAACGAGCGCGGCGTCACGAAGATCATCGCCGTGGACAACCTGACCAAGGCGGACAAGTTCAAGAACCTGATCGATTGCGAGATTGCCGACTACGTCGACAAGAACGACTTCATCGAACGCATCCAGGCAGGTCATTACGATGGCGAGATCGATGCCATTTTCCATGAAGGCGCCTGTTCCGACACCATGGAGACCGACGGCCGCTACATGATGGAGAACAACTACCGTTACTCGATGATCCTGCTCGACTGGTGCCAGGATCAGGATGTCCAGTTTCTCTACGCGTCGAGCGCGGCCACCTATGGCGGCGCCAGCGTGTTCAAGGAGGAGCGCCAGTACGAAGGGCCGCTCAACGTCTACGGCTATTCCAAGTTCCTGTTTGACCAGATCGTGCGCCAGCGTCTGGCGCAGCATCCTTCTTCGCAGATCGTCGGTTTCCGCTACTTCAATGTCTATGGCCCGCGCGAGACGCACAAGGGGCGCATGGCGTCGGTGGCGTTCCACAACTTCAACCAGTTCCGCGCCGACGGCAAGGTCAAGCTGTTCGAAGGCTCGCACGGCTACGAGAACGGCGGCCAGATGCGCGATTTCGTGTATATCGGCGATGTCGCCAAGGTGAATATGTTCTTCCTTGACCATCCGGAAAAGTCCGGGATTTTCAACCTGGGTTCTGGTCGGGCGCAGAGCTTCAACGATGTGGCGGTTGCCGCGGTCAACGGTTGCAGAAAAGCAAAAAACGAAGCGCCACTGAATCTCGAAGAACTGCGCGCGCAGCGCCTGATTGAGTACATCGCCTTTCCGGAAGCCTTGAAGGGCAAGTATCAGGCCTATACGCTGGGCGATCTGACCCGCTTGCGGGCGGCTGGCTACGATGCGCCGATGGCCAGTGTCGAAGAGGGTGTTGCGCAATACATCGAGTGGTTGCAGCGCAATGTATAAGACCCTGCAGGATTTTGTCGGCAATACGCCGCTGGTGCGCCTGGTGCGCATTCCCGGCGCCGAGAACGAGCGGCGCGGCAATGTCATCCTCGCCAAGCTCGAGGGCAATAATCCGGCGGGATCGGTAAAAGACAGGCCGGCGCTGTCGATGATCGTCCATGCCGAGGCGCGCGGCGACATCAAGCCCGGCGACACGCTGATCGAGTCTACCTCCGGCAACACCGGCATCGCGCTGGCGATGGCGGCCGCGATCAAGGGTTACAAGATGATCCTTGTGATGCCGGAAAACCAGAGCATCGAACGCCGCCAGACCATGCGCGCCTACGGCGCCGAACTGGTACTGACGCCGAAGGGTGGCGGCATGGAGATGGCGCGCGACGTTGCCGACAAGATGCGCGATGAAGGCAAGGGCATCATCCTCGACCAGTTCGCCAATCCGGATAATCCGCGGGCGCACTTCGAAGGCACCGGCCCGGAAATCTGGCGCGACACCGAGGGCAGGATCACCCATTTTGTCTCCAGCATGGGCACCACCGGCACCATCATGGGCACCTCGGCCTTCCTCAAGGCGCGGAATCCGGCGATCCAGATCGTCGGCTGCCAGCCGGAAGACGGCAGCCAGATTCCCGGAATCCGCAAATGGCCGGAAGCCTACCTGCCCAGGATTTACGATAAAACCAACGTCGACCGCATCGAATACGTCGGTCAGGCCGATGCCGAAGCGATGACCCGGCGACTGGCCATGGAGGAGGGGATCTTCGCCGGCATCTCTTCCGGTGGCGGCGTTGCCGTGGCGCTGCGCCTGGCGCGGCAACTGGAGAATGCCATCATCGTAAGCATCATCTGCGACCGCGGCGACCGTTATCTGTCGACCGGCGTTTTTCCGGCATGAAACCGGTCCTCGTCTTCGACATCGAGACCATTCCGGACGTCGCCGGCCTGCGCCGACTCAATGACCTGCCGGGCGGTCTTTCCGACGACGAAGTTGCCGAACTGGCCTTCCAGCAACGGCGCGCCAAGACCGGCAACGATTTCCTGCAACTGCATCTGCAACGTGTCGTCGCCATTTCCTGTGTACTGCGCACCAGTGAAGGGCTGAAGGTCTGGTCGCTGGCCGAGCCTGATCTCAACGAGGGCGCCATCATCCAGCGCTTCTTCGACGGCATTGAGAAATTCACGCCGCAGATCGTCTCGTGGAATGGCAGCGGCTTCGACCTGCCAGTGCTGCACTACCGCGGCATGCTGCATGGCGTCGCGGCGCCGCGTTATTGGGATCTCGGCGACGGCGATTACGCCGATTCCCGCGATTTCAAGTGGAACAATTACATCAGCCGCTACCACATGCGACACCTCGACCTGATGGACCTGCTCGCCCTCTACAACGCCCGCGCCAACGCGCCGCTCGACGATCTGGCCAAGCTGTTCGGCTTTCCCGGCAAACTCGGCATGGACGGCAGCAAGGTCTGGGAAGCCTGGCAGGCGGGCAAAGCCGCCGAGATTCGCGACTACTGTGAAACCGATGTCATCAATACTTACCTGGTCTACAACCGCTTCCGTCGCCTGCGCGGCGAACTGACTGCGGAGGAAGAGGTTGCCGAGGGCGAATTCGTCAAGGCGCAGCTCGCCAGAATCGGCGCGCCGCACTGGCAAGAGTTTCTCGCTGCCTGGGGCTGACAGCGCCAGCCTCGGCGGTATAATCACAGGTCCTAAAACTACACGCTGCAGAGAGAATGCGATGTCACTAAATAAGGTTCCTTCAGGCAAGTCCCTCCCCAACGATTTCAACGTCATTATCGAAATCACGGCGCATTCGGAGCCGGTCAAGTACGAAGTGGACAAGGAGAGCGGCGCGATCTTCGTCGATCGTTTCATGTCCACCTCGATGCACTATCCGTGCAACTACGGCTACATCCCGCACACCATCGCCGGTGACGGCGACCCGGTCGACGTGCTGGTCGTCAGCCCGTTCCCGCTGCCCCCGGGCGTGGTTGTCCGTTGCCGGCCGATCGGCATGCTGGCCATGACCGACGAAGCGGGTGAAGATGCCAAGTTGCTCGCCGTCCCGGTCGACAAGCTGACCCCGATGTACCGCAACGTGCAGACCCATGCCGACATGCCCAACCTGCTGCTTGACCAGATTTCCCACTTCTTCGAGCACTACAAGGATCTCGAGCCGGGCAAGTTCGTCAAGGTCGTCGGCTGGCGCGGTCCGGAAGAAGCCAAGAAAGAGATCGAGGCCGGCGTCAAGACCTACAAGGACGCGAAAGACAAGCCGAACTACTAAGCACTCATGTTGCGTATCGCCGTCGCCCAGTTCAATGCCGTTGTCGGTGACCTGACGGGCAACGTCGAACGCATCATCGAGTGCGCCAGCGACGCCAGGGCGCGTGGCGCCCAGGTGCTGCTGACGCCGGAACTGGCGTTGTGCGGCTACCCGCCGGAAGACCTGCTGCTGCGCCCGGACTTTTACCGGGCCTGCAATCGGGCGCTGGACGATCTGGCCGGTCGCGTCGAGGGCGTCGCGCTGATTGTCGGCCATCCGGAAGAGCACGAAGGCCTCCGCCACAACGCGGCCACGGTCGTTGAAAATGGCCGGATAACGGCGGTCTACCGCAAGATCCGCCTGCCCAATTACGATGTTTTCGACGAGAAGCGCTATTTCGACGCTGGCAGCGAAGCCTGTGTCGTTACGCTCGGCGGCGTCCGCTGCGGCATCAACATCTGCGCCGACATCTGGGAAACCGGAGCGGCGGAGCGCGCCGCAGATGCCGGTGCCGAATTGCTCCTCGTCCTCAATGCCTCGCCCTGCCATCTTGAAAAGCACCACCAGCGTGTCGAGGTGCTGCGCGAGCGAATTGCTTCCACCGGCATCCCGGCGATCTACGCCAATCTGGTCGGCGGCCAGGATGAACTGGTCTTCGATGGCGCCTCCTTTGCCCTCGATGCCGAGGGCAATTGCCGGATGCGCCTGCCGCAGTTCGAGGAGGCTTTGGGTGTCATCGATTATGATGCCGGGCGGCTGCGTTCCGACGACATGGCGGAAGAACTGTCGGTCGAAGCCGAGGCCTACCGCGCCTTGGTGCTCGGCGTCCGTGACTACATAGGCAAGAGCGGCTTCGGAGGCGCCATCATCGGCCTCTCGGGCGGCATCGACTCGGCGCTGACCCTGTGTGTCGCGGTCGACGCGTTGGGCGCCGACAAGGTGCGGGCAGTCATGATGCCGTCGCCCTATACCGCACAGATGAGTCTCGACGATTCGCGGGCGATGATCGCCGCGCTCGGCGTGCGTTACGACGAAATCCCCATCGCGCCGGCGATGGAAACCTATCAGACGATGCTCGACCCGCTGTTCGCCGGCATGCCGGCCGACACCACGGAAGAAAACATCCAGGCGCGCATCCGCGGCAACATCCTGATGGCGCTGTCCAACAAGACTGGCGCGCTGGTCCTGACGACCGGCAACAAGTCGGAAATGGCCGTCGGCTACTGCACGTTGTACGGCGACATGGCCGGCGGTTTCGCGGTGATCAAAGATGTCTACAAGTCCTTGGTCTATCGCCTGGCGCGCTACCGGAACACGCTGTGTGACCAAGGCGCGCCGGTTATCCCGGAAAACATCATCGTTCGTCCGCCGTCCGCCGAACTGAAGCCGGACCAGACCGATCAGGATTCCCTGCCGCCCTACGAGGTGCTGGATGCCATCGTCCGCGCCTACATGGAAGAGGACCGCAGCCCGCGCGAGATCATTGCCGCCGGCCTGCCGGAAGAGGCCGTGCGCCGGGTCGTGCGCCTGCTGCGCATCGCCGAATACAAGCGGCGACAGTCGCCGGTCGGAATTCGCATTACGCCGCGTGGTTTTGGCAAGGATTGGCGGTATCCTATTACCAATCGTTACCGTGACGAGTTTTAAGCAACCGAATCGAACAGGAAACCGAACATGAAGAAAATCGAAGCCATCATCAAGCCGTTCAAACTCGACGAAGTGCGCGAGGCGCTGTCGGAAATGGGGATCACTGGGCTGACGGTGACCGAGGTCAAGGGCTTCGGACGTCAGAAGGGTCACACCGAGCTTTATCGTGGCGCTGAATACGTAGTCGATTTCCTGCCCAAGATCAAGATCGAGATCGTGGTCAAGACCGACCACGTCGATGCCGCGATCGAAGCCATCATCAAGGCCGCCCGCACGGGCAAGATCGGCGATGGCAAGATCTTCGTGATGGCGATTGAGCAGGTCGTGCGCGTCCGTACCGGCGAAACCGACGAAGAAGCAATCTGACCCGACCCGAAAGGGAAGCAAATGGACGAACAGGAAAGCTTCGATATTCCCGCGTTGCGGGCCGAACTGCTGGCGCATCTGGGTTCACACGCCGACGTCTACCCCGTTCATGTCGAGCAGGGTTTCCCGCGCATCCTCGCCAGAATCGTTGCGCTCTGGGGAAAACCGGGGCTGGACGATTTCCTGTCCAGTCTGATGGTGTCGGATCGCCCAGGGCGTCAGGGTTTTCCGCCTGACGTGGCGATGGAAATTTTCCGTCTGTCCATGCTGCATGGTACCTTGGGTTTTACGCCGCAACAGTCGGCGGGAACCGGGTGGTCAGGGATCGAGGACGCCGAACTGTTCAAGCATGGCGTCGCCAAGGGCAAGCATTAGATTTTTTTCTGCGTCCGTAGCAGGACGATGACCGCACCTTCCCCGCCGTCTTGGGGCTTGGCCTGACAATAGGCCAGAATCTCGATTTTCTGCATCAGCCAGCCGCGCACCAGGCGGCGCAGCACGGCTTCCCGGCCCGGCGAGCCCAAGCCCTTGCCGTGAATGATGCGCACGCAGCGTACCCCGTGTTTTAGTGAGTCCGCGAGGAAGCTGGCCAGCAATTCGCGCGCTTGCTCGCGGTTAAGACCGTGCAGGTCAACCTCGTTCTGAATCACCCAGCGCCCGCGCCGCAAATCGCGCAGTACGCTGTTGGCCAGACCGCCGCGCAAGTAGCTCGGTTCGTCACCGCCTTCGAGCCGGTCCTGAAGCGTGATCGGTCCGTGCAGGCTTTCGTGCAGCGCCGCCCGCTCGTCGGCCAGGTGTTGCAGCGGGCGCGGCGGTGGCATCGGGCCGACGAGATGAACGCGGCCCGATGCCGGCAGCGGCTTCGCATCCGCCACTGCCGCCTTGAAGGCCGCGAGATCGTCCGGGTCGATCAATCCTGATTCACGGTTCAGGCGAGACCGTCGAGGAAACGCTCGGCATCGAGCGCCGCCATGCAGCCGGTGCTGGCCGAGGTACAGGCCTGGCGATAGATATGGTCCTGCACGTCACCGGCGGCGAAGACGCCGGCGATACTGGTCTGCGTCGCATTGCCCTTGCGCCCCGTTTCGGTGACCAGATAGCCATCTTCCATCGCGAGCTGGCCGGCAAAGATATCGGTGTTCGGCTTGTGGCCGATGGCGATGAAAACGCCGAACACGTCGACATCATGTGTCGTGCCGCTGTGCACGTTCTTGACCCGTAGACCGGTAACGCCGGAATTATCGCCCAGCACCTCGTCCAGCACGCTGTTCCACAGGATGGTGACCTTGCCGGCCTTTTCCTTCTCGAACAGCTTGTCCTGCAGGATCTTCTCGGACCTGAACTTGTCACGGCGGTGGATCAGCGTGACGTGGCTGGCGATGTTGGCCAGATAGAGCGCCTCCTCGACGGCGGTGTTGCCGCCGCCGATGACGGCGACCGGCTTGTTGCGGTAGAAGAAGCCGTCACAGGTGGCGCAGGCGGAAACACCCTTGCCCATGAATTTCTCTTCGGAGGGCAGGCCGAGGTACTGCGCCGAGGCGCCAGTGGCGATGATCAGCGCGTCGCAGGTGTAGGTCCCGGCATCGCCAATCAAGGTAAACGGTTTCCCGGTCAGCTGCGTTGTATGGATATGGTCGAAAATGATTTCGGTATCGAAGCGGCGGGCATGGGCCTCGAAGCGCGCCATCAGGTCCGGACCCTGGACGCCGTCGGCGTCGGCGGGCCAGTTGTCGACGTCGGTCGTTGTCATCAACTGGCCGCCTTGGGCCATGCCGGTGATCAGCACCGGCTTCAGGTTGGCGCGGGCGGCATAGACGGCGGCGGTGTAACCGGCGGGGCCGGAACCGAGAATGATGAGACGACTGTGGCTGGGAGCTTGGGGCATGGTGATCCTCATTTATGGTTGATCGCAAAATTATATCCTCCAAAGGCTGGCGGATTTTTTGCACTTCCCCTTGAAATTTGCGAATTGAGTTTATAATCTGCGCGTAACTCCATGAAGGGAAATGCTTTATGTCCTCCACAAACGTCGGCCTGAGTCTGGTGGTTTTGCGCAACGTACCGCTCTTTTCGGGTCTCGAAGAGAGCGAGCTGCAACGTTTGTCGCAAGTCGCAATTCGCAAGCGCGCAGGGCGCGGCGAGCAGGTGGTGCGCGCGGGCGAAGATGCGGAGTCCCTGATCGTCCTGCTCACCGGTCGCGCCAAGGTCACCAACTTCGACGAGGAAGGCCGCGAGATCATTCTTGCATGGCTTGGCCCGGGCGAATTTTTCGGCGAAATGGGCCTGATCGACGGTAGTCCGCGTTCGGCCAGCGTCGTCGCTGTCGAACCCTGCGAACTGCTGACCATCGGCAAACACGAATTCCAGCGCTGCATGCAGGAGAACTTCCAGGTCGCCCAGAAGCTGATGCAGATACTGGTGCGCCGCCTGCGCGAAGCGGACCGCAATATCGAGAGCCTCGCACTGCTCGACGTTTATGGCCGCGTTGCGCGCCTGCTGCTCGACATGTCCGAGGAAACGGACGGCAAGCGCCAAGTCAGGCAGAAAATCTCCAAGCAGGACATGGCGCGCATGATCGGCGCCTCGCGCGAAATGGTCAGCAAGGTCATGCGCGACCTCGAGTTGGGCGGCTACATAATCAGCAGCGGCGATCTGATCACGATTACCGGGGCCTGAGCGTGGGCGCCCGAACCGCCGAGCGCGCAACGCCGAGCCAGTTGCCGGAGAAGATCGGAAATCTGCTGCACGAGTCGCGCTGGCTCGCTTTGGGGGCGGTCGCGATCTTTCTGTCCATGGCGCTGTGGGGTTACCACAAGGACGATCCGGGCTGGTCGCACGCCGTCGTTTCCGGAAGGCTGTTCAACCCGACCGGTCAGTTCGGTGCCTGGGTCGCCGACCTGATGTTCTACCTGTTCGGTTTCTCGGCGTGGTGGTGGATCGTTCTGCTGGTCATGGTCATCTGGTGGGGATTCCGGCGCCTCCATTCACCGCTTGGCCACGCTGACCGTCGCCCCCTGTATATCGCGTTGACCGGTTTCGTCCTGCTGCTGGTTGCCAGCTCGGCGCTCGAAGCCCTGCGTTTCCACACGCTCAAGGTCGAATTGCCGCTGGCGCCGGGCGGCATGCTCGGGCTGGAGGCGAGCCGTCTGCTCGAACACCAGCTCGGTTATACCGGCTCGACGCTGTTGCTGCTGTCAGCGATGGCGGCCGGCTGGAGCATATTTTCGGGGATGTCCTGGCTGTGGGCATTCGAGAGTATGGGTGGCATTCTCGAATCAGTCGTCGGCTTTTTCTACGGATTGATGGATTCCTGGCGTGACCGCCGTATCGGGCGCGAAGTCGCGCTGCAGCGTGAGGAAGAGGTCGAAGTCGAGAAGCGCCGCGTCGAACTGCATGATCCGATCATCATCGAAACGCCACCGCCCGAGGTGCCGGTTTCAAGGAAGGCCGAGAAGCGTATCGGGCGCGAGAAGCAGGTGGCGCTCTTCCCCGAAATGATCATCGGCGGGCGCTTGCCGCCACTGCATCTACTCGACCCGGCGCCGCCGGCCACCGAGACGGTCAGCGCCGAAACGCTGGAATACACCTCGCGCCTGATCGAACGCAAGCTGGCCGACTTCGGCGTGCAGGTCAAGGTCCTGGCCGCGATGCCGGGGCCGGTCATCACCCGCTATGAGATCGAGCCAGCGATTGGCGTCAAGGGCGCGCAGATCGTCAATCTGGCGCGCGACCTGGCGCGGGCGCTGGCCATGGTTTCCATCCGCGTCGTCGAAACGGTGCCCGGCAAGTCGTGCATGGCGCTCGAACTGCCCAACCCCAAGCGGCAGATGGTCAAGCTGTCCGAGATCATTTCCAGCGCGCCCTACAACGACATGACCAGCCCGCTAACCGTCTGCCTCGGCAAGGACATCGGCGGCCAGCCGGTGGTTGCCGATCTGGCCAAGACGCCGCACCTGCTGGTCGCCGGCACCACCGGCTCGGGCAAGTCGGTCGGCGTCAATGCGATGATCCTGTCGATGCTCTACAAGGCGGAGCCGGATCACGTGCGCCTGATCATGGTCGACCCGAAAATGCTCGAGCTTTCCATCTACGAAGGCATCCCGCACCTGCTTGCTCCCGTCGTCACCGACATGAAGCAGGCCGCCAATGCGCTGCACTGGTGCGTCACCGAGATGGAGAAGCGCTACAAGCTGATGTCGGCCATGGGCGTGCGCAATATCGCCGGCCTCAACCACAAGATCAAGGAAGCCGAAAAGCACGGGCAGCACATTCCGAACCCGCTGACCCTGACGCCGGAAGCGCCCGAGCCGCTGAAGACCATGCCCTACATCGTCGTCATCATCGACGAACTGGCCGACCTGATGATGGTCGTCGGCAAGAAGGTCGAGGAACAGATCGCCCGTCTCGCGCAAAAGGCCCGGGCGTCGGGCATCCACCTCGTGCTGGCCACCCAGCGCCCGAGCGTCGATGTGATCACCGGCCTGATCAAGGCCAACATCCCGACCCGCCTGTCCTTCCAGGTTTCCAGCAAGATCGACTCGCGCACCATCCTCGACCAGATGGGCGCCGAAGCGCTGCTCGGCCAGGGCGACATGCTCTATCTCGCCCCGGGCACCGGTTACCCGACGCGCGTCCATGGCGCTTTCGTTTCCGATGACGAAGTGCATCGCGTCGTCGAACACCTGAAGACACTTGGCGCGCCCGAGTATGTCGAGGACATCCTCAACGGTACCGCCGGTGACGATGACGAAGGCGGCGAGGGTGGCAGCGACGGCGGTGACGCCGAGAGCGACCCGCTCTACGATCAGGCGGTCGATATCGTGCTCAAGAACAAGCGCGCCTCGATCTCGCTGGTCCAGCGCCACCTGCGCATCGGCTACAACCGCTCGGCGCGCCTTATCGAAGCGATGGAAAAGGCCGGTCTGGTGTCGACTATGGACGGACGCGGCGGCCGCGAAGTGCTGGCGCGCCGTGAAGCGGAATGAAATTTGCCCATAAAACGCTGTTGACCGCAGCAATCGCGATTTTTCCGCTGCTCGCCGAGGCCGGCGCGGTCGACCAGTTGCATCAGTTCCTTAACAGCACCCGCACGCTGAAAGCCGACTTCTCGCAGATGGTCATCGGCAAGAATGGCCGCAAGCCGCAGCAGTCCTCTGGCGTTGTCGCCATCTCGCGGCCGGGCAAGCTGCGCTGGGATATCCAGAAGCCCTTCCCGCAACTCGTCGTCGGCGATGGCGAGAAGATCTGGATCTACGACCCCGAACTCAAGCAGATCACGGTGCGCAAGGCGGGACAGGCGATCAGCGGCTCGCCGGCGGCGCTGCTCGCCGGCAGCAACGAGCTGGAAACGAATTTCACGCTGAACGAAGCCGGCGAGGCGGACGGCATGAACTGGGTCGAGGCCGTGCCAAAGGCTGGAGAGAGCGGTTTCGAGAAAGTCCGCCTCGGTTTTGCCGGCAAGGACCTCAAGGCCATGGAACTCCACGACAGCTTCGGCCAGACGACGCACATCCGCTTTAGCAACCTCGAGCGCAACCCGGTATTACCGGCGGCAACCTTCAAGTTCACGCCGCCCGCCGGGGTCGATATCGTCGGCGAATAGATTCGGATTTTGCAGCGGCGGGCCGGCGGCCTGGAGCAGGGCTCATGCCCAGAGCAGCAAGCCGAGGCCGAGCGCTGCCGGCAATGCCTGCACGAACAGGATTTTCCGGTTTGCCGTTGCCGCGCCATAAACGCCCGCGATGATGACGCAGACGAGAAAGAAGACCTTGACGCCAAAGCCCTCCTGGCCGAGCAACAGGCCCCAGATCAACCCCGCCGCCAGAAAGCCGTTGTAAAGCCCCTGGTTGGCGGCGAGAACCCGCGAGGCTTCCGCCGCCGCCCTGGTCTGGCCGAAGATCTTGAGGCCGATGGGCTTGGTCCAGAGAAACATTTCGAGGACGAGAAAATAGCCGTGCAGCAGCGCGACGAATGCAATGACAATTCCAGCGGCAATATCCATGGCTTGTATCTCCTGAATCAGGTCTCGCCGGGCGGGAATGCGAGTTCGATGCCATTGCCTGCCGGGTCGCGGAAGAACACCTGGCGCCGGCCGCTGCCCGCAACGCTGCGCTCGGTGAAGGCAATCGCGTGCCGTTCGAGCCGGCTTCTGAACTCCGGCCAGTTTTCGCATTCGAACGCGACATGATCGAAGGTCAGGTCGGATCCGATGCGACGCTTGTTCTCGTCGATATCTTCCGACAGATGAAGAACGTCGCGTTCGCCTGCATAAAGCCAGTAGCCGAAGGAGCGCAGCGGTCGCGGACCCGCATGAAGGCCGACGACCGAGACATAAAAATCGTGCAAGACCTCCATCAGTCCGCGTTCGGCCCGAATGTTGTAGTGCGCTAGTCCGTGAATTGGCATGGTGCTTAAACGAATCGGTAGTTGATCATGGCCTGGGCCTCCGGCTGAAGTTGAGCGGCCTCGCCAGACATTATGCGCGCGGTTCGCTCGAAGGAAAGGTGGCCGTCCTCAGGCGCGGCGCTTAAGTGCGAGCTTGAGACCAAGGCCGATGAGTACAGCGCCGCTGGTGCGATAGAGCCAGGATCACTTGCGGGCGTGAACGAAGCCAGCCCGACAGAAGACCTGCGCTCAAACCGACCGGACCTTTGACCAGAAAGGTCAGGCCGGCGAAGACAAGCCCGAGGACAAGGACCGACAGCGTGGGATGTGGCGCGCCGGGCAGAATGAACTGCGGCAGAACGTTGAAGCTCAGCCGCGGGCTTGCTGGAGCGCCTTGTTGGGCGGCGTCGGAGTCATCCCTTTGGCGGTGGAACCACGCCCAACTGCATCATCAGTCCAAGTGTGTCCATGATGATGCGCGTGTCCTTAATTTTTCCGCCATCCAAGCGGTCGATAACCATGCCCCAAACCGTCACCGTTTGATCTGTGGCTGGCACGCCTAGAAATGTCCCTCGATGCGTGCCTGTCCACTCGAAGCGTGACACCACCTTGTCGCCCTCGGCTATCTGTTCTTGGACCGTCCAATGCATGTCGGGAAACGCCTGCCTCAAGCCACGCAATGCGTCCTTCAACCCTTCAACACCCGGCCCTTGGCCAGGAAGCGGAACTTGCTCGACCATGTCTTCCCAGAAGAACTCCCCGGAAGCATCGACTTCTCCTCGGTTCAGAACCTTCTCAACAAATTGGAGGACAACGCTGCTGTTGGATTGCATGATCCCTTCCCTTCAGTTGAATTGTTGAATAGCGAGCTTAGATGCCCAACGTTGGAGGTAACCGGCCTTGCGCGGCTTTATGCGCAAGATCCGGTTGACCGCAGGGTTTGGCGTTGCCGCATGCATGCTAGAAGATGTCCTGGGCAACAGAATCCAATTGCACCGGAAAGCGACGAACAAGTTCTTCCTCGATTCCATTGGAGAATTGTTTGATGGCCTCGCGTACGTGAGACAGATCTTCGGTTGAGAGTTCGACGAGGGTGCCGTCGGCTCTGCGCCCAGCACGATGCACGATGTCATGGCGGACTATGATCTCTTTCATCAGTTCGCCGATATCGGGAACTTTAATCTCCAGGCCACTGGCTAGCATGGGTTTAACCTTGTCTAGCCTATGCCAGACAAAATCTGCAAGGTATGTCTTGACCTCGCCCGTGAGATTTTCAAGTCTTTCGAAGAGTTCTGCTACGGTGAGTGACAGTGCCTGAAAATCTTTGTTGGTACTCACAAAACGCCGCAGGGCACGCTCGTCCTTTTCGACCCAGAAAGACACCGTATCTGCCAAATACGCTTCAAGGGCCGCGATCAGAGAACTATGCGCCATTTGATGAAGAAGTCGATAGTTGGCGCCGTCCAGTACAGCGGCATCTAGCACCGCAAATATTTCAGCAATGCGTTCCTTCAGAAAGCGATTGGGGTCGCTACGGTCAATGACGACAAGATGGCTTACGTAGTCGTCGTAGTCGATGCCTTCGTGTTCGATAGGAGCCCATTTGTCCCCGACTTCGTGCCAAAGCTCTTCGATGAGTTCCCACATCGTGTCGAACTCAACGATGCCATCAAAGCGGCTCTGGATTTCGTCATTCGGGTCGTATGGCCCACCCCAGACAAATACGTACTCTTTGTCTTCACCATCCCAAGGCGTTTCGTTCGCGGGGTCTTCGTAGCGATCAAGAAACCACCGCCGCATGGCAGCGATTTGAAGTTCCTTTGGGGCAGAAGCGAGCCAATCATCATCCGGCTCAAAGGCGCCACTATCGAAGTTGCCCGCTTCAGATGGTAATTGTGTCATGGTTCGCCGCCTTGTGAAAACGCATCGCTGACTGGACTCGTGACGCCCAACGTTTCGCGAGTTCAACTTGGAAGTGCAATTTTGAATAACAGGTCAGGTGGGCGAGATGCCATAACATCCGAGCCCCCCTAGACCGCCAAGTCAAAGTTGCCTGGAATGTACAAACATCTCACCCGAGACGAACGATACCAAATCGCCATCCTTCTCAAAGCCGGAAAGCGCCAGAACGAGATTGCTGTTCTCATGAATCGACACCCATCCTCCATCAGTCGTGAACTCACTCGAAACCGGGGGCAACGCGGCTATCGTCCGAAGCAGGCGCAGGCGTTGTCACAGGCCCGCATGCGGGCCTGTGACAACGGCCGCCGCGTTTCCGATGAGATCTGGGCGAC
>Ga0209048_10000297_pt1 | contig 54783 bp, 56 predicted proteins | sample FrelakmetCRP12CR_FD_187146 | JGI IMG/M metagenome (GOLD analysis project Ga0209048, IMG submission 187146) | Freshwater lake sediment microbial communities from the University of Notre Dame, USA, for methane emissions studies - CRP12 CR (SPAdes)... | ecosystem: Environmental > Aquatic >...
CACGGACTGCCACCCATGGGACTACCACCCCAAGGGCTGCCGCCCCAAGGACTACCGCCCCAAGGACTACCGCCCATTGGACTACCACCCCAAGGGCTGCCGCCCCAAGGACTACCGCCCATGGGACTGCCCATCCCCATGGGACTGCCCATCCCCATGGGACTGCCCATAAACTGAGCGTTGGACTGTGTTGAAAACAGCAAACCTGACCCGATCAGGATCGATGCAACTATCATGGATTTTTTCATAACCGCTCCCACTTTGAAGTATATGCCGTCGGGACTTGTGCAGCGCACCGACAACGAGGGTGAAAATTGTGTTGCAACAACTATCCCGATCACGGCGTCTTAGTGGTTGTCATAGGCTCCCGGCAGCATTCCGCCGCCTGCTCCTGGAGGTAATAGATAGCCGCCGCCAGGTAGTGACCTTGGCTGCGCTTGCATCTGCGGCGGCCCTTGCATCGGATAACCGCCCGGCCCTCCGGGACCATTGGGATAGGGGGCTGCCAACGGGTAGCCGGCGCCGATATAAGGATTCGCCAGCGGAATGTAGGACTCGCCATTCAGGTAACCGGCTCCCCACGGTCCGTTCCATGGACTGGCCATGCCTGGTGGCTGCCCCGCCTGAACCTGCGTTATCGCACCCAGCAGCGTGAGCGCGATCAATTTATTGAACCATCGAATGCGTTGCACGGGATTCACCTCTAACTGGTTTTTTCGAGCTGTTCAGGCCGGGTTGAAAATCGTAAGGCCGATCAGTGGCGGGTCAGCGCACTTTGTGGCGGCTGCTGCGGGTACTGGCCTTGAGGCGGGGGAGCCATCATCGTGGCATCCATCGCCGCATGAAGTTTCTGGATCAGTTCGTCGGCCATCATCGGATTGATCTGGGCGATCACAGGCAGCAAGGGCTCGACGCGATCAAATTCCTTCTTGTCCAGCAACAGATTGGCAGCATCGTAATAGGCTTGCGCGGCCTGGGGCAGTTGACCGGTCAGGTAATACACATTGCCGAGTTCGCCGCGGGCATCGGCATTGTTGGTATTGCTTTTGATGACGTCGTTATAAGAGGCTACCGCACCGTTGACGTCGCCACGACCAAACGCTTCGCGAGCGCTGGTCAGTTTTTCGTTCGTCGTATCCTTGGCGAATGGCCCGGTCGGTACTTTTGAAACAACTGATTTGACACTGTCCATCGCCTTGTCGGCGGCGGGTTTGAACCAGTCGGTGTTCTTGTAGACCAGTACCAAGACAACGGCTGTGAGCGCGGTCCACACCAACCAGTATGCTATTTTGCTGAACATGAATTTTCTCCAGATTATTGCTGTGTCTCACAGCCATAAGATTTCCCATGGGCCTATTTAAAGGCAGACCCCCGGGGATTTGTTCGAAACAAGCAACCCGCAGGGCGAACCTGCCGCCCTCAAGTTGCCAGCCGGCTTACTACCAGCCACCACGACGCCAAGGCATCCAGCTATTGTTACCCCAGCCGTTATTACCGTTACCCCAGCCGTTGTTGCCCCAGCCGTTGTTACCGTTACCCCAGCCGTTGCCGTTGAAAAACTCATCGGTCCAGCCGTTCATGTCGGTATCCATGTTGAAGCCAAAATGACCGCGACCGTTGCCGCGACCATAGCCACGACCGTTGCCTGAGCCATAGCCACGACCGTTACCCCAGCCGTTACCAGAGCCATAACCAGAGCCGTAGCCATCATCCCAACCCCTGCCGCCGCCCCAGTTATTGTTGCCCCAGCCTGGATTGCCCCAGTTATTGTTGCCCCAGCCTGGATTGCCCCAGTTATTGTTGCCCCAGCCTGGATTGCCGCCCCATTGGGCGGAAGCAATATTCGGAAGAGCCATGGTAGCGGCAATCGCCGACGCCACGAGCAAACGCTTGGTGATCGAACTCATGTCAGAATCTCCTCTTAATGTCATCAGTAAGGTGCCATATATGTATGGATAACGCCCCTCTTGGCGGGAGCTGGTGTAACGTCGCTGGACGCCCAGCCGCCGTGGAGAACTTCCTCCAACAAGAACCTGCGGCCGGGGTTTTCAGACTGCTGAGCTGATTACCAGCCCCAGCCCCGGTTGCCACCGCCCCAGTTGTTGTCACCGTAGCCGCGACCATCGCCACGACCGTAGCCGCTACCATAGCCGTCGTAGCGGTTGTCACCGTAACCGCTACCCGAAAAATCGGAGTCGCCGCCCATGTTGAAGCCGAAGTTGCCGCGACCGGAACCGGAACCACGACCTGAACCACGGCTAGAACCATAACCACGGCCATCGCCATAGGCACGGCCATCGCCATAGGCACGGCCATCGCCGTAACCAGAGCCGCCGTCATCCCAGCCTCTGCCACCATAGTAACCGGGACCAGGACCACCGTAGCCAGGGCCACCGTAGCCAGGGCCAGGACCGCCGTAGTAACCACCACGAGGAGCCTGGTTGGCGTTCGGATTGCCTTGTGGCGCCTGCTGCTGGGTCTGATAGGCATTAGGCGACATGTAAGGCCCCGGGGGTGGGGCTGATTGAGCTGACGCCAAGCCGGCGGCACCAAGGCCCAGTGCGGCCGTCAGGGTCATTGCGCTTAGTTTGAAAGGAATATTCATTTGGGTGCTCCTCCAATGAGAGTGTGGGTACAACATGGTACTACTAGAAAACAGCTACCGTGGCTCATCTGCTTGCACCTACTGTAAGTCGATGCGCCATTGCGGCTGAGTTTTTGAATCGATTCAACCGGCGCTTACCAAAGCGGCGGCTGCGGGCCGCTGTCGCCGGAACGCCGACGCCACCAGTCCCAGTTTTGGGCGTTGGTCCAGGAAGACATTGGCGTACTCCAGGGTACATACATGCCTTGCGTGCGCAATCCCCAGATGAAAAACGGATCGCTTGCCGCGTTGGCCTGGCCATAAGTCCAGCGTACCTGACGGGCATCGGGCAAACCATTGCCGCCTGTTGGCAACATGTACATCGCTGTGTTGCCGTAAGCGGGATAGGCAGTTGCAGTTCCGCCGTAAGGCATGGCACCGCCGTAGCCGTTTCCGTAGCCGATTGACGGTGGCGCCCTGCGGGCAGCGCGTTGCTCAGCAAGCTCCGGGTAGGTCGCCGCCAGTGCTGCGGTGGACACCAGCAGCAGGGTGGAAAACAGGCCTGTCATTCTTCTCGTTCTCACGTCTGTCTCCTCTAACTTTCGTCAGAACCTTCGTCCATTACTTTGATGCGGATGCCGCGCAGTTTTCTCTTGCGTGACGACACGGGTTCCCTGGTTGGCTCCGTAGCAACTTCGGGCGGGGCGGCTGCCACGAGAACCGCTGCGTTTGGCGCCACTTTCGGTTCCGCGGGTGCGACGGTCCTGGCCTTCGCCTTTACGGGCGCCGGTCGGGGCGGGGGCGCCACAGGCTTGACAGTTTCCGGCTTCTTCTTGGCCTGGACGGGGCGCGTGATAGGCGCCGGCATTTCCTTGACCGCAACCTCGACTACGGGTGGCGCCTCTGGCGCATGTGTTTCCACAAGTGCTTGCGGAGTTGAGCTTTTTTCGAGGCGTGGTGGCCGCCCACCGGTTGCTGCCGCGGCCGGTTCGACGGCAGGCGGTGCATCGACACGCTTCTGCAAACGTGGCGGACGACCGCCCACTAATGCCGGTGCAGTTTCTGCGACTGGCGCTAGCACTTCTGTTTCGGTCTTTTTCTCCAAGCGTGGCGGGCGGCCCCCGGTGGGAGACGGCGTAGCCGGTGTTTCGGGCGTTCCCATCGCGGGTTCGCCCGGTTTGGCAAGACGCGGTGGCCGCCCGCCCGTGGTGTTGCCTACCGTTTCGCCAGAAGAAGGTGCACCACCTGATGGATTATTGTCCGGGGGCGGCACAGAATCTTGCGGGCATTCGCTGCCGTCATCCTTGCAGCGGAAAGACTTGTGCGCCGAGAAGCAGCCGAGCGGAATGACGACGAGGGTCAGGAAAGTTGCGACGATGGAGCCGAACAGCAAGGAAACAGCCATTCCCTGGAAGATTGGGTCGCTGAGCAGTACGGTCGAGCCAATCACGAGGGCCAGCGCCGTGATCACGATGGGGCGCATACGAACCTCAGCTGCCAGCACCACGGCCTCGCGCACTGACATGCCTTCTTCCACCCTACCCTTGGCGAAGTCGACAAGAAGGATCGAGTTGCGGACGATAATGCCGGCCAGCGCGATGAACCCGATCATCGACGTCGCCGTGAAATCGGCGCCAAGCATCCAGTGGCCGGGAATAATGCCGATCAGGGTCAGCGGAATCGGCGCCATGACCACCGCAGGAAGAAGGAAGTTGCGGAATTCGGCAACGACCAGCATATAAATCAGCACCAGTGCCACGCCAAACGCCAGCCCCATGTCGCGGAACGTGACATAGGTCACTTCCCATTCGCCGTCCCATTTGAATCCGAAGGCAGCGGGATCCTTGGGTTTGCCGAAATAGGTGCCACTTACCGTCGAGCCATCCGGCGCGCGATATGAGGCAAGCTTCGAATCGACATTGATCATGCCGTAAAGCGGTGCTCCGAGTGGCCCGATCACGTCGGCGGTAACATATTCGACCGCATTCAGATCCTTGTGGAAAATTGTCGGGCTGACCTGGCGCTGCGAAAAATGCCCCAGTTCGCCAAGCGGTATGGTCATGCCCCCCGCGGTGCGTACCGGCAGGGCAAGCAGGTTGCCCGGGTTTGCACGTATGGCCAAGGGCAGTTGCAGGACGATCGTGGTTTGCTCGAGTTCGTGCACCAGCTTGATCGGCCCGACCTCGAAACCGCCCATGGCCATGGTGACTTCGCGATTGATATCCTCGACGCTGACGCCGTGCATTGCAGCATGCATGCGATCAACTTCGAAGGAAATCTCCGGGTAGGGGCGAATCATGAAGGTGTTGATGTCCTCCAGATCGGGCGTGTCCTGCATGATGCGCATGATGTCGCCGGCGAACTTGCGCCGCGATTCCGCGGTGGGACCATAGACCTCCGCCACCATCGACGCCAAGACAGGCGGCCCGGGCGGGGCTTCGGCCACCGTCAGGCGCGCCCCCGAGGCACGTGCAACAGGCGTGAGCATCTCACGTACCTGCACGGCAATCTCATGGCTGGTGCGCACGCGGTCGTGCTTGGGTAGCAACTGGACTGCGATATCCGCCTGCCAGGGTTGTGAGCGCAGAAAATAATGGCGTACGAGTCCGTTGAAATTGAATGGCGAGGCCGTCCCGACGTAGGTTTGATAGGAGACGATCTCTGGAACCGTATTCAGACTTGCCGAGAAACGCTGCGCCAGGTTCGAGGTCACGAAAAGGTCGGTCCCCTCAGGCATGTCGATGACGATGTTGAGTTCCGACTTGTTATCCATCGGCAGCATCTTGAAGGCGACGGCCTTGAAGTAGAACAGTGACACTGCTGCCAGCATGAGGAAGATGATAGTGAACAGGGTCAACATGCCGAGCAGACGGTTGTCCATGATCGGTGTGATCAACTTGCTGTAGGCTTTGCCGATCTTCTGGCTTTGCTCATGTTCGCGTTTGGCGGCCACATCCAGTTGAGCCATGCTCGGCTTGATGCGCACCGACAGCCAGGGCACGAAAATGAATGCCGCGAACAAGGAGAACACCATGGCCGCCGATGCCAGCACTGGAATCGGCATCATGAACGGCCCCATCATGTCGCTGACAAAAGCCATCGGCAGGAGCGCGGCAACCACGGTGAAGGTGGCGAGAACCGTCGGATTGCCGACTTCATCGACGGCCTTGATGGTCAACTCGGTGTCGGTCGACTTTTTCTCCAGCCAGCGCCGATAGATGTTTTCGACGACCACGATGGCGTCGTCGACAAGAATGCCGATGGCGAACACCAAGGCAAACATGCTGACCCGGTTAATGGTGAATCCGAGCAGATAGGCGAAAAACAATGTCATCAACAGCACCACCGGAATGGTGATGGCGACGATGATCGCCGTTTGCTTGCCCATGGCGAGCATCATCAGCAGCGTCACGACCACCGTGACGATGAACAGCTTGAATATCAGACCGGATACTTTTTCATCGGCGGTCGCGCCATAATTGCGCGTGATATCGACCTGAATGCTGTCCGGAATCAGGGTTCCCTTGAGCGATTCAACTTCCTCGAGGACGCTGCGTGCAACCTCGACACCATTGGTGCCGCGCTTCTTGGCGACGGCAATGGTCACGGCAGGATGATTGGAGAAACTTCCGTCATCAACGCGCCGGCTTTGCGTAACTATGGTCTTTGACTCGCTTTCACCCTGGCTGATCACGGCCAGGTCGCGCAACATGACCGGACGATTTTCGTGGACGGTGATGAGGAGATTGCCCACCTGACGGGCATCGTGCAGGAACTCGCCAGAGTAGACGGTAAATGCACGGTTGCCTTCGATCAGATCCCCGGCCTGGGTGCGCTGATTGGCGGCACCGATCGCGCGCGCCACTTGAGATAGGGTGATACCCCCTGCAAAAGCCGTTAAGCGACCAGGGTCGACCTCGACCCGTACTTGCTCGGGGCTGCCGCCGGTGACGAAACTTTGCCCGGTGTTCGGCAAGGACTTGACTTTTTGTTGCACATCCAAGGCTATCTTGCGCAGGGTGACGATATCGTCAACCTTAGAGGAAAGCGTCAGCGTGACGACGGGCACATCGTCGATACCCTTTGGTTTGACCAAGGGCTGGGTGACGCCCTTGGGAATCGCATCCATGTGCGAATACAGCTTGTCGTAAAGCTTGACGAGAGACGGCTCCATCTGCTGTCCGACGTCGAAGCGCACCGTTACCATTGAGCGGCCATCCTGCGACATCGAATAGACATGCTTGACACCGCTGATTTCGCTCATCAACCGTTCCAGTGGTTCTGAAACCAGGTTCTTGACCTGCTCGGCGGAAGCACCAGGATAGCCGACAAAAATATCGACCATCGGTACGGATATCTGGGGATCCTCCTCGCGCGGGGTGATGATCATCCCCATCAGGCCGATCAGGAAGCTTGCAACCAGCAACAGCGGGGTCAGCGGAGAGTTGATGAACTTGCGCGCCAAACCACCGGCGAATCCATCCCCGTGAGTCGGCGCGGAAGTCTCCTCATGCGCCGCTGCCATTTCTTGTTTGTTGTCCTCGACCATCCTGTCTTCTCTCATGTCAACTCAGTCAGGCCGTTACTGCGGACGCTCGCCGAAAACCGTGTCGCCCGAGCGCAAATTCTGCCTAGGCGCGGTCACGACTTTATCGCCGGTCTTGAGACCGGACAGGACAACTGCTCGATTCCCCTGTTTTTCACCGAGTCGTATGACTCGCAACTCGACTTTGCCATCCCTGCCGGCTACAAACACCGAAGGCAAGCTGCCCGGGTAGGTAATCGCCGAAACCGGGATCACCGGCACCTCGATGGCCTTGCCACTCACCGGCGGCTCCGGCAACTGTGCCGAGCCGAACATGCCTGGTGCTACCGGCGCATCGGGCGGCAACAGGAATTTCACTGTTACCGTGTGTTGCTCCTTGTTTGCCGCCGGGAATATCTGATCTACCAAGCCATCCACGGTGACGGTACCATCGAGCGAGATTGGCACGATCATTCCCGTACGCAATTCAGGCACCAGCCGGGCTGGCACCTCGACCTTGAGAAGCAGGCGGTCAGTCTGTGCAATATCCATTAGCTTTTGGCCCGGCTGCACCGTATCGCCGATGTCGACATGCTTGGCAAGAATCACGGCAGGAGACGGCGCAATGCTGCGATGGTCGCGCATCTGCGACTCGATGGCATCGATCCTGGATTGCGAAGCGACAACCGTAGCCTGTTGCCGTTCATATTCGCTCCGCGCCTGGCTGCGATTGGCAAAGGAGCGCTGCTGATCCGTCTGCGTCTGCATCGGAGCGCCACCCATGAACGGCACCACGCCGCGCATCGCATTGAAGAAAGGGACGGTCGTGCGATCATAGGCCTCATATGCCGACCCGCCCATGGGCGAAGTTGTCGGGCCGTACAGCTTGTTGTAGAGCTGTACCTGGGCGTTCTGAATTCCTGACATTTCGCTCGACAGGTGCGCCCAGGACGCCCGGTAATCGGAAATCAGCCGCTCCTCGTCGAGTCCGACGACGATCTGGCCAGCCATGACCGGCACGCCTTCGCGGCCCGCGATGTAGACGACCCGCCCACCTGTCTGGGCGGTCAGGTGAATCACCTGCAATGGCTCGACATAGCCGCCTAACGGAGTACGCGAAACGAGTCGCTGTTGCACGACCTCGCTCAACCCCATGGCCTCATCTTCGCGATCAGACGGAGCAACCGTTCCGGCTACGACCGGCTTTGGTTTTGCGCCCTTGCCGCCCTTGCCAAGCGTCCACCCGAGCAAGCCAACCACAACCAGCGCTGCCAACAACGTTGCCAACATTTTCCGCGTCATCGAGACTTTCCCCTCACAGTCACAGGCATTCGCCTTGATTAGTTATCTTTGTAGGCGAATCCTATCAGATCAATTATGTGCGGGGGACGGTTCCCATTACTCCAAAACTCTTGATGAACGGTCCGGCCATGGCTGGGTTCTTGACCATGGCGCCGTAATCGCCAACCTTGAACTTGAGTTTGCCCGAAGTGTAGGCAATTCCAAGGCTGAGCATCCCCAGGGGCTTGATGCACCATTTTTCCCAGCTATCAGGGCTGGCACGCAAATCCCAGTTCATGTTTTCGCCCGCGTAAGTGGCGGCCTTGGTCACATAGCCGTTTTCGACGACCAACACGCCACGCGGCTTGTCTTCGCCATCGAAACCATAGCCGATCACCGAATTGAAGGCGATTTTGGCGAGAGCATCGCCCAAATCGGGTTCGTCATTCCATGAATTGCCGAAATCAACCATCCAGTCCTCAGAAAACAGAGCGGCCATGTGATATCTCCTCCGAAAATGATTTTGAAATTTGTCTTCGACCCATGCTTCGCTCGCAACGGATTCTGAAACCCGCTCAAGCTGAGCCAGAGACATTTTAAAGCAAGTTGCGTGCCATATCTATCTTGTTGATTTTTAGGCACCGGTTCGATCCTATACTGTTGCATGATGTTGCACAAGAGGACGTGTATTGGCCTGCCTTGCAGGTGTATATGGTATGTCTATTAAATATATCAACAGGTTATAACGGACATTGAATCTGCAACATCATGTTGCAATGGAGGCTGAAAAATGCAACCAGGCGTGCCCATTGAGTTGTTGGAGTCGGTTGTCGACCTGTTGGAGGACGGCGTTGTCATTTCACTTCCGGATGGGCGCGTCGTTTATCACAACCAAATCATCCTCGATATGTTCGGGTTGTCTAAAGATTCGATACCCAAGATGTTGAGCGATATCGGAGAGGTCAACTGGAACAAGCGCATGAATCGTGCTGCATTCGATGCCGGGAGCCAGTACGGGATAGCGGCTGCCAGTGACCGGCCGATGCGCTTTGAAGAAAAAGTGACTGCCGGATCGACCGTGCGTTTTCTGGAGATCACCGTCCGGCGGATGCTTCCCGGTTCCCGCAAGAGCGAGGTGCGGGTCATTGTGGTGCGCGACGTCAGTCCGCGCCGGCGCCTGGAAGCGACATTGCAGACACCGGGCATCTGCGGCCTGAAAACCAGCAGCCCGGAAATGATGCGTTTGTTCGAACGGGCGCGGCAGATTGCGGCCTCGGATGCTTCGGTGCTCCTGCAGGGCGAGTCCGGCACGGGGAAAAGTTGCGTTGCCCGACTGATCCACCAGGAAAGCTGGCGCTCGGGTCGCCCCTTCGTCGAGGTTAACTGCGCCGCCATTCCTGAAAGTCTGATGGAATCGGAGTTCTTCGGACATGCCAAAGGTGCCTTTACCGGTGCGGTCGACCGCAACCGTGGCAAGTTTCTGGCTGCTAACGACGGTACCCTGTTCCTTGACGAGATCGGTGAGATTCCTGTGCATTTGCAGGCCAAACTGTTGCACGCCATTGAGGAACGCCGCTTCCACATGGTTGGCTCGAGTGAAACCATTGCCGTCAATACGCGTTTTATCAGTGCTTCCAACACCAACCTGCGCGATGCCGTGGATCGAGGCCGCTTCCGTGGCGACCTCTATTATCGAATCGCCGTCATTCCGTTGTTGATTCCACCCCTGCGCGACCGGGTGGGGGATATTCCGGTGCTGATTCAGCACTTCCTCGAGGATCTGGTGGCGCGGGGCCAGAAGGCCGAGGTCAAGTTCAGCAAGGGGGCGTGGCAGGCGCTGATGAATTACCCGTGGCCGGGTAACATTCGCGAGTTGTCGAACGCGGTGGAGCATAGCGTGATCTGCGCCGACAACGGCGTGGTCGAGGTCGATAGCCTGCCTCAGGATGTTCTCCTTTATAGCCAGGACAGGCCAGACCAGCCGGCGATACGCCAGCGCGGCGCTGATGAGGAAGATGGTGCGGGTGACGGAGGGGCGTCCGACATCATGCGCGCCGAACTGCAGGCAGCGCTCAAGAGGGCGCGCGGCAGCAAGGCAGTTGCTGCTCAACTACTCGGAATTGACCGGACAACGCTTTGGCGCAGGATGCAGAGGGTCGGCATTGCAGGATGAGCGGCGCGGCGCAATTGCCTGTGCCGCGCCCTTGGCGAACGGGCAGGCCGCCCATTGCTTACCATGAATCCTGATTATTCGATTTTCGCCCGGGCACGCAAATCGGCTAAATGACGTTCGACGATTTGCTGTTGCAGGTGCTGCACCAACTGCGGCTTGACTTCGGCCAATGTCGGCACCTTGAGTTCGCGGACATCATCGAGCTGGATGACGTGCCAGCCGAATTCGCTCTGCACCGGCTTGAGCGTATGCGCGCCTTTCTGGAGCTTGATCGTGGCTTCCGAAAAAGGTTTTACGTAGGTTGCGGCGTTGATCCAGCCCAGATCGCCGCCAATGTCCTTGGTGGAACGATCCTGCGATTGCTTTGCCAGTTCGCTGAACTTCTCGCCACGGGCAAGCTTGTCGATCACCGCCTGTGCTTCGGCCGCGGACCCCAGCAGAACATGTCGCACCTTGTATTCGCGATTGCCGAGGGCCGTGCGAATCGACTCGTATTCGCGCTTGATTAGCTCTTCACTGGCTGGATGTGTGCGCAGGTACTCGGAGAAATAGGCGTTGACCAGCACCCCCTGAACCGCCATATCGATCTGCGCCTGGACATCCGGGCGGTTGTCGAGCCCGAGTTTGGTTGCCTCCTGGGCCGCCAGTTCGCGCCTTATGAGTTCATCGCCCAGCGCCTTGCGCATGGCATCGGCGTCGCGCGGCTTCTGCGCGGGGGGCATTGTGCTGGCCAACATGTCGGCACGCGATTTCGGAATGGCCTTTCCATTGACGGTGATATAGGTTTGATTGGGGAGCGGGGCTGCGTTCTCCGCCATGGCAATGCAGGCGACAAGGCCCAACACGAAGAAAACAAACGCCTGCAATGGAGTGCGATGATTGGTCATCGATGTCTATCCTTGGTTGATATGTATAAAACGATCTGGCGCAATGTCAGTTGAGCTGGGGCCGGCAAGCCAGGCAGCGAACGGTGAAGAGCAAACATGGATGGCAGAGGGCTTCGTTGGTGCGCTGCGCGCGAAATGACAGTGAAGAATTCGCGGAACACTATAGCAGTACCCCTGCGAAATATGTGACGGACGCATGTTGCGGGCGATCCGGTCATGGCGAAGAATGTGGCACGGGATGCCTCCGAGAGTAACGGATACGGATTTTTACGCCCTTGATTCATGCGCTTGCATTTTTCCGGAACATGGCGCTAATGTGCTGGCCATGGCGTATTAGAGGCACTGATGTTCGTCTTATCTGGCAAGTTGTCCCGCAAGATCGTCGGGATGCTGTTCGTGTTCTTCCTGGTGGCCCTGTCGGCAATCGCCATGACGCTCTACCTGTCCTGGCAACTGGAAGGCGTGGCGGCAGCGATCAACGACGCTGGCAGCCAGCGCATGCGCACCTATCGCATGGCGCACCTGATGTCGAGTGGCCTCGAGAACAAGCAGGAAGCCGAGGCGTTCGCTAGCCGCCTGCAGATAGAGTTTGAACGCTTCGACCAGGTCCTGCGCGATTTGCGGCAGGGCGATCCGGTACGACCCATGGCCCCGCCGCGCGACGGTGAGGTCCAGCAGAAGCTGCTAGCCGTCGAGGCTTCTTGGCGCGCGACGATACACCCTCTGGTTGCGGATTTTCTGGGTAAGCCCCCGGACCAGCGTGAGGTCGTGCTTGATCGTTTCGACAGCGAACTGGAAGGCTTCGTCGGGGGCATCAACGACCTCGTGCTGGCGATGGAGCACAGTTATGCCGCGAACACCAATCTCCTGCGCTCGGTGCAGGCGGCGCTGGTCCTGCTGGCGGCGCTGGGAACGGCAATTTTGATCTGGTTTTTCATGCAACAGGTGATTCGACCGGTCAGCGAATTACATGCCGGTATCCGGCGGATGGGAAAGAACGACCTCGGGGTTCGCGTGCCGGTCAAGACCGACGATGAGTTCGGCGGTCTGGCGAATGGCTTCAACCAGATGGCCGAGCATCTGCAAGCTGCCTACAGTACGCTGGAGGAGCGGGTCGCGACGAAAACCCGGAGTCTGGCCGAACGCAATCAGGAACTTGGTATTCTTTACGAAATCACCGCCTTTCTCAGCGAGCCGGCGCCGATCGAGGCGCTTTGTCAGGGCTTCGTGAGCCGGATTCGTGCCGCCCTGGGGGCGGATGCTGGCGCCGTCCGCCTTTACGCCGCCGATACCGAGAAGCTCTACCTGATGACGCACGAGGGGCTGTCCGATGAATTCGTCGCGCGCGAATCGGAAATGCACTGCGGCGATTGCCTGTGCGGCGATCTCATCGAGACCGGCATACCGGTCGCCTTCGATACGGTCGACCCGCCGCCGGGCATGAAATTGCGTACCTGTATCCGTGAGGGATTTGCCACGGCAACGGCTTTCAATGTCCAGTACGACCGGCAGCGGATCGGGGTCTTCAATCTCTATTTCCGGCAGCCGCGTCCGGTTTCCGCTCAGGAGATCAATCTGCTCGAAACGCTCGGCCAGCATCTTGGCGTGGCCATCGAGAACCAGCGTCTGCGTTCGCGCGAGAAGGAACTGGCGGTTTCCGAGGAGCGCAACCTGCTGGCGCAGGAGTTGCACGATTCAATCGCGCAGGGTCTGGCCTTCCTCAACATCCAGGCTCAGTTGCTGCAGGATTCGCTGCGCAAGGGACGCGGCGAGGAGGCGATGCAGACCGCCGGGCAGTTGCGCGAAGGCGTGCAGGAAAGCTATGACCACGTACGCGAATTGCTGGTCCATTTTCGCACCCGTGTGCATCAGTCGGACCTCGACTCGGCGATTGTCGCGGCGCTCGAAAAGTTCGAGGGACAGACCGGCATCGCGACAAATTTCGAGCGCCACGGCAACGGTGTGCCGCTGGACTCGGACAAGGAAATCCAGGTCATGCACATCGTTCAGGAGTCGCTGTCCAATATTCGCAAGCATGCGCGCGCCGGCCGGGTTGTGGTCACCGTCCGCCGTTCGCGGGAAGGTCTGGAAGTGGAAGTGGTGGATGACGGTGGGGGATTCGACCCGGTCAACGAACCCAAGGTCCATTCCGATTGCCATGTCGGGCTGCAGATCATGCGCGAGCGGGCACAGCGCATCGGCGGCGAGTGTCAGATAACATCGGAGCCGGGCAAGGGCGCACTGGTGCGCCTTGTCCTGCCGAGAAAACAAGCAAGGGTTGCGTGAGATGACTGAAAAAATCCGTGTATTGCTGGTCGATGACCATGTCCTGTTTCGCAGCGGCGTCAAGGCGCTGCTCGAGCGCCACGACGACTTCGAGGTGCTCGACGAGGCGGGTGACGGACTGGAGGGCATCAAGCGGGCGCGCTCGCTGAAGCCGGATCTGGTACTGCTCGATCTGCACATGCCGGGAATCAGCGGGCTCGAGGCGGTCAAGGTCATCGTCGAGGAAATGCCCGGGGTGCGGGTGCTGATGCTGACCGTTTCCGAGGATGCGCAGGATCTGATGGAGGCGCTGCGGGCCGGGGCCAGCGGCTATCTGCTCAAGAACATCGAGATGGACGCGTTGCTCGATGCCATCCGCCGTGCGGCGGAGGGCGATTCAGTGGTATCGCCGCAGATGACAGCCAAGTTGATCCAGGGGGTGCGCGAGCAGCCCAAGGCGACACAAATGGCCGCCGATCGCGACAAATTCTCACCGCGCGAACGCGACATCCTTACCTGCCTCGCCCACGGTGAAAGCAACAAGGAAATTGCCCGTGACCTCGATCTTGCCGAAAGCACGGTCAAGATCCATGTCCAGAACATCTTCAAGAAACTGAACATGACCAGCCGCGTCCAGGTTGCACTTTATGCGGCGGAACGCGGCTTCGGGCCGCAGCAGGCGCGCAACGTATAGAGCCTGGCCTCAACGCGGCAGCGGGTGGGTGCGCTGCAGATGCTGGTAGGTGTCGGCAAGCTCTGTCACATGCTCGAACCGACCGCCTTCAAACGCGTGCTGCATGTTTTCGACGATCATCTCGTGCAGGTGAAACACGCCCTCGGGTGAACTCAACAACGCCTCCCCGAGTTCTGCCGCGACAGTCATCGGAATGTGCTCGTGCTCGGCCACTGCGGCAATTTCGCCACGGTCGAGATCGCAATAATCAAGAACATCCTCCATCGAAAGCATCGCTTGCTCCTGTTTTTCCTTATCGGTGACGCCTCATTTGTTTCTAGCCGAAATTGCCGAAAAAACAAGGTCGACCGCGGCAGGCTAGATTCTGAGCACGCCGCCGGGCAGCGGATGGCCGAGTTGCAGGCGGCTGATCGTCGGCAGGAGGTCGAGGCCGGATGCCTTCTTGAGGCGAAGTGCATTTTCGCGCATGGCTTGCAGCGTAATTTCCACGGGTTCGCCACCGGTCGCGAAGGCGATGGTGTTGCCGCTGTCGCACGAAGGGAAAACCGCGACACGCCCAGCAAAAGCCGCCTGGATGCGTTCGACGCTGCCGGCAAAGCCCTTGTTGCGCCCGAGCAGATTGACACAGAAAACCCCGTTTTCGGTCAGACGGGCGCGGCAGGCTTGGTAGAAGGGCAGGGTGTCGAGCGCACCGGCACGGGCATCGGCATCGAAGCCATCGACCAGGAGGTAGTCGAAGTGGCGCTCGCCAGCCAGCATGTAGTCGGCACCGTCGGCGATCACGACGGCCAGTCGGGTCGGGTCGTCCGGCAGCTTGAAATACTGGCGGGCGATGAACTCGACCTGGGGATTGATCTCGACGACCATGCTGCGGCAATCCGGCAGGTTGCGGTAGATGAACTTGGCCAGCGAACCAGCGCCCAGCCCGATCAGCAGCGCACTGCGCGGCCAGTGCTTGCAGCCACGCAACAACAACCCGGCCATCATTTCGCGCGTGTAGGTCAGTTCCAGCGACCACGGCCGGGCGATGCGCATGGCGCCCTGCACCCAGTCCGAGCCGAAGTGCAGGTAGCGCACGCCAGCCTCCTCGCTGATGTCGACGGAATGGCCCAAGGCCACGTCGTGGCGGGGAGCGGATTTATGGGTTTTCAAGGGGGCTTCCTAAACGCTGTTGCCCAAAGCTTTCTCCGCATCGCTCCAGCTTAGGCTTAGCGCCTCCGCAACCGGGGCGCAAGTGATCTTTCCCTGGTACACATTCAGCCCATTGCGCAAATGCGGATCATCCAGCAAGGCGCGCCGGCAGCCCTTGTCGGCCAGCGCGAGCGTGAAGGGCAGGGTGGCGTTGTTCAGGGCGAAGGTCGAGGTTCGGGCGACCGCGCCGGGCATGTTGGCGACGCAATAATGTACGATCCCGTCGACGATGAAGGTCGGGTCGGCATGGGTGGTCGGATGGCTGGTCTCGAAGCAGCCGCCCTGGTCGATCGAGACATCGACGAGTACCGAGCCGGGCCGCATTTTGCCCAATTGTTCGCGGCGCAGCAGCCGCGGCGTGGTTGCCCCGGGAACGAGTATCGCGCCGATGATCAGATCGGCTTCGGCAACGCTTGATTCGATGGCTTCCTCGGTCAGGTGCAAGGTGCGCAGGCGGTTGCCAAACTGGCCGTGCAGCGAACGCAACCGTTCCAGCGAGCGGTCGATGACGGTAACGTCTGCTCCGAGGCCGATGGCGATCAGCGCTGCATTGCTGCCGACTACGCCTCCACCGAGGATCGTGACCTTGCCGGGGGCGACCCCGGGGACGCCGCTGAGCAGCACGCCCGAACCACCTCTTGATATCTCCAGATTCGCCGCACCGACCTGAATCGCCATGCGACCGGCGACTTCACTCATCGGCGTGAGCAGGGGCAGGGCGCCAAAGCGGTCGCTGACCGTTTCGTAGGCGATGGCGGTGACGCCGGAGGCGAGCAGCAACTGGGTCTGACGCGGGTCGGGCGCCAGATGCAGATAGGTGAACAGGGCCTGATCCGGGCGCAGTCGACGGCATTCGTCCGGTTGGGGCTCCTTGACCTTGACGATCAGTTCGGCACGGGCAAAAACTTCTTCCGCGCCATCCGCCAATTCGGCGCCGGCGGCGGCATATTCCGCGTCGTGCAGGCCGATGGCGGTACCGGCATCCTTTTGCACGATGACCCGATGGCCGTGCCGCACAAGTTCGCGGACGCTGCCTGGCGTCAGACCAACCCGGTATTCGTGATTCTTGATTTCCTTCGGAACGCCGATCAGCATGTCCTTCTCCTTGATTTGTCGCAGTCACCATTTTGGCCGAACAGACTTTCATTTTGCCAATTTGGTGTCGATCCCCGGTAACGAGTACTCTATCGAAAAATATTACCAGCAGCGGATCGATCAAATGCCACCCCTCAACGAACTCAGTCCCGAGGCGCTCTGCACAACCTGCGATCCGGATAGCCTGGGATTCTCCACGACGGATGGCTTGGCGGACCTCGATCCGGCCCTGATTCAGCGAGTTGTCCAGGCTATCCACCTCGGCCTCGGATTCCCAGAAAACCGGTGTTGCCCTGTTGCCCGAAGAGCGGCAGGAAGAACTCGGAAAGCAGGTCAGCGCCAGCTACGAGAAATTGCACAAGCTGATGAACGAATTCCCGCGTTGGCGTCGGGATGTGCAGAACGTGATCAAGGAAGTCGGCAGCGAGGCACTGCGGCTGATCGTCGGTCATCTTCAGGGCCGGAAAGGTATTCTTCTGCTGATACTGGTCGGTTACAATCCTGCGCTCTGCGTCTCCGTAGTTAAATGGATATAACTTTCCCCTCCTAAGGGAAGATTAGTGGTTCGATTCCACTCGGGGACGCCAGCCAAACCGCTAAAATGTCGGCTCTCTGACCTTGGCGCCCCGCAGGGCGCTGTAATTTAGCCACATGCCCTATCTCAAACTCTCCGACGCCTGCCTTGCCTACGGCCACGTGCCGTTTCTCGATCACGCCGATTTTTTGCTCGATCCGGGCGAGCGCGTGGCGCTGATCGGCCGCAACGGCACTGGCAAATCCTCGCTGTTGGCGGCGCTGGCGGCCGGCTCCGGGAAGGGCAGGCTCGATGACGGCGAGGTCTGGGTGCAGCCTGGCATTCGCGTTGGTTACGTGCCGCAGGAGCCTCCCTTCGATAGCGAATCGACCGTGTTCGAGGCGGTGATTTCCGGCATGGGCGAAGCCTCGAAGCTGCTCGCCGCCTACCACGAAGTGTCGCACCGGATGGCCGAAGGCGAGGGTGATCACGACGCGCTACTGGCGCGCATGGAGACCTTGCAGCACGAAATGGAAGCTTGCGGCGCATGGACTTACGAGGCGCAGGCGGAAAAGGTCATCGATCGATTCGGCCTCGACCCCGACGCCAGTGTCGGCAGCCTTTCCGGCGGCCAGAAGAAGCGCCTGGCGCTGGCTCAGGCCTTGGCGGTCGCGCCGGAAGTGCTGCTGCTCGACGAGCCGACTAACCACCTCGACATCGCCGCTATCGAATGGCTGGAAAATATGTTGATCGAAACCGGCGTCACGCTGTTTTTCATTACCCACGATCGCGCCTTCCTCAATCGCGTCTGTACCCGCATCGTCGAACTCGATCGCGGCAAGCTGGTCAATTTTCCCGGCAGTTACGGCCAGTACCAGCAACGCAAGGAACAACTGCTGCATGAAGAGGGGTTGGCCAACGCCCGTGCCGACAAGCTGCTCAAGGAAGAGGAGGTGTGGATCCGCAAGGGGGTCGAGGCGCGGCGCACGCGGGCGGTTTTCCGCGTCCAGCGCCTCGATCAGTTGCGCGCTGAACGTCAGGCGCGGCGCGAGCGTATGGGCAAGGTCAACCTGCAACTCGATGCCGGCGACAAGAGCGGCAAGCTGGTCGCCGAACTGGAACATGTCAGCAAGCGTTTCGGTCAACGGATGATTGTGGGCGATTTCTCGATCCGCATCCAGCGCGGCGACAAGATCGGCGTGATTGGCCCCAATGGGGCCGGCAAGACGACGCTGCTGCGGATGATCCTCGGTGAACTGCAGCCCGACGAAGGGACAGTGCGTTTGGGCACGAAAATCGACGTTGCCTACTTCGACCAGTTTCGCACCCAGTTGAATCCAGATTCCAGCTTGGTCGACGTCATTTCGCCGGGCTCGGATTTTGTCGAAATCGGCGGCGCGAAGAAGCACGTGATCGGCTACCTGGAGGATTTTCTGTTCGCCCCGGAGCGCGCACGCTCGCCGGTCAGTTCGCTGTCCGGCGGTGAGCGCAACCGCCTGCTACTGGCTCGCCTGTTCGCGCGCCCGGCCAATGTGCTGGTGCTTGACGAGCCGACCAATGACCTCGACATCGAAACCCTTGAATTGCTCGAAGAACTGCTCGCCAATTACGATGGCACGCTGTTCCTGGTCAGTCATGACCGGACCTTTCTGGACAACGTGGTGACCCAGACCATCGCCGCCGAAGGCGATGGCGTGTGGAAGGAATATGCCGGTGGCTACAGCGATTGGGCATCTTACAAGGCAAGCCTGGCCAAGGAGTCGTCCCGTCAGAAAGCGGATGCAAAACCGGGGGTGAAGGCCGCGGAGCCTGCCAAGGCGAAGGTCGACAAGCTTTCCTGGAAGGAGCAGCGCGAACTGGAGGCGCTGCCGGGACGTATCGCCGCACTGGAAGGCGAGCAGGCCGTACTGGGCAAGCGCCTTGAAGATGCTTCCATCTACCAGACCGACCCGCAGGCCGCGCAGAAGGCGGCCGAGCGTCTGGCGATTATCGACGATGAGCTGATAGCGATGCTGGAGCGCTGGGAAGTGCTCGAAGCACGGGCCGGGAACCCGATGTGAGCAATACGTTCCAATCGGCTCGAACGGGGGCAATGTGAGCAAACAAACAAGCTGGCGCACGCCGCTGGTCATTCTGGTGGCAGGCTGCATCATCCTGACGCTGTCGATGGGGGTTCGCCATACCGGTGGCCTTTTCCTGCAGCCGATGACGGCTGACCACGGCTGGAGCCGCGAGACCTTCTCCTTCTCCTTCGCGCTGCAGAACCTCATCTGGGGGCTGGGGTCGCCGTTCGCCGGGGCGCTGGCCGACCGCCATGGCGCTGGGCGTACGGTATTCGGGGCAGCCGTACTCTATGTTGTCGGGCTGGTACTGATGGCGCAGGCCGGCTCGCCACTGACCTTCGATCTCTCGGCCGGCTTACTGGTTGGTCTCGGTCTTTCCGGCACCACCTTCGCGGTGATCATGGGCGTCATCGGCCGCCACACGACGCCGGAGCGGCGCAGCCTGGCGCTCGGCATCGCCAGCGCCGGCGGTTCGTTCGGCCAGTTCGCGGTGCTGCCGATCGGGCAGATGCTGATTTCCACCTATGGCTGGCAGAGTGCGCTGGTCCTGCTCGCCTGCGGCGTCGGGCTGATCGCGCCGCTCGCCTACGCCATGGCCGATGGCCATAAGCCGGCAGCGGGCGCTGGCCAGTCGATCGCGCAGGCATTGCGCGAAGCGGGTGGCGAGAAGAGCTTTCATTACCTGTTCTGGGGCTATTTTGTGTGCGGCTTCCAGACCGCCTTCATCATGCTACATCTGCCATCCTTCGTGGTCGACGCCGGGTTTTCGGCCAATATTGGCATGACGGCGGTGGCGCTGATCGGTCTGTTCAACATCTTCGGCTCATTCTTTTTTGGCTGGGGTGGCGGGCGCTACAGCAAGAAAAACCTGCTGGCGCTGATCTACGCGTTGCGCGCCGTAGCCATTCTGGTTTTTCTGCTGGTGCCGCTGTCGACCGCAACAGTGTGGATTTTTGCCGCCGTGATGGGCCTTTTGTGGCTGGGCACGGTGCCGCTGACCAACGGCCTGATCGCCCACATTTTCGGCTTGCGCTATATGTCGATGCTGACTGGCGTCGTCTTTCTCGGCCACCAGTTAGGTGCCTTTCTGGGCGTCTGGCTGGGCGGCCGGATTTTCGACGAGACCGGCTCCTACCTGCTGGCCTGGCTGATCTCCATCGGCTTGTCGGTAGCGGCGGCGCTGTGTTCCTGGCCGATCAACGAGCAGCCACTGGTGCGCCAGAGGGTGGCAGCATGAGTCCGCAATTGCGCTGGTTCCTCAGCGGCGTCAGCGTGGCGCTGGCCGTGTTCTTGCTGGCGCTGATCTTCATGGCTTACCAGATGCCCGAACTCCTGTTGGACTGGTCCAACATCCGCTACTGCGGCTAGGTACCCTGGCGCCCTCCATCGGGCGCCGTGCGATAATCGCAGCCACTCAGTCAACTCCGGTCCGCCATGCGCTACACGATCATTCCGGTTACTCCCTTCGAGCAGAACTGCACCATTTTCTGGTGCGAAAAGACCCGTCAGGCCGCGATCATCGATCCGGGCGGCGACGTCGATCGCATCCTCGAAGTCCTGACACAAGAAAAATTGACGCCGGCGAGGATACTCGTCACCCACGGTCATATCGATCACGCCGGCGGGGTTGCCGACCTGGCGGCGCGTACCGGTATTCCGATCGAGGGGCCGCACGAGGAAGACCGCTTCTGGATTCAGGGCATGCCCCAGCAAAGCAAGATGTTCGGTTTGACCAGTGTGGCGACTTTCGAGCCGGATCGCTGGCTGAAAGCTGGCGACAAGGTGCACTTCGGCGAGGTCGAGCTCGATGTCCTGCATTGCCCCGGCCATACGCCGGGCCACATCGTTTTCTACCACCAGCCGAGCCGGCTGGCACAGGTCGGTGACGTGCTGTTCCAGGGGTCGATCGGCCGCACCGATTTCCCGCGCGGAGATTACGATACGCTGATCCGCTCGATCCACGAACAGCTGTTTCCGCTTGGCGACGATGTCGAATTCATCCCGGGTCATGGTCCGATGTCGACTCTCGGCGAAGAACGCCGCCATAACCCGTTCCTGAGCGGCAAGTACGGCTGATATTGGATTCTCGGGCAAGCTGTTGTGGTCGACGGCGTTTTTTGGCCGATTCTCACGGAGGTCGCGATGGTTCCTCACTATTGGCAGCAGGCGGCATCCGATCTGGCGGCGGCCGACGCGCGCATGGCCGAGTTGGTCGAGCGTTATGCCGGATTGGGGCTTGCCTCGCGCGGTGATCCCTTCGCCACGCTGGCGCGTTCCATCGTCGGCCAGCAGATCTCGGTCAAGGCGGCGGAATCGGTGTGGGGGCGATTCGTTGCCGCGCTCAGCGAAGTGTCGCCGCAAGCCATCATGGCCGCCGGCGAGGCCGGTCTTGAAGGTTGCGGACTGTCGCGGCGCAAGCGCGAGTATGTCTGCGATCTCGCTGCGCATTTTGTCGAGGGCAGGCTCGACCCGGCGGTGTGGGAAGCGATGGACGACGAGGCGGTGATCGTCGCGCTGACCGAGGTTCGCGGGGTCGGCCGGTGGACGGCCGAGATGTTCATGATCTTCAACCAGCTTCGTCCGGACATCTTCCCGCTGGATGACCTCGGGCTGCAGCGGGCGGTGTTCGAGCGCTACTTTGCCGGCGCGAAGCAGCCGCGCAAGGTGGTCGCCGAGTTTGGTGAACGCTGGCGGCCCTGGCGTTCGGTCGCGACCTGGTATTTGTGGCGCAGTCTCGATCCGCTTCCGGTAGAGTATTGACGCGAGCGTTTCGGGCTTTGGGTTAAAATACGCGCCAATCAAGAAAACGGGCAGTCCATGAAAACAACTTTCCTCGACTTCGAACAGTTGATCGCCGACCTCGAATCCAAGATTGAAGAGTTGCGCTTTGTCCAGGATGATTCCGCAGTCGATATCGCCGAAGAAGTCGAGCGACTGGAAAAGAAGAGCGCGCAACTGACCAAGGACATCTATTCCAAGCTTTCACCGTGGCAGATTTCCCAGGTGGCGCGCCACCCGCAACGCCCCTACACGCTGGATTACCTGGCCCTGATTTTTACCGATTTCGAGGAACTGCACGGCGACCGTGCCTTTGCCGACGATCACGCCATTGTCGGCGGCCTGGCCCGGTTCAACGGTCAGCCGGTCATGGTAATCGGTCACCAGAAGGGGCGCGATACCAAGGAAAAAATCCTGCGAAATTTCGGCATGCCGCGTCCGGAAGGCTATCGCAAGGCTTTGCGCCTGATGAAACTGGCGGAAAAATTCGGCCTGCCGGTGATGACCTTCGTCGATACGCCCGGCGCCTATCCTGGCATCGATGCCGAAGAGCGCGGCCAGTCCGAGGCGATCGGCCGCAATCTCTACGTGATGGCGGAACTGAAGGTGCCGGTGATCGTCACCATAATCGGCGAGGGCGGCTCCGGCGGCGCCTTGGCCATCGCCGTCGGCGACGTCGTGCAGATGCTGCAATACTCGACCTACTCAGTGATTTCGCCGGAAGGCTGCGCCTCCATCCTGTGGAAGAGCGCCGAGAAGGCGCCTGAAGCCGCGGAAACCATGGGCATTACCGCGCCGCGCCTGAAGACGCTGGGACTGATCGACAAGATTGTCAGCGAGCCGCTCGGCGGCGCGCATCGCGACTATGCGGCAATGGCGCAAAGCCTCAAAAAATCGCTTCAGGAAGCGCTCAAAAACCTGTCCGCGATGCCGACCGCGGAACTGCTTGCCACGCGCTATGAGCGGCTGATGAGCTATGGCCGCTTCAAGGAACAAGTCCCCCAGTAATCTCCCGGATCGGGTCGCGGCATTTCTCGCGGCCCGGACGACGCCGGACGAACGCCTTTGCGTCGGCCTTTCGGGGGGTTGTGACTCGGTTGTCCTACTGCATGTGCTTGCCGGCTTTGGCCTTGGTGAACGCTTGCAGGCTGTGCATGTCCATCATGGCCTCTCGGCGAATGCCGACCGCTGGGCGGAGTTCTGCGCGGACTATTGCCGGCGCCTTGGCGTCAGACTCCTGCTCCAACAGGTCGACGTCGACCGACGCAGCGGACTGGGACTCGAAGCGGCGGCCCGCGCGGCGCGCTACGAGGTTTTCTTGCGCTACCCCGGCGATGTGCTGTTGCTCGGGCATCACCGCGGCGATCAGGCGGAAACGCTGTTGTTCAACCTGCTGCGCGGGGCAGGGGTCGCGGGGGCAGCCGCCATTCCGCTGGAAAGGCGGCACCAGCATCTGCGCATCCTGCGCCCCTTGCTTGACGCGACACGTGAAGAGATTGAAAGCCATGCGCGCGATCACGTGCTTGACTGGGTGGACGATGAAAGCAATGTCGATACCGGGTTGACCCGCAATTTCGTGCGCCATGAGGTGTTGACCGCAGTTGCCAGTCGCTTTCCGGCGGCCGAGCGAAATCTGGCGCAGGCCGCCGGACACTTCGCCGAAGCCGACACCTTGCTCGGCGAACTGGCGCTTATCGACTGGCAGGCCGCGGCGGAAGGTGAAGCCTTGAAACTGGCGAAGCTGCGTGAATTGTCCCTGCCGCGTCTGAAGAATCTGCTGCGCTACCGCTTGCGCCAACTCGGTTGGCATGCCCCGGTGGCGGCCCGCCTCGACGAGTTTTCGCGGCAGCTCCAGACTGCCGGAGTGGATCGTCATCCGGCGCTGGAACTGGCGGAGGGAAGCATGATCGCCGGCCGTGGCGTGCTGCGTTGGGTGGGCCGGGGGTAACAATCTGTTACCAAGCGCCTTTCCGCCACAAGGACCCTTCAGTTACAATCATCGGATTACATTCTTGCTCAACAGGCCATGATTACCGGATCCATTGTCGCCATCGTTACGCCCATGCATGAGGACGGCAGCCTTGATTTGCCTTCCCTGCGCAATCTGGTCGATTTTCATGCGCGTGAGGGAACCGATGCCATCGTTATCGTCGGCACCACCGGCGAGTCGCCGACCGTCGATATCGAGGAGCACTGCGAACTGATCCGCGTCACGGTCGACCATGCCGCCGGGCGCATTCCCGTGATCGCCGGCACCGGCGCCAACTCCACTTCGGAAGCCATCGAGCTGACCGGTTTTGCGAAGCAGGCCGGCGCTGACATGGCGCTCTCTGTCGTTCCCTACTACAACAAGCCGACGCAGGACGGCCTCTACCGCCACTTCAAGGCGATTGCCGAAGCCGTCGAACTGCCGGTCCTGCTCTACAACGTGCCGGGCCGTACCGTGGCCGACATGGCCAACGACACCATTCTGCGTCTCGCCCAGGTGCCCGGCATCGTCGGGGTCAAGGATGCCACCGGCAACCTCGACCGCGCCTGCGATCTGATCGCCCGTGCGCCCAAGGACTTCGCCCTCTACAGCGGCGATGACATGACCTGTGTGGCCTCGATCATGCTCGGCTTTCACGGCAATATCTCGGTCACCGCCAACGTTGCGCCGCGCCTGATGCATGAAATGTGTGTCGCCGCCGCGGCGGGTGATGTGGCCCGGGCACGCGAAATTCATTTCAAGTTGCTCGGCCTGCATCGTGACCTTTTCTGCGAGGCAAATCCGATTCCGGTCAAGTGGGCTGTTCAGCAGCTTGGCTTGATGCCTGGCGGCATTCGTTTGCCGCTGACCCCGCTGTCCGAAGCCAACCACGGTCGTGTGCTCGCTGCCATGCGCCTGGCTGGCGTCATTGCTTGACGGAGTAAACATGAATCATCGGCTTTCCAGCCTGGCGCTGGTCGTTCTGGGCATTGTCTCTGCAGGTTGCAGCAGCGTCAGCGACCTTGTTCCGGATTCCAAAAAAATTGATTACAAGTCGGCGGGCAAGGTGCCCTCGCTGGAGGTTCCGCCGGATCTCTCGCAGATCACCCGTGACGATCGCTACGCGGTTCCGGATGCGGCAGGCAAGGGCAGTGCAACCTTCTCGGCCTATTCCTCGGATCGCACGCCAGCCGCACAGGCGAAGAATTCGGTCGTGCTGCCCAATGTCGAAAAGATTCGCGTCGAGCGTTCCGGAAATCAGCGCTGGCTGGTCGTGACCGCGCCGGCGGACAAGCTGTGGGGTCCGGTCAAGGATTTCTGGCAGGAAACCGGTTTTATCGTTGTCATCGAGCGGCCGGATGCGGGCGTGATGGAGACCGATTGGGCCGAAAATCGCGCCAAGATCGGCGACGACATCATTCGCAATACGATTGGCAAGTTCCTTGACTCGGTCTACTCGACCGGCGAGCGCGACAAATTCCGGACGCGTTTCGAACCTGGCGCGGAACCTGGAACGACCGATATTTTCATCAGCCACCGGGGCATGGAAGAGGTCTATACCTCGTCCGCCAAGGACGACACCCGTTGGCAGCCGCGAGCTGCCGATCCCGAGCTCGAGGCCGAGATGCTGCGCCGCATGATGGTCCGTCTGGGCGCGGATAACCAGCGCGCCGAAGCCGGCCTTGCTGCGGCCAGCACCAAGGCTGAACCGCGTGCCAAGCTTGCCAGCAACAATGACGGCACCGGAACGCTGGAAGTCTACGAGCGCTTCGATCGCGCCTGGCGGCGTGTCGGGTTGGCGCTCGATCGCGTCGGCTTCACGGTCGAGGACCGCGATCGCTCCAAGGGACTTTATTTCGTTCGTTACGTAGACACCGATGCCAGCCTCAAGAAGGGTGGCGGCTGGCTTGACAAGCTGAGTTTCTGGAAGAGTTCCGACCCGGTTGCCAGTTCCAAGGTGCCGTATCGCATCCACGTCGCCGAATCAGGACAGAGCACCGTGGTTCAGGTGCTGTCGAGCGAGGGCGGGACCGACAAGTCGGAGACTGCCAAGAAGATTCTCGGCCTGCTCTACCAGCAATTGCAGTGATAAGGTTTGCGTCGCTTGGCAGCGGCAGCGCGGGGAACGCGCTGCTGGTCGAGAGCGGCGCAACCTGCCTGATGGTCGATTGCGGCTTCGGACAGCGCGAAACACTCAGGCGACTCGCCCGTCTGGAACGGGGCCCGGAACACCTCACGGGCATCCTGGTTACCCATGAGCACGGCGACCACATCGGTGGTGTTTTCCCCTTTGCCCGGCGCCATGCACTGCCTGTCTGGCTCAGTTACGGGACGTTTTCGGTATGCCAATCCGCGGCAGCCGGCGTCGATCTGCGCATCATCGACAGCCATGCCTCGTTTTGTGTCGAGGCGCTGGAAATTCAGCCATATCCGGTTCCGCACGACGCGCGGGAGCCGGTCCAGTTTGTTTTCTCGGACGGGAAAAGACGTCTTGGACTGCTGACGGACGCTGGCGAAATTACCCAGCACATTCGGGATGTCCTGTCGGGCATCGACGGACTGGTCCTCGAGTGCAACCACGATGCGGGCATGCTGGCTTCGTCGAACTATCCGGCGTCATTGCGGCAACGGATTGCCGGTCGATTCGGTCATCTGGAGAACGGCGCGGCGGCGGAACTGTTGCTGGAAATCGACTCGAGCAGGCTGCAACACCTTGTCGCTGCGCATCTGAGCGAGCAGAACAACCACCCGTCGCTGGCGGTCAGGGCGTTGGCAACAGCGCTTGGCTGCGCTGATGAGCGCATCGGGGTGGCCTGTCAGGAAGTTGGATTCGACTGGCGGCAGGTGGTCTGAAGGTCAACAAAAAAAGCGGGGCCGCAGCCCCGCTTCCAGTGAAAACCGAAAATTACTTCTTGGCTTCCATGCCGGCCATGCCAGCTTGCGGTGCGGTGACGCCAGCTTGGCCTGCGTCACCCTTGGGGGCTTCCATACCAGCCATGCCAGCTTGCGGAGCGGCCATGCCGGCCATGCCAGCTTGTTCGGCCGGCTTGGCGGCTTCCATGCCGGCCATGCCAGCTTGCGGAGCAGCCGGAGCAGCCGGAGCAGCGACCGGGGCCGGAGCGGGAGCCGGGGCGGCGGCCTTCGGCTCTTCCTTCTTGCCACAGGCGGTCAGAGCAACAGCAATCAGAGCAGCAACGAGAATTGACTTATTCATGGGAGTTTCCTTATCGACAAGAAGAAAAGTGAGGCAAAAAAGTGGATGGTCTCAAGACCAATCAACAATAATTATATCAATTTTTGGAATTGGCACACGAAATGCTGCGTTGCGGGAAGCACTGTTTTCATAGGCCGAGTGTGTTCGTGCCGACAGGCGTACCGCCTTCGGCCCATATTTCCTCGAATCGCCTGCGGTAGGGCATGACCTCTTCAGGTTCGTCGATCAGCAGTTTGCTGCGCGGTTGATCACGGTCGAAGCGGATCAGCGCATGCGCATCGTCAACCAGGATCATCGAATCGCGAAGGTGGCTGAGTTGTTCGGGAGTTTGCTGCACAGCGCTGTTGTGGCTGTGGGTCGTCAGCAAACGCTGCAACAGGGGTTGCCGTTGCTGCAAGGGGGCAGTGTTGCGCAAGGCGATGCGCAAGCAATCATGGTGAACAGATGACAGTGCGGGCTTGAACGCCTCGATGCGGCCGGGGTTCTCGAGGTGCAGCATGCCAAGATCTTCGTCATAGATATAGATTCGCTTGGTGGCCAAGGCCAAAAGGCGATCAATAGCTGACTGGTAGTCGGACCAGGAAGTAAATAGTTCGCGAGACATAATTCGAAGTTTAGTCCATTGTTAGAATTTGCGCTTTTTTCCGGAGCTGTTTATGCCGATCGGTGTCATTGAGTCGCTGGATCATGAAGCACGTGGGATCACTCGCCTGGAAGGCAAGGCGATTTTCGTCGACGGCGCCCTTCCTGGTGAAATTGTAGAGTACGCAAGCTTCCGGAGAAAGCCCAGTTATGAACTGGCGCATTTGGTCAACGTGCTTTCCGGTTCGGTTTCCCGCGTCAAGCCGCATTGCGAGTATTTTGGCGTTTGCGGCGGATGCGCCATGCAGCATCTCGAACCTTCGGCCCAGGTCGCGGCAAAGCAACGGGTTCTCGAAGACAGCCTCTGGCATATTGGTCGTGTTCGGCCCGAGCAGGTCTTGCCACCGATTCACGGCGCGCCATGGGGCTATCGCCATCGCGCCCGTCTCGGCGTGCGCTACGTGCCGAAAAAAGGGCGCGTACTGATTGGTTTCCATGAGCGGCGCAGCAGTTACATTGCCGACATGCGCTCCTGTGCCGTGCTGCCGCCGCATGTGTCCGACTTGTTGCTGCCGTTGCGCGAACTCTTCGCTGCCTTGTCCATAGCCGAGCGTTTGCCGCAGGTCGAAGTGGCGGTTGGTGAGCAGGGTACTGCGCTGGTGTTGCGCATTCTCGATCCATTGAATGTGCATGACGAGGATCTGTTGCGCCAGTTTGCGGACCGGCACGGTGTTGTGTTCTACCTGCAACCCAAGGGAGCGGATACGGTATATCGCTTCCATCCGCTACCCGGCCCGCGGCTTTCCTACCTGCTGCCGGAGTTTGCGCTGGAGCTGGAGTTCAAACCGACCGATTTCACCCAGGTCAACCATTCGGTCAACCGTGTTCTCGTGCGCCGCACCTTGCGCCTTCTCGACCCCAGGCCAGGAGAGCGAATCGCGGACCTGTTCTGCGGGCTCGGCAACTTTACGCTGCCGATCGCGCGTTCCGGCGCCTTGGTGCTGGGGGTGGAAGGCAGCCAGGCGCTGGTCGAGCGCGGGCGCGAAAACGCGGTCGCCAATGGCCTCGCCGATCATGTCGAATTCGGTGTGGCGAACCTGTTCGAGTGCACGCCGGAGTCGCTGGCGGCGCTCGGACGTTTCGACAAGTTGCTGATCGACCCGCCGCGCGAGGGGGCGCTTGAGGTGGTCAGGGCGCTCGGAGACGACGGGCCGCGGCGTATTGTTTACGTCTCATGCAATCCGGCGACGCTGGCCCGTGACGCTGCGGTGCTGGTCGTTGAAAAGGGTTATGCCTTCAAGGCGGCGGGTGTCGTGAACATGTTTCCCCATACCGGCCACGTCGAGTCGATCGCGGTTTTCGAGAAGGCATGTCCGCAGTGGATACCGTCACCGGCGGGGCCGGTGACATAAAAAAGGGCGGCCGTAGCCGCCCTGTGGTTCAAGAACAAAATGTTCAGTCGCGCTCGCCGGTAAACGCCATGATCAACTGCAGCAGGCTGACGAAAACGTTGTAGATATCGAGGTAGACCGCGAGCGTCGCCGACACATAGTTGGTTTCGCCACCCTGGACGATACGGCTGATGTCGTAGAGGATGTAGGCCGAAAACAGAACCACGACAACAGCGGCGATGGTCAGCGAGAGCGCTGGAATCTGGAAAAAGATGTTGGCGACCGCAGCCAGCAGCACGACGATCATCCCGACGAACAGGAATTTGCCCATGCCGCTGAAATCGCGCTTGCTGACCGAAGCGATGGTCGCCATGGTCACGAAGATGGCGCCCGTGCCGCCGGCAGCCAGCGCAATCATTGACCCGCCGTTGGAAAATCCGAGAGCAACCTGCAGGATGCGTGAGAGCATCAGGCCCATGAAGAAGGTGAAGCCGAGCAACAGCGCAACGCCGAGGCCGCTGTTCTTGTTCTTCTCGATGCCCCACATGAAGCCCCAGGCGACGCCGAGGAACAGCATGAAGGCAATGAACGGGCTGCCGGCAAGGAAGCTGAACTGCATCTTGATGCCGACCAGTGCGCCGATAACTGTTGGCACCATCGACAAACCGAGCAGCATGTAAGTATTGCGCAGAACACGGTTTTGCTGGAGGGCAAGTTCCTGGGAACCTTGACCGGTGACTTGGAAGTCAGTTTGCATTCAGAATCTCTCTTTCATTGGTTGATACATGGGCTAAGACTAATGGAGCCGGCCCAAAGTTTCAATAGATTGTTGACTTGTTCTGTCAGGTATTTCTGGCCAGTGCCATGCTATCATTCTGATCCGCTGGGTCTGTGGCAGAGTGGTTGAATGCACCGGTCTTGAAAACCGGCGTGGAGAAATCCATCGTGAGTTCGAATCTCACCGGACCCGCCAAATACCTGCGAGCCTGGCTCGTGACTAATTCAGTCGTTGGCTGAGCGCACCGCATCTGCCCAGCAATTAGGCGTTTCGTAGAGACGAACGCGTTCCAGTTGCAGGTGATTGCCGTAGGTGTCACGGTAGACCGCATTCAGACGGTCAAAAGCGATACGGGCGAGATTCTCGGCGGTCGGTACTCGGTCGAGGATGACCGTCTTGTGGCCGGGCAGCGAGTTCAGGAAATCGACGATGGCGCTGTCGCCGGAAAACGCCAAAAAGGCGTGATCCCAGGCGTCGACCAGATGTTCCTTGGCCAGATTCTTGACTTGGGAGAAATCCATCACCATCCCGTTGGCCGCATCGCCGGCCTTGTCGATGATATTCCCCGACAGCGTGATCTCGATGACGTAGCGGTGGCCATGCAGGTGACGGCACTGGCTGCGGTGATCGGGGATGCGGTGGCCCGCGTCGAATTCGAGGCGGCGGGTAATCAACATGGCGGATTCGTCTTTTAAGTGGTCGCGGATTATACAATGGGCGCATGCTGACCACTGAAGACCACCGCCGCGACAGCGCCGGACTGCGCTATGTCTATCCCGTGATTTCGCGCCGGGCGGGTGGCGTTTCCGTTGGCATCAACCTGAATGTGAATAATGCTTGCAACTGGGCCTGTGTCTATTGTCAGGTCGAAAACCTGACCCGCGGCGGTCCGCCGCCAATCGATCCCGGACTTCTCGAGCGTGAGCTGGATGGTTTTCTGGATGACGCGTTGCACGGCGATTTCATGTCACGCGAAGTGCCTGCAGAGGCACGCCGCCTGATGGATGTCGCATTTTCCGGAAACGGCGAGCCGACAAGCGCCGCCGAGTTTCCCGAAGCGGTTCTGGTGGTGCGGCGCGTCCTTGAGCGGCATGGACTGGCCGGCAAGCTGCCGGTGCGCTTGATCACCAATGGCAGCTTGTTGCATCGCCCGCGGGTGCGGGATGGTATTCGCACGCTTGGCGAACTGGGCGGCGAAGTCTGGTTCAAGGTCGATCGTGCGACGGCCGCCGAGGTCGAGACGATCAATGGCGTGCCGATGGATGCCGAGAAGATTCTCCGTAATCTGACCCGCTGCGCGGCGCTGGCAACGACCTGGATTCAGACCTGCTGGTTTGCGTTGGATGGTGCGGTGCCGGACGCGGCGGCCCGCGCTGCCTATTGCGCCTTGCTTGAACCCGTGGCTACCAGTCTGGCGGGGGTTCATCTCTACGGGCTGGCGCGGCCGTCGTTGCAGCCGGCGGCGCCTCGTCTGCAACGCCTGGGGGCGGATGAACTCGAAAACTTCGCCGCGGAAATCCGAAAAAAAACAGGCATCCGGGTCGCTGTCTCCCCGTGATGCCTGTTGACGCGGTCGACGGCCCATTCGGGCCGATTTTCAGGCGGCCTTTTTGCCCTTGCTGCGCGCCGACTTCTTGAGCGACTTGTAAAGCTCGGGTTCCTGAGCCTTGAGGTATTCGATCAAATCCCAGTCCTCGCGCTTGATCGACTTGATGTCGATCTGTTCGACGTGTACCAGGCGCAGCAGCTCGCGTACCGGTTTGGGCATGTTGCGACCGCTTTCGTAGCGTGAGCCGCCACTTTGTGTCACACCCAAAGTTGACCAGAACTGTTGCTGATTGAGGCCGAGCTTGCGACGGATTTCACGGGCGTCGATTTTCTCGATGGCTTTTACGTTTGACATCTTCCACTCTCCATCCGCTAGCGTTGTGAGCCTACCCAAGCATCCTAGCGATCTATGACTTAGGTAATACGGCAGATTCTATAGACTTATATGACAATAGACAAGTGCCAATGCCATAAGTTTCATGGAAATTTATAGGGGGAAAACCCTTGGTTTTTGGAGCTCGGCATTTCAATCCGGAGCCAGAACCGCCAATGTTGGCGCTTCCCCAAAGCGTCCGGATGCTCTAACATCGATCACCCAACAATCAAGAACTTCCGGAGAGACATCATGCAGGTCAGGGAGATCATCCAACTCAAGGGCGGCACACTGTTTACCGCAACTCCCCGGCAGTCGCTCAGCACGGCCATCGACACCATGGCGGAGTTTGACGTCGGGTCACTGGTGGTCATGGAGTCGGGCAAGATAGCCGGCATGCTGACTTTTCGCGAAGTCATGCTGGCGCTCAAGAAACACGGCTCATACCCGGATAGCGTGGCGGTCGGCGATGTCATGGTGCGAGATCCGGTTACCGCTTTCCCCGACATGGAGGCAAATGACCTGCGTCGCCTGATGATCGAGAAGCACTCGCGCTATCTGCCGGTAATGGATGGCGATACCCTGATGGGGGTCATCTCCCTGCACGACGTTGCCAAGGCAGTACTCGAAGAACAGGGCTTCGAGAACAAAATGCTCAAGAACTACATCAAGAACTGGCCGGACGAGCCGCAGACCTGATCGGTTTCATTCCCCCGGGGAGGCGGGGCTTACGGCCCACCCGTCTAGCGGCTGTCCCAGCCGTAGCGCTTGGTGCGCTGCCAGCGGTTATCTGCCTGCTGGCGGGGGTTCGGCGCAGGCTGTGCAGCCTTGCCGCGAACCGGCGGCCTGGTCGACGGGTTGGCTGCGGTCGACGCCTTGGGAGGGGGTTTTTTGCTCGGCATGATAAACTCCTAGTTCCATTTTAGGCTGACCTTTCCCATGTCCGGCAATACTTTTGGCACCCTGTTTACCGTTACCTCGTTCGGCGAATCGCACGGCCCGGCAATCGGCTGTGTCGTCGACGGCTGCCCGCCCGGACTGGACTTGTGCGCCGCCGACATCCAGGGCGAACTGGATCGCCGCAAGCCGGGCACGTCCCGGCATGTGACGCAGCGCCGCGAGCCGGATGCCGTCGAGATTCTCTCCGGCGTCTTCGAAGGCAAGACCACTGGAACGCCGATTGCCTTGCTGATCCGCAACCAGGACCAGCGCAGTAAGGATTATGGCAACATCGCCGATACCTTCCGCCCAGGCCACGCGGACTATACCTACACCCAGAAGTACGGTTTCCGCGATTATCGCGGCGGCGGTCGTTCTTCGGCGCGCGAGACGGCGGTTCGGGTGGCGGCTGGCGCGATCGCCCGCAAGTGGTTGAACGAACGTTATGGGGTGAGCATTCGCGGCTGGATGAGCGCGCTTGGCCCGATCGAGATTCCGTTCGTTTCAGCCGACGACATCGACGGCAACGCTTTTTTCGCGCCTAACGCGGCGATCGTGCCGCAACTTGAAAGCCACATGGACAGCTTGCGCAAATCGCTGGATTCGGTGGGGGCAAAAATCACCGTCGCCGCGACCGGCGTGCCGCCGGGCTGGGGCGAGCCGGTTTATGACCGGCTGGATGCTGAAATTGCCTATGCGATGATGGGTATCAACGCGGTCAAAGGCGTCGAAATTGGTGCCGGTTTTGCTTCCGTGGCACAAAAGGGTAGTGAGCACAGCGACGAAATGACACCGGAAGGCTTTGTCACCAACCACGCCGGCGGCATTCTTGGCGGAATCTCCACGGGGCAGGAGATCGTCGTCAATATAGCGATCAAGCCGACGTCGTCGATTGCCCAGTCGCGGCGCTCGATCGACCGTCATGGGAACGCCATCAAGGTGGCCACCGAGGGGCGGCACGATCCCTGTGTGGGCATCCGCGCGACGCCGATTGCCGAGGCGATGTTGGCGCTGGTGCTCATCGATCATGCGCTTCGTCATCGGGCGCAGTGTGGCGATGTTGTCTGCCAGACGCCGCGCATCCCGGGAAAAATCGCGTAAAATTCAAAGTTTTCGCCGCCGATGAAAGGCGGAAGAGTCGCAAAGGGAGAACAACATGCAAGTGGATCATCACGACCTCCACCACGAATTTCCGGAAATGAACGACGCCATTCATGCGTTGAAGTCTGGCAACGCCCATTTCGCCAAGCTGTTCGATAGTTACCATCGCCTGACCGGCAAGGTCGAGGATCTGGAAGAGCACGACATGCCGGTGGCTGATTTCACCATTGAAGATTTGAAGAAACAGCGCGTCAAGCTGAAGGACGAGCTCTATCACATGCTATTGGCCTTCCGCGCCGGCCAGCAGTCTGCCAAGGCCTGATTAGCGCCTTTGCCCGACGGTGCATCCGGTAAAATCTCTGGATGCACGCATTGCCATACTGGCGCCTCTCGGGCTACTACTTCTTCTATTTCGCCTTCATTGGCGCCTTTTCGCCCTATTTCGGGCTCTATCTCCAGTCACTGAATTTTTCTGCCTGGGACATTGGCCTGCTGATGTCGCAGATGCAGTTGATGCGCCTGTTCGGCCCCAACCTGTGGGGCTGGCTGGTCGACCGTTTCGGGCGGCGCATGGCCATCATTCGTCTGGCGGCAGTCGCCGGGCTGGCCGGGTTTACTGCCTTCTTCTGGCTGGACCGGCTGGGCGGCATGCTGGTGGCGATGGCGGTCATCGCCTTCTTCTGGAGTGCCGCGCTGCCGCTGGTCGAGACGTTGACGTTCGACCATCTGCGCGAAGAGCGCGGGCGTTACAGCCGCATTCGCCTGTGGGGGTCGATCGGTTTCATCGTCGCCGTGCTGGGTACTGGCGCCGTGCTCGATGTGCTCCCGCTCAACGGGTTGCTCTGGGTATGCTGGGGCATCCTGGCCGGCATTCTGTTGCTCGCCACCGTTTTGCCGGATGCCCCGGCCATACAGCATCCCAATGACAGCCTGCCGGTCGGCGACATTCTGAGTCAGCCGCGCGTGCGGGCATTGCTGGCAGCGTGTTTCGCCATGTCAGCCGCGCATGGTGCGCTCTATGTCTTCTATTCCATTCATCTTGCCGACAACGGCTACAGCAAGGCCGAAGTCGGCGGTTTGTGGTCGCTGGGAGTACTGGCGGAAATCGTTGTCTTCATGCTGATGGCTCGCCTGGTGCAGAGGTATTCGTTGCGGCGCCTGTTGCTGGCCAGTTTTGCCGCCGCCGTGCTGCGTTTCCTGCTGATCGGCTGGGGTGTCGAATCGCTTGCTGTGATGGTGCTGGCCCAACTGATGCACGGCCTCACTTTCGGCGCCTACCATGCCTCGGCGATTGCCGCGATCAACCTCTGGTTTCCGGGCAAGGCGCAGGGCAGGGGGCAGGCGCTCTATTCCAGCATTTCGTTCGGCGCCGGCGGCCTGCTCGGCGGGCTGATCAGCGGCTGGATGTGGGATGGCGCCGGCGCCGGCTGGACTTACACGCTGGCCTCGTTCTTTGCCGTCGGCGGCTTCTGGCTGGTCTGGCGCTGGGTCCGCGAGACCGTTGACCCCCAAGGGGACTTCCTCCGGGGCGCGGTCGACGCCGCCGGCGAGGCAAAAACCGCCGATCCTGTGCCATAATTCAAGGCTTTCCGGCCTCTTTGAAGCGTTCCATGCCGAAGACTCTTTACGACAAGCTCTGGGAGAATCACGTTGTTCATCAGGAAGCTGATGGCACGGCGCTCCTTTACATCGACCGTCACCTGGTGCACGAAGTGACCAGCCCGCAGGCCTTCGAGGGCCTCAAGCTGGCCGGCCGCAAGGCGTGGCGCGTCTCCTCCATCGTCGCAACGGCCGACCACAACACGCCGACCGACCACTGGGACGAGGGGATCAAGGACCCGGTTTCCCGCCAGCAGGTCGAAACGCTGGATGCGAATATCCGCGAAGTCGGCGCGCTGGCCTATTTCCCGTTCAAGGACCCGAAGCAGGGCATCGTCCATGTCGTCGGCCCGGAAAACGGCGCGACGCTGCCGGGGATGACGGTCGTCTGCGGCGATTCGCATACCTCGACGCACGGCGCCTTCGCTTGTCTGGCACACGGCATCGGTACATCTGAAGTCGAACACGTGCTGGCGACGCAGTGCCTGCTGCAGAAGAAATCGAAGACCATGCTGATCGCCGTTGACGGCAAACTCGGGAAGGGCGTCACCGCCAAGGATGTGGCGCTGGCCATCATCGGCACCATCGGCACCGCCGGCGGCAACGGTTACGCCATCGAATTCGGCGGTAGCGCGATTCGTGGCCTGAGCATGGAAGGCCGCATGACCCTGTGCAACATGGCCATCGAAGGCGGTGCGCGCATGGGCTTCGTTGCGGTCGACGACACGACGATCAATTATTTGAAGGGCCGCCCCTTCTCGCCGAAGGGCGAGGTCTGGGACCAGGCCGTCGCCTACTGGCGCACGCTGCGTTCCGATGCCGGCGCGCAGTTCGACCGCGTCGTCACGCTGAAGGCCGAAGAAATCCGTCCGCAGGTGACATGGGGTACTTCGCCGGAAATGGTCGTCGCCATCGACGCCGCCGTGCCCGACCCCGCCAAACAGGCCGACCCGGTCAAGCGCGAGGGCATGGAACGCGCCCTGCAGTACATGGGCCTGAATCCGAATACGCCGATCAAGCAGATCGCCATCGACAAGGTCTTCATCGGTTCGTGCACCAACTCGCGCATCGAGGATTTGCGCGAAGCCGCTTCCGTGCTGAAGGGCCGCCACATCGCCGCCAATATCAAGCTGGCGCTGGCTGTACCGGGCTCTGGTCTGGTCAAGCGTCAGGCCGAAGCTGAAGGGCTCGACAAGGTCTTCGTCGCCGCCGGTTTCGAGTGGCGCGAGCCGGGGTGCTCGATGTGCCTGGCGATGAATGCTGATCGTCTGGAGCCGGGCGAGCGTTGTGCCTCGACCTCCAACCGCAATTTCGAAGGGCGTCAGGGGCCTGGTGGTCGCACCCATCTGCTCAGTCCTGCTATGGCGGCGGCGGCGGCGATTGCCGGGCGCTTTGCCGACGTGCGGGACGTGCTGTAAGGAGAGATTAAGATGAAAAAAACGTTTGCCCTGATCGCTTGCGTGCTGGCTGTTGCCGCGTGCAATACGATGGAAGGTGTCGGCAAGGACATCAAAAAGGGTGGCGAAGCCATCGAGAAGGCAGCCAAGTAAATGGAAAAATTTGTTCGTCTGGAAGGCCTGGTCGCACCGCTCGACCGCAACAACGTCGATACCGATGCGATCATCCCGAAGCAGTTCCTGAAGTCGATCAAGCGTTCCGGTTTCGGCCCGAATGCCTTTGACGAATGGCGTTACATGGATGTCGGTCAGCCCGGGCAGGATTCCTCGCAGCGGCCGAAGAACCCGAACTTCGCGCTCAACCAGCCGCGCTACCAGGGCGCCGAGGTGTTGCTGACGCGCGCCAATTTCGGTTGCGGCAGTTCGCGCGAACATGCGCCATGGGCACTGCTCGACTTCGGTTTCAAGGCGATCATCGCCGAGTCGTTTGCCGACATCTTCTTCAATAATTGCTACAAGAACGGCATCGTGCCTATCGTGTTGCCGGCTGCCGAAGTCGAGGCGCTGTTCCAGCAGGTCGAAGCGACGCCGGGCTACAAGTTGGTGGTCGACCTGCAGGCGCAGGCAGTGATTCGTCCGGATGGTTACGGTACACCTTTCCAGATCGATAATTTCCGCAAGGAATGCCTGTTGAACGGCTGGGACGACATCGGCCTGACCCTGCGCCATGCCGGAAAGATTCGTGAATTCGAGGAAAAGCGTCGTATCAGTCAGCCCTGGCTTTTCGCATAACGAGGAGAGAATATGAAGATCTGTGTTTTGCCGGGTGACGGCATCGGTCCGGAAATTACCGCCGAAGCGGTACGTGTTCTCAACGTCCTTGATCTCAAATTCGAGATGGAAGAAGCGTTGCTTGGCGGTGCTGCGGTCGACGCGACCGGCAACCCGTATCCGGAAGCGACCCAGAAGCTGGCGCGTGCCGCCGATGCCATCCTGCTTGGCGCCGTCGGCGGTCCGCAGTGGGATGCGTTGCCCCGCGAAAAGCGTCCGGAGCGTGGCCTGCTCGGTATCCGCAAGGATCTGAACCTGTTCGCCAATCTGCGTCCGGCCATCCTTTACCCGGAACTGGCCAATGCTTCGACGCTGAAGCCGGAAGTGGTGGCCGGCCTGGATATCCTGATCGTCCGCGAACTGACCGGTGACATCTACTTCGGCCAGCCGCGTGGCGTGCGTGAAGAAAACGGCGAGCGCGTCGGTTTCAACACGATGGTGTACAGCGAGTCGGAAATCCGCCGTATCGGCCATGTCGCTTTCCAGGCGGCCCGGAAACGCAACAAAAAGCTGTGCTCGGTCGACAAAATGAACGTGCTCGAATGCACCCAGCTCTGGCGCGATGTGATGATCGAGGTGAGCAAGGATTACCAGGATGTCGAGCTTAGCCACATGCTGGTCGACAATGCCGCGATGCAACTGGTCAAGGCGCCCAAGCAGTTCGACGTGATGGTCACCGGCAACATGTTCGGCGACATCCTGTCCGATGAAGCCTCGATGCTGACCGGTTCGATCGGCATGCTGCCCTCCGCCTCGCTCGACGAGAAGAACAAGGGCCTCTACGAGCCGTCGCACGGCTCGGCGCCGGATATCGCCGGCAAGGGGGTCGCCAATCCGCTGGCCACCATCCTGTCGGCCGCGATGATGCTGCGCTACACCTTCGGCCTCGAAGATCAGGCACAACGCGTCGAAAACGCAGTCAAAAAGGTGCTGGCCCAGGGCTATCGCACCGGCGATATCTACGAGCGCGGTACCAACAAGGTCGGGACGAAGGACATGGGCGACGCCGTGCTGGCGGCGCTGGCGTAAACCGAACGACGGGTTCGGACGTTAAACAAAGATTCATTCGGAGAGAGAGTCATGAAGAAGGTTGGTCTGGTTGGTTGGCGCGGCATGGTCGGTTCGGTCCTCATGCAGCGCATGGTGGAAGAGGGCGATTTTGCCCATATCAATCCGGTGTATTTCTCAACGTCCGCCGCCGGCGGCAAGGCCCCGGTGTTTGGTGGCAAGGAAGCCTCTCTGCCGCTGCAGGATGCTGCTGCGGTCGACGCGCTAAAACAGTGTGAAATCATCATTACCTGCCAGGGCGGCGACTACACCAAGGAAGTCTTCCCCAAGCTGCGCGCCACCGGCTGGAGCGGTCACTGGATCGATGCTGCCTCGGCGCTGCGCATGGCTGACGACGCCGTGATCGTGCTCGACCCGGTCAACATGAATGTGATCAAGGACTCGCTGGCCAAGGGCGGCAAGAACTGGATCGGCGGCAACTGCACAGTTTCCCTGATGCTGATGGGCCTCGGCGGCCTGTTCCAGAACGACCTGATCGAATGGGCAACGTCCATGACCTATCAGGCCGCTTCCGGTGCCGGTGCGCAGAACATGCGCGAGCTGATTTCACAGATGGGCGCCATCCATTCATCGGTGGCCGACCTGCTGGCCGATCCGGCTTCGGCCATCCTCGACATCGACCGCAAGGTGGCCGAGACGATCCGTTCGGATGCCTTCCCGAAGAAAAACTTCCGCAACACGCCGCTCGCCGGTTCGCTGATTCCGTGGATCGACGTGCCGGTCGACGGCGGTCAGTCCAAGGAAGAGTGGAAGGGCGGCGCCGAATGCAACAAGATCCTCGGCAAGCCGGCTTTCCGGTCGCCCGGTTCGATCCCCATCGACGGCCTGTGTGTCCGTATCGGTGCCATGCGCTGCCATAGCCAGGCACTGACCATCAAGCTGAAGAAGGATGTGCCGCTCGACGAAATCAGCGACATGCTCGCCAAGGCCAATCCGTGGGCCAAGGTTGTGCCGAACGATCGCGAAATTTCCGAGCGCGAACTGACCCCGGCTGCCGTGACCGGTACGCTGACCGTGCCGGTCGGCCGTCTGCACAAGATGGCGATGGGTCCGGAATACCTGGCCGCCTTTACCTGTGGCGACCAGTTGCTGTGGGGCGCTGCCGAGCCGCTGCGCCGCATGTTGCGCATTTTGCTTGATGCCTGATACAGGCTGAGTTTGATCGAAAATCGGGGCTGCGGCCCCGATTTTATTGCTGTTGGAAATATGCTAAAAGCCGTTGTTTAGAAGCCAGCTTAGCTTGCATTGCTAAGTGCATGATGTTAATTTGAAACTTCCAATTTTGACCATCGGATGGCGCCGTGACAGATATGACTCAGACAAACTTCAAAAAGCGTGCTGTAGCGGTGGCTATTGCCTCCTGCCTATCGTTTGCTCCTTGGCTGGCTGAGGCCGCCAGTCTGGGCAAACTCACTGTGCTCTCGGGCCTCGGGCAGCCGTTGCGCGCCGAAATCGAGATCAGCGCATCGCGCGCCGAGTTGGCCGGCATGACGGCCAGGCTTGCCGGTTCGGCGGCCTTCCGGGAGGCCGGTATCGACTATGCGTCGGCTTTGCTCGATCTGCGCTTTGCCATAGAGAAGCGCAGCAATGGTGCTCCGGTAGTAAAGATAAGTTCCACAAAGCCCGTGAATGAACCGTTCATGGACATGCTCGTTGAGCTGAGTTGGCCTTCCGGTCCCTTGCTGAGGGAATATACCTTCCTTCTTGATCCGCCCGAGGTGGCTTCGCGAGCGGCAGCGCGTCAGGCATCAGTGTCGGTTGATACCGTCCGCGGTGCGGGTGCCGCGCCGACAGCCGGCGCTACTTCCGGCGTCGCCGCGACTACTCCCTGGCAGGCTCCGGAGACGAAAAGCTCTTCGGGATCCGGAACGCATGTGGTCCAGCAGGGCGAAACCCTGCGCAAGATCGCCGGCGAAACGAAATACGAAGGTGTTTCCCTGGAACAGATGCTTGTCGGTCTGTACAAGAAGAATCCGGATGCGTTCATCGGGGATAACATCAATCGCATGAAGGCGGGTGCCATACTTAGCATTCCCGACAAGGCAACCGTCGCTGCCGTACCTGCGGCGGAAGCGAAGCAGGTCTACGTCACGCAGGTTTCCGACTGGAATGCTTATCGCCAGAAACTGGCGTCGGCGCCGGCCCAGGCCAAGCCGGGGCCGGATGCTGCCGCGCAGAGTGCGGCGGGCAAGATCACGGCACAGGTGGAAGACAAGCCTTCGGCAGTCGATCAGGCCAAGGATAAGGTCAAGATTTCCCGCGCCGAAATGCCGGCGAAGGGTGTGCCAGGCGGCAAGGCTGCCGCAGGTGAAGAGGAATTGATCGCCAAGGACAAGGCGCTCAAGGAGGCGCAGGACAGGCTGGCATTGCTCGAGAAGAATGTTGGTGAACTGCAGAAACTGGTCGACATGAAGACCCAGCGTCTGGCGGAGCTGCAGCAGCAGGCTTCTGGCCAGAAGGAAGAAGCGAAGCCGGTTGCACCAGCCGAGCCGCCGAAGGTAGTCGAGGCGCCGAAGGAGCAGGCGCCGGTTGCAGCCGAACCTCCGAAAGCCGTCGAAGAACCCAAGCCGGTTGAGCCGCCGAAGGCCGTCGAGGCACAGAAGCCTGCGGCTCCGGTCGAACCGCCAAAGCCGGCGCCGGTTGCTCCGCCCGCTCCTGAATCGGGATTGCTGGACGATCCGCTGCCCCTGATTGCCGGTGGCGGAATACTCGCGCTTCTGGCTGGATATTTTCTTCTCAGACGGCGGCGCAGCGAACCGGAGCCCGAGTTCACCACTGCCGTTCCCGCTCCTTCCAGCCTCGGGCCGAATTCCGTGTTCCGGATGACCGGAGGCCAGAGTGTCGATACCGGCAATGTTCCGTTGCAGACCGGTGATTTCAGCCAGACGGGTCCGGGTACGATCGACACCGACGAGGTGGATCCGGTTGCCGAAGCAGATGTCTATATGGCCTATGGTCGTGATGCACAGGCCGAGGAAATCCTGATCGAAGCCTTGCGCAAGGATCCGCATCGCACCGCCATCCACGCCAAGTTGCTCGAAATATATGCCAATCGCAAGAGCGTGAAGCAATTCGATACGCTGGCCAGCGAGCTTTACGCGCAGACCGGCGGCGTTGGCGCGGAATGGGAAAAGGTGGCGGCCATGGGCGCCGCGCTGGATCCTGAGAATCCCCTGTATTCGGCTGGCCGAGGCGCTATTGCTGCCACGGTCGAGGAGGTGACCCCCGTGCCGGATGCAGTAACCGATGCGAAGTCGACCGTGGTGCTTCCCGGTACGCTCGGGCAGATGGCTGCGGCCGCTGCCGTGGGTGCGGCACTGGCTTCCGAAGAGCCGGTACTTGAGGTGGGCAGCCTTCCCACTGAAGGCGTTGGTACAGATGGCGGTTTTTCGCAGACCGTCGTCAACAGCGACGACAACTCGCTGGATTTCGATATGGGTGGAACGGCGCAACCATTCGCACCAGAGGCAACGCGAATTGTTGACGTAGTTGGCGAAATGGAAATGCCGCAGGTCGAGGCGATCGACTTCGATCTGGGGGGCGTTCCGCAGGAAGCAATGACGGCCACGGAAGCGAATCCACTGGTGTTGCCGACGGATACGCTGGTCATGGGCGGCCCGGATGGCGAAGGCAATTTCACGGAAACCTTTATCGGACTCGAAGCACCCGCCGGCTTGCAGGAAGAAATGCCCGATGTCGACGCCGGCTTGATCGATTTCGAACTGGGTGACGTCGCCTCCGACACGCAAACGCTGGTGAATCCGGGTGCCCTGCACGAAGTTACAACGGGTGAACTTGGTACCGAGACTGTCGTCAATTCGCTGGATCTCAAGGGATCTGGTCAGAGCGAGATAACGGTTGTCGATGGCTTGGCTGGGTTGTCGGTCGATTTCGACCATCAGGATGCTGAGTACGACGTCAATCTGAGTGAGTCGGTTTTCATCGGTAATCCAATGCCGGCGCCTGAATTCGACATTACTTCGATCAACCTCGACCTCGGGACCGATTCTCCCGAAGCAACCCAGGTTGTCGGGCTGTCCGAGGTCACGAACGCGGAAAAGGCCGCGGGCGATCAGGGGTTCGAAGAGGTGGGTACCAAGCTGGCGCTGGCCAAGGCCTATGAAGAAATGGGCGATCTCGATCAGGCGCGCGAACTGCTGCAGGAGGTCATTGCCGAAGGCAGTGGCGATCTGGTTGATCAGGCACGCGAAATCATTGGTCGCTTGCGCGGTTAGAATTCGTCTTTGCGAACGGCACATGGCCCCCGCGTGGGGCCATGTGCATTCTGGAACCGGATTTTGCATCCATCCTCAGCCTTGCTGATCAGCCTGATCGCCATCGTCGTCATCCAGTTTCTTGGCCTGGCGGGGCTTGCGTTGGTTTTTGCGGTTCTGCTGCTGGCGGTGCAGAATTCGGCTGCCGGGTGGTGGCGCCTGCTGCGCCGGATGCGCTGGTTGCTGTTGAGCGTCTGGCTGATACTGGCCTATGGCGCTTCCGGTGATGCCGTGTTCGACCTTGCCTGGATGCCGACCCATGAGGGGGTGCAGGAAGCAACGCTGCATGTCACGCGCCTGATCTTGATGCTTGGCTGCCTGGCCTGGTTGTTTTCCTTGCTCGGAAATCAGGGCTTGCTGGTTGCGCTGCAGTCGCTGTTGCATCCACTGTCGCGATTCGGTATCGGGAGCGAACGGCTCGTGGTGCGCCTGTCGCTGGTAATGCAGAATTTGCAGACGGAATTGCCGAAGGGTGCATGGCGTAACATGCTGGACGGGGATGCAGTTCAGGTCGATGGGCCGGAAACGCTGCGGGTCGAGGTGCCGCCATGGCGATCCGCCGATTATTTCGTCTGCCTTGCCGTGCTGGCGTTTTCATGGTTCGTGATTGCATCGGGGTGAGCAGGTGACGGTAACGAGAATTGCCCTTGCCGTGGAATATTGCGGAACCACGTTTCGCGGCTGGCAGAGCCAGGCGGATGGTGAAACCGTCCAGGATGCACTGGAGGCGGCGCTGCGCGAAATTGCCGGCGAGTCGGTCGGGGTGATCTGCGCCGGACGCACCGATGCAGGCGTTCATGCAACGCATCAGGTCGTGCATTTTGAAACTGCGGTCGAACGGCCGCTGTCGGCCTGGGTTCGCGGCGTCAATTCGCATCTGCCGGATGCCGTCGCGGTGCGCTGGGCGCAGCCGGTTGCTGATGAGTTTCATGCCCGCTTTAGTGCACGCGGCCGCCGCTATCGCTATCTTCTGCTCAATCGTCCGCAGCGGCCGGGATTGTGGCAGGGTCGGGTCGGCTGGTTCCACCTGCCGCTCGATGTAGAGGCGATGCGCAAGGCGGCTCGCCGACTGATCGGCGAGCATGATTTTTCCGCCTTCAGGGCGGCGAATTGCCAGGCGAAGACGCCGATCAAGACGCTGTGGCGGGCCGATATCCGGCAAAGCGGCAGTTTGCTCGTCTTCGATTTCGAGGCCAGCGCCTTCCTGCATCACATGGTGCGCAATCTTGTCGGGACGCTGGTCCATATCGGCAAAGGCGCGCAGGCGCCCGGCTGGATCGATGAGTTGCTGCTGGCCAGGGATCGCAAGCAGGCAGCGCCGACCTTTTCACCAACCGGTCTTTATTTTCGCGGGCCCATTTACGAGCCGCACTGGGGACTTCCGGATCCGGCCGACGATTTTCTGGATGGAGTGTTCGCTTGAAAACGCGTATCAAGATCTGCGGGCTCACCCGCGAGGAGGATGTCGAAGCCGCGGTTGCCGCCGGCGCCGACGCGATTGGCTTTGTCTTCTATCCGTCGAGTCCGCGTTACGTGGCGCCGCAGCGTGCTGCTGAACTGGCACGGCGGATTCCGCCTTTTGTCGAAATTGTCGGCCTGTTTGTGAACGCGGCGCCGGAAGTAGTTCAAGCAGCGTGCGAAGCGCTCCCTATCAGCATTCTGCAGTTTCACGGCGATGAGGATGCGGCCTGGTGCCGACAGTTCGCCCGCCCCTACCTGCGCGCGGCAGGGGTAAGGCCGGGGCTCGATCTGGTAGAATTCGCCCGCTCGTTTCCCGATGCCCGGGGTCTGTTGCTGGATGCCTTTGTCGAGGGTTATGGTGGCGGTGGACATGTCTTCGACTGGACGCTGATTCCGCCTGGACTGCCCGGATTTTTGGTGCTTTCAGGCGGGTTGACCGCAGCCAATGTCGGCGAGGCCATCGAACGCGTGCGGCCGGTTGCGGTCGACGTCTCTTCCGGGGTCGAAATGAGCAAGGGCATCAAGGATCACTCGAAAATCGCTGCCTTCGTGGCGGCTGTACGGAAAGCCGATGAATCACTATAACTTCCCCGACGCCAAGGGCCATTTCGGCCCCTACGGTGGTGTCTTCGTGGCCGAGACGCTATTTGGTGCGCTCGATGAATTGAAGGCCGCCTATGCGGCAGCACAGGTCGATCCGGCTTTTCGCGCCGAATACGAATACGAACTGAAGCATTTCGTCGGCCGTCCGTCGCCGATCTACCACGCCAAGCGCTGGTCTGATTTGCTTGGTGGCGCCCAAATTTATCTGAAGCGCGAAGACCTCAATCATACTGGCGCCCACAAGGTGAACAACTGCATCGGCCAGGCCATGCTGGCTCGCCGCATGGGCAAGCCGCGCGTCATTGCCGAGACCGGTGCCGGCCAGCACGGGGTCGCGACGGCCACCGTTGCTGCCCGCTACGGCATGGAGTGCGTGGTCTATATGGGCAGCGAAGATGTCCGCCGCCAGGCCGCCAACGTCTATCGCATGAAGCTGCTCGGCGCCACGGTGGTACCCGTGGAAAGCGGCTCGAAGACGCTGAAGGACGCACTCAACGAGGCGATGCGCGACTGGGTTACCAACATCCACAACACCTTCTACATCATCGGCACGGTCGCCGGCCCGCACCCCTACCCGATGCTGGTGCGTGACTTCCAGAAGGTCATCGGTGAGGAATGCCTGATCCAGATGCCGGAAATGACCGGCCGCCAGCCGGATGCGGTGATCGCCTGCGTCGGCGGTGGGTCGAATGCGATGGGCATCTTCTATCCCTATATCAACATCGAAGGCGTCCGCCTGATCGGCGTCGAAGCGGCCGGCGAGGGTATCGAATCCGGTCATCACGCCGCTTCGCTGACCGCCGGCCACCCCGGCGTGCTGCATGGCAACCGCACCTATCTGCTGCAGGACGAGGACGGCCAGATCATCGAGACGCATTCGATTTCGGCCGGCCTCGACTACCCCGGCGTCGGCCCCGAGCATGCCTGGCTGAAGGACATCGGGCGCGCTGAATACGTGCCGATCAAGGACAGCGAAGCACTGGAAGCTTTCCACAAGCTATGCCGCCTTGAAGGCATCATCCCGGCGCTTGAATCCAGCCACGCGCTGGCCTATGCCGCCAAGCTGGCGCCGACGCTATCCAAGAGCCAGATTCTGCTGGTCAACCTCTCCGGCCGGGGTGACAAGGACATGCATACCGTGGCCGAAAAATCCGGGATTGTTTTCTGATGTCGCGTATCAAGTCTGCTTTTGAGCGCCTCAACGGCGAAGGCCGCAAGGCGCTGATTCCCTTCATTACCGCCGGCGATCCGGATGCGGCGCTGACCTTGCCGCTGATGCACACGCTGGTCGAGGCCGGCGCCGATGTCATCGAGCTCGGCGTGCCCTTTTCCGACCCGATGGCCGATGGCCCGACCATCCAGCGTGCCTCTGAACGCGCCTTGGCCAAGGGCATGAGGCTGCGCAAAGTGCTCGAGCTGGTCGTTGCTTTTCGGGCTAGCAATGTGAAAACCCCCGTCGTGCTGATGGGTTACGCCAACCCGATCGAGGCGATGGGCCTGGAGAAATTCGCCGCAGCCGCAGCGCAGGCCGGGGTCGATGGCGTGCTGGTCGTCGATTACCCGCCGGAAGAAGCCGTTGCCTTTGCCGCCGCGATGAAGGCCAACGGCATGGATCCGATTTTTCTGCTCGCCCCGACGTCGACCGCGGCACGCATCGCGCAGGTCGCTGAAATCGCCAGCGGTTACGTTTATTACGTCTCGCTGGCCGGGGTGACCGGATCGGGCGCGCTGAATGTCGAGGCGGTGGCCGAGCGCCTGCCGCTGATACGGGAAAAGACGGGTCTGCCGGTCGGCGTCGGTTTCGGCATCCGCGACGCGGCAACTGCTGCGCGCATCGCGCGCATCGCCGATGCGGTCGTCGTCGGCAGCAGGATCATTGAAGAGATCGAGAAATCAACTGCCGAAACCGCCTGCGCCAATGTCAAGGCGCTGGTGGCGGACATTCGTCGTGGCGTCGATGAGGTGAGATCATGAGCTGGCTGACCAAACTCCTTCCTCCCAAGATCAAGCGCGAACGCGGACCGCAACGGCGCGGTGCGCTGCCCGAGGGACTGTGGAGCAAGTGTCCGTCTTGCGAGGCGGTGCTGTACGCCACCGACCTCGAGAACAATCTGCAGGTGTGCCCCAAGTGCGGCCACCATAACCGGCTGGATTCCCGCCAGCGCCTTGATCTTTTGCTTGATCCGGAGGGTCGTTCCGAGATCGGCGCCGAGGTTGTTCCGGTCGACACGCTCAAATTCAGGGATTCCAAGCGCTATCCTGATCGCCTGATGGAAGCCAACGAGGCAACCGGCGAGACCGACTCGCTGGTGTGCATGCAGGGTGCGATCAAGACCATGCCGGTCGTTGCCGCCGCTTTCGAGTTTGGCTTCATGGGCGGATCGATGGGCTCAGTGCTCGGCGAGCGCTTCGTACGTGGCGTCAATGCAGCGGTCGAGCAGAGGATGCCGTTCATCTGCGTCTCTGCTTCCGGCGGGGCGCGCATGCAGGAAGGTCTTTTCTCGCTGATGCAGATGGCGAAGACGACGGCAGCCCTGACCAGGCTTTCCCAGGCCGGGCTGCCCTTCATCTCGATTCTGACCGACCCGACCATGGGCGGCGTTTCGGCCTCGTTTGCCTTCGTCGGCGATGTGGTCATTGCCGAACCGAAAGCACTGATCGGCTTTGCCGGCCCGCGCGTCATCGAGCAGACGGTACGCGAAACTCTGCCCGAGGGCTTCCAGCGTTCCGAATTCCTGCTCGAAAAGGGCGCGATCGACATGATTGTCGACCGCCGCGAACTGCGCGATCAGGTGGCACGCGTTCTGGCGCTTTTGCAGAAACTGCCGGCCGCCGCTTGAAGACTCTCGAAGATTGGCTTGTCCACCTCGAAGGGCTGCATCCCAAGGGGCAGGCCGGCATTGAACTGGGCCTCGAGCGCGTCCGTCTGGTAAAGGATGCATTGGGCCAGAGCCAGCATTGTCCGGTCATCATCGTCGGTGGTACCAACGGCAAGGGCTCGACCTGCGCCTATCTGGAAAGCATCATCGCCCGTGCCGGCTACCGCGTGGGCTGCTATACCTCGCCGCATCTCATTGCCTACAACGAGCGGATTTGCCTGAATGGCCAGCCGGTCAGCGACGAAGCGCTGTGCAGCGCCTTTACCCGGGTCGAGGCGGCGCGCCAGCAAGCCGGCAATGTCATGCTGACCTATTTCGAGTTCGGCACGCTGGCCGCTTGGGAGGTCTTCGTCGCTGCCGGGGTCGAGGCCGTGATCCTTGAAGTCGGCCTCGGTGGCCGTCTGGATGCGGTCAACGCCTACGAACCGGATGTTTCCATTGTCACCACCATTGCGCTCGATCATACCGACTGGCTGGGGCCGGACCGCGCGAGCATCGGCTTCGAGAAGGCCGGCATCTACCGCGCCGGCAAGCCGGCCCTGTGCGCCGACCCGCAACCGCCGCAAAGCCTGCTTGACCACGCTGCAGCGATTGGTGCCGATCTGCGTCTGATCGGCCGTGACTTCGGTTTCGAACGCGCCCACGGCGAAGGCAATGAAAGCCGCCTGCAGTGGCGCTGGTGGTGCCGTTCCGGAGAAAAACTCATCAAGCGCTCGCTGGCCTACCCGGGCTTGCGTGGGGCGGCTCAACTCTACAATGCCACCGTTGCTCTGGCCGCGCTCGAAGCGCTGGCCGACAAACTGCCGGTGACCATGCAGGCGATCCGCCCAGGACTTATCGAAACCGAGCTGGCTGGGCGCTTTCAGGTTGTGCCGGGCAAACCGGCGATCGTCCTCGATGTCGGCCACAACCCGCAGGCGATCAAGGTGCTGGCTGACAATCTGTCGAACATGGGTTTTTTCGACCGCACCCACGCGGTGGTCGGCATGCTCAACGACAAGGATATCGAAGGTGCGCTACTGCCACTGAAGGGAAAGGTCGATTTCTGGCACGCGGCGACCCTGGCCGGTGTGCGCGGTACGAATTCCGAGACGCTGGCGGCGATTATTTCCAAGGCCCGGCTCGGCGGCGAGGTCATTTGCCACCCTTCGCCGGAGGTTGCCATGCAGGTCGCCAAGGGGCGAGCCGCTGAAAGTGATAGAATCCTTGCCTTTGGATCCTTCTACACGGTGGCCGGAGCGCTGCTGGCACTGCGAGCCAAACCCTAGTCATGGAAGACAACGACGCTCAGTCCCAACTCAAGAAGCGCGCCCGGCGCCGCCTGGTCGGCGCGGTGACGTTTGCCTCGGTGGTCGCCGTGGTGTTGCCCATGGTGATGGATCATCAGCCGCGGCAAGCGGTTGACGAGGTTGAAATTCGTATTCCGGGGCAGAATGAAAAGCCGTTCGCGCCGAAGTTTGCGGTGACGCCGGTTGAGAAAGCCGCGCCGAAAACGGCGGAGCTGCCAGCCGCCAGCAAGGCGCAGGTGCATGTGGAAAGCTCCCCGGCGGCGGAGCCGGTTGTTCCGACGGCAAAGGTCGTTGAGGTGCCCAAGGAAAAGCCGGCCGAGAAGCCGCCTGTAAAGGGGTCTGAAAAGACGGCGCCCAAGCCGGAAAAATCCCCGGAAAAGGCAGCGGAAAAACCGGCAATCCCCGAATCGACGGCCGAAGCCAAGCGTGCGGCAGCCATCCTCGCCGGACAGGGCGCGACGCCTGATGCCGCGCCGGCGAAGGCGGGCGAATTCGTGATCTTGATCGGCGCGTTCGCCAACGAGGAAAATGTCAGGAGTCTCCGGGCCAAGCTGGCTGAGAGGAACGTCAAGACCTATGTCGAAGCGCTCGATACACCGGGAGGCAAGAAAACACGGGTTCGGGCGGGGCCGTTTGCGAGTCGCGAAGCGGCTGACAAGGCGCTGGAAAGAATGAAACAGGTTGGTGTTTCCGGCGTGATTTCAGGCAAGTGATGGCGGTTTTCGATTATGGGGTAATCGGCATCGTTGCCTTGTCTCTGATGCTCGGTTTGTGGCGGGGTGTGGTGAGTGAATTGATCGCTCTGGCGGCCTGGGTGCTGGCTTTCATGGCGGCGCTGGACTTCGGTGCACGGACCGGGCAGTTCCTGTTTTCCGGAATCGCTGATCCGGCGCTGCGCTCTCTTGCCGGTTGCGCGCTGGTTTTTGTCGGGGTGCTGGTGGTCATGTCGTTGCTGCGGCTGGCGGTGCATAGCATGGTGAAGGCGTTGGGACTGAGTCTGTCGGATCGCCTGCTCGGCATGTTTTTCGGGCTGGCGCGCGGTGTTCTGGTGGTCATGGCGCTGGTTGCCGCAGGCGGAATGACATCGGCCCCGCAGCAGCCCTGGTGGAAACAGGCAGCCCTGGCGCAGCCGCTCGAAACAGCCGTGCTGGCAGCTAAGCCCTGGCTGCCGGATGATCTGGCAAAACGAATTCGATTTAGTTAGGCAGGATAGAACTATGTGCGGGATTCTTGGTGTAATGGCGACATCGCCGGTTAACCAGTTGCTCTACGACGGCCTGATGGTGCTTCAGCATCGTGGGCAGGATGCGGCAGGCATCGCCACGGCGGAAGGCAACAGATTCAACCTGCACAAGGGTCCGGGTCTGGTGCGCGACGTTTTTCGCACCCGCAACATGCGCGCCCTGGAGGGTAACTGGGGAATCGGCCATGTGCGTTATCCGACGGCTGGGTCGGCCTACAATTTTGCCGAGGCGCAACCCTTTTACGTCAATTCCCCGTTCGGCATCGTGCTCGGCCACAATGGCAACCTGACCAACGCCGAGCAACTGAAGGGCGAGATGTTCCGCCTTGACCGGCGCCACATCAATACCAATTCCGATTCCGAAGTCCTGCTCAATGTGCTGGCGCATGAATTGCAGTCGGCGGCCCATGGCTACGAACTCGACGTCGACAGCATTTTCCAGGCGGTTGCCGGCGTCCATCGCCGCTGCCGTGGCGCCTATGCGGTGGTTGCGTTGATTGCCGGTTACGGCCTGCTTGCCTTCCGCGATCCGTATGGCATCCGCCCGCTGGTCTACGGCCAGAACGAGACGGAAGCGGGTGCGGAATATCTGGTGGCATCCGAATCGGTGGCGCTCGATACGCTGGGCTTCAAGATGGTTCGTGACATCGAGCCCGGCGAAGCCGTGTTCGTCGACCTCAATCACCAGTTGCACAGCCGCCAGTGTGCGCAACAGCCAACCTACGCGCCGTGCATTTTCGAATACGTCTATCTGGCGCGTCCGGATTCCGTGATCGACGGCGTGTCGGTCTATGAAGCACGGCTGGCGATGGGCGAACTTCTCTCCGAAAAAGTCAAGAAAAGCATCCCGGTCGACGAGATCGATGTGGTCATTCCCATTCCCGACTCCAGTCGCCCGGCGGCAATGCAACTGGCGCAAGTTCTCGGCATTCCGTTCCGCGAAGGTTTCGTCAAGAACCGCTATGTCGGTCGCACCTTCATCATGCCCGGCCAGTCGATGCGCCGGAAGTCGGTACGCCAGAAGCTCAACACCGTGGGTCAGGAATTCAAGGGCAAGCGCGTCCTGCTGGTCGATGATTCCATCGTCCGTGGCACGACCAGTCGCGAAATCGTCGAGATGGCCCGCGCTGCCGGCGCGGTGAAGGTCTTCTTCGCGTCGGCGGCGCCGCCGGTGCGCTACCCGAACGTCTATGGCATCGACATGCCGACGCGCGCCGAGCTGATTGCCACCGGCCGTACCGATGATGGCATCGCGCGCGAGATCGGCGCCGATGCGCTGGTCTATCAAGATCTCGAAGCACTGAAACAGTCGATTACCGGCATCCGTTCCGACCTGACAGTTTTCGATGCGTCCTGCTTTGACGGCTGTTACATCACCGGCGACGTCGACGAGTACTACCTTGACGCCGTCGAAGGCAATCGTGGCGGCAAGGCCGGTGGCAATGACGATGACGGCGATGGCCAGGCGGCACAGCAACTGGTGTTGCAACTGGCCTCGGGAGGGCAGGACTGATGTCCGGCACGCCGAACTATCGCCCGGAAACTCTGGCGGTTCGTGCGGGTCAGGAGCGCAGCCAGTTCGGCGAGCATTCCGAAGCGCTATACCTGACCTCCAGCTTCGTTTTCAAGAATGCAGCCCAGGCGGCCAGGCGCTTTTCCGGCGAGGAAGAGGGCAACGTCTACGCCCGTTTCTCCAATCCGACGGTGACCATGTTCGAGGAGCGCCTCGCCGCGCTCGAGGGGGCGGAGAATTGCGTCGCCACGGCGAGCGGCATGTCGGCAATCATGGCCACCGTGCTGGCCCATCTCAAGAACGGCGACCACCTCGTGGCCTCGACCGGCCTATTCGGGGCGACCGTCCAGCTCTTCTCGAATATTCTCGCGCGCACCGGCATCACGACCAGCTTCGTGCCACAGACCGATCCGGCGGCGTGGACGGCGGCGATCCGTCCGGAAACGAAGCTGTTTTTCCTCGAGACACCATCCAACCCGCTGACGGAAATTGCCGATATTCGGGCGTTGACCGCAATCGCCCACGCCAGGGGCATTCTGGTGGCGGTCGATAACTGTTTCTGCACGCCTATCCTGCAAAAGCCGCTCGAACTGGGCGCCGATCTGGTAGTTCACTCGGCGACCAAGTTCCTCGATGGCCAAGGCCGCGTCCTTGGCGGCGCGGTCTGCGGCTCGAAGAAACTCACCGAGGAAGTGTTCAAGTACCTGCGCACGGCCGGGCCGACTCTGTCGGCCTTCAATGCCTGGGTTCTGCTCAAGGGCCTGGAAACGCTCAAAATTCGCATCGAGGCGCAATCAGCCAACGCCTTGCGGCTGGCCACCTGGCTCGAAGCCCACCCCAGGGTGGCGCGCGTTTTCTATCCCGGTCTGCCCTCGCATCCGCAGCACGAGCTGGCGAAATCCCAGCAGCAGAGTGGCGGCGCTATCGTTTCCTTCGAGGTCAAGGGCGCCCGCGAGCAGGCCTGGCAGGTGGTCGACAACTGCCACCTGCTGTCGATCACCGCCAATCTGGGCGACACCAAGACCACCATCACCCATCCCGCCTCCACCACGCATGGCCGCATTACCCCCGAAGCACGGGTCGCGGCCGGCATCAGCGAAGGGCTGCTGCGCGTTGCGGTTGGCCTCGAAGCGGTGGAGGATATTCTGGCCGATCTTGATCGCGGCCTCTCTCTCATCTGATTTGAATGCGGCGTCCGGTTCGACAGGATGCCGCCCGGAGTTCCCATGCAATTTACTGATCTCGGCCTCAAGGCCGAACTCCTGCGCGCCATCAGCGAGCAGGGCTACGATACGCCGACGCCGATCCAGCAGCAGGCCATTCCCGCCGTGATGACCGGCCAGGACCTGATGGCTACGGCACAGACCGGCACCGGCAAGACCGCCGGCTTCACGCTGCCGATCCTGCATCGCCTGGCCAGCGGCCCGGCCCGTACCTCGAAACGGCCGCGCGTGCTGGTCCTGGTGCCGACGCGCGAATTGGCGATCCAGGTCGAAGAAAGCGTGCGCACCTACGGCAAGCACCTGCAGATCAATTCGCTGGCGGTGTTCGGCGGCGTCGGCATCAATCCGCAGATCGCCAGCTTGCGCCGTGGCGTCGATATCGTGGTTGCCACGCCGGGCCGTTTGCTCGATCACGTCCAGCAACGCACGGTCGACCTCGGTGCCATCGAAATTCTGGTGCTCGACGAAGCCGATCGCATGCTTGACATGGGCTTCATTCGCGACATCCGCAAGATCATCGCGCTGCTGCCGAAGCAGCGCCAGAACCTGATGTTCTCCGCCACCTTCTCGCTGGACATCCGCGAACTGGCCAGTGGCCTGCTGCACAATCCCGTGTCGGTCGATGTCGCGGCGCGCAACACGGCCGCCGAGACGGTGACCCAGCGCGTCATCGAAACCAACCGCGAGCAGAAGAAAGACCTGCTCCTGCATCTGTTCGAGACGCGCGGCCTGCATCAGGTGCTCATCTTCACCCGGACCAAGCACGGCGCCGACGCGCTGTCGCGCAACCTCGACAAGGCCGGCATCAAGTCGGCGGCGCTGCACGGCAACAAATCGCAGGGCGCCCGCACCCGCGCGCTGAGCGAATTCAAGGACGGCAAGCTGGTGGCGCTGGTGGCGACCGACATCGCGGCGCGCGGCATCGATATCGATTCGCTGCCCTATGTCATCAACTACGAGATCCCCAACATCGCCGAAGACTACGTGCACCGAATCGGCCGCACCGGCCGCGCTGGCCTCGAAGGCGAGGCGCTGTCACTGGTCAGTCACGACGAGCGCGCCTTCATGCGCGATATCGAAAAGCTGATCAAGCGCAATCTCGAACGTGTCGTGATCGACGGTTTTGAGCCTTCGGCACACGCCGCCCCGCGCCCGGTGCAACCGCCGCGCGGTCCGCGCAAGCAACAGCCGCAGGGCAAGACGCCCAACCGGAATTTGCCCCAAAAACCGGGTGGACCGCAACTGCATCGTAGCGGTGGACGACACCGCTAGAAAAACCCCATTGTCGGATCTCGATGAGGTCGCCGTCAAGCGGGGTGCCGGTGATATTCGGTAAAGGGAAAGTGGGTTAGTTGTCCGAGTTCGGCCACAACCGGCCGATGGCGAAACCGACTGAAAGCGGCCGTATAATGCCATTGGCACTTTCATGGGCTTGCAGGGTTTGGCAGAACGTTTAGT